>Ga0308176_10001969_pt1 | contig 12873 bp, 17 predicted proteins | sample PhyCR2_3_FD_203890 | JGI IMG/M metagenome (GOLD analysis project Ga0308176, IMG submission 203890) | Soil microbial communities from UC Gill Tract Community Farm, Albany, California, United States - DLSLS.C.R2 | ecosystem: Environmental > Terrestrial > Soil > Agricultural land | place: USA... | reverse complement strand
CGGCTCTCGCCGCGACTCCCCAGCCGGCGGCTAAATGAGAATCGGATTAACGCAGGTCAAGGCGGTTACCTCGATGTTCCCGCCAATTTTCATTTGCGCGACTCTTGTGTCCGCACGACCGCCTAGAAATTCAGACCGAGGGGCGGCATGTCGGAGTGGCGGCCCTCGGCGGCCGTGAAAGCGTAGATCTCCCAATGGCCAAAATCGGTCGGGGCAGGGTCGTCGGTCAGGTAAGGTGGCCCGGCCCACGCGGGAGCCGCCGCGGCCGCGAGGCTCAGCGCAGCCAGTGTGCGGAACCTCACGCTTTCGCTTCCCCCGATCCCGGATGACTTCCCGGCCGCTGGGGCAAGATGAAGATCAGGACGAGGATGACAATCGCGAGGACGCCCGAGGCGATCGGGCGGCTCATCTCGAGACCGCCTTTGGCAAGCGGCTTGTCGAGGAAGTCGCCCACGGTTGCCCCGAGCGGACGGGTGAGGATGAAGGCTGCCCAGAACAGGAAGACGCGGCTGACCCTAGTCGAGAAATAGAGGATCGCGAGCAAGGCGAGACCGGCGCCGAACACCAGCGCAGCGCCGGAATAGCCGAGGCCCCAACCGCCGTCGCTAACGGCGTCGGCGCTCCAGTCCCCGAGCGCAGTGCCCAGCGTCTGCGAGAAAGTGATGGTGATCCAGTAGAAGGTTTCTTCGCGCGGGGTGGCGACCGTGTTCACGTCGACCGTGCCGACTGCCTTGTACCAGGCAAAGAGTGACAACAGGACGCAGGCGAAGAGCAGCAGCGATCCGCCCGGATAGCCAATTCCGAGCGAGCGGTCCGCGAAGTCAGCAAGGGTCGTTCCACAAGTGGTCGAGGCGACGATCGTGGCCCAGTAGAGCCACGGGTTGAACTTCTTCGCCCGGATCTGGGCGACGACGAGCGCGACCAGCAGCACCCCGAATATCGCCGTTCCGATCAGGTAGCCGTAGGGCACCGGATGATCGGTCGTCTCGCCGAGCCAGGACATCGTGAGCGAGTCGCCGCCGGTCTCGCCTAAGGTCGTGGCGAGGATCTTGATGATCCAGAAGCCAAGGGTGACCGCCGGCACTTTGGCGAGCGCCTCACGCTGGAAGTCGCGGTTTGTCATTCGGCCTCCATAAGGCCGCGTCGCTTCAGTTCCAGTCGGAGGTGAGCGGCGCCTCGCGGAACGCGAACCGGTGGAGGTGGCGTTCTACCACGCCCTTTAGCTCCTTGAGCTGCGCTTCCGCGGAGGCGTGAACGCCGAATGCTTGCAGAGCTGCTGGAGGTAGCGGCTACGGCTGGCTATTGGAACGAACGACCAGTGGAGTGGTTGGCGAGGGTTGCTTCAGTCATGGTTCACCGAAGTCATATCTTAAGGATGATCTGCAGTAGGGCGCATTCCAATGAACGACCGCACCACATTTGACAAAGCGACCCGCGTCGTCGCCGCGGATGACGGCACCAATTACGACAATGTGGCGATTGCGCTCCACTGGGCGACCGCGCTGCTCGTGGTCATTCAATTTGTGTCCGCGATCACCTGGGACTATTTTTCGAAGCCGACGCAGGAGACGATGCAGAGCGTCCACGTGTCGCTCGGAGTGCTATTCGCCGCCGTGATCGTTGCGCGCATCGTCTGGCGCTTGATGCCGGGGCACCAGGTCTCGTCGCTTGAGGTCGGCTGGGTGAAGATCGCCTCGAAGGCCGTGCACTATATGCTCTATACCTTTCTGCTCGTGCAGGCGGCGAGCGGCTTGGTGTTCCGCTGGGCGCAGGGGCATCCGGCCGAGTTCTTCGGCCTCTTCGGCATTCCCGGTCCGTTCGGAGCGCTCGCTCGGCCGGAGCGGCGTCTCATCCATTCGGTCCATGAGTATATTGGCTGGGCGATCGTGATCATCGCCTTTGCTCATGCGCTGGCCGCGCTCTACCATCATTATCGACTGCACGACAGCGTGCTCGGGCGGATGTTCCCGCCGGCGCGTCGGTCGGAGCGCCGCGCCTAGAAGTCGGACTCCGTGAGGAACCGGGTGCCGGCGGCGCCCGGCAGGCACCAGCGCACTTGCGCGCTCATATTGCCCATGCGTGGCACGGCGATCTGCAGCCGCTCGCCGATCCGGAAGTCCTCGGCTGTCTCGACACGGCAGCCTTGATCGGAAAAATTGCTGACCTTCACCGGAATCTTGCGTCCGTTCGTGCGGTGCACAATGGCATCGATCTCGGCAGGAACGCGTTCTCTGCGTCCGGTCCAACCAGGCTCCCGCTGCATATCGCCTCCCCCGATTCGGCGCTCACGACTGTAGTTGGCTGCCGTAAATTTAGGTTTAAGGGCAGCCGTTTAGCGGCCCCTGTTGCCCGATACGGCTGTTCGTGGTGAGTTCCGCTGGCGAAAGCTGAGGGGAGATGAACATGAGCCGCATGAATCGGACATTCGCGCTGCTTGGCGCGACGACCGTTGCTTTGGTGGCCAGCGGGTGCGCCAAGCAGGCCGCCACGAGCGATCCGGCTGCGGTGCAGAACGCAATCCAGGCCGACGAGAAGAAGTGGAACGCCGACTTCAAGGGCAAGGACCTCGAGGGTCTGCTCGGACATTATTCCGACGACGCTTACTTCGTCGCCGGCGGTCCGCCCGCAAACGGCTCCACCGAAATCCGCAAGCAATATACGGATGCTCTTGCCGACCACTATTTCTCGGTGACGTTCGCCAGCGACAAGGTCGATTCCTCCGGTGACCTCGCCTATGCGCGCGGTCACTTCACCGAGAAGCACCAAGACCCGAAGACGCACAACATCGTCACCAACAGCGGGGCCTATCTGACGGTCTACAAGAAGCAGGCCGACGGAAGCTGGAAAGCGGTCGAGGATTTCACCGCGGCCGACCCGACGCAGATGAAGTCCGAGCCGGTGCCGGTCGCCAAGCCCGCGAAGATGATTTCGATGTAGCGCGAGTGTCACCCGATTGTTTGGGTGACGGTTCGGCTGAGCCTAAGCGGCGATGTCGTAAGGCTGGATTTCGCCGCTCAGATAGAGGTTGCGCGCCTTGGTGCGCGACAGTTTGCCCGAGCTGGTGCGGGGCAGGGTGCGCGGCGGGACGAGCTCGACGACCGGCGTGATGCCGGTGATGGCGCGGACACGCTCGCGGATTTCGTCGCGCAGGCGGCCACGCTCCTCATTGTCGGAGACGCGGCAATGGACGAGCACTGCCGGTGTCTCTTCGCCGGATGGACCGGTGATGGCGAAGGCGGCGATGTCCCCGGACTTGAAGCCGGGCAGCTGCTCGACCGCCCATTCGATGTCCTGCGGCCAATGGTTGCGCCCGTTGATGATGATCATGTCCTTGGCGCGGCCGACGATGAAAATGTAGCCGTTGGACAAATAGCCCATATCTCCGGTGTCGAGCCAACCATCGTCGCTGAGGCACGCCTTCGTCGATTCCTCGTCGCGAAAATAGCTGTGCATGACGCTCGCGCCGCGCACGAACACCTTGCCGATGCCGCGCTCGACAAGAATTTCTCCGTTGCCGTCGCGAACTTCGATCTCCATGCCCGTGACCGGCTTGCCGCAATTTACGACGGCACGGTAGCGGCGTGGACGCTCTTCGCCAGACGGCTTGCCGCCCGAAAGTTCATGCTCCTCGACCAGCTCGAGCCGGATGCCTTCGCCGGGCGGCATGAGCGAGACGGCGAGCGTGGCTTCGGCAAGCCCGTAGCTCGGGCAGAAGGCGCTGGCCTCGAAGCCCGCGGAAGCGAACGAGTCGACGAACGCCTGCATCACGTCCGGACGGATCATGTCGGCGCCATTTCCCGCGATCCGCCAACGCGACAGATCAAACCGATCCTCGGCGCGCGTCTGCGAGCTCATGCGGCGCGAACAGATGTCGTAGCCGAATGTTGGCGAATAGCTGACGGACCCGCCCGGGTTGCGCGTGATCATGTCGAGCCAGGCCAGCGGCCGCCGAGCGAAGTCCTCGGTCTTCAAATAGTCGACCGACATTTGCATCGCGACCGGCGAGAGAAAGCAGCCGACCAGTCCCATGTCATGATACCAGGGCAACCATGAAATGACCCGGTCAGTTTCGACGACCTGAAGTCCGACCCCGTGCGAGTGCAGATTGTCGAGAAGCGCGCGGTGGGTGACGGCGACCCCGTGCGGGAAACGCGTCGAACCGCTGGAATATTGCAGATAGGCGATGTCGTCCGGCTGCGCGGACGGAAGCTCGGCCGGCGCGGCTTCGATCTCGTCCAGCGACTCCCAGTCGCGCGGAGTGACGCCGGAGTTGGTCGCAGCCTGGGTGCAGAAATCGGTGAGCTCGGAGGGATAAAGGAACAGCTTCGGGTCGCAGCTCTTCAGCTGGATCCCGAGCTGCTCGACATAGGCCTCGCGGCCACCGAAACTAGTCGGCAGCGGAAGCGGCACCGGCCAGGCACCCGCATAGACCGCGCCAAAGAAGCAGGACGCGAACTCCGGGCCCGTCTCAGCAACCATCGCGATGCGGTCGCCTCGTTTGATTCCCAGCGCGATGAAGCGGCGTGCGTGCGCCAGCGCATCTTCGCGCAGCTCGGCATAGGTGTAGGTCTCGGCGAGGGTTCCGCGCGCGTCGTGGAAGTTCAGGCCGCGCCGGCCCTCGGCGGCATAGTCCAGCGCCTCGCCCACGGTGCCGAAATCGGCGAGGCGCCGCGGCTGCGTGTCGAGAGTGGGTGTCGCGCCCGGAGGAGCAAGCTCGGTCTTCACTGAGGCGTTCCGCTCGAGCACGCCGTCCCTTCCCTGATCATTTTGTCGTCTTCGGGCCACAACAACTGCAGCCGCTTTCCCCTTGGGTCGGGACTATGGCACAAAAAGGGCCGTATGAAACCGTCACGAAGGCACAGGCCCTTGCCGCCGTTGGATGAGGCGAGGCTGAACGAGCTTGGCTTGCGCTACGTCGGTCGCTTCGCCACCAGCCGCGCGAAGCTTCGATCCTATCTCAACCGCAAGCTGCGCGAGCGCGGATGGGATGGTATCGCCGAACCGAATATCGCAGCGATCGCGGAGCGGTTTGCCTCCCAGGGCTATGTCGACGACTCCTCCTACGCGCTATCCAAGGCGCGGTCGCTAACGGAACGCGGCTACGGTGAGCGGCGTATCACGCAGGCATTGAAGTTGGCAGGGATCGAGGAGGGCGAAGCCGTCGAGGCACGGGAGCATGCGGATGCCGAAGCGGTATCCGCGGCATTGCGCTTCGCGCGCCGCCGACGGGTCGGCCCTTTCGCAGATTCGGCCTCCGATGACCCGCGTCAAAAGGAGAAAGCACTGGCGGCGATGATCCGCGCGGGACACCCGTTCGAGCTGTCGCGGACGATCCTTTCACTGCCTCCAGGGACGGAAGTTGATGCGGATCAACTAAGGGGGTGAAAGCTATCACCAACACGTAAAGTCGGTTTGCCGACATTAACGCCGGGTGATAGAAGGGCGCGTGACGCACGCGATTGCAAAACTGGCCGAGCCTTCTCCCCAACCTGCGATGGACCATGACGATTCTTCCGCAGCAGCAGAGCTGCCTGCGGTCACCGGACGAGTGAAGTGGTTCGACGCAACGAGGGGCTTCGGCTTCCTCATTTGCGACGGGCTCGACGGCGACGTCCTGCTTCACTTCAGCGTGCTTCGCGAGCACGGCCGCAGGAGCGTTCCTGAAGGCGCAATCATCGAGGTCGTACCGGTCAAGCTGGAGCGAGGGCTGCAGGCGAAGAAGGTTATCTCGATCGATCTCAGCGCAGCCTTGCCGCAACAGCCGCGCTCGTCCATGTCGTCATCGGAACGGGCGGACCGCAAGGCGCTTGCCGATGCGGCCGGCGAGTTCGAGCCGGTGGAGGTCAAATGGTTCAACCGCGTGCGTGGCTATGGATTCGTGAAGCGGCCGGACGACTCGGGCGGCGAGGACGTGTTCGTGCACATGGAGACGGTGCGGCACGCGCATTTGGCAGATCTGCAGCCGGGGCAGAGCCTCGAGGCGCGGATCGCTCCGAGCGGCAAGGGGCTGACGGCGGTCGAGCTTCGGCCGACGACGTCTCTCGGCGGGGTCCACGACTAGCAACCGCAGTTGCCGCCGTGCTCGTGGCATGCAGCCCGCAATCGCAGGCGCCGGCGCAAAGCCCGAGTTCAAGCAACGATTCCGAAGCGCAACCATCCGCTGACCAGAGCACGCAGGTGGATGTTCTCGGGCAGGGCCCGCAAACGGGCCTGACGGAAGTGCCTCTGACCATCCGTTCGGGCGCGACGCTGCACCATTTCACGGTGGAAGTCGCGGCTTCACCCGAGCAACAGGAACGTGGGCTCATGTTCCGCAAGGCGGTCGCGCCGGACCGAGGTATGATCTTCCCTTACAATCCGCCGCAGCAGGTCGCATTCTGGATGAAAAATACGCTGATCCCGCTCGACATCGTCTATATCGACGCAAACCATCGCATTGCGCGGATCGCCAATGCCCAGGCGCTCGACCTGACGCCGTTGCCATCGGGGGTCCCTGTGTCCGGCGTGCTCGAGCTCGCTGCCGGTAGAACCGCGCAGCTGGGCATCAAGCCAGGGGACACGGTCCGCTGGTAGTCGCTTGCGCTCCAAGCCACGACGGGGCAATGCGCGCGCTGATGGGTTTCTGGTCTAGAACATTCACATGGTGGAACGGCGCGACGTGGGGCACGGCCCTTTTCACGCGCCGGTTTGGTAATGAGGTCGGGCGCGATGACGCCGGCAACCTGTACTACCACGACAAGAAGGATCCGCGGCGTCGGTGGGTCATCTATTCCGGCGCCAATGACGGCAGCCTCGTTCCACCTGCGTGGCAGGCATGGCTGAAGGGCACGATCGACGATCTACCGGGGAAGGCACTTCCACAAGTGCGCAAATTTCAGGTGGAGCCGACCGGGAACCTGACGGGAACGATGGAGGCGTTCCGTCCGGATGGAGCGCTCGGATCGGGAAAGATTCGTCCGGCTTCAACCGGCGACTACGAGCCGTGGCTTCCCGAATAGACGTGCGCGGCACTGCAGCAGTCCTGACGGCGGCTCTTGCGCTAGCGGCATGCGGGCGCGGTCAGCAGCAGCAGGCGCCGCAGGCTGGTCAGAATGCGGCCAATCGGAGTGCGGCAAACCAGGCTGGAGTGACGCCGATGGCGCAACGCGTCGCGGTGCTCGGCATCCTCAACAAGCGCAATGGAATCACCAAGGACGTGGCGCTTCACCCCGGCCAATCGGTCCGCTGGAAGGACCTGCTGGTGCGTCTGCGGGCGTGCGAGACGACCGCACCCTGGGAAGCGGAGAAGCTGACAGGCGCCTTCGTCCAGGTCGACGTGCAGAAGCCGGACAAGCAATGGAGCCGCATCTTCTCCGGCTGGCTTTACAAGGAGTCGCCCTCGCTCAACGTCGTCGAGAACCCGCTCTATGACGTCTGGCCCAAGAGCTGCGAGATGACGTACCCGGCGGGCCCGGCCGCTCCCGCGGCGCCGGTCACTTCCAGCAACCGATCGAGCGCGGCGAAATCGGGAAGCCCAGCCGGTGCCCCTCCAGCGCCGGAAACAGCGCCGGCGCCCGCCGCTCCGCCGAGCGCGGCCGACAATAACGCGACGTAAGTCTCCCGGGTAACCGTCACAGCTCCGAGCGACGCCAAATGCTCGGTCATGAACTGGCAATCGAGCAAGGTGAAGTTGCCAGCCCTGAGGCGCGCGACCAGCCACGCAAGCGCCACCTTCGATGCATCACGTTCGCGGCTGAACATGCTCTCGCCGAAGAAAGCCCTTCCAAGCTTCACGCCGTAAAGTCCGCCGACGAGCTCGCCGCCGGCCCAGGTCTCGATGGAATGGGCGTTGCCCGATCCGTGAAGCGCAATCATCGCCTGCTCCAGCTCGGCGTTGATCCAGGTTTCCTCGCGTTCGGCGCAGGCGGCGATCACGCCGGCAAAGTCACGGTCGCGGGTAACCTCGAACTTGCCAGAGCGGATCGTGCTCCGGAGCGAGCGGGATACATGGAACTTATCCAGCGGGATGATTGCGCGGTTGCGCGGCTCAACCCAGAACAGCTCGTCAGCGTCGCGACTATCGGCCATCGGGAAAATGCCGGTGGCGTAGCCCTGGAGCAAAAGGCGCGGGTCCAACCGACTCATGCGGTCAAGATTATCAGAGAATCTCCCGCACCACGTCCTGGGGGCGGCAAAGGCGGACGCCCTTGTCTGTTTCAACGATCGGCCTGTTGATGAGAATGGGGTGCTGGACCATGGCGTCGAGCACCTCATCGTCCGTCACGTTGGCACGGGTGAGCCCGAGCTCCGCCGCCAGAGGCTCCTTGGCGCGGAGGCCCTCACGCGGGGTGATCCCTGCGCGCTTGTACAGCTGCTCAAGCTCGTCACGCGCGGGCGGAGTCTTGAGATATTCCTGGACCCAGACGTCGAATCCCTCGTCGCGGAGGATTTCCAGCGTTTTGCGCGACGTCCCGCACATGGGATTGTGATAAATTTTCGCCTTCATAAGCACACCTGTTCGCTCAAAGGATTCAAGAAGTTAAACAGAGATTTAACACCCGCATCAACGTTCGGCTTCGAGCCTTTGTCGCGGCTGCGGAACGATGAGCCTTTATCGTCGTTCCTGCGCCTGTAACATGCACCGTCATCGGCGGAAGCCTTGCGCGCGTTGTATGTTCCGGCAGCTCAACTGAACGGGAGAAAGAGCGATGCATAAATCAATTCTAGCACTCACGATGGCGACCACCGTGACGCTTGGCGCGTGCGCGAGCAATCCGCGCGTCGCAGAAGGCGCAGGAGTTGGCGCACTCGGCGGCGCGGCGGTTGGAGCAGTCGTTCCTGGCGTGAGCGTGATCGAAGGTGCAGCGGTCGGCGCGGCGATCGGCGGTCTCGCCGGCGCAGTCTGGTCCGACAACAACAACGACGGCTACGTCGACGGCTATACCTACAACGGCCAATATTATGCCGGCACCCCGCAGGGTTATGACAACACGACGCATTCGGTGCTGACGGGCGCCATCGGCGGCGCTGCTCTTGGAGCGGCGGCCGGCGCGGTCATCCCGGGCGTCAGCGTCCTTCAGGGCGCGGTCATCGGCGCTGCGGTCGGCGGAATTGCCGGCGCTGTCTGGGCCGACCGTAACAACGACGGCGTGGTGGACGGATACGTCTACAACGGGCAGTATTACCAGGGTGCGCCGTCGGGCGCGGCTCCGGCTCCTGCTCCGGCGCCGACCTATGCGGCCCCCGCTCGCAGCGGCGAGCGCGGCTAACCCGGAACCCGATCAAAGTGTGTCTTTGATGGGATCCACCTCGATCGGGAGAACAGGTGATAGTTTCGCGTAAACAGTGCACCGGCGCCAAGCCGGTGCACTTTTATCGGAAGATGAGTGGCGTCGTGCTGGGCCTAGCGCTTGGTGCGGCGCCGCTTTTCGTCGCTCAGGCCGCGCCCGCTGCGGCGGCGAGCTCCGGCTTCAAGGCGCCCCTGGCGGTCGGCCAGACCATCGACGATTTCTATCGGCTGCGGAAGAATGCGCCGCTTTGGCTCGCGCCGACAGCTGGCGATTCCGCGGAGCAGCTGATCTCGCTGCTGGCGACATCCAGCATCGATGGTCTGAATCCGGACTCGTACCAGGTCTCTGCGCTCCAGCAGGCGCTCCAGCGCGCTCGCGCGGGCAATTCGAAAGATGTCGAAGCTGCGGACCGGATGCTGTCCAACGCGTTCGTCGCATATGTTCGTGACATGCGCCGCGATCCCGGCCTTGGCATCTACTATGTCGATGCCGGCCTGAAACCCACGGCGCCGAGCCCACTCGCGGCTTTGCTGTGGGCGGCAAACGCACCGTCACTGCCCGGCTATTTGCGCGGCATCGGCTGGATGAACCCGATCTATGGCGAACTCCGCCGCGCGGTCGCCACTCACCAATATGGCAACGTCCACGAGCGTCAGCTGCTCAGCCTGAACCTGGAGCGCGCGCGCACGCTGCCGGCGGGGAAACTGCGCTATATCCTCGTCAACGCCGCGCAGCAGCGGCTCTACACCTATGAGGACGGCAAGCAGGTCGACTCAATGGTCGTGGTGGTTGGCAAGCCGAAGTATCCCACCCCGATGATGACCGCTTACGTGCGGTTCGCGGCGCTTAATCCCTATTGGTACGTGCCGCCCGATTTGGCAGCAGAGCGCATAGCGCCCAAGGTTGTAAAGCGAGGCCAGCAATATCTCGACGAGCTGGGCTACAAGATCCTCTCGGACTGGACGCCCAATGCGGCGATCATTGATCCTAAGACGATCGACTGGAAGGCAGTCGCTGCCGGAAAGATCGAGGTCCTGATGCGTCAGGACCCGGGGCCGCACAACTCCATGGGCCGCATGAAGTTCATGTTTCCGAACGAGGCGGGCGTCTACCTCCACGACAATCCAGAGCGCGAGCTCTTCACCGAGGCGGCTCGGCTCTATAGCGGCGGTTGCGTCAGGCTGGAGGATGCGGCGCGTCTTGGCCGGTGGTTGTTCGGTCACGATCTCGACTGGCAGAGCGCGAGCACCGAACAGGTGGTGCCGCTTCCCGCACCGGTGCCGGTTTACATCACGTACCTGACGGCAATGCCGGGCCAGGACGGCGCCCAAGTCGCTTACTACGACGACGTCTACGGCCGCGATGCAAAGCGCCTGGCGGAGTTGGGGCAGGGCACCTCGGCCAGCCTGACCAGCGCGGCCCGCTAGCTACAGCGTCCACGTGGCCACATAGTCGAGCTGATACGGAATCGCGCGGCCCTGATCGTCCAGCGCCGGGCGGAAGCGCAGCCGGTCGGTAATGAGCGGGCAGAGAGCCGCATCGACGGACGGATCACCGCTGCTCCGAACCATCCGGCAATTCCCCGGCACGCCATTCGGCTGCACCAGCAGATGCACCATCGCGATGCCGCGCGGGAGACGCCCGCCGGCGATGAACCGGTAATCGCCGCGGCTGAGATTCCGAACCAGGCGGGCCGGCGTGAAGCGCGAGTAGTCGGCAGAGCCGCCGCCCCCTTGGCCGCTTCCAGATCCGCCCGCGCCGGTGCCGTTGCCGGCGCTACTCGCGCCTGAATTGGGCGCAGACCCTGTGCCGGCGACCTTCGCGGCGGGAAGAGCCGAGGGCACCGGAATTTTGGGTGGAGGCGCGACCACCGGCGTCGGCTCGGCCCTCGGCGCGGGAGGACCTGCCTCTTTGCGCATCTGCTGCGGTTTGGGAGCCGGCTTCGGCGGGGGAACGGGCGGCGGCGGCTCGCGGATGTCGATGGTCGTCATTGACTCGATTGTACGGCTGATCTCGCCGACTTTGAGCCCGGTCAGGATAATCGTAGCGAGCACCGCATGAACGGCGACGACGGCGACGATCGCCTTGGTGCGATCCGTGCGGTCAGCCGTTCCTGCGTAGCTCGACATGCCTTCCTCGCGGAACAAACGCATCCACCGCTGAAAGTATGCGAAGGGACTATTCGTGAGCGGTCGCAAGGCCTTCAGTGAAGTCGGCGTTCTTCCGTTCGGGCCCAATCGCCGTCCAGACCGCGATAACGACGGCCGTCACGCCTGCGACGAGGGCAAGCGCGAAGCCGTAATTCCCACCGTGCTGGCTGGCGAACCAGGCTTGGAAGGGTCCGTTGCGTGAGGCGATCAGATTGCCGAGCTGGTAGGCAAAGCCGGGGAACAGAGCTCTCGCCCGTCCCGGGGAGAGCTCATTGAGGTGCACGGGAACGATGCCCCAGGCGCCCTGCACCGCGACCTGGATCAGAAATGCGCCGATGCCGAGCAGCAAAGGGGTCGAAGCGAATGCCCAAAGCGGGATGACGGGCAACGCAAGCAGGCTCGCGATGATGATTGCGCGGCGTCGCCCAATCCGCTCCGACCAAATGCCGAACGCAATACCGCCGACGATGGCGCCCAGGTTCATCACGGCGGCGAGAATGCCCGTCGTGTCCGTGTCAAAACCGTGCTGTTTCTGAAGGAAGGTCGGGTACTGGTCCTGAGTGCCATGGCTGAAGAAGTTGAACGCGGTCATCAGCACGACGAGGTAAAGGGCGATCTTCCAGTTCCGCCCAATTTCCACGATGGGGCTGACGCGCGGCTTGGATGCCATCGCGATATGCGCCGGGCTTTCCTTCACGTGCATCCGGATCAGGAAGACGAGCAGCGCCGGCGCGATGCCGACGAAGAACATGCCGCGCCACCCGATGTGATCGAACAGGAGGTAGTAAACCAGGCTCGCGACGAAATAGCCGGATGGGTAGCCAGATTGCAGCAACCCCGACACGAACCCGCGGAGCCTCGGCGGGATGCTCTCCATAACCAAGCTCGCGCCCGTGCCCCATTCGCCGCCCATCGCGAAGCCGAACAGGGTGCGGATGATCATCAGCTCGGACAGCGTGCGGGCGAAACCCGACATGAAGGAGAAGAAGGAAAAGGCGAGGATGACGATCATCAGGATCGGTCGACGTCCGTAGCGGTCCGCCAGCCAGCCGAAGGCGAACGCCCCAAACGGCCTGGCCGCGAGGGTCAGGAACAGCAACTCGGAAACTTCCTCGTCGCCGACGCCGAACTCTTTGCCGATCGCGCTTTTCAGGAACACAAGCAGGAAGAAGTCGAAGGCGTCGAGCGTCCAGCCGAGATAGCTCGCCCAGATCGCGTTGCGCTGCGAGGGCTCCAGCGATTTCAGATCGGCGATCAGGCTCATGCGCGGCTCCGTCGAGAGACCGCCCTAGTGCCCGGCGGGCGTTCCCTCTGCAACTCGCGTAGCGCAGGGAGCGGGGCTCATGTTCCCCGTGCGCGCCTGCCGTCCGTTGCGCAGGTCCGTGCCGTCGCGGACCATCGGTTCGGGTCCGCTGCCGAGGCCCTTCCACAGCGCGCGGTTGAAGGCCGGTGCG
>Ga0308176_10001968_pt1 | contig 12879 bp, 10 predicted proteins | sample PhyCR2_3_FD_203890 | JGI IMG/M metagenome (GOLD analysis project Ga0308176, IMG submission 203890) | Soil microbial communities from UC Gill Tract Community Farm, Albany, California, United States - DLSLS.C.R2 | ecosystem: Environmental > Terrestrial > Soil > Agricultural land | place: USA... | reverse complement strand
GCGGAGGCAGTGAGGGAGCTGAGGGCCGGACCGCTAGCGGCCTGGATCGGGGCGGGTGAAATGGATGATGTCGCGGCGACGGCGGCGGCGGCAGCGCCGGCGGAGCCAGCGGCGCGGCGGGGCGTTTTGCGAGGGGCCGGTGGTCCGTTGGATCGTTTTATGCTGAGGGTGGACGGCGTGGGGAGTTTTGCGGTGCTGCGCGGCGGGAGAGTCACGTTTGGGCCGGTGAGCGCGTCGCCGGCTCCGGACGTGGGGTTGTTGGCCGAGCCCGGCTTGCCGGTGGCGACGATCGAGCGGGAGGACGAGGACTACTTCCTGCGCTCGGAGCGGCCGGTGCTGGTCAACGAGCAGCCGGTCACGCGCCGGCTGCTGGCGCACGGGGATCGGATTGCACTCTCGCGGCGGTGCCGGATTCGCTTTTCCAAGCCGAGCGCTGCCAGCACCTCGGCGGTCGTGCACCTGGACTCGGCGCGGCTGCCGTGCGGCGACGTGCGACACGTCATCCTCATGGGGCGGGAGCTGATCATCGGCGCCGGCCCGGGGGCGCACGTCCGGGCGGACGAGATGACCGGGAACGCCGTGCTTCATTTGCGGGACGGGCGGCTGGTCTGCACGGCGCCGGAGGCGGTCGGCGTGCTCGTGGGAGGAATCCCGGCGGGTCGATCGGCGGCGATCGCCGCCGGTGGGCAGGTCGCAATCGGGCCGGTGAGTTTCGCGGTCACGTCGTGGTAAGTGAAACCCCGTCTGGCGCGCGGCGTCAGTTCGGAATGCCCCGTGCGGGGTGGTGAGCGAAAGGGAAGCAGTGATGCCAGCATTTCGATTCAAGCACGGCGATCGGCCGCTGGACGGTTACACCATCCAGCGCGGCATCGGGCGCGGCGGGTTCGGGGAGGTGTACTACGCGTTGAGCGATTCGGGGCGAGAAGTCGCGATCAAGGCGATCCAGACGTTCGAGGAGATCGAGCTGCGCGGCACCGGGCAGTGCATGAACCTCAAGAGCCCGCACCTGGTTACGATTTTCGACGTCAAGCGCAACGAGGAGGCGGTGCCGTTCGTCATCATGGAGTACGTGGCGGGGCCGTCGCTCCGGGGGCTGCTGGACGACGCACCGGCGGGGCTGGGTCCGCAGAAGGCCGCGTTCTTCCTGCGCGAGATCGGCAAGGGGCTGACGTTCCTGCACGACTGCGGGATCGTCCACCGCGACCTGAAGCCCGCGAACATCTTTTACGAAAACGGGTACGTAAAGATCGGGGACTACGGGCTGAGCAAGGCGATCGGGGCGGGTCAGCACAGCGCGCAGACGATCACCGTCGGCACGGTGCATTACATGGCGCCGGAAGTGGGGGCGGGACACTACGACAAGGCGATCGACATCTATGCGCTGGGCGCGGTGCTGTACGAGATGCTCACGGGTCAGGTGCCGTTCCTGGGCGGCAGCGCCGGCGAGATCCTCATGAAGCACCTGACCGCCGAGCCGCGGTTGGAGGGCATCGAGGAGCCGTTCAGGACCGTGATCCGCAAGGCGATGGCGAAGGACGCCAAGGAGCGTTACGGCAACGTGCAGGAGATGGTCGAGGCGGTGTTCGGGGCGGAGCACGTGCGCCAGAGCGTGTCATGCTTTTCGCCGGACCACTTGAGCATGGTGGCTGAGCGCGTCGCGCGGCGAGTGGAACAGCGCGAGCCGGTCGCCGCGGGTCTCGGCGGCGGCGGTTTCGGGACGGGTGAATCATCGACGGTGAGCGCGCCCCCGCGGACGGCGCGCCGGCGACTGGACCTGTGGGACGAAGTCGGGAACTGGGTGGACAGGACCGGCGACCGGCTGGCGCAAATGGGCGGGCGGGTGGCGGCGATGGGCGAGCGCGCCCTGCCGCCGTCGGCGCGCCGTCGGGGGCCGGGTGGAGAAACCACGCCGCCGGAAAATCCGTCCGTCGAAGAGATCGAACGACGCGACCCGCTCGGGCGGCGGCAGCGGAGGCTGCTGGCGGCAGTCACAATGACGCTGGTTTCAATGGCTGCGGGCATATTCGTCGGCGACGATCGGCTCGCCCCGCCGCCAGTAATCTCGGTTCTCTTTGCCTTCACGGCGATGCTCGGGGCGTCCGGCGGGATCCTGATCGCGCGGGACAAACTGCTGCCGAAACTGCGGCAGGAGACCGTTGGTATCCAGCGGCTGGCGTCGGGGGGGTTGGCGGGGCTGTTCCTTATCCTGCTGTCACTGCCGGCATGGATGGCGGCGGGGAGCAGGATCGGATCGACAATGGCGGGACTCCTGGCGCCGCTGTTTTTGCTGAACTGGATGGATTGGACGTCGCCGCGGCGGCGGCGGCGGGTGTCGTTCAAGCACGCGGCCATTGCGGGGGTGATCGCGCTGGTGTTAGCGGCAATTTTCAACGGGCGTGCGGAACTGGCATTGGCGATCCTCGCCGGAACTTCGCTGGCGGTGCAGGTGCTTTCGCCGTGGGACGCGCAAAGCGGGCGCGCGGCAGGGGCGAAGAGCCCCGACGTGTTCAAGCTCGGCGACTACGCGGTAAGTCACGCGGGCGCGGCGCCGGCGGGAAGTGCCGACGCCGCCGGGACGGGGCAAGACGTGCGCAACGGACCGCCGCCGCTGCCCAATCGCTCCACCCGGCCGCCGAGTTCGCCCGAGCCGCTGATCAAAGGCGAGTCGCGCACCGCCTGCGGCGGTGTCCGCGCGTGGCGGGCCGCGCCGGTCTGGATGAAGACGCTGCTCTGGCCGCTGGCGATGGTCGCGACCGGGTCGTCGGGATTGATGCTTCTGATCGTGCCGTTGGTGGTGAGCGGCCCGCATCGCGAGGAGCGCGCCGCCATGACGGGGGCTGGCCTGGGGCTGTTGGTGGCGTTCCTGTTCTCCCTCGTTCGCACGTGCCAATCGCGGTTCCGCTCCTGGTGGGGCTACGTCTGGCGGCCAATGATCATGCTGGCGTGTGTCGAGGCGATTTCGATTTCCTGGTCGATGCTGGGCTTGGGTAACCCGCGCGGCGGCGAGGCCGTCGCGGCGGTGTTTTTCATCGTGGTGCCTTCGATGCTGCTGCTGGCGCTGCTGTTCGTGCGGCTGCCGTGGTCGGCCGCGGCCGGGACTTCGCCAAAATCGGCGGCGGAGGGCGGGATTCGGCCGGACTCGACGACGGGCGAGGTCCCCGTGCAACGAGCCGCGATCACGCCTGCGACTGGCGTGCCGTCCGGGAGCATGGCCGGCAAGGCGGCGGCGATCGCGTCCGCGAGCGGCAACGCCGCTCTGGGACTTCTGGCGGCGGTCTTTCTGCTCGCCGCGATCGTGTGTGGGATTTTGATGGCTATCGACCTTCCCGGCATGCTGGCGGCGGGCGTAATCGACCCGAAGCTTCCTTCACAGCTGAACCGTGAATTCGGCTTCGCCCAATGGCCGCAGTTGATGCGGACGCAGGGGTGGGTGCTGACGTACCTGGGTGTGTTCGTGGCGACGGTAATGCTGATCCTGGCCCGGCGCAGGACCAGCGGCTTGCATCTGCTGCGCGTGCCGCTAGCGGCGGCGGGGTTGCTGGGTGCGATCGCGCTGCTGGGCCATGCCTTCGCGGGGCGGTGGGAGCCGGTGATCGATGAGCGGGGAGTGAGCGTCCCTCTGGCGGCGATCGAGCAATACCTGAATTACAGCCGGACGACGCCGGCGCTGATGGCTTTGGTGGTCGGCTCGCTGGCGCTGGTGACGCTTTCCTGGCCGGCGGCGCGGAGAAAGGAAGGCGGGGCATGATTCGGTTCGGATCGTCAATGGCTCTGGTTGCGCTCGTGCTTTGCGGGCTGCCCTCGGCGGTGGCGGCGGAAGCGTGGCAACCCGGCGAGGAGATGGCAAAGGACGCGGACCTGTTGCCGTCCGCCTCTCAGGCGGCCGCGGTGCTGGCTCGTCGCGTCGCCGACGTCGTGCGGAACGAATTGGAGGCGCAACAGTCGCTCAATGGCGGCCGAGCTTTCGTTGAATTGTTGGGATCGGCGCCGGCGGAGGTGAAGCAGGTCGTGTCCACTGTGCTGGCGGAGTCCGTCGCGCCGGCGAGCGTGGGGACCGCGGCGGGCGGGCGGCCGGCGATTCGCGTGACGGTCGATTTGCTCGGCGACCCGACACTCTCCGCCGCGACACTGCACGCGACCGTCTCCGCGGAGCGATCGCTTTGGACGGCGCAAGTGGCATTCATGGAGAAACCCTGGGCGGATCGGCCGGCGGAGTATCTCAGCCGCCGGGCCCAGCGGGATTGGGTGATCGCCTGGTCTCAGCGTCCGGCGGTCAGCATGGAAGAAGCCCTGCACGACGCGCGCTCGGCCGCGGCGGGGCAATTGCTCGATGTCTCTCGCGGCCGTGGCGACGGCCGGGCGGGACAGCGTCCGACGCCGGCGATGGAGCAGTTGCTTTTGAAGGACATACTGGCCGAAGTTCAGCCGGGGCGGCTCCAGGCGGACCAGTTCGTGCAGGGTTTTCAGCGGCCGTACGGGAAGGTGTGGCGTGCCGGCGTTCTGGTTGACGGTTCGCCGGACCGCCTGGTTGCCATTGCCCGCCGAGCCTCGGACCAAATCGCCGCCCACGACGCCCGGCGGCGCGGCGTGTTCTTCGCGGTCACCGGCGTCTCCGTCGTCATATGCCTGACCTACGCGCTGCTCAACCTTTTGACCCGCGGTTACTTCACGGGAAGGCTGCGGGCGGCCGCGGTGGTCGTTCTGGTCGCGGCAATCGTGCTGCTGTTGTCGGCGGCGTAAGATCGGTGGCATCCCGCGGTCGGTGAGAATCCCGGATCGGCGACAGGTGTTCACGCATGGCGGAACTCACGCAAGGCGAAGAGGCGATTCTTGAGCAGGTACGCCGCGGCAGCCGGGATGCGTGGGCGCAATTGCTGGACCGGTACGAGGGCAGGCTCCTGGCGCTGGCGCGGTCGCGCGCCCCGTCGCGCGCCGACGCCGAGGACCTCGTGCAGGAGACGTTCATTCAATTCCTCAAAAGCCTGCCGTCGTTCCGCGGCGAGGCGAGCGTCGAAACCTACCTGTTCATGATCCTCCGCCGGCGCATCATTGACGCCTTGCGCGGGCGGCGGCTGACCGCGTGCCTGGCCGGCGACTTGGCCGAGGCTAGCGACGGCGGTTCCACGAACATTGAACCCGCGGCGGCCGAACTGACTGCGAGCCGGTACGTCCGCCGGGCCGAAGACCGCCAGGCCGAGCGGGCGGCCCTGCTGTCGGCGATGGGGGCGCTGGTCGAGCGGATGAAGGACGCGAACGACTTCCGCAATCTGCAGATCGCCGAGTGTCTCTTTTACGCACAGCTACGAAACAAGGACATTGGTCGGCTCGTCGGAGTTGACGAGAAGCACGTGGCATTGATCAAGCACCGGTGGCTCAAGGACCTCCGGGCGATGGTGGGGCGGCAGATGCGGTCGCCGGCAAACGCGGGCCCGGCCGGCCGCTTTGAAAGCGACGACGCGGCCCATTCGCTGCTCACCGAGGTTTGGGAGGAGCATCGATTGAGCTGCCCGAAGCGCAGCACGGTCGGCGGGTTTATGCTGGGGACGCTGGACGAGCCCTGGCACGACTACGTGGATTTCCACGTCAACCGGCTCGGCTGCCGCTTTTGCCGGGCGAACCTTGACGACCTCCGGGCCGAGGCGCAGGAGGGGGCTCGCGGCGTCCGCGAGCGGGTAATGCAGTCGACAATCGGTTTCTTTGCCGGGCGGTGATTGCGGGCGGGCCAGCCTGTTTAGGGAAAGAAGATCGAGGACCTTGGTGCCTCGAAGGTCGGACGGTATCTTGGCGGGGACGGCATGGTTATTATGATGCCGGAGCGGTCGCACTGCGGGTATCGTTCAGGTGCAAAGTGCGGACAGGCGGCATATTGTCTCAATGATCAGTTAGCGATTGACGGGGCGTAGCTCAGTTTGGCTAGAGCGCCTGGTTTGGGACCAGGAGGTCGCAGGTTCAAATCCTGTCGCCCCGATTCTTTAACCCCTTGGGGACAAATCTGTTCGAGCGATTCGCCGCGTGGCGACGCGGGCCGCAGTCCCTGCGGCCCTCCTGCACAGGCGGGCGCCGCGGGCGCGCGCCGGTGCCGCGGCGTCACGCCCGCTCGCCCGCCTGAACTACCGTCATCATCACGCAATGGGAGCCGAGTCGGAACGAGTGAAGACCGTCAGGTCGTAGGCGATCTCAGAGCCACGTGCGACAACCTGGGCACGAACGTCCCACGCCCTCCCGCATTCGGTAGTCTGGATGGCGCCCATCGCCCACTCCATCAGCTCCGATGGCGTCGGGGCGGCGGGGAGTTGGCCGTGGAGGGTGATGTGGATTTCCTCGACCGACGGTGGAATGGTGAAGGCGTCGGGCAACTGATCGGCGGGAAAGCCGAGGCCGATCTCCTCGAACATGGCTTCCATTCCCGCGGGCCAGAAGCGCGGGAACGCGCGGGCTGTGACTTCGAAATCCCTCCCGCCGGGGATGCCGGCCAAGGCGTGAACCAGGCGATCGACCTCGTCCGATGTGTTTGTGGTTCGCATTGCAACTCTCCGAGGGTAAGAGCGATCACTCCCCTCGCGTGGAGGGGATGTGCGGCACTCAGCGCGGGCCACCTGGCGCGTAAGTCGGTCGGGTGGCGCACACTTTTCCCTCACATGTACATGCCGCCGTTGACGGCCAGCACCTGGCCGGTGACGTAGCTGGCGTCGGGGCCGGCGAGGAAGGCGACGGCGGCGGCGACCTCCTCGGGCTTGCCGAAGCGGTTCACCGGCGTCATGGCGGCGACCTGCTGCTTCACGGCATCCGGCAGGTCCTTGGTCATGTCGGTCTCGATGAAGCCGGGGGCGACGGCGTTGACGGTGATGTTCTTGCGGCCGAGCTCGCGGGCGAGGGTCTCCGTGAAGGCGATCAGGCCGCCCTTGGTGGCGGCGTAGTTGGCCTGGCCGAAGTTGCCGGTCTGCCCGACGACTGAGGAGATGTTGATGATCCGGCCCCAGCCGGCTTCGAGCATCGAGGGCAGGACGGCGTGGGTGACGTTGAAGGGGCCGCCGAGGTTGGTGGCGATGACTTCGTCCCACTGCTGGCGGGTCATCTTGACGAAGGTCTTGTCGCGGGTGATGCCGGCGCAGTTGACGAGGATGCTCACCGGGCCGAGGTCGTTGAGGATTTTGGCGACCATCGAGTCCACCTGTTCGAGGACGGCGACGTCCGCCTGGTAGGCGAAGGTGCGGACGCCGAACTTGCGGGCCGCGTCGCAGACTTCCTCGGCGCGTTCCTGGTTGTGGTGGTAGTCGATGGCGACGTCGGCGCCTTGCTCGGCCAGGGCGATGGCGATGGCGCGGCCGATGCCGCGCGACCCGCCGGTGACCAAGGCGGTCTTGCCGCGGAGGGGTTTTTCTTTCATCTGGAAGACTCCTTTGGGCCCGAGGTGTGACGAAAAAAGTCCTGTACATCCGGGCGCGACACTGATATAAGGACTAAGAAGTCCTATATAAGCGCGGAGTCATTCCGCTTGCAAGTAAAATCTATCGGGGGATTTGCCGGAGATTACGCCGTATTCAGCGGTATCCGTCGTGCGATGAATGGGTTATCTGTGTCGCAAGTAGGTTCGAATTATCTTTTGTACAGCTTATGCGCTAGGGTGCCAGCCGGCGTCGGCCCAGAGCTCGCCGCTGACGGCGGAGTTGGCGATGAGGAAGCAGATTCCGTCGGCGATCTCCTCGGGCTTGATGAGCCGGCCGAGCTGCGTGAAGGGGAGGATGTTTTTCCGCACGTACTCCGGGCCGAGCGCGCGGACCATGGGCGTGTCGGTGAAGCCGGGGTGGATCAGGCCGCAGCGGACGCCGTAAAACATGGCTTCTTTCATGAGCGTGCGTGCGGCGCCTTCGAGGCCACTCTTGGTGGCGGCGTAGGCGATCTGGCCCTTGTTGCCCTGCGACGAGACGGAGCCGATGAAAATGGCTGTGCCCTGGACGTTCTCCTCGGCCTGCCAGCGGCCGATGCCGCGGCGGTGGCGGTCCTCGGCAATGCGGGCGACCATTTCCAGCGCCCAGTAGACGGGAGCGACGAGGTTGACTTCCACGACGAGCCGGAAGGTTTCCTCCGGGTAAACGGAAGCTTTGCCCGTGGTCTTGTCGAGCTTGACGCCGAGGGCGTCGCGGGTGATGCCGGCGGCGGGGACGCAGATTCCGACGACGCCGCACTTGCGCTCGATCTCGTCGTACGCGTGGCGGCGGAAGGTGGGATCGGTGGTGTCGCCGATGAGGGGCAGGGCGGTCGGGTGGGGAGCGGGGAGGTCCGAGAGTTTGTGCAGCGTGTCCTGGAGGGGGTCGGCGCCGCGGTCCACCAGGCCGACGCCTTTGACACCGCGGCGGGCGAGATCGAGTGCGACGGCCTGGCCGATGCCGCTGCCGGCGCCGGTGACGACCGCGATTTTGCCTTTGATTTCCATAGCGTTGCTCCTTCTAATCTGGCGGCGGGCGGAGCCCCCCGGACCCGCCCGGCCGCCGGTTGTGACGCCGGTAGAAGCTTACATCGCGTTTTGCGGACACACAACGTTCTTTTTTGCAATTGCACTAGAACGCCGCGTGTGTCCGGCCGATGTAAGATGTGGGGAGGTGGCGGGCGGAGGCGTTGTGCGCATGGCAAAGGAACCGGAAAAGGACGTCCCGCGGCGGCTGGAGCTCCGCAAGTACCCCAACCGCCGCTATTACGACTCCACCCGCAGCCGGCACGTGACGCTGGAGGAGATCTACGCTCTGATCCGCGAGGGGTACGAGGTTCGGGTGATCGACTCCAAGAGCGGGCAGGACATCACGGGCAGGGTGCTCGCCCAGATCATCATCGAGCTGGACGCGCCCAAGCTCGGGGTGTTCCCGGTGCCGCTGCTGCACCGGCTGCTGCGGTCCAACGAGCGGATGGTCAACGATTTCGTACAGCGGTACTTCAGCGCGCCGCTGATGGCATTCCTCGATTCGCAGCGGAGTTTCGAGGAGCAATTCAGGCGCGCGCTGGGCGTGCCGGCGCCGGTGCCGACGGTGTCGGACCTGACGAAAATGATGTGGGGCCCGTTCGGGCCGGCGGTGTGGGGCGAGAAGGGCGTCGTTTACGACGGGGACGAAAACGCGCCCGCGCCGGCGGCCGGGCAAGCCGGGGCGAATGGCGCGCCGGGGTCGCCGAACGCGTCGCCGCAGCCGCCGCCCGCGGCGGAAGCTTCGGGCGGGCGTGCGGCGGAGCTGGAGCGGTCGGTCGAGGAGTTGCGGCGCCAGCTCGCCGAAGTCCGGGCCCGGCTGGGCGAGCGCAAGGAGCGGGGCGGGGCGGCGCGCAAGGGGCGCGCCAAACGGCGGGCGTAGCGGGGTCGGCGGCCGGGGTCCGTTTTGCGTTTGCGCGTCGCAACTGCCGGCGGGGGCTGGGGTTGCCCGGAAACATCGAACTAATCCGCCGAAATCGTAAGGTTTCTGCCGACAGTATTTTGGTGCATTTGCACAAAATCTCCTTGACCCGCCGCCACGGCGGGGTACTTTATTCAACGTGGCGAAGCATTCACGAGTCGTCAAGCGGGGCAGGAAAAAAGTCAAACGAAAGGGCCATGCCATGACGGTCAAAACTGAAAGGATGAGCAGCCTGTTCGATCAGGCGATCGGTACGTTCGGGGACGCGCTCAAGTCTGGCGTGAAGATCCAGGAGGAGGTGGCCAAGTTCTGGACCGACGCGCTCGACGAAGGCGGGCCGGCCTACGAGTGGCAGCGGCGGTCTCGCGTCGCGGTCGGCGAGGCCATCCCCGCCGCCCAGAAGAACGCCGAGCAGTGGCTCAAGCTGGTGGAATCCAACTACCAGAAGAGCCTGGAGCTTTTGAAGAAGGCGTTCTCCGCGGACGGCAATGGCTCGCCGAAGGACGCCCAAGCCAAGACGCGCGAGCTGTGGGAAGCGTCGCTGGAACTGGTGCGCGACAACGTGCAGGCCGTCGCCCAGACCAACGTGAAGATGATGGAGCTGTGGGCGGAAATGCTGAAGAAGAACGCCGACGGCGCGATGGCGGCGGCGGCGGGCGCGCCCAAGTCGGCGGCGGCGAAGTAGCGCTTCGGTTGTGGTGCGCGGCCGGTTGGGCGTTGTCCCGCGGCTTGGCGATCGTTGTGGAGTGTAAGACCCAAAGGCGCCCGATTCGGCGCGCCGTATTGGTTCGGTGCGGCGCGCGCGGGACGGGCGGAAAGTGAGAGCTGTCATGTTGAAGGACGTATATCTCGCCGGCCCGGCGCGGACGGCAATCGGGGCATTCGGCGGGGCATTTGGCGAGTTCCCGGCGCCGGCCCTGGGGGCGGCGGCGGTGAAGGGCGCGCTGGCGAAGGCGGGCGTGCCGGCCGAGCAGGTGGACGAGGTCATTTTCGGCAACGTCGTCGGGGCCGGCCTGGGCCAGAACGTGGCGCGGCAGGTGACGATCGGGGCGGGCCTAGCCGCCACGATCGGCGCGACCACGGTGAACAAGGTTTGCGGGTCGGGCCTGAAGGCGGTGATGCTCGCGGCGCAGGGGGTGCAGTGCGGAGACGCGGCGGTCGTCGTGGCCGGCGGCGCCGAGAACATGTCCCGCACGCCGTACCTGCTCGACAAGGCGCGGACCGGCTACCGCATGGGCGACGGCGTCCTGATTGACTCGATGATCCGCGACGGGCTGTGGGACGTGTACAACAACAAGCACATGGGAATGTGCGGCGACGCGTGCGCGGCCGAGTACGGGTTCAGCCGCCAGCAGCAGGACGATTTCGCCGTCGCGAGCTTCAAGCGGGCGCAGGCGGCGCAGGCTTCGGGCGCGTTCGCCGCCGAGATCGTGGCGGTCGATGCGCCCTCGGGCAAGGCGGTCGTTCAGGTGAAGGAGGACGAAACCCCCAGGAAATTCAACGAGGAGAAGCTGCGGCAACTGAGGCCGGCGTTCGGGAAGGAAGGGACAGTCACCGCCGGCAACGCCTCGAGCATTAACGACGGCGCCGCCGCGGTGGTCGTGATCTCGTCGGAACGGGCCAAGTCGCTGGGCGTCAAGCCGGTCGCGCGGATCCTGGGCTACGCGACGGCGTCGCGCGAGCCGGAGTGGTTCACGCTCGCGCCCGTCGGCGCGATCCAGAAGCTGCTGGACAAGCTGTCGCTGAAGGTGGCCGACGTCGGGCTATTCGAGATCAACGAGGCGTTCTCGGTCGTCCCGATGGCCGCCATGAAGGACGTGGTCATCCCGCACGAGAAGGTGAACGTGAACGGCGGGGCGGTGGCGCTGGGCCACCCGATCGGCGCCAGCGGCGCCCGTACGCTGGTCACGCTCCTGCACGCCATGAAGCAGCGCGGCGTGCGGGTCGGGATCGACACGCTGTGCATCGGCGGCGGCGAGGCGGTCGCGATGGCGGTCGAGCTCTTGTGAGGCGAGTCAAAGCCCCGGATGTCCGTCCGGGGCCAAGCGGAAGATCGTCCGAGTTGTTGTCGCTTCTACCTTTGGGCGGTGGGGCAGGTTGCATGCGGCCCTGCCCCACCCACTCAAACAGAGCCTAATTTGCGGAGGCTCGAATGTCGTCGATGAACGCGAACCCCTTTTTCGAGCAGGCGCAGCGGCTGACGGAGCTGTGGGCCGAGATGGCCGTGAAGATGGCCGGCGCCGGCCTGAGCGGCGACCCCGACTCCCCGCCGCCCGACGCCGCGCGGGCGATGCGGTCGGCGGCGCTGTCGGCCACGTCGCAGTACGCCGACCAGTTCATGCGCTCCCCACAGTTCCTCCAGATGATCAAGCAGTCGATCGACGCCTCGATCGAGTTCCGCCGGCGGATGAACGACTTCTTCACCGCCGCCCGGCACGGCACCGAGGGCGTCGCGCGGGAGGACGTCGCGGGATTGCTCGGCGCGATGCAGCGCATGGAGGCGCGGACGCTGGACCGGCTGAAGGAGATCGCCGGCCGAATCGACGCCTTGGACCGGCGTCTGGACGCGATGGAAAGTGCAAGTGCGAAGGATGCCGCGGGCAGGAACGGGGACCGTGGGAGTGCGGGAAAAGTTGCCGGGACGGGCGGGACGCGTACCGACGCCGCGGGCTCGCCCGGTCCCGGTCCTTCGTCCGGGGGCGGAAAGGCGTAGGAGGATTCAGGAGCAGCAGGAGCAGCCCGATGTCGACCGCGAACGCATGGCAGGACCTGTGGACGAGCTGGGCGGGGGCGATGATCGACGAGGCCGCCGCCGCCGCGCGGCGGATGTCGCGGCTCCCTCTGCTGTGGGAGAAGGCGCAGCGCGTGAAGAAGGGCGCCACGCCGTCGGAGGTCGTGTACGAGGAAGACCGCCTGACGCTCCTGCATTACAAGTCCGACGCCCCGGCGGCCTACCGGACGCCGCTGGTGTTCGTCTTCGCGCTGGTGAACCGGCCGTACATCCTCGATCTGAAGGCCGGCAAGAGCGTGGTGGAACACTTCGTCCGCCTCGGCTTCGACACGTACCTGGTGGATTGGGGAGTCCCGATCGACGCCGACCGGTGTCTGACGCTGGACGACTACGTCAACGGGTACATGGTCAACGTGCTGAACCACGTGCGCGAGCGCACGGGGAGCGAGAACGTCAGCGTGCTCGGCTACTGCATGGGCGGCAGCATGAGCGCGATGTTCACCGCGCTGCACCAGGACATGGTCCGGAATCTCATTCTGATGGCCGCCGGGATCGACTTCTCCACGCGCGACGGGCTGCTGAACCTGTGGACGGGGCCGGACGTGTTCGACGTGGACAAGTTCGTGGACGCGTTCGGCAACGTGCCGCCGCAGTTCCTCCAGAACATGTTCCTCATGCTCAAGCCGGTGCAGAACTTCATCGAGAAGCCGCTGAACTTCCTCGAGCGGCTGGAGGAGGACGAGTTCGTCGAAGAGTTCCTGACGATGGAGGGGT
>Ga0308176_10001967_pt1 | contig 12879 bp, 15 predicted proteins | sample PhyCR2_3_FD_203890 | JGI IMG/M metagenome (GOLD analysis project Ga0308176, IMG submission 203890) | Soil microbial communities from UC Gill Tract Community Farm, Albany, California, United States - DLSLS.C.R2 | ecosystem: Environmental > Terrestrial > Soil > Agricultural land | place: USA... | reverse complement strand
GACTGAAGTTGTCTGAGCCTGTGCTGGCCCAGGTGTCGTCGATGATGCACACCTTGGCGTGCACGTAGACGGGGACGCCCGCGTGGTTTTCCAGCCCGTACGCCGCGACCCGTCCAGGAGCGACCTCGATCAGCGGGTCGATCGCGCGCTGGCGACCGAGCAGCTGCGGCACGCGGTTGGGACCGTCGAGGTCGGGCTCCAGGGGGATCACGACGATGAGGCGGAGCTCCGGCTGCGCCTGCAGCTGCTGCGCGAAGACCCGTGCGACGTCGTGCCCCCAGAAGTACTGATCCTCGACGTAGACGATGCGCGCCGCCCTCCGCGCTGCCTTGGCGTAGCCGTTGGCGACGCTGCGTTCGCCACCTTTGGCGAACGGGTAGTCCTGGCCGCCCCGCAGGTCGGGGTAGGTCCTCAGCAGCTGCACGGTGTGGGCACCTGCGACAGGGGGAGGTGGCCATTGCTCCGGAAGACGGTCCGGAGTGCTGTCCAGGCCCCGCAACCTGTCGGCCACGCGTCGCCACGGCGCTCGCGAGAGCGGCGCGGGATCACTCCAGCGCTCCCTGAATACGGTCTCCACGTCGTAGACGGCGGGTCCTTGGATCGCCACCTGCACGTCATGCCACGGGGGGTGCGCACCGTACTCCTTCGTGAGCGGCTGCGGCTGCGGGTCCCCGCCGTGCATGGCGTCGTCCCGCCGGCTGTGGGCCAGGTCGATACCGCCGACGAAGGCCACATCACGCGCAGGATGGTCGCGATGGCGGACCACGACGAACTTCTGGTGGTGGGAGCCGCCGGCGCGCACCCGCATGTCGAGCAGCACCTCGGCGCCCCTCTTCTGCAGCTGCTCACCGAGGTGACGGTTCTCGGTGGCGAAGAAACCCGTCTGGTCGAGGTGGGAGCGCCACACCAGTCCGTGGACGGCAACGCCTCGCTGGTCCGCCCGGGACAGCACCTCGACCACCTCGCTGCCGGGCTCACCGGTGAGCCGCTCGTCGGCATCGCCCTGCCAGTCGGTGAACAGCACCATGTCGCCCGGTCCGGTCGCCTCGAGCGCGTCGTACAGGGCTTGGAAGTACGTCGCCCCGTGGATCAACGGGCGAACCTGGTTGCCCTCCGACCAAGCCCGGTCTCCATCGTGACGGTCGTCCAGCCGGGTCAGCGGGTTCGCCCGCTCCGCGCGTGTCAGCAGCCAATCTGCTGGGTCGACCATGTTTTCAGCATGCCGTAGGGCGCCACAGTCGCTCAGCTCGCCCGCCGTCCTTGACCGGCCGGTGACTTCGAGGCCTTCTTCGGGCGGTCGGCGGCGCTCGACCGCTTCTCCCGGCGACCCGTCCCGTCCGGCATGGATCCACCAGCGGCGAGCCGGTACGCCTCGGCAAGGTCGCGCAGTAGCGCCGCCTTCTCGGCCGCGGACAGCGCGGCCTTCATGTTGGTCTCCGCTTGAGTTTGGATCGCGGAATACAGAGCTTCCTGGGCCCTACGCTTCGCCTGGTCCGCCATTGAAGTCTCCCTCGCTACGTCGGCCGGGTGCCGGCGCCTTCGCCTAGGTACCCCTGCGTCGCCGGTTGAACCGACCCCACGTGCGTCCGAGCGATGTTTCGGCACGGACGTCTCGGGAACCGTTGCCTTGAGCGTCGGACTTCGAGAGAGGGCAACCATGAACAAGACCGAACTGCGGGACGCGGTGGCGCAGGCGGCCGGCCTCAGCGGCGCCCAGGCCGACAAGGCCGTCAGCGCCGTCATCGACTCGATCACCTCCGCGCTGGCCTCCGGCGACCGGGTGACGCTGCCGGGCTTCGGCACCTTCGAGACACGGGAGCGCGCCGCCCGCCAGGGCCGCAACCCGCAGACTGGCGAGACGATGGAGATCGCTGCCTCGACCACACCCGCGTTCAAGGCCGGCGCACAACTGAAGCAGGCGGTCAACAAGGCGTAGCGTGACGCGTCGCCTGGCCCCCGAAGATCATTCGGAGCGGTCGGGGCCATCCGCGTCGGAGGCCGGCTCGGCCTCGGGAGTACGACGCGGCGGCGGGCCGACCAGCGCGGCGACCACCGACAGCGCCACCCAGCACAGGCCGATGCTCACCAGGAACCGGGTCAGCGCCACGGTCGGGGAACCGCCGTCGACCAGCCCGCGCCACAGCGCGGGCGAGCTGACCAGCACGGCGCCGAGCAGCACCGGCGCGGACAGCAGACCCGGCCGGCCCATCAGGCGGCCACCGCCACGCCGTCGACCACGCCGACCGAGCGGATCTGCGTGGGACCGCTCAGCTCGGAGTAGGAGATCACCGCCAGCCGGGGCAGCGTGGCCGCGACGGTACGACGGACGGCGGACCGCAGCTGCGGAGCGCAGGCCAGCACCGGGTTCACGTTCTGCTCCTCGGCCCGGCGTACCAGGCCGGCCAGCTGGCCGAGCATCCTCTGGGCGAGGTCCGGATCGACCACGAGGAACCCACCGGTCTCGGCCGGGCGAAGCGCCTCGAGCAGCCGCTGCTCCAGACCGGGCTCGAAGCTGACCACGTTCAAGGTGCCCTCGGCGACGTACGGTGCGATGACCGCCGGACCGAGAGCGGCCCGCGCCGCCTCCACCAGGCCGTCCAGGTCGTGGCCGACCCGGGCCCGCATCGACAGCGCCTCGAAGATCCGGACCAGGTCCCGGATCGAGACCTCCTCCTGCAGCAGCGCCTGCAGCACGCTCTGCACCTCGCCGAGCGTGAGCTGGGCCGGGGTGAGCTCCTCGATCACCGCCGGGTGGGTACGACGGACGGCCTCGGTGAGCATCCGGACGTCCTCCCGGCCGAGCAGCCGCGAGGCGTGCCCGCGCACCACCTCGGCGAGGTGGGTGGTCAGCACCGAGGACCGGTCCACCACGGTGGCACCGGCCAGCTCGGCCTGCGCCCGCAGCTCGGTGGGGACCCAGACCGCGGCCAGCCCGAACACCGGCTCCTTCGTGGGCCGGCCCGGCAGCCCCTCGAGCCGGTCCCCGATGGCCAGCACGGTGCCGGCCGGCGCCTCGCCGCGGGCCACCTCCACCCCGAACAGCCGGATCGCGTAGGTGCGCAGCGGCAGGTCGAGGTTGTCGCGGGTGCGCACCGGCGGCACCACCACCCCCAGGTCGGTGGCCACCTTGCGGCGCAGCGCGCGCACCCGGTCGAGCAGGTCGCCGCCGGCGGACACGTCCACCAGGTCGATCAGGTCCGCGGACAGCTCCAGCTCCAGCGGGTCGACCCGGATCTCCTCGACGAGCGCCTCCACCGAGTCCGGTGCCGGCAGAGGTTCGGGGGCCGGTGCGGGGGCGGCGTCCTGCTCATCCGTCGTACGCATGGACAGGAACAGCACCACCCCGCCGGCGGCCAGGAACGGCAGCTTCGGGATGCCCGGGATCAGGCACAGCCCGAGCGCGGCGAACCCGGCGATCCGCAGCGGCTGCTTCTGGCGCAGCATCTGCCGGGCCAGGTCCGAGCCCATGTCCGCGTCGCCGGCGGCCCGGGTCACGATCAGGCCGGTGGCCACCGACAGCAGCAGCGCCGGGATCTGCGAGACCAGCCCGTCGCCGATGGTCAGCAGGCTGTAGGTGTGCACCGCGTCGGTCAGCGACAGGCCGTGCTGCACGACGCCGACGGTGAACCCGCCGACCAGGTTGACCAGGGTGATGATGATCGCCGCGATCGCGTCACCCTTGACGAACTTCGAGGCGCCGTCCATCGCGCCGTAGAAGTCGGCCTCGCTGGCCACCTCCGCGCGCCGCCGCCGCGCCTCGTCGTCGTCGATCAGCCCGGAGTTCAGGTCGGCGTCGATGGCCATCTGCTTGCCGGGCATCGCGTCCAGCGTGAACCTGGCGCCCACCTCGGCGACCCGGCCGGCACCGTTGGTGACCACCACGAACTGGATGACTACCAGGATCGCGAACACGATGATCCCGACCACCAGCGAGCCGCCGATCACGAAGTGCCCGAACGTGTCGATCACCTTGCCGGCGTACCCGTTCAGCAGCACCAGCCGGCTCGCGCTGACGTTGAGCGCCAGTCGGAACAGGGTGGCCACCAGCACCAGCGCCGGGAAGGCGGAGAAGTCCAGCGGCCGGTGCACGAACATCGCGGTGAGCAGGATCAGCAGCGCCGCGGTGATGTTCGCCGAGATCAGCAGGTCCAGCAGGAACGCCGGCAGCGGCACGACCAGCATCACCACGACCGCGACCACGGCCACCGGGACACCCACCTGCGCCAGGCTCCGGGCCGGTGCTGCGGGCTGCTTGTTCGGCAACGCGGACGTCCTCCGGTCAGTGCGATCGGCACCGTCCGTGGTGCGCCGGGGCCGCCGTCCTGGCAGCGAAGCTGTCGTCGGTTCCTATCGGCCCGGCGGCCGTGCACCTGAGGAGTTGGGCGTACGGCGTCGGCGGCGGGCCGGGGTGGGCAGCGGGCCGGTGCTGCGCGGGCTGGGGTGCCGGCCTGCCGCGGTGCCCTTCGCCCGCCGCCCGTACACGAACGCGAGCACCTGCGCGACCGCCTGGTACAGCTCCGGCGGGATCGCCTGGCCGACCTCGCAGCTGGCGTGCAGCGCCCGCGCCAGCGGCACGTCCTGCACCAGCGCCACCCGGCTCTCCTCGGCCACCTCCCGGATCCGGGCCGCCACCGCTCCGGCGCCCTTGGCGACCACCCGCGGGCTGCCGCGCTCCGGCTCGTAACGCAGCGCCACCGCGACGTGCGTCGGGTTGACCACCACCACGTCGGCCTTCGGCACCGCGGCCATCATCCGGCTGCGCGCCGCCGCCAGCATCCGTCCGCGCAGCGCGCTGCGCACGTGCGGGTCGCCCTCGGACTGCCGGTGCTCGTCACGGACCTCCTTCTTGGTCATCTTGACCTGCTTGCCGATCCGGCGGCGCTGCACCGCGTAGTCGGCGCCCGCGAACAGCAGCCCGGCGAAGGCCACGTCGCGCATCAACCCCAGCGCCGCAGCCGACGCCAGGTCCAGGGCGACCGGGATCGGCACCAGACCCCCGACGATCGGCATCAGCGCCTTGACCGCGCGCCACACAAACACCGCGACCAGCGCACTCTTGGCCAGCATCTTCGCGCCCTCCCACAGCGCGTGCGGACCGAACAGCCGCTTGGCGCCCTGCAGCGGGTTGAGCCGCGACCACTGCGGCTTGAGCGCCTTGGTGGCCACGAAGAACCCGCCCTGCGCGACCGCGGACGCGACTCCCACGACGACCACGGCCAGGCCGACGCACACCGACATCACCAACGCGAGCACGCCCGCGTGGTGCAGCAGACCCAGCGCGGCGTCCGTCCCGGGGTGCTCGGTCATCCCGAGCACCCCGGTGAGCAGCGCGCGCAGCGACTCCAGTCCCTTGGCGGCCAGCCAGTGCAGCGACGCCGCGATCACCAGCAGCGCCGACCAGCCGCCGATCTCCGGCGTGCGGGCGACCCGGCCCTCCTTGCGACTCTCCTTGAGCTTGCGTGGGGTCGCCTTCTCGGTGCGCTCCTCGGTCATCGCGCCGTCCCGGTTCTCACAACGCCCCCAGCGCCTCGGAGAGCCGCTCCACCAGCCGGCCCATCGCGTCGGGGAGTACGGCGAAGGACAGCCCCACCACCAGCAGGGTGAGCCCGATCTTGGCCGGGAACATGATCGTGATCGCGTTCAGCTGGGGCGCCACCTTGGTCAGCAGCGCCAGCCCGAGGTCGGCGACGAACAGCACACCCACCAGCGGCAGCGCGATCTGCACCGCGGTGGTGAAGAACATGCCGAACGCAACGGTGACCACGTGCGTGACGCTGTCCAACGGCCACGGAGTGCCGACCGGCATCGTCTGGAAGGAGCGGAGCAGCCCGCCGATCACCAGCAGGTGCGCGTCGGTGGCGAACAGCAGCATCATCGCCAGCATCGAGAACAGCTTGCCGTTGACCGAGTTCATGTTCAGCGACAGCGGGTCGAAGGCGGCCGCCAGGCTGAACCCGCCGAACACGTCGATCAGGTCACCGGCCGCCTGCACGGCCGCGAAGACCAGGTAGGTGACGAAGCCCATGCTGGCTCCGATCAACGCCTCCCCCAGCGCCGTACTGACCAGCCCGATCGCACTGCTCGGCACCTTCCCGCCGGCCAGGTGCGGGGTGACCGCGAACGAGAGGGCCACTGCCAGCAGCACCTTGGCCAGCACCGGCACCGCCCGGGTGGAGAACGGCGGCACGATCATCAGCCACGCCACCAGCCGGATCGAGGCCAGCAGGTAGGCGACCAGCGTCACCCCCGAGACGGTCAGGGTCACGACTACCCCAGCAGTCCGGGCAGCCTCGCGAACAGGTCGTTCGTGTAGGCGATCAGCGTGTGCAGCATCCAGTTCCCGCACACCAGCAGGCTGAGCCCGACGCCGATCAGCTTCGGCACGAAGGACAGCGTGAACTCCTGGATCTGGGTCATCGACTGGATCATCGAGATCACGAAGCCGATCACCAGCGCCGGCAGCAGGATCGGGGCGGACAGCTTCAGGGCGACCACCATGGTCTCCAGGGCGATGCCGAGGACGTCACTGTCGGTCATGGCCTCACCCCGTGTAGCTCTGCACGAGGGACCGGACGATCAGCCCCCAGCCGTCGACCATCACGAACAGCAGCAGCTTGAACGGCAGGGACACCATCACCGGCGGCATCATCATCATGCCCAGTGACATCAGCGCCGAGCTGACCACGATGTCGATGACCAGGAACGGGATGAAGATCAGGAACCCGATGATGAACGCCTGCTTGAGCTCGCTGAGGATGAACGCCGGCACCAGCGTGGTCATCGGCACGTCGGCGGGCTTGTCCGGCTTCGGCCGGTGAGCCACGTCAGTCAGCAGCGCGAGCTCCTTGTCGCCGGTCTGCTTGAGCATGAACCCACGCAGCGGCTCGATGCCGTCGTGCCAGGCCTGCGTCTGGGTCTTGGTGCCGTGCAGGTACGGCTGCAGCCCGTCGTGGTTGATCTGCGACAGCACCGGGCTCATCACGAACAGGCTCAGGAACAGCGCGAGCCCGGCGAGCACCTGGTTGGGCGGGATCTGCTGCAGGCCGAGGGCGTTGCGGGTCAGCCCGAGCACCACCAGGATCTTGGTGAAGCTGGTGCAGGTCAGCAGGATCGCCGGCACCAGCGAGAGCAGGGTCAGCCCGAGCAGCACCAGGATCGGGGTGCTCGGCTTCTTGGTCAGCCCGTTCAGGTCGACGGTGACCGAGCCGCTCGGTCCGTGCGGGCCGTGCGGACCCTGCGGCCCTTGCGGCTGTGCGCGGACCGGCTCCTGCTGCGGTACGACGGAGGTGGCGACCGCGGCCGAGGCGGCCGGCCGTGTCGCGCCGGCCGGAGCGGCGGATGCCGCGGGCGCGGCCAGCAGCAGCACCCCGATCGCCGCGATCAGCACGGCGGCCGCCCGAAGCCGCTCACTCATCGACCGACACCTGCACCGTGCGACGACCGGTCGCCGCCGCCCAGGCCTGCTTCCAGGTGACCGGGGAGAGCACCGACCCGGCGAGGGCAGCCCCGCCGGTCACAGGGAGCACCGGCGCTGCCGAGGCGTCCTCCGGCTCGGCGATCTGGTCGGGGTCGAGCTCGGTGAGCAGCCGCACCCCGGCGTCGCTGACGCCGAGCACCAGCACCCGATCGGCCACCTCGACGACGGCCACCGATGCGGTCCGGCTCAGCGCCTGCCGTCCGGCGACCCGGACCAGCCGGGTCCGGCCACCCCGGCGGCCGGCCTTGTTGGCGACGAACCAGAGGATCCCGAGAACGACGGCGAGGGACAGCACCACCCGCAGCAGCAGTCCCAGCACGGCTCAGCCCGCGGGGGCGGGAACGATCTCGGTGACCCGCAGCGCGAAGTCCTCGTCCACGACGACCACCTCGCCGCGGGCGATCAGCCGGCCGTTGACGAGCAGGTCCGCGGGGCTGCCCGCGGCCCGGTCCAGCTCCAGCACGTCGCCGGGTGAGAGGGCCAGCAGCTCGCGCACCGAGAGCCGGGTCCGGCCCAGCTCGACGGTCACCTCCATGGACACCCCGTGCAGCAGCTCCACGCCGCGGGCCGGTCCGGTCTGCGCGGCGTACCCAGCGGCAGGCACGCTGCGCGGGTCGGCCACCGCGAACAGCATCGCGTCGGGCACCCCACCGGCCAGCATCGGCACCGCGTGGGTGGCCGCGGTCAGCGCGCCGGCCATCTCGTCGGCGACCAGGGTCTGTCCGGCCCCGACGCTGAGCCCCAGTGCAGCCGCGGCCGCGTCCAGGGCCGGCTGCAGCGCGGCGCCCACGTCCAGCTTCCCGGACGGCGCCTCGGCGAGCGCGTCGGCCAGGTCGGCCTTGACCAGGATCCCGACCAGCGAGCCGGGCTGCTGGTCCGCGGTGGCGACGGCTGCGGCCGCCCAATCCGCGGCGGACACCGCACCGGTGGACACCGGCACACCGGGGGCGGCCGGCTCCCCCGACGGCAGCAGCGGCGCGACCGCCTCGGCGGCGCGGGTCAGCTGGTCGACGTCGATGGTGGCCAGCGGCACGGCCGGGGCTGGCACTGACGGGGACTGGGTCATCTGCTCTCCTGGGTGGGTGGCGCCACCACCAGGGCGGCGAGCCGCCGGCCCTGACTGCCGGGGGTGGCGTGCGCGAAGACGACGTCGGCGGCGGTGACGTCGAGCGGCGCCTGCGCCGGGTGGGTGAGCCGAACGACGTCGCCCACCCGGAGCCGGGACAGCTCCAGCGGATCCGCGACGGTGCCTCGGAACCGCACCGCCACCTCGACCGGGACCTCCTGGAAGCCCTGCGCCAGCCGATCGGACGCCTCCTGCCGGGACCGCCGCTCGCGCTCGCTCGCCGGTCCGCCGGAGCCGGCGGCCGACAGGAACGGAAGCAGCCCGGTGAACGACATGCACACCGTCATGCGGTCCTCGGTGTCGCCCTCGCGGAGGGTGAACCGGGCCACGATCATCGCGTCCGAGGCGTTGGCGACCTGAGCGAGCTGCGGGCTGTACTCCACACCGAGCACCTTCGGCTCGAGCACCACCAACGAGGAGAACGCGTACCTGACCTCGGTGACCAGCCGCTCGTAGAGCCCGGTCACCACCGCGGCCTCCAGGTCGCTCAGCGGCCGCTCGGGCTGCTCCGCGGGACCCGGCCCACCGAGCAGGTGGTCCAGGCAGCGCATGGTCACGGTCAGCGGCATCTCCAGCACGGCCGACTGCTGCACGGGCTCGACGGAGAACACCGTCATGTGCGTGGCCTCACCGAGCGCCTCGACGTACTCGATGTAGGTCTGCTGCTCCACCGACACCAGGTCCACCTGGCACACCGAGCGCAGCGCCGAGGTCATCACGATGGACGCCTGCCGGGCGAACGTCTCGAAGGCGATCTGCAGCAGCCGCGAGTTCTCCCGCGACAGCTTGACGGGGTGCCGGAAGTCGTACGGCGTGACGGTGCCTCGTCCGCGACGCTTCCGCTCCCGTGGCGGTGGGGCCACCACCCGGGGTTGCGGAGCGCGCGAAGAGACCGTCACGCCGTGTCCTATCGGCGTGACGGGTCGCCACCTGAGCAGAACTGCTCCGGTGGTTGAGCTCGGTGCTACTGGGTGACGAAGTCGGTGAAGTAGACCCCGATCACCTCCCCGTCGTACAGGGTGTCCAGCCGGTGCACCAGCTCACCCTTGAGCCGGTCGCGGGAGGACCGCACCGACAGCTTGTCCATCGGCTGGCCGCTGAACAGCTCGATGGTCGCGTCCAGGGCCTTGCTGCCGTCCAGGTCGGTCGGCGCGCCCTTGCTGGCCTGCAGGGCGATGCCGATGCGCAGGTAGTGCCCGTCGGCCAGGTTCACCTGGATCGCGTCGAGCTTGAGGACCGCGCCCGGCTGGGGGCGGGACGGGGCGGCCGGCTTGAGGACGAACCACCAGCCGGCCGCCGCCGCTACCGCGATCACGAGCAGCACGACCAGCACCAGCTTCTTGCGCCCCCGCTTCTCCTCGACCTCCTCGGTCTCCGGGGCTGCGATGTCGACGACGCTCATCTGGTGTGCCTCCCTTCGGGTCGGTTGCTGCCCATGACCGCCCGGAACAGCTTCCGGGCGTCCTCGGATGCGCTGGAGAGCACCACGATGTCGACGCGCTTGTTCAGCGCCATCGCCTTGGGCTTGCTCGGGTCGAGCAGCGGCCGCTCGTGCCCGTAGGCGACCGCGTCCAGGCGCGCGCCGGGCACGTGCCCGTGCTCGTTGAGGTACCGCAGCACGGTGATCGCGCGGGCCGCGGACAGCTCCCAGTCGGTGGGGTAGAACTTGGGCTTCACCTTGACCTGGTTGGTGTGCCCGTCGATCTCGATCTGGTTCGGCAGCCGGCGCAGCACCGGCGCCAGCACGTCGAGCACCTGGGCGCCGCGCGGGGTGAGCACCGCCAGGTTCGCGTCGAAGACGATGTGCCGGGACACCAGGCTGATCCGCAGGCCGGTCTCGTCGATGCGCATGGTGACGTCGTCGCGGTAGCCGCTTTGCGCCAGCCGCCGGGCGAGCTGGTGCCGCAGCTGGTTCAGGTTCTGCACCTCGCGCTGCGCTTCGGCCAGCGCCGAGCTGTGCTGTACGGCGGAGGTGGCGCTCGTCGCGGGCTGGGCGAGCTGCACCTGCTGGGGGCGCGCGCCGGTCTCCGGCAGCACCGGGGTCATCGGGTCCCCGGAGTCCGGCATCACCTGCTGGGTTCCCTGGAACGGGGACGCGGTCTCCCCGAACGCCGCGGCCATGCCCTCCTTGAGCATGTCGAAGCGCTTCTGGTCCACCTGGCTGATCGCGAACAGCACGATGAACAGCACCATCAGCAGGGTGATCATGTCGGCGTAGGTGATCAGCCAGCGCTCGTGGCTGGTGTGCGGCTCCTCGGCCTCCGCGCGTCTCCTCCGGGCCGGCATCAGGCCGCCTTCGCCTCGGTCTCACGCTCAGCCGCCGGCAGCAGCGAGCGCAGCCGCTGGGCCACCACCCGCGGGTTGGAGCCGGCCTGCACGGCGAGCACGCCCTCGATGACCAGCTCCATCCGGGAGGCCTCCAGCTCACCGATCCGGTGCAGCCGGTTGCCGATCGGCAGCCAGACCAGGTTGGCGGTCATCACGCCCCACAGGGTGGCCACGAACGCGCCGGCGATCAGGTGCCCGAGCAGGTCCGGCTGGGACAGGTTCTCCAGGACGTGCACCAGGCCCATCACCGTGCCGATGATCCCGATGGTGGGCGCGTAACCGCCCATGTCGTTGAAGAACTTCGCCGACTGCTTGTCGGCGGCCTTCTTGGCGTACAGCTCCGCCTCGAGGATCTCGCGCAGCTCCTCGGGGTCCGTGCCGTCCACGGCCAGCCCGATCGCCTTGCTCAGGAACTCGTCGCCGACCTCGTGGGCGGCCTCCTCCAGGGTCAGCAGCCCCTCCCGACGGGCCTTGTCGGCGAGCTTGACCACCACGGGCACCAGCTCGGCCGGCGAGACCGGCTTCCAGGTCAGCGCCCGCTTCAGGGACCGGACCGCGTCCTTGGCGTCGGCCATCGTGCCGCCCGCGATCGCGGCACACGCGGTGCCGCCGAGGACGAGGATCATCGCCGGCACGATCAGCAGCGACGTCGGGTGGCCGCCCTCCATCACGTTCGCGCCGATGATCACCGCAAGGCCTAGGCCGATGCCCAGCTGGGTCGCCCGGTCCATCAGCCCTGCCTCGGGCTCAGCGGGAGGACGGGACCGTCCGGGGGATCATCAGGCGCCGGTACGGCGGCCAGCCGCGTCCGTCGTACTTGCGTCTCGGTGACCCGCTCGAAGGAGCCGGCTGCGGCCAGCACACTGGCCCGGTAGTCCAGGATCGCTGCGACCACCTCGTCGAGGGTCTCCTTGACGAGGTACTTCGTGCCGTCGACGAGGGTGATGATCGTGTCGGGGGTGCGGTCCACGCGCTCGATGAGGTCAGGGTTCAGCGCGAAACGCGCGCCCGTGAGCCTCGTGAGCGTGACCATCGTGCACCATCCCTGTGCAGCTCGATCTGTGCGATCAATCTGTGCCGTCGATCTGGCAGGCCTTCCTTGGCCGTACCTGTGTCATCGGCGGGTCGCGCCACGACCTGAGCCGTTCACCGGCTCGCTCTGCATCCGGCTCCGGTCGGCTCCCCGCGGGACCGGCCAGCAACAACGGTTCGTGCGAACTGTTGGAGCGTCAAATCGCGAGTGGAGGCAGCAATGGCCGGTCGCCTGACCCGTTATGGCGCTTCCAAAGCAGGCTGTTGCCCTGCGCGCCCGGATCGGCGCCGCCGACAGAATGGAGCCAGTGGTACGTCGACACGCCGATGGCACGTACCACGCGCTCCATTTTGTCGTTCGGTGAGGCGCTACCCCTTCGTGAAGCGGAGGCGTCAGCGCTTCAGGTTCACCAGGTCCTCCAGCACCTGGTCGGAGGTGGTGATCACCCGTGAGGTGGCCTGGAACCCGCGCTGGGCGATGATCAGGTTGGTGAACTCCTTGGCCAGGTCCACGTTGGAAGCCTCCAGGGAGCCGGCGATCAGGTTGCCCCGTCGGCCGGTGCCGCTGATGCCGATCTGCGGCGTCCCGGAGTTGGTGCTCTCCCGGAAAGCGGTGTCGCCGACCTTCTCCAGACCGGCCGGGTTGGCGAAGTCGGCCATCGCGATCTGGTACAGCGGCTTCTTGGTGCCGTCGGCGTACACGCCGGTGATCACGCCGTCGGAGCCGATGTTGTAGGAGGTCAGCGGGTTGGCGGCGTTCTCGTCGGCGATGTCGGGGATGCTGATCGGCTGCGGCGCCTGCGTCGTGTCGATGGTGCCTCCGGTGGCCTGGTAGCCCTCGACGATGTCGCCGTCCGGCGTCACCAGGTTGCCGCCGCTGTCGAAGCCGAACGCGCCGGCTCGGGTGTAGAGCGTG
>Ga0308176_10001966_pt1 | contig 12880 bp, 11 predicted proteins | sample PhyCR2_3_FD_203890 | JGI IMG/M metagenome (GOLD analysis project Ga0308176, IMG submission 203890) | Soil microbial communities from UC Gill Tract Community Farm, Albany, California, United States - DLSLS.C.R2 | ecosystem: Environmental > Terrestrial > Soil > Agricultural land | place: USA... | reverse complement strand
TTGTCACGTGCTGCGGTACGAGAGGCGCCATCACGTCACCAAGGCGAGGCCGTTTCGCAGCCACTCCACCGTAGATATTTGTCCCACCCAATTGAACGTTCAATGCCCCGGCCATTGCCGCTTCCGGCCGCCCACTATTGGGACTGGGATGCTTCGATCCATCCCGACAAAATATACGCCACGCCGATGGCATCGTTCGAGTCCAAATCGCGGCAGCGAGAATCAACAATAGCGCAGTCAGCCGGGCGGGGACCCAATTCGCCACATCGTCCAACCGGGCTGACGCCCATCCAAAATATCGATAGTGGACATCGCGATGGCCAATCATGGAATCCAGCGTATTGATTGCCTTATAGGCCAATGCCAACGGGGGGCCGCCGAGGGCCAGATAAAAAAGAGGAGCGATCACTCCATCGGCCGCGCTCTCCGCAATTGTTTCGACAGTCGCGCGCACAATCTCGGCACCTGACAGACCGTCCGTATCGCGCCCGACAATCTGGGACACCGCCTCGCGGGCTTGATCCAGTGATCCACCCTCCAACGCATTGACTACCAATCGGGCATGGTCAACAAGATCACGCGCCGCGAGAGTCGTCCATGCGATAAGAACCATCAGTATAGTTTTCACTCCGGCATCGACCCAGCCGGCGAAGACAATGGCCACCCAACCAATCGCATAGCTCAGTGCAGGCAATCCGATGGCCAACACGATGCCGGCCGTTCGTAATCCCGCTCGAGTATGGACAACCATCCTCATCTTGTTCTCATACCATCCAATCACCATGCCGATGAGACGCACCGGATGAGGAAACCAGCGAGGATCGCCGATCGTCGCGTCCAGTACACATGCCATGATGAGTTCTCCTGCTGTCATCGCAGGTTGAAAATATGTGGGCCTAAACCGGCTATAGCAGAAGCCATCAGCAAGAAGACGATTTCGGCGGCTTCGTTCGTCGCTCCAAGCGTATCGCCGGTAATGCCGCCCAAGAGCTTTTTGGCCAGAAGCGTGAGGCCACGCGCGACGACCACAATTACCAGGCAGCCGATAAGCGCGCCGACAGGCCCAACACTTAGCGCCAAGGCAATCACCAAGACAACAGTAGCAACGATGACCTCGCGTCCCGAAAGCTGCTGGAGAAACGGCTGAGCGAGCCCACCCTCCCTCCGGGCATAGGGCGCGCCGATTCCTCCCACGACCATCGCCCAACGGCCGGCTGCCGGCATACATAGCAACAGGGCAAACCGACTGGATTGCGGTAACGTGGTCAGGGCGGCATAGCGAAGCGCCAACGCCAGCATCAACCCGGTTGCGCCCAACGCGCCGATATGTGGGTCCCGCATAATCTTCAGACGATCGGCCATCGTTCGTCCCCCGGCCAGTCCGTCAACCGAATCAGCTAGTCCATCGAGATGCAATCCACCCGTCAGGAGCACCAGGATGACGATAATCAGAACATCGACGATCCCGGGCGAAAAGATCGCGGCCAAGAGGAGATCACTGGCTGCAAGCAATATCCCGAGGATCAATCCCACAATGGGAAACCATCCCATGGACCGAGCCAGGTCAGAGGGTGTGGGATCATGATGAGTGGACGCAAGGGGAATCACCGTGAGGAAATGCCACGCCATGACAAAGTGACGAAACACTGCTACCTCGAACGTTCGGAGACACCGGCTTCATCAAATGTGGCCATTTCGGTCAGGATTTTGAGTCCGGCTTGGACCAATCCGATGGCAAGGCAGGCGCCCGTCCCTTCTCCCAAACGAAGATCTAAATCAAATAATGGGTTCAACTTGAGCCGATCGAGCACCGCCTGATGACCGCGCTCGACGGAACGGTGCGAGGCGATGAGATAGTCGACACATCGAGGCTGCAAGCCGGCCGCGATCAACGCCGCGGCGCCCGCAATGAATCCATCCAACAGGACCGGAATGCGATGGGCAGCGGCGCCGAGAATCAATCCGGCTAATCCCGCTATTTCAAATCCTCCAACTTTATGGAGAACGTCAATCGGATCTTGCGCATTTGGCCGATGCAAGGCGAGCGCTTTCTCGATGACCATCACTTTCCGATGAAACGACGCGTCGTCGATCCCCGTCCCCCTTCCCGTAACCTGCTCTACGGCCACCCCCGTCATGATGGACGCAATGGCTGCACTCGGCGTGGTATTGCCGATCCCCATTTCGCCCGTCCCGATGAGAGAACAGCCTTCCTGCGCGGCGCGCGTCGCCAAATCAACCCCGACGGCCAAGGCTTCCTCGGCTTGCACGCGGCTCATCGCCGGCTGGATCAGCATGTTGTGTGTGCCCGGAGCGATTTTTCGGCGGATGAGACGAGGGACATCCTCGAACTCAGCCGCGACGCCAATATCGACCACGCGTACCTCGGCGCCGACATGGCGAGCCAGCACATTCACTGCGGCGCCGCCTCGAACGAAGTTCAGCACCATCTGAGCCGTCACGGCGCTCGGATAGGCGCTGACTCCTTCCGCCGCTACGCCATGGTCCGCGGCGAACGTAAAGATGATGGCACGGGGCAGTTTGGGTTGCTCCTCACCGGTCATGGCTACGAATCGGGCCGCCAATTCCTCCAGACGTCCTAAACTTGCAACCGGCTTCGTGAGCCGGTTCAAGCGTGCCTGCGCACGTTGTAGGCAGGCCATGTCAAGGGCAGGAATCTGATGGATCGCTTCCTTGAGAGTCATCGCTTGTCTCTCGCTTTCTATTTCACTTGAACCGAACACCCGCTGACGATGAAATACACTCGATCAGCAGCTCGCGCTAATTGTTGATTGACCTGGCCGGCAAGATCGCGGAATCGACGAGTTTCAGGATCGAACGGCACTACACCCAAGCCCAATTCGTTCGCGACGATAATCACACGGCTACGCATGCGATGGATAGCGTGGAGAAGATCCTCCACACGATCGGGGATATCGGAATCAGGCACGCCGCTTCCCAGAAGATTGCTGAGCCAGAGGGTCACACAATCGAGCACAATGACTCGATAGCGGCCGCGTTGTTCTCCAAACCAGGCGGCCAGTTCCATCGGGACCTCGGCCGTTTCCCAACCGGCTCCTCGCTCCGCTTGATGACGGCGAATCCGTTCAGCCATCTCCTTGTCCAGCGCCTGACCGGTCGCCACGAACATTCTTGGGTGGTTTCGCCCCGCCAGTTCCAAGGCCTTCGCGCTTTTGCCGGAAGCCCCGCCACCGATCACCAGGGTCAACCGCGATCCACGACCGGCGATATGTCCGGCTCGTGGCGCAATGCCTCGCTTCACGCCCCGCTTCATGGTTGACTCCCGCCTCACCATTACTCCGTTCGATTTCCCCAACGATCATTGTGAATGAGACGATCGACCGGAAGCCTCTCTCGCCACCCCTCGCGCTCCAGGTCCGGCTGCTTCTCAAATTGAGCGACATAGCCGACACACAAATAGGCGACGACTTTAATCGGCTTCGGGATACCCAGGACCGTCTTGAGAGCCGCATGGTCTAAAATACTGACCCATCCCACTCCAACACCTTCGGCTCGAGCGGCCAGCCATAAATTTTGTATGGCGCAGCAGGTACTATATAGGTCCGTGTCCCGCACTGTTGAACGGCCTAACACATTGCGGCCGCCGCGTTGTCGATTGCACGTAATGCACAGATTCACCGGCGCTTCCTCGATGCCTTCCAGCTTCAGCCGCTTATAGAGACCGGCGCGCTTTGGCTCATACTCGGCCGCGGCGGCAGCGTTCGTGTCGCGAAAGAGGCTCTTGACCGCGCGCTTGGTGTCTGGATCGCGGATCACGACGAAATCCCACGGCTGCATGAATCCGACAGAGCCGGCATGGTGCGCGGCCGTCAACAGCCGAACGAGCGTCTCCTCCGCGAGCGGCCGTGGAAGAAAATTGGCGCGCACATCGCGCCGCTCGAAGATGGCCCGATAGACGGCCGCGCGTTCTGCCTCAGAGAAATACTCGAGCTTGTCGTCTATTATGTTTGTCATGTATCGCTCATGCTTAACCTAGTTTCGAGACGATTGTCCCAGCCTTAGAAAGAAAGCTGTTGACTTGAGGATCTTTAATCTTGATCAGGCAGGGCGGATCAAAATTCGACACCCTTTTGCGCTTTAATCCCTTTTCTAAATGGATGCTTGACCTGGCCCATTTCGGTGACCAGATCCGCTTCATCGATGAGCTCCTGCTTCGCGCCCCGGCCCGTGATGACCACGTGTTGGGCCGACGGACGGGCGCGCAGGACCGGCAACACATCCGTGATTGGCACATAGTCCTGCTGCAGCGCGATGTTGAATTCATCGAGAATCACCATGGCATACGCCGGGTCACGCAAGAATTCAGCGGTCGTCGTCCACGCCTTGAGGGCAAATTCCGTGTCGCGCGCTCGATCTTGCGTCTCCCAGGTATAGCCTTCTCCCATACGTAAGAACGTGACTTGGTCGCCGAAGCTCTTGAGAACCCGTTCCTCTGCCGTATCGATCGCTCCCTTGATGAACTGAATGAGCGCGATTTTCATTCCATGCCCGAGGCACCGCAACGCCATTCCCAATGCGGCCGTGGTCTTTCCTTTGCCGGCGCCAGTATAGACGATCAGCAACCCCTTCTCCTCTTGCGCCTCGGCGATCCGGCGATCCACGGAAGCTTTGAGTCGCTGCATCCGTGCCTTATGATCGGTCGGCTGTGTCATGCTGTTTCTCCTATACGGGCGGAAGGCGCCCCATGGTCTTTCGAGCGGCCGCGACGAGCGTCGCCGCCATCCGAGGTTGACTTGCGAAATGAAGATGGGTGTAGAGCGCGAGGGTATTGCCGGAGATCAGACCGTCCTGTCCTTTCCGGTCACCTTGTACGTTCGTCACCTGGCACGCATAGTTCAGCGCTCCCGTGGCCGTCAGGCTGGAGTAATGAAACTCATGCCCTTTGGCTTTGAGGCCGCCTTCTCCCAACAGACACGGCCGTGTCAGTTCCACCGCTCGGTACCCGATCGTAAAGCCGGATGGTCGCATGACCGCGCTGGCGGGGAATACACCGACCATCTCATGCGATCGGCCCTCCCCATCCACAATGGATTGCGTCAAATACATCAGCCCTCCGCATTCGGCATAGATGGCGCCTCCACGAGCTGCAAATGCACCGATCGCTCCACGCATCGCCGCATTGTCGGCCAACCCGCACGCATGAATTTCAGGGTATCCGCCGCCGAGATAGAGAAGATCGACGTTGGGCAGGGCGTGATCTCGGAGCGGAGAAAAATAGATCAGTTCAGCCCCGGCCGCCTTCAATAATTCCAGGTTCTCGGCGTAGTAAAAACAAAAGGCCTGATCGTACGCCACACCGACACGGATCTCGCCGGTCTCAGCCGCCGACGTGGAGCTGAAGTCCTGCTTGCTTGTCGGTTCACATTCCATTTCCTTCGCCGTACGCGCAATCGCTTCGACGCGGTCCAAGTCGATGGTCTCGCCTGCGGATCGGGCGAGGTTCTCATAGATGACACTCGAGCCTTGTTCGATTGCTGTCATAATCCCCAAATGGCGGTCCGGGATGGAGACGGCGGCGTCCGGCTTAAGATAACCCAGGACTGGAATGTCCGTCACTGATTCTATCGCCTCCTTGAGCAGCCGGTAATGCCCGTCCCCGCTGATACGATTGAATAGAACGCCGGCGACGCACAGATTCGGATCGAAGCGAGCGTATCCCAGCACCATGGCGGCGGCGGACCGAGCCATCGCGCTGCCATCAATGACGAGCAACACGGGAGCCTGTAGTTGCTTGGCGAGCTCCGCGGTGCTCCCGATCTCATTCGTCGGCGAACTCCCATCGAAGAGTCCCATCATGCCTTCCACGATGGACAGGTCCGCATCCGCTGCCGCCCGGCAAAAGATCGTCCGGTTCAGATCATGCCCCAGCATCCATCCATCCAAGTTCCGTGACGGCCTGCCTGTGATCAAGGTGTGATGGCCGGGATCGATAAAGTCCGGCCCCACCTTGAACGCTTGCACACGGCGGCCACGGCGCTGTAGCGCCGCGAGCAACGCCAACGTGAACGTCGTTTTCCCGGCTCCACTATGCGTGCCGGCAATGACCAGTCGAGGATAATGCATGGTTCCTACAAGGTTACTCTGACACCGCCGTAGACGGACCGGATCGGTGTGCCGAAGAACAAAATCTCTTCATACCGTTCATTCAAGAGATTATCGACGCGGCCGTAGACTTGAAACTGTTTAGTCACATCGTAGGTGATCTGCGCATTCACGACACCAAAGGCGCTCATCTTCTGGGTGTTTTCAGCATCGTTGAATCGCGATCCCACATACCGATACTCGACGTTCAATAAGAGCCGTTCGATTGGCTGATATCCCGCAATGAGGCTCGCTTGATGGAGCGGCCAACGAGGCAGGCGATTGCCGTTTGAGAGGTCTTTCGTCTGCGTGTTGGTGTACTGGCCTCTCAAGTTAAAATTTTTGAACAACGCGAGCTGAAAACCGGCTTCCCATCCTTGGCTTTTTGATGTCTGAATATTTTGAGGACAGAATCCAAAGGTGGCCGGTGGGCAGGTGGCCGACGACACGTTAACGATTTGATCGGTGAAGTGATTCCAGAAATAGCCGACATTGAGCTGAAGACGATCCTTGAACAGTTTCTGCTCGACAGCCACATCGGCGCTTTTGCTTTTTTCCGGCTTCAGATCCGGATTTCCGAAGTTTTGGAAAAATAGTTCGTTCAGAGATGGCGCTCGAAATCCGGTCGCATAGCTGCCTCGAAACTTGGTGCCGGTCTCGGGAATGAGATAGCCGGCCGTCCCCCGATAGGTGGTCGCTTCCCCGAAGACGTTGTAACTGTCCTGCCGTACACCGGCCGTGAATAACAGGCGATCAACAATATTGACTTGCGCCTCTGCAAACCCGGCATTGGAACTAAGAATTTTCTTGGGTTGATCAGATCCAAACGATGTACTTGCATTTCCCTGTCCGTCACGAAATTGATAGCCGCCTGTCAGGAGCAGAGGCTTGGCAACCTGAATATTGTGTTGCCATTCAAGTCGATGGTTCAGAATCGAGATGTCCGATGGACTTGGAAATGGTGAGTCTATGACCCCGGTCATGATATTTCGTTGAAGCGTGCCGCTTGAGAAGAGGATCCGTTGATCGGTTTGAGCCAGCGTCAGCTTCTGAGACCACCAGGCGGTGATCGGCTGTTCGTACCTCCCACTGAGCGTCAGGTTTCGGCTCGTCTGCTTGGACCCCAATACATCGAAGGCACTGTTGCCGAATGCACTGTCTAGATTGACGTCCGAGTTCCACCACCGCAGGCTGAATTCTAGCCGACCGTCTTTCGGCAGGGTCACGCCGAGTTTTGACGAGGCCTGCCAGTTATGGAATCCGTCTCGCTCCGTCGCCCCGCGTCGATAATCCACCGCGGAAAAATTGCTCGTATCCCATCGCGAGAACGACATCGAGAAATCAAAAGGACCTTTGGCTCCGGATGCCTGTGCGCCTTCTCGAATGGTGGCAAAGGAGCCATACTCGAGGAAGCCGCTGGCCGTCGGCTTCCCTGTCCCTCGTTTCGTAATAATGTTGATGACGCCGCCGATCGCATCCGAGCCCCAGAGCATGCTTTGGGCGCCCCGAAGAATTTCGATGCGGTCAATGTTCTCGGCTGTCAGATTGGCAAAGTCGAAGGCACTGTCGGTTGGACTATTCATGATCGTGCCGTCGAGCACCACCATGGTTTGTGCGCTGCTCGCCCCGCGCATCCGCACGTTGGCCACAGTTCCTGGACCGCCATTGGAAAACGCCACGACACCTTGTGCGAGACGTAGCGCATCGACGACCGTTTTGATTTTGCGTCGCTGCATCTCCTCCCCAGTAATCACCTCGACGGCACTCGTCACCTGGCTGGCCGGTTGAGGCGTCTTGGTCGCGCTCACAATCACGTCCTGAACTTCGAGCGGCTCTTCTGTCGGCTCTTTTACCGGTTCTTCCGCTCTTGCAAGCAACGCGCAACTTAGGCTCAGACAACATACACCGATACTCACAGTCCTCAATGACAACCACTGCATGGCAACCACCTCCCTTATGCTCGAAGGGTTCAGCGGAATGTTCGGCAGATGGGTTTCCTGACTCGCGGATCGTCGTTCGCCTGCGCCTTCCCATCTCTTGATCAAGACAGTGGCAACATGCAGGTCCACTCCCCGCTTACAGTGGCGGCACCGTGATGGCTTCTCACCATCTTCCCCATCCCTGCCGATCTATCCTCAATACTCCCTTACCGACCTTCAGAATAAACGCGGTACCCTGACGTTCGCCGAGAGGATTGGGTACGAACCCGGCCCGGCACTGGCGCTAAGACATAGGCCGCGACTCACAACTGCCGGTTCTCTGTCGGCCCGGCAACGTGACGCGTGGCAATCCCGACCCCGGATGGCGATCCACCAAGACGTCACAGTGGTAGACCGCGCGCAGCGCGTCGGGCGTAATCACGTCATCCGGCGTCCCGATTCGGAACAAGGCGCCGTTCTCCATGAGCATGATGCGATCACAATATTGACTGGCCATGTTGAGATCATGGGAAACCAGCACGACCGCCAGGCCGCGTTCATCATTCAGCTTGCGAAGGATGCGGCAGATTTCCACCTGATGATTGAGGTCGAGGAAGGCGGTGGGCTCGTCCATCAAGAGCACGCGCGGGTGCTGCGCCAACGCACGCGCGATGATCGCTCGCTGGCGCTCGCCGCTCGACACGTCATGGATAGAGCGATCGGCTAGGTGGAGCACATCCATGTCTTTCATCGCCTCCTGCGCCATGCGCAGATCGGATTCTCCCTCCCAACCAAACGTCCCCAACCGCCCACGAGCTCGATGAGGAAACCGTCCCATCAGCACAGTTTCCATAATCGAAAACGGGAAAATCTGTTGATGCTCCTGGGGAACAAAGGCCACCAGACGGGCCACGACATCTTGCACCATTCCGGTCAGATCGGACCCGAACAAGGCGATCGTTCCTGTCTCCGGCTGCATGATTTTTCCCAACAGCTTTAACAACGATGTCTTGCCCGATCCATTCGGACCAAGAAGACCGAGGATTTCTCCATCCTGTACGTCGAATGAAACGTGCCGAAGCGACCACCCTCCTTGCCTGCCTGGCTCATGACGGTGCGCGCCATACCGATAGCCGAGTCCTCTGACCGAATAAGCCGGAGGTTTTTGAGTCATGAGGCGAGGCCGCCCTTCCGGCGGGTCAGAAGGTAGAGAAAAATAGGGCCGCCCGCCAAGGCCGTGACCACACCGACCGGAATTTCGCTGGGAGCCAAGAGCGTTCTCGCCAGCGCATCGGCAATCACAAGAAACATGCCCCCGACGAGAGCGGACGCGGGCAACAGCAGTCGATGATCGGGCCCGACGAACAGACGGACAGCGTGAGGAATCACCATGCCGACAAACCCAATCAACCCACTGACGGACACCACGGCCCCGGTCAAGAGGGCGGCGATCACAAAAATCATTTTCTTCAGACGCTCGACTTCCACTCCGAGCGAACGCGCGGATTCTTCCCCGAGCGTCAGAATGTTTAACGCGGTCGATTGAGTCGCTAAGACAGTCGTCCCCACGCCGACATACACGGCCAACGCGCCGAGCGCCGGATAATCCGGCGCCAATAACGTCCCCATGAGCCATGACATCATGCCGAATGAGCGATTCGGGTCCATGATCGATGTAATGAACATAATCAACGCCGAGAAGACCGCGTTTAACACGACCCCGGCCAACAGCAGTGTATGGACCGGAAGATGCCCGTAAGAGACCGCGATCCGATACACGATTCCAATCGAGAGCAATCCGCCGATAAACGCGAACAACGGCAGCGAAGACATCGCCATGATTGTCGTGCCGGCGCCTATCAGCATCGCAAGAGCCGCTCCCAACGCCGCGCCGCTGGAAATTCCGAGCACGTACGGGTCCGCCAGCGGATTTCTCAGTAAGGCTTGGAGTCCGACGCCGACTGTGGCGAGACATGCGCCGACCATAAAGGCGAGGATAATCCTGGGCAGACGCACGTACATCAGGATCATGAAGTTCGGCTCAGCGGATTCCATCCTCGCCGGCCCGTTGCGAAGCCACAGCAAAAAGATGTCCACCACATCGGTGTAAGAAATAGACTCTGCGCCAAACCGCAGAGAGCCGATCACAACAACGGCGCTGGCACACAACAAGCACACCATCACCGTCAGCCACCGTCGGTGGGTGACGATCGAACGCTCGATGTCGAAGCCACTCGCACGATTCGCCGTCGCGGCTGTGTTGATCGTGGTGCCGTGTGCCATGGTGAAATTCGTGACTATCGGCCAGGCTGGAAATTGGAGGGTGCAAATTGTTCCGGGTGAATGATTTCGGCCAGTTTCTCAAGTCCAAGAATGATGCGCGGGCCTGGACGGTTGAGTAGATCGCTGGGGATCTCATGAAAAGAGCCGGTCTTCACCGCCGCGATGGTATTCCAACGTCGCCAGAGGGTCTGTTCTGCCGGCGAAATACCTTCCGCCGTGCCGACTGGAAAAATAATCACTTGAGGATCTTGTGCGAGCACGGCTTCCATACTGAGACGCGGGTACGGAGAGGGAGCGCCCGCCGCGATGTTCGCACCACCCGCCATCCCAATTAACTGGTCGATGAAACTTCCAGGTCCAACGGTAATGAGCGGCTGGGAATTCAACACATATAGAACGCGAGGTCGGGGCAAACTTTCCGTCCTGGCCTTCAACTCCATGAGACGGCGGCGCAGTTCCATGGCCACTCGATCGGCGGTCTCCGGCTCACCGAGCATCCGCCCAATCGTTTGAATACGTGACGCGATGTCCTCGACGGTCTTGGCTTCGACGATAAATGTTGGAATCTTCAATTGCTCAAGCTTTGCCAAGACATCATGACGAATAAAGTCGCGCGGGGCCAAAACCAGATCCGGTTGCAAGGCAACAATCGTCTCCAGATTGGGGCGCGAATACCCGACCTTTGGTTTGCTCCGCGCCTGGGGAGGATAGTCGCAAAATTCCGTGACACCCACGACACGGTCACCCAGTCCGATGGCATAGAGCGTTTCAGTGATGCTGGGAGCCAACGACACGAGCCGGTTCGGCTCCTTGGCGAGGTACAGCTTCCTTCCCAGATCGTCGACGAAGGTTCGGGGAACGACATTGGCCATAAACGGCATCCCCGTGAGAATGCCTTGTTGTCGTCGTTTCATTGTGCCATCGTCCGTCTCATACGCTGTTGCCGGCCCAACAGCAAAGAACACCCCAACTATAAGTGCCCACATGGCAATTCGGCACTGACGAAGCCTATTGTGCGGCATGCTCAAAACAAAAAATCCTCAAGGCCTGAAGACCCTGAGGATTGCACCCGCTTCTTCACCCTCACCCTTTCCCCAGCCCACGAGGGAAAGACGGTCGGACCGGGCAGGTTTTCTGGCTTCTGGTTCCTTCTACTCCCCGCCCTTCCCGTCTGAAGAAGCTTACAGCTCTCAGCGATCAGTTTTCAGCTCTGAGCTGATTGCCGACGGCTGAATATTGATGGCTTACTTTCGACAGTGGTTTCGCGAGTTTCGTCCCCAGTTACAGCGGCGGGACCGCGAGGGAGTTTCACCCTCTTCCCTACACCCGTGCCGAATATGTGGGCGTCACCCTAAGAGACGGGAAGGAGTCTTGTCAAGGCGAAAGTGCACGCTGGAGGCGTTGCCATCTTTTAGAGGGCGGCATCTGCCCATCCCGCACGGTTTCCATTTGATGTTCACCGGATTCATCCTCCGGATACAAGCGAACGAGGAAGGCCTCCAAAGGACCAGCGGAGTCCGGCTGGGTGAATTGATCAAACTGCTGCAAGAGCGAGGCGCGTTCCGACTCCAGCCCCTGCTGGTAGGCGCGATCCTCGGGATCCAGGACGATCCATAATTTGGAGAGATTCACATTTCGAAGCTCTCCGACCTGCGAACCGGCCCGCATCAAGGCCTCTTCATCTCCATCAGCCGGTTGCCCACCAAGACTCTCGCGCAGCGCAGATTCGAAATAGGCCAGGATGATGTTCTGAAATTGTACATGAGCGGCCAAGTACAACTTGGCCGCCTCTTGTTCACGGCCATCCTTGATCAGCGCATCCGCTTGGCGAGACAGTTCTTGCCCCTTGACCAAAGCACTGGTCTCAGCGCCGGCTAATGGCACGACGACATGTATGAGGAAAAGAACGAGGCCGATAGCCAGTGACAGCCGCATACGGAAACCCATTGCCATCATGAGGCGCATATTATACTGTGCCGGCTGATCGAGGCCAGCCCCGGTAAACCTGTAGGCCAACCACATCGAAGACTCGAGGAGGCACGATGAAGCGCATCGCCATATGGATTAGCCTAGCGGCCATCGTGTGCTTCGCTTTCGGCGAAGCGCCAATATCGCACAGCGAGCCGATGCCGCCCTCTCCTGCTCAGGCGCTTCCGCTGTCGAAAGTGGTGCTCTATTCCAGCGGGGTCGGCTACTTTCGGCACGATGGCACGGTACAAGGCGAAGGCCGTGTCGATCTGCGGTTTACGATCGACCAAATTAACGACGTGCTCAAAAGCCTCGTGGTACAGGATGCCGACGGCGGACACGTCTCCACCGTCAGCTATGGCTCACGCGATCCCATCATGAAAACGCTGGTGAGCTTTGCGGTCAACCTGACCGGCAATCCGACGCTCGGGCAACTGTTGGATCAGGTTCGTGGGGAGCCTATCGAAGTCTCGACGCCTAATTCTCTGAAAGGCACGGTCCTTGGTGTCGAAAAGAAGCAACAAGTGATGCACGACGCGGGTCGGCATCCAGCCATCGCGGTCGAATATCTCAATCTCCTTACCGAT
>Ga0308176_10001965_pt1 | contig 12896 bp, 13 predicted proteins | sample PhyCR2_3_FD_203890 | JGI IMG/M metagenome (GOLD analysis project Ga0308176, IMG submission 203890) | Soil microbial communities from UC Gill Tract Community Farm, Albany, California, United States - DLSLS.C.R2 | ecosystem: Environmental > Terrestrial > Soil > Agricultural land | place: USA... | reverse complement strand
CGGACGCCGCGGCGGCGGGCCAGGTCGGCAAGGGTCGTGACGAGCTGCCGGCCGAGGCCCACGCCCTGCCAGTCGTCCTCGACCAGGACGGCGACCTCGGCAACGGACGGGTCGGTGGGGGAGCGGTCGTAGCGCGCCACGCCGACCACCTCGTCGCCGACGGTGGCGACGACGGCCTCGCGATGGTCGTGGTCGACGTCCACCAGGTGGTGCACGGTCTCGTCGGGCAGGCCCCGGATGGGGGAGTGGAAGCGGCGGTAGACGGTGTCCGGGGAGAGCCGCGGCCAGAGGCGGTACAGGCGCGCCTCGTCGTCGGGCTGCATGGGCCTCGTCGCCAGCTGGATGTCCATTCCGGCCTCCTGGGTTCGTGGGATGAACTCTGCCCTCCTGCATAGTGGTTCGTCAAGTGAACTCAGGGGTAGGGTGCGGGCTGTGAGCGAAGCCACCTGGGACCGGTCCCGTTGCTCCGTCGCGGGCACGCTCGCCGTCGTCGGCGAGAAGTGGAGCCTGCTGATCCTGCGGGAGGCGTTCCTCGGCGTCCGCCGCTTCGCCGACTTCCAGCGCGTCCTCGGTGCGCCCCGCGCGGTGCTCACCGATCGGCTGTCCACGCTGGTGCAGCAGGAACTGCTGGTGCGCGTGCCGTACCAGGCCGAGGGGGAGCGGCAGCGCCACGAGTACCGGCTCACCGCCAAGGGGCTCGACCTCTATCCCACGCTGGTGGCACTCATGGAGTGGGGCGACCGCTACCTGTGCGACGAGAGCCCGGCGCCGCTGGAGCTTCGGCACCGCGGAGACTGCGACGCGCCCGTGCACCTCACGCTGTCCTGCGACGCCGGGCACGTGCTCGGCAGCGCGCGCGAGGTGCGGCCGGTGCCGCGGAGCACCGAGGTCTCGTCCGCCTGAGGCCGCACCGGGGGAGCGGGCTCCGGCAGGGTGGGAGACTGGACGGCGATGAACGCCACGACTCCGGACGACGAGACCACCACCGCTGCCGGGCAGGGGTGGTCCGAGGACATGGAGCTCGCCCCTGTCCACCCGGGCGACCGCACGCCCACCTCCGACGACGACCGTCAGGGGGAGCGGCTGCAGAAGGTTCTCGCCCGCGCGGGCGTCGGCTCGCGGCGCGTCTGCGAGGACATGATCGAGGCCGGGCGGATCAGCGTGAACGGCGCCGTCGTGCAGGTCCAGGGCATGCGGGTCGATCCGGCGACCGACAAGATCGCCGTCGACGGCGTCCGCATCGAGCTCCGCGACGACCGGGTGACGTACGCGCTGAACAAGCCCACCGGCGTCATCACCGCCATGAGCGACGACCGCAACCGGCCGACCGTCGGTGACATGGTCGGTGACCTCGCGCCGGGCCTCGTGCACGTCGGCCGCCTCGACCAGGACACCGAGGGCCTGCTGCTGCTGACCAACGACGGCGAGCTCGCCCACCGGCTGGCGCACCCGTCGTTCGAGGTCCGCAAGACCTACCTGGCCCAGGTCTCGGGCTCGGTGCCGCGCGACCTCGCGAAGCGGCTGCGCGCCGGGGTCGACCTCGACGACGGGCCGGTGAAGGTCGACTCCTTCCGGGTGGTCGACACCCACGCCGGCCAGTCGGTGGTCGAGGTGGTCCTCCACGAGGGCCGCAAGCACATCGTGCGGCGCCTGCTGGCACAGGTGGGCCTGCCGGTGAGCCGGCTGACGCGGACGGCGATCGGGCCCATCGAGCTGCAGCGCATGCGCTCGGGCTCCATCCGGAAGCTGTCGCGCGGGGAGCTCGGGCAGCTACAGGAGCTCGTCGGCCTCTGACGCCGGAACAGTGTGCGCGGCTCGGCAGGGATCGCGTGGACCCCTGCCGATCTGCGCACACTCTCTCCGCTCGTCAGGTCACCAGCCGCGCGTTGTCGGCGGTGACCCAGACCTCGGCGATCCGGTGGTCCTCGAAGCGGTACATCGCGAACTCGTCCGTGCTGACCGCCCTCCCGCTGGGTTCGTGCCCGTGCCAGGGCCCGAGGTGGGTGCCCGCGTCGCGCAGGTGGACCGCCAGCCAGGGTTCCTCGCAGACGGTGCGCTGATCTCCCAGCGGTAGTCGGGGAAGGCGCGGTGGACCTCGAACAGGTCGTCGATGTACTGACGGGCTGTCCGCTCGACGCCGTTGACCCGGACGGCGTCACAGAGGAACGGCGTCAGGTCGTCGAAAGCATGACGATTGCACACGGCGTTGTACCGGCGGTACGACTCGACGAGGGTGTCCCGGAGACCTGGCACGCCCGCAGCCCTCCACCGGTGTGCGACATCGGCCGGTACGCCGTGAGATCTTGGGTGCAGCCTCGGGACTTCGGAGTCTTCCCACGGGTGAGGCGCCGGCGAAGCCGTGGGCTGATCTCGAGAGGTGAACGATGGTGGCGCTCTCGGCCACGAAGCACCTGGTCTGCCCATCGTGCGGCGTCGTCGTCGCGACGGGCACCTACCGGCGCTTTCCCGGGCGGGTCGTCGTGACCCTGCTCGACGGGGCGCCGCTGCCGCCGGAGAGCGTCGGGCTGCAGCTGGCGCGGGCCAAGGCGCACGCGGCGGCCGACCCGCGGGACCCCGCGGCCGCCGACCGCCTCGCGTTCCTGAAACGCCACCTCGAGGAGATGGTGTTCGACATCCCGTGCCCGAACGGCCATTCCCTGCTGCGCACGATGCCGCAGCTGGCCCGTGCGATCCGGACCAGTCCGGGGGAGTGGGTCGACCTCAGCCACTGAGGTCAGCGGCCCGCTGGGGCGGCGTCACGACATGCAGTGGCACCAGGGATTCGCCGTCCTGTGGAATCCGCGGCCCGGTCACGACTGGGCCACGACTCGGAAGCGGCGGTGCACCGGGTCATCTCAGCCTGATATACCTGGCGGCTACAAGCGCTGTGACCCACTTCTCAGAAGGGCCCGTGATGAGCGATAGCACCGCCATCCGCCAGCAGGACGCCGACGCCCCGCAACGACTGGAGCGCGGCGTGCTGAACGTCCCCAACGGCATCGCGCTGGCCGCGGCCGCCATGGCACCCGTGCTGGCGGTGGTCCTCAACGCTCCCGCAGCCGGCCCCGTCGCCGGTGCGGCCCTTCCGCTGTCGTTCCTGCTGGCGTTCATCGCGTGCCTGTTCGTCGGCAACACGGTCGTCCAGTTCGCGCGGCGGCTGCCCTCGGCCGGGTCGTTCTACACGTTCAACACCGCGGGCCTCGGCCCGGGCGCCGGGTTCTTCACCGGCTGGCTGTTCTGGATCGGTTATGCCGTCCTCGCGCCCGGCCTGTTCGGCGCCTTCGGGGCGTTCGTGCACGACTACTTCCTGGCCACCTTCGACGCCGACGTGCCGTGGTGGATCTTCAGCCTGGCCGCGATGGCGATCGTCTTCGGTCTCTCTGCGCGCAGCATCAAGGCGTCGGTGAACATCGACCTCACGCTGCTCGCCCTCGAGGTCGTCATTTTCCTGATCCTCGCCGTCGCAGCGATCGTCTACGCGGGGGCCAGCCACAACACGCCGTACTACTTCACCCCGTCGGCCTCGCCGACCGGCTTCTCCGGTGTGGGTCTCGGCGTCGTCTTCGGCATCCTGTCCTTCATCGGCTTCGACGCCGCCGCCACCCTGGGTGAGGAGACGCGCAACCCGCGCCGCAACGTGCCGCTGGCCGTCGCGGGAGCCCTCGGCTTCGTCGGCATCTTCTACGTCATCGTCATGTACGCCCTGACCGCCGGCTACGGGCTGGACAGCAGCGACAACGTCGCGGCCTTCCTCCAGGACCCGAACCCCTTCGTCACCCTCGGGCACAACGTGACGCCGTGGCTGCTGCAGCCCATCGAGCTGGCGGCGATCGCCGGCATCTTCAGCTGCTTCCTGGCCATCCACAACACGACCGTCCGCGTCATGTTCTCCATGGGCCGCGACCACGTGCTGCCCCGCAGCCTGGGCCGGGTGCACCCCCGCTGGTTCTCGCCGCTGCGCGCCATCGTGGCGCAGACCGTCTTCACCGTCGTCATCGGCCTCGTCGTCGGTGCGTGGCTCGGTCCGGGGGCCACCGGGCTCTACGGGTTCACCGGCGCCATCGGCACGGTCGCCATCGTCCTGGTGTACCTCGCCAGCTGCGTGGCCCTGATCCGCTACTTCTGGCACAAGCCGGAGCGCAACGTGGTCACCCACCTCGTGCTGCCGATCCTGGGCGTCCTCGCCCTGGCCTACCCGCTGTACGCGGTCGGTCAGCCGGGCCAGTCCTACCCGTACAACCTCGTGCCCTACGTCGTCCTCGTGTGGCTCGTCGCCGGCATCGGGCTCTTCCTGTACTACCGCGCGAAGTCGCCGGAGAAGATCGCCGCCCTCGGCACGTTCATCGCCGAGGACGACCTGCCCCTGGACGAGCAGCCCGAGTCGCTGCTGACCGCGCGCACGCCCTCGGTCCAGCACCCGACCGTGGCGGAGGAGATCGGCCGGCACCCCGAGGTCGGGTCGGGCGACCCCCGTTGATCCGGATCGAGGGGAAAGAGGTCTACACCGACCTCACCGAGCTGGTCGATCCTCAGCACACCGCGCTGCTGATGATCGACATGCAGCACGACTTCGTCGAGCCCGAGGGTCTCTTCGGCAGCCTCGGGATCGATCTCTCCATGTACGAGCAGACCCGGCCGCGGCTGGCCTTCCTGCTGGCCGCGGCCCGGGCGAACGGTGTCCTGGTCGTGCACGTCCAGAACACCGCGCTGCCCGGACGGCGCAGCGACTCGCCGGCGCAGCTCCGCTTCAACATGCGCATGCACGAGGCGGCGCAGCTGCCGGGGGAGCCGCTGCGCTACACCGTCCCGGGCACCCCCGGTCACGCGTTCGTCCCGGAGTTCGAGCCACGACCGGACGAGGTGGTGGTGCCCAAGTACCGCTCGAGCGGCTTCTGGGGCACGAACCTGGAACAGGTGCTGCGGAGCAACGGCATCGAGACCGTCGTCGTCGGCGGCTGCACCACCGAGGGGTGCGTCGAGTCGACCGCCCGGGACGCGATGTTCACCGACCACTACGTCGTCATCGCCGACGACTGCGTCGGCAGTGATGACAAGGCGCAGCACGAGGCATCGATGTTCCTGATGCGGCACAGGTTCGACATGGCCGGTTCCGGGGACATCGCATCCGTCTGGAGCCGCGGCCACCGGCCGCGGGAGGAGGACTAGTGGGCAAGCTCGACGGGCGGATCGCCGTCGTCACCGGCGCGGCGTCCGGCATCGGCAAGGGCATCGCCACGGCGTTCGCCGCGGAGGGGGCCGACGTCGTCGTCGCGGACCTGGTCCCCGAGGACGGCGCAGCCGACGTGCTCGACGCGATCCGGGGCGCCGGCCGCGAGGCCCTGTTCGTGCGCACCGACGTCAGCGACGCGACCAGCGTCGCCGAGATGGCGCGGCAGGCGCTCGAGCGGTTCGGTCGCGTCGACATCCTGGTCAACAACGCCGGCATCTTCACCGAGTCCCTGCTGGAGGACATGCCGGTGGAGGACTGGGACCGCGTCGTCGGTACCAACCTGCGAGGAACCTTCCTCTGCACCCGGCACCTCATCGGCCAGATGCTGGAGCGCCAGGACGGCGTCGTCATCAACATCGCGTCGCAGCTCGGGCAGATCGGCGGCGCCGCTGTCGCCCACTACTCGGCCAGCAAGGCCGGGGTCATCGGCCTGACGAAGGCCCTCGCCCGTGAGGTCTCCACCCGCGGCGTGCGGGTCAACGCGATCGCCCCCGGTCCGATCCAGACACCACTCCTGGACGGCGAGAGCGAGGAGTGGCGCAGCGCCAAGCTGGCCGAACTGCCCATCGGCCGATTCGGCGAGGTCTCCGAGGTCACCCCCACGGCGGTCCTGCTGGCCTCCGCCGACGGCTCGTACTACGTCGGCCAGACGCTGTCGCCCAACGGCGGCGACGCGATGGTCTGACCGCGGGCTCCCACCGCACCCGTTCCCAGCGAGAGGACCCCTGATGGACGTGCACGACGTCGTGGCCGCGGCCCGGCAGGACGACACGCGGCTGATCCGCTTCGAGTACTGCGATCTCAGTGGCGTGGCCCGGTCCAAGGCCATCCATGTCGCCCAGTTGGAGCACAAGCTGGTCGAGGGGGTGAGCCTCACCCGCGCCCAGATGGCGATCAACGTGCTGGAGCAACTGGTCGACATCGACGGCATGGAACCGGTCGGGGAGATCCGCCTCGTCCCCGACTCCGCCACCTTCACGACGCTGCCCTGGGCGCCGGGGAGCGCGAGCGTCCTCTGCGACCAGGTGGGACATGACCGGCAGGACTGGGGCGCCTGCTCCCGCTCCTACCTCAAGGGCATCGTCGCGCGGGCCGCCGGCTTCGGCGTGCACGTCCAGGCGACGTTCGAGAACGAGTACTACCTGGCACGCGACCTCGACGAGCGCACGCCCTTCGACCTGCCGGGCCACACCCCGGTCTACAGCCCGATCGGCCACGACTTCAACGCCGCGATCATGAGCGACACGGTCGACGCGCTGCAGGCCCAGGGCATCCAGGTCGAGCAGGCGATCAACGAGTACGGCCCCGGTCAGCAGGAGATCTCCATCCGGCACACCGACGCCCTCGGGGCGGCGGACAACCAGATGAAGTTCCGCGACACCGTCCGCGGGGTCGCGCTCCGGCACGGCCTGTACGCCTCGTTCGCACCCAAGCCCTACCCCGACCAGATCGGCAGCGGTGCGCACGTGCACCTGTCGCTGTGGGACGACGACGGGCGGAGCAGCCTCTACGACCCCGCCGCACCGGGCGGGCTGTCGCGCCTCGGCCGGCACTTCATCGCCGGCGTCACCGAGCACCTGCCCGCCCTCGTGGCGCTGACCACCCCGAACTACAACTCATTCCGTCGGCTGGTGCCGAGCGCCTGGGCGTCCGCGACGACGGGGTGGGGGTTCGACAACAAGGAGGTGGCCCTGCGCGTCTGCTCGCCGTTCTACAAGCGCGAGGAGCAGAGCTACAACCTCGAGTTCAAGCCGTCGGATCCCAGCTCCAACCCCTACCTGGCCCTCGGCGCCCTCATCGCGTGCGGGCTCGACGGCATCGAGCGCGAACTCGAGCCAGGGGAGCCGTGCGACCGTGATCCGGCGCGCATGTCGCCGGCCGATCTCGCTCGGAGCAGGGTGCGGCCGCTGCCCACGACGATGGCTGACGCGCTCGACGAGCTCGAGAAGGACGACGTGCTGCTCGGGAGCATGGGCCCCCTGCTGGCCCGCGGCTATCTCGGCGTGCGGCGCTCGGAGGAGGCCGCGTTCTCGGCAGGCGACGAGGAGCTCGAGATCCGCCAGCACTTCTACCGGTTCTGAGCGCCATGCCGGTCATCGAGCTCGGCGACGTCCGCGTCGTCGACAACCACTGCCACGCCGTCCAGGCCCGCCAGCTGAACGACCCCGCGGCCTTCCGTGCCTACTTCACCGAGTCGCCGGACCCGTCGATGCGCGCGGTCGACGCGGGGGAGTCCGCCTTCTACCGTCGGCTGCTGCACCGTATGGCCGCCTTCCACGGGGTGTCGCCCACCGAGGAGGCGGTGCTCGAGGCGCGTGCCGCGCTCAGCGCGGAGCAGCTCGTCGCGGGCTACCTGCCCGAGGCGCGCGTCGGCGGCCTGGTGATCGACACCGGGTTCCCGACGCCGGACACCGCGCTGGAAGACGGCGTCTTCGACGCGGCAAGCGGCGCGCACCGGGTCACGCTGCTCCGGTTGGAGGTGGAGTTCCAGCAGCTCGTGGCCGAGCACGACCGGTACGACGACCTGCTGGGCGCCGTCCGGGCGGCGCTCGCCGACGTCCGCGGCCGTGGGTTCGCCGGGCTCAAGAGCATCGTCGGCTACCGCACGGGCCTGGCCGTGGAGCGCTGGTCCGACGCCGACGCCCGTGCGTCGTTCGCGGCCGCCCGCGACGAGGCCGCCCGCACCGGTGCGGTGCGGCTCGGGCACAAGCCACTGCTCGACACGCTGCTGCACACGGCCTTCGAGGCCGCCGCGGCGCAGGAGCTCCCGCTGCAGTTCCACGTCGGCTACGGCGACCCCGACGCCGATCTGCGCCGTGCAGCGCCGCTGGAGCTGAGAGCGGTGCTGGAAGAGCCGGCCTACCGGCCGATGCCGGTGGTCCTGCTGCACGGTTGCTGGCCCTACTTCCGCGAGGGCGCCTACCTGGCGTCGGTCTATCCGAACGCCTGGCTGGACCTCTCCTACGGCATCCCCTTCCTCTCCACGGCCGAGATGAGGTCGATGACCCGGGCGGCCCTCGGCGTCGTCCCGTTCAGCAAGGTCATGTACAGCTCCGACGGTGGCCGGGTGCCGGAGATCCACTGGATGAGCGCGCATGACGGGCGGCGGGTGATCGGCGAAACCCTCGGCGAGCTGGTGGCCGACGGCGACCTGGACGAGACGGAGGCGCGCACCGCCGGCGAGCGGATCCTGCGCGACAACGCCGCCGACCTGTACGGCGTCGAGGTGACCCGGTGACCGGCCGGTTGGCCGGCCGGCGCGCGCTGGTGACCGGCGCCGGCGGTGCCCTCGGTCGTGCGAGTTGCCTCCGGTTCGCCCGTGAGGGCGCGTCCGTCGTCGTGGTGGACGTCGTCGCGGAGGCGGCCGAGGAGACGGTGCGCCTCGTCCGGGCCGACGGCGGGACGGCGACCGCCGTGATGGCGGACGTCGCCGACGAGGAGCAGGTCGCGCGCGCCGTCGACGAGGCGGTGGAGGTGCTGGGTGGGCTGGACCTGCTCTTCAACAACGCCGGCGTGATGCCACACCAGGACGTCTCCCTGCTCGACGCCGACCTCGACCTGTGGCGCCTCATCACCGGCATCAACCTGCACGGCACCGTGCTGTGCACGAAGTACGCGGTACCGCACATCACCGCGGCGGGCGGGGGCGCGGTGGTCAACATGAGCTCGTTCCTCGTCGAGATGGGCTGCACCATCCCGCAGGACGCGTACGCCGCCAGCAAGGGCGCGATCGCCTCGCTGACCCGCTCCATGGCCGTCCAGTTCGGCGCCCGGGGAATCCGGTGCAACGCACTCGCCCCCGGGCCGATCCTCACCCCGCACGTCGAGCACTTCTTCCCCGACCCCGAGGCCCGCGCCCTCCGCCTGGCGCGGATCCCGCTGGGGCGGTTCGGCAGCCCGGACGACGTCGCGGGCCTCGCGACTTTCCTCGCCTCGGACGACGCCGCCTGGCTCACCGGGCAGGTCGTCGTGCTCGACGGCGGAATTTCCTGCAACTACCTCTGATCACACGGAGAGACACCACGATGTGCCGACTGCTGGGCTGGGCCGCCCGCACCCCCGTCACCATGGCCGATCTGCTCGGGGAGGCCGACCTCGACGCGTTCACCGCGCTCTCGCGCAAGCACGGGGACGGCTGGGGCATCGCCTGGCGGGACGGCCGTGCCGTCGAGTGCTTCACCAGCCCCGACGCGGCCTGCTACAGCCGGGACTACGAGCAGCGGACGCATGCGCTGGCCAGCGACCTGGGCATCGTCCACCTCCGGTGGGCCACGCTGGGGTTGCCGGTGCAGCCGTCGAACACGCACCCCTTCATCGATGGGGACGTGGCGTTCGCCCACAACGGTTCGGTGCGGCCACCGTCGGCGCTCGACGAGTTGCTCAGCGACAAGCAGCAGGCCTCGATGCGCGGCACGACCGACAGCGAGCGCTACTTCCGGGCCGTGCTCACGGCGGCGGCCGAGGTGCCCCTGCGGCAGGGCCTGGCCCAGGTCGTGGACCGCATCGCGCGCACGAAGGACTTCACCAGCCTCAACTGCCTGCTGATGACGCCGGACACGCTCTTCGCCGCCTCACGGTTCAACCCGGGGGCCGAGGACGACGAAGGCGAGGACTACTTCCACCTGCGGTACCGCGTCACGGACGACGTGGTGGTCGTGGCCTCCAGCGGGTGGGGGAGCGACTGGCAGGTGCTCGAGAACGGCACGCTGCTCGCGGTCGACAGAGCGACCCTGGAGACCTCGGTAGTCTCGCTGGACCAGGTGTTGACCGGGTCGTGAGCGAGGAGGCGCGGGTGCTGCCTGCACAGCGAGCGAGCGACACCGCGTACGAGCAATTGCGCGAACGGATCCTCGACCTGCGGCTGGCCCCGGGCACCGTCGTCTTCGAGCAGGCCCTGGCGGACGAGCTCGGCCTGGGCCGCATGCCGGTGCGCGAGGCGCTCGCCCGGCTCGCGGTGGACCGGTTCGTGACCGTGCAGCCGCGACGAGGCACGACCGTCACCGCGCCCAGCCTCGAGGACGTGGCCGACATGTTCGACGCCAGGGAGGCCATCGAGTGCGGCGTTGCGCACATCGCCGCCCGCCGGGCGAGCGCCCCGGACCTCGCCACGCTGGCCGACCTGATCGCGGCTGCCGACCGCGCCCGCCACGGTGCCGACCACGAAGCATTCCTCCGCGACGACCACGCCGTCCACGTCTTCCTGGTGCATCTGGTGCACAACCCGCTCCTGCAGGACGCCGCCGACCGGCTGCTCCTGCACAACCTGCGGTTCTGGCGGTCCTACTGGTCCACCCGGCCGGCGCGGATGACGGCCATGATCTCGCACGCCGATCTTCTCGCGGCGCTGCAGAAGGGCGATCCCGACGGGGCCGAGGCAGCCATGCGCGAGCACATCGCGCGCTCCCGCCAGCTCCTGCACGCAGATCTCTGACCTCGCCGAGCCGCGCTCAGCCTGACGTCAGCCGGTCGGTGTCGGAGGTTCCGAGATCTCCGCGACACGGCAGCTCGAGCACGGCGTTCCGGTGCACCCGGGGAGCATCCGACCCCTCGCCGACTCCGAGCTTCCGGCGTCCGCGGGAAGGCGGGTGGCAGGCCGAACCTAGACTCGACGGGGCTCCGGCGATCCGGGCCAGCAGATCGAACGAGGAGTGTGCATGGCCGTCCGAGCCATCCGGGGCGCGACGCAGGTCGACGCCGACGACCGGGAGCAGGTGCTCGAGGCGACCCGCGAACTGGTGACCGCCGTCCTGGAGCGCAACGACCTGCAGCACGACGACGTCATCAGCATCCTGTTCACGGCCACGCCGGACCTCCGGTCGGAGTTCCCCGCGCTGGCTGCCCGCGAGCTCGGCATGGGCGACGTGCCGCTCATGTGCGCCACCGAGATCGACGTGCCGCACGCCCTGCCCCGGGTGCTCCGGCTCATGGCCCACGTGGAGACGACGAGGAGCCGTGCCGACGTCCAGCACGTCTACCTGCGCGGCGCCGTGGCCCTCCGGCGGGACATCGCCCAGTGACCGAGCCCTCGTTCCTCGGCCAGATCACCCTCGACGGCCCGTCGGGCACCGGGAAGTCGAGCGTCGCGCGCGACGTCGCGCGCAGGCTCGGCGCGGCCTACCTCGACACCGGTGCCATGTACCGCGCGGCCACCGTCGCCGTCCTCGACGCCGGCGTCAGCCTGGACGACAAGATCGCCGTGGCCCGGGCCGTGTCGCAGGCCGCGATCCGGGTGGGCACCAACGCCCGGCGCGAGCTGGTGACGGTCGACGGCGTCGACGTGCGCGAGCGCATCCGCGGGGCTGAGGTCACCCGGGCGGTGTCGCCGGTCTCCGCCGTCCCCGCCGTGCGGAGGCTGCTGGTCGCCCGCCAGCGTGAGCTGGTGAGGGAGGCCGAGGCCGTCGTCGTCGAGGGGCGCGACATCGGCACCGTGGTGCTCCCCGAGGCGACGCTGAAGATCTACCTGACCGCCGCACCCGAGGTGCGCGCGCAGCGCCGGGCCGGGCAGCTGGGCGTGACCGCTCCGGACAAGATCGCCGCGCTGGCGGCCGACCTGCGCCGCCGGGACGAGCACGACAGCCGCCGCGCCGACAGCCCGCTGCGCCCGGCCGAGGACGCCGTCGTCGTGGACAGCACAGACCTGGACAAGAACGCCGTCGTGGCGCGGATCGTCGACCTGGCCCGCTCGGCCGTCGGCGTGGGGGAGAGCCGATGAGCGAGGGAACGGGCGGGCCGCTGCCCGTCGTCGCGATCGTGGGCCGGCCCAACGTCGGCAAGTCGACGCTGGTCAACCGCTTCCTGGGACGCCGCGCCGCCGTCGTCCAGGACACCCCCGGGGTCACCCGCGACCGCATCGCCTACGAGGCGCTGTGGAACGGCAAGCGCTTCACCGTCGTCGACACCGGCGGCTGGGACCCCAAGGCCAGCGGCCTCGGCGCGTCCATCACCCGCCAGGCCGAGTACGCGATGAAGACCGCCGACGTCATCGTGTTCGTGGTCGACAGCCAGGTGGGCTCGACCGACACCGACCTCGCGGCCGCGCGCATCCTCCGGCGCAGCGACCGCCCGGTGATCCTCGTGGCCAACAAGGTGGACGACGAGCGCAGCGAGGCCAACGCCGCCGAGCTGTGGTCGCTGGGCCTGGGTGAGCCGCAGCCGGTCAGCGCGCTGCACGGCCGGGCCAGCGGCGATCTGCTGGACCTGGTGCTCGACGCGCTGCCCGAGGCGCCGCGTGAGACCGGCGAGGAGACCGGTCCGCGTCGCGTCGCGCTGGTGGGGCGGCCCAACGTGGGCAAGTCGAGCCTGCTCAACCGGCTGGCCAAGGACGAGCGGTCCGTCGTCGACTCCGTCGCCGGCACGACCGTCGACCCCGTCGACTCGATCGTGACCCTGGGCGGCGAGGAGTGGCGGTTCGTCGACACCGCGGGCCTGCGCCGCAAGGTGAACACGGCCAGCGGGATGGAGTACTACGCGAGCCTGCGCACCGAGGCCGCGATCCAGGCCGCCGAGGTGGCCGTCGTCCTCCTGGCCGCCGACGAGGTGATCAGCGAGCAGGACCAGCGGGTGATCAGCCAGGTGGTCGACGCCGGCCGCGCACTGGTCCTGGCGATCAACAAGTGGGACACCCTCGACGAGGACCGCCACTACCAGCTGGAGAAGGAGGTCGAGC
>Ga0308176_10001964_pt1 | contig 12896 bp, 7 predicted proteins | sample PhyCR2_3_FD_203890 | JGI IMG/M metagenome (GOLD analysis project Ga0308176, IMG submission 203890) | Soil microbial communities from UC Gill Tract Community Farm, Albany, California, United States - DLSLS.C.R2 | ecosystem: Environmental > Terrestrial > Soil > Agricultural land | place: USA... | reverse complement strand
CGACCGGGCCGGGTGCGGCACGATTCGTAATGGTCCGGTGATCACCTGTTTCACTCCGGCGACTCCGCCGCCCAGCGCGCTGTGGAGCAACGCCCAGCTCCAGCCCGCCTGGACGGGCGCGCTGCCGCCGGACCGTGACACCACGAACTTCAACGAGCTCTACGAGAACTACGGCAGCCGCAACTGGTTCGAGGGGGTCGAGATCCAGAACGGCTACATTCTGATGGCGCTGGCGCACGGCATCGGCATCTGGGACGCGCGCACCGACCCGGCCAATCCGGCGCTGGTGGCCGCGGCGCGCTACCCGGCGATCACGGGGCAGTTCCCCTTCCTCCCCACGGGCGAGCTGTCGAAGATCGTGTTCGGCGGCATCGGCGCCGCCGACGACGGCGTGGCGGCGATCACCGGCTACAGCGGCGCCGGCATCCTGGTCTTCGATCTGACCGACAAGACCCATCCGCGGCCGGCCTATCAGAACGCCGGCAAGACCTCCGATTCGGTCTACGTGGCGAAGATCGGCGGCACCCGGTATGCCTTCCTGTCCGCCAACGGGCTCTACGTGTACAACCTGGACAAGGCCATCACCTACAACGGCTGCCTGGAGACGGACGGCGTGAACGCGGGCAACTGCCCCGGGGTCCTGGTCAAGCAGGTCACGACCGCCTCGTCGGCGGGCTCCTTCGTGCACGGCGTCGACAACTTCGTCGCCGTGACCCTCGGCACCGGCGGTTTCCAGGTGTTCGACATGACCAACCCCCTGAACCCGGTCGGCAAGGTGACCGGCGCGCAGGAACGGCCGATCCAGGGGATCGCGATGTGGAAGCAGGGGACGTCGTACTACCTCGCCGCCCGCCTGGGCAAGTCGGCCAGCGTGCGGCTGTCGCAGACGGCGATCTACGACGTGAGCTGCATCGCCGGCGCCAACGGCTGCGGCGGTCTGGGCTCCCCCCTGTCGATCCTGAATACGGACAGCGCGAGCGGCACCGAGTACCTCTCGTTCTCGCGCAGCGGCGCCACCCCCTTCCTGTACGCGGGCGGCGACGGCTACTGCAGCGGCGCGGACGGCCAGCAGCGCGAGTGGCTGCTCGACGTCACCGATCCGGCCAATCCCAAGGACATCACGCCGCCGAACACGCTGGACACGCACGCGCCCTACAACGACGTGGACACCCACGTGACGATCGACTACTGGAGCTACTTCTACCGGGAGAGCCCGACCGGCTTCAACCTGATGGCGCCGCGCGCGGGCAAGTTCAACGGCGACTACTTCTACCGCGCCGGCCGCTCGGTCTTCGACGTCCACAAGTGGATCCACAATGTGGCGCCGACGGCGGACTTCAGCTACAGCCCGACGGAGATCTATCCGGGCACGCCGGTGACCTTCACCGACCGCTCGGCGGGGGTGCCGACGAGCTGGAGCTGGTCGTTCCAGGACGGGGCGCCCGCGAGCTCGACGGCGCAGAGCCCGTCGTCGGTGACCTTCGCGACGCCCGGCACCAAGTCGGTGTCGCTGACGGCGTCCAACTCCACCCCGCCGGCGAATTCGGCCACCAAGAGCGTCGTCGTGCTGCCGCCCGCGCCGCAGATCGCGGGGATCACGGTGAGCCCGGCCAGCCCGCTGGTCTGCCAGCCGGTCACCCTCACGGCCACCGGCGTCACGGGCCAGCCGACGCTCGCCTACGGCTGGGCGGTCAAGGACTCCGGCAACAACGCGGTCCCCGGCTCCAGCTCGACCGGCACGCTCACCTGGGCGACCACCGGTCTCGCGGCCGGCGCCTACACGGCGACGGTGACGGTGACCAACGGCGCGGGGACCGCCTCGAAGAGCGTGGCGGTGACCCTCGGCGCGCTGCAGCCGCTGGCCTTCAACGGCGCGGGCGGCGCTCCGACCAACGATTCCTTCACCTCCGGGACGGTCCATTTCCACGCCAGCGCCACCGGCGCCACGGAGTGGAGCTGGGACTTCGGGGACGGCCAGGGGTTCCGCGCCTGGACCTCCGATCCGGTGAACGGCCCGGATCCGACCGTGGTCTACACCTCGACCGGCGTCAAGCAGGTGAAGGTGATGATCCGCAACTGCGTGCAGTCGGCGATCACCAGCCAGGCGCTGGCCGTCACGGTCGTCCAGACGACGCCGCTCAAGGCGGCGTTCCAGGCCCAGCTCGCGCTCTGCAACATCGCCGTCTACTGCTCGGCGACGCCGGGACAGGACGTCCCCTTCAGCGACTCGTCGACCGGCGCGGAGCTCTGGGACTATGACTGGAATCACGCCAGCGCCGATGCCGCGACCTGCAACTTCACCGACGCCGGCCATACCACGCCGGTGGCCTCGCACAACTACGCCACGGCGGGCGACTTCTACCCCTGCCTGCGGGTGCGCCGCGGCGCCAGCGAGCAGAACGTCTTCGTGCACAAGGACATCAAGGTGTCCAGCACCGGCGGCAACGGCGGGGGTAATGGCGGCGGCAATGGTGGCGGTGGCGGCAACACGGCGTCCATCTCCCTCGGCGGCGTCAGCACGGGCAGCGTCAACACGCCCTACCTCTTCTCGGCCTCGGGCTTCAACTGCACGCCGGCCAACGGCGCGTGGAGCTGGAGCGCGAGCGGCGGCACGATCTCGGGGGACAGCACCAGCTCCTCGGTGACCATCACCTGGTCCTCGGCGGGGGCGAAGAGCGTCACCGCCACCAACAGCGGCTGCGCCGGCGCCACCGGCGCCCTCAACGTCACCATCTCGGCTGGGACCGGGGGTGGCGGTGGCGGTGGTGGCACGCTCGGGGCGCAGTTCAGCTTCTCGCCATCCTCGCCCAACCCGGGGGATTCGGTGAGCTTCGACGGCGGCGCGAGCACCGGCTCGCCGGCCAACTACTCGTGGAATTTCGGCGACGGCTCGGGTCCGGTGACGGGCAAGACCGCCACCCACACCTTCGCCGCCGCGGGCTCCTACTCGGTGCAGCTCACGGTGTCGGCGCCGGGGACCGGCTGCCCCTTCGCCCCCTGCTCGGTGAGCGCCTCCACGACCAAGACGGTGGTGGTGAACGGCACGCCGCCGCCGCCCCCCGTCTCGGCCGAGTTCACCACCAGCGTCAGTTGCACCAACGTCGGCGGCTTCGACCAGTGCAACGCCGACACCGGCAAGGCGGTGACCTTCACCGCGACCGCCACCGACGCCACCACCTACCAGTGGAATTTCGGCGACGGCGGCACGGCGGCCACCCCCTCGGCGAGCCACGCGTTCGCCCAGCCCGGCAGCTACCTCGTCTCTCTCACGGTGACCAAGGGGAGCGCGACGGCCACCAAGAGCCGGCGGCTCATCATCACCGGCTCGGCGCCGCCACCGGTCTCCAAGTCGGTGGTGCTGCCGTGGATCGCGCAGACTCGCGGCGCGCTGGTGCAGTCGAGCGACCTTTACGTCCACAACCCGAGCGCGAATCCGATGAGCGTCACGCTCGAGTTCCGCAAGCGGGGCCTCCCGGATACGAATCCGCCGCGCGCCTCGAAGACGATCGCGCCGGGAGCGACGGTCTACGTGCCCGACGTGCTGGGCGGGCTGTTCAACCGGGAGAACGTGGCGGGTTTCGTCGCGCTGACGGTCGACCAGGGGGACATGGCGCCGGTCATCACGTCGTACAACACCACGTTCCAGGCCGACGGCAAGCAGTTCGGCCAGACCATCTCCGGCATCTCGATGAGCAGCCTCAGCGGCGCCGCCGCGGCGAAGGCCGACTCGGTGGGCCCGACGAAGAACCTGGTCGGCCTGATCGACAACTCCGACCGGCTGGCCTACTTCGGCATCAGCAACCCGAGCGACACGGCCGTCACCTATCACCTGCGCCTGTACGACAAGCTGGGCAAGCTGATCGGTGAGACGAGCTCGGATCTGACGGTGGCGCCGTTCGGCCAGCGCCAGTTCCAGTCGACCGAGATCGAGAGCACGTTCGGGGTCACCAACCAGGACGACTACCGGGTGGAGGTCCAGCCGACCTCGGGCGGCAGCGCGCTGGTCCCCTACGCCTCGAACCTCCGGCTCTCCTCGCAGGACCCGTCGTTCATCGAGGCCGGCTCGTCGAGCAACGCCAAGGCCTACCTGCTCGGCGCGCTGAGCGCCCCGGGGGCGAACGGCACCACCTGGCAGACCGACCTGCTGCTGTCGAACGTCAACGGACAGCCGGTGAGCGCGGACGTGACCTTCACCGGCATCGGCGTCAACGCCGTGCCCACCACCCCGTTGCACGTGACGCTGCAGCCGGGCGAGACCCAGCGGCTCCAGAACGTGATCGCCGGCCAGTGGAAGATCAACAACGCCATCGGCCTGCTCACCATCAAGAGCACCTCGGCGAACGGCGTCTTCCCCATCGCGCAGGCCGAGAGCTACGAGAACTCCAACCCCTCGAAGCGCTTCGGCCAGGCGATGGCGGCGCTCACCGACGCCGACGCGGCGGGCGCTGGCCAGGGCCAGTACCTCGCCGGGCTGCGGCAGGACGCCGCCCACCGCACCACCCTCTGGCTGTTCAACCCGGGTGACGCGAACGGCGTCTACGACCTGGTCTACCGGAACCTCGACGGCACGGTGATCGCCACCACCGCGAATCTCCAGCTCGCGGGCGGCAAGCTCCGGCAGATCAGCCCGAACCAGCTCCCGCTGCCCTCGGCCGGGGTCCAGAACGGGTTCACCCTCCAGATCGTCGTCAAGTCGGGCAAGGTGCTGAGCGCGGCGCAGGTGGTCAACAATGGCACCAACGACCCGTCGTACATCCAGGGTGACGTCCGCTAGCCGTACGGAACCCTCCCTGACCTCTCACGAGGCCGCCGGTCGATCGGCCGGCGGCCTTTCGCTTTCCTCGACGGAGCCCCAGTCTTGAGACGCATCCTCCTCCTCGCGCTCGCCGCCGTGACCCTCCTCGCGCCGGCGCAGGCCTCGCCCGGCGATCCGCCCCCGGGGAAGTGGCGGCCCGCCCGCGCCGCTCCACCCGTCGTGGCCGGCGCGGAGACCCCGGCCGACGTCAAGGCGCTCCCCTATCTCCAGGGGTACCGGCCGGCGGAGGACCACCCGGTGGTGAGCGAGCGCGACCCCAAGGCCACGTTCGACGGGCTCAACCTCTATGTCTCCGGCCACGCGGCCGAGGCCGTGCTCATGGACATGCACGGCCGCACCCTTCACCGCTGGCGCTACCCCCTGCGGCGGCTCTGGCCGGACCTGGCGAAAGATCCGGAGATGGCGAAGCTGGAGTACTGGCGCCGCGCCTATCTCTACCCGAACGGCGACCTGCTGGCGATTTACGAGGGGCTGGGGCTGGTCAAGCTCGACGCCCGCTCGCGCGTCCTCTGGGCCCACCGCGGCGGCACCCATCACGACCTCTTCGTCACCGGCGACGGCACCATCTACACGCTCGACCGGGAGGGGAAGATCATCCCCCGGATCAACCCGCGCAAGGGGGTGCTGGAGGACTTCGTCACCGTGCTCGACCCGCGGGGGACCGTGCGGCGGAAGATCTCCATCCTCCAGGCCTTCGAGCGCTCCCCCTACGCCGGGCTGCTCAAGCGGATGCCGCCCGACGGGGACATCTTCCACACCAACACCCTGGAGGTGCTCGACGGCCGCTGGGCCTCGCGCGACCCCGCCTTCCGCAAGGGGAACCTGCTGATCTCGGTGCTCAAGCTCGACACCCTCGCCATCCTCGATCCGGAGCGCCAGACGATCGTCTGGGCGCGCACGGGGGAGTGGCGGCGCCAGCACCAGCCGACCTTCGTCGACGGCGGCCGTCTCCTCGTCTTCGACAACACGGGGGCGGGGCCGGGGCGGTCGCGCGTCCTCGAGCTCGATCCGCTGACCGGCAAGGTCTTCTGGCAGTATGGCGGCACGCCCGGCGAGGATCTCTTCTCGAAGACCCTGGGGTCGTGTCAGCGGCTGCCGAATGGTGATACGCTGATCACCGAGTCGGAGAACGGGCACGCCTTGGAGGTGACCCGGGACAAGCGGGTGGTCTGGGAGCTCTACAATCCGCACCGGGCGGGGGAGCACGGCGAGCTGGTGGCCGTGCTGTTCGAAGTCGTCCGCCTCCCCCCGGGGTTCCCCTTCCGCGGCCTCCAGGAACGCCAACGGTAACGCCGACAAGAAAAAGAGCTGACAAAGGCCTTTAAAAGTTGTACAGTTTCCAACGCGATATAATTCCTTGAACGGGAGGTGATACCCCTTTCGGCGAGAGTCTCCGCGTTTGTGGATTCATCTACATCTAATCTTAGGAGATTGTCTGTTATGAAAAGAATCATCCCGTGCCTCGCGCTTGTGGGCCTCCTCGCCCTGGGCGGCCAGGCACACGCCGTGATCTGCGCGATCGATGAGGTGCCGGCGGCCACGCTGCTGCTGCCCTACTTCGCCGTGGATTACACCTCGGCCGACGGGAGCGGGCAGAACACCCTGTTCTCGGTCAACAACGCCTCGGCCACCGCGGTCCTGGCCCACGTCGTGGTCTGGTCCGACCTCTCGGTCCCGGTCCTCGACTTCAACATCTACCTGACCGGCTACGATGTCCAGACGATCAACCTCTGGGACATCCTGCACAGCGGCAACCTCCCGCGCACCGCGTCCGCGGGTCAGGACCCGACCGACACCATCAGCCCGAAGGGCTCCTTCTCGCAGGACATCAACTTCGCGAGCTGCTCCGGCCTGCTGCCGGCGCCGCAGCTGCCGGCCGATTTCGTCGGCCACCTCCAGGCCTCGCTGAGCGGCCAGCCCTCGACGGTCTTCGGCGGCCTCTGCGCCGGCCGTAACCTCGGCGACAACGTCGCCCGCGGCTACATCACGGTCGACACGGTCAACAACTGCACCCTGCGCTTCCCTGGCGACCCGGGCTACTTCCTGCCGGGCGGCTCGGGCGACGCCACCGACCAGAACGTCCTCTGGGGCGACTACTTCCAGGTCAACTCGGCGGCCGCTTTCGCCGACGGCAACCCGCTGGTCCACATCGAGGCCTCGCCGACCAACCCCGAGACCTCGACGGCCAACTTCTACACGTTCTACGGCCGCTACGACAGCCCGGCGTGGAACGCGGCCGACAACCGCGAGCCGCTGGCCACGAACTTCGCCGCCCGCTTCATCAACGGCGGTCCGTTCACCGGTGGCACGGACTTCATCGTCTGGCGCGACTCGAAGGTCAACCAGGGTCCGTTCACCTGCCCGGCCCAGACGGCCCGTCCGTTCTGGTACCCGCTGGGCCAGGAAGGGCTCGTGATCTTCGACGAGCAGGAGCACCCGCAGGTCCCGCAGACCTTCCCGGTGTCTCCGCAGCCGCAGAACCCGAGCCTGTCTCCGTTCCCGGCTGAGACGCAGTCGACCCACGTCGGCGGCTCCGCGCTGCCGGTGCCGTACGACTTCGGCTGGATGTACCTGGATCTGAACACCCTGGTCACGGGTGCCACCAACAACCCGCTCGATCCGGCCGCCGCCCAGGCTTACGTGACGATCCGCATGACGTCGCAGGGCCGCTACAGCGTCGGCTTCGACGCGGTGCACCTCGACAGCGCCTGCTCGGCTGGCTCGTACACCCTCGTTCTGACGGGTGCGAACCACAGCGTTCCGCCGGGCTCCATCAAGCCGGCTCCGTAAGGCCGCCTCGCTTGTGGGTGGGTCCGCTTCGCGGGCCCACCCTTTTCCCCACTACAATGCTCACCGATGGTTGAAGCCACCGTCCAGGCCGAGGGGCTGACCAAGGTCTACCGGTCGTACGCCACCCCCTGGGACCGCCTGCTGGAGGGGATCACCCGCCGGCCGCGCCACCGCGAGTTTCGCGCCCTGGAGGACGTCAGCTTCACCTTGCCGCGCGGCGAGGGGCTGGCCCTGATCGGCGAGAACGGCGCCGGCAAGAGCACGCTGCTGAAGATCCTGGCCGGCATCACCGCGCCGACCTCCGGCGCCTTCCGGGTGAGCGGCAAGATCGCCTCGATCCTCGAGCTGGGCTCGGGGTTCCACCCCGAATTCACCGGCCGCCAGAACATCGTGCTCAACGCCGCCATGCTCGGCCTCTCCCAGGAGGAGCTGCGGCGGAAGATGCCCGACATCGTCGCCTTCAGCGAGCTCGGCGACTTCATCGACCAGCCGGTGAAGACCTATTCGACCGGCATGGCCATGCGGCTCGGCTTCTCGATCGCCACCCAGGTGGAGCCGGACGTGCTGATCATCGACGAGGCGCTGTCGGTGGGTGACGGCTATTTCCAGAAGAAGTGCATGGACCGCCTGCGGCTGTTCGTCGGCGGCGGCGGGACGCTCCTCTTCTGCTCGCACGCCATGTACTACGTCTCGGCCTTCTGCCAGCGCGCCCTCTGGCTGCGGCGGGGGAGAGCCGAGGCGATCGGGCCCACGGAGGAGGTGGTGCGGGAGTACGAGAATTTCCTGGTGGCGAAGAGCGCCCAGGCCGCGGAAGGCTCCCCCGCGCCGCCCCCTCCCTCCCTGCCGGCGCGCATCGCCTCGGCGCGGCTGCTTGGGGGCGAGACCCTCTACATCCAGGGGGACCCCTGGGAGTTGGAGGTGGCCTGGGAGTCGGAGGACCCCCGGCTGGCCTTCCACCTGGGGGTCGGCATCAACCGCGCCGACGGCATCGAGGTCTGCTCCTTCGCCACCCATCTGGACGGCCTGCCGCCGGTGACGGGGGCGCGCGCCTACTCCGCGCGGCTCGCCATCCCCAGCCTCCCTTTGGTGAAGGGGGAGTTCACCCTGTATATTTTCCTCCTGGATGAGGAGGGGCTCCACATCTACGACCAGCGGGTGATCCCCGGCTCCTTCCAGGTCCGCAGCCCCGCCTACGTCTTCGGCCTCGTCCGGGTGGAGCACGCCTGGGAGATGGACGCGGAGAGCGGCTCATCCGTACAACGGAGCGTAGCCGGACGCTGATTCTCGAAAGACGATCCTTGATGAAAACCGCCAGCCTGCCTGTCCTCTCCGAGCCCGCGGCCCGTTCCGTGCCCGAGCTCCAGGTCAATCCGTTCCTGCACGTCGGGGAGGACCGGGTCTATAACCCCCTGACCGACGCCACCCTGCTGCGCGGGGAGCCGGGGTACGAGCCCTTGCGGGGGGTCCTGAGCGGCGCGCTCGCGCTCGACCGGCTCCCCCCCGCGGACCGCGCCCGCCTCTCCAGCCTGGGGATGCTGCTGCCGGGGGACGCGGAGCCGGCGCGCGCCTTCCGGCTGAAGTACGTCTCGCTGGAGGCGCACACGGTGTGCAACCAGTCCTGCTACTTCTGCCCGGTATCGATCGCGCCCCGCGAGGACTACTTCATGCCGACCGACCTCTACGAGCGGATCGTGGGGGAGATCGCCGCCTACCGGGACACCATCGAGGCGGTCTTCATGATCAACTACAACGAGCCCACGGCCGACAAGCGGTTCGTCGACCAGGTGCGGGCGATCAAGGCGGCCGGGCTGCCGCCGGCCGTGCTCACCAACGGCTCGGGGCTGAGCCCCGACCGCGTCGACGCCCTGGTCGAGATGGGGGGGCTCCGCTTCCTCTCGATCAACCTCTCGACCCTCGACCGCGAGCGCTACCAGCGTGACCGCGGCGGGGACCATCTCCCGGTGGTGTTGCGCAACCTGGACTACCTGCGCGACAAGCCGCTCGCCGAGGCCATGGACATGGCCGTGCTCGGCACCGGCGACGAGGCCCACAAGCGCGACTTCGAGGAGATCTCGCGGCGTTTCGCCGGCAGCCGCTTCGACGTCAAGTACTACGAGGTGATGGACCGCGCTGGCTACCTGCAGATCGGGCACCGGCCGGCCTCGCGCGAGCGGCGGCTCTGCGGCTGCGAGAACGTCGGCTCGCGCCCCCTCCAGCACCTCCACATCACCCCCCAGGGGAAATGCGTGCTCTGCTGCGAGGACTACGACGGCAAGTACGTGGTGGGGGACCTCACCCGGGAGTCGGTCTCCGAGGTGCTCACCGGGCCGGCCATGGCCCTGATGCGGCGCTGGGTCTACGGGCTCGAGCGGGCCCCCGAGGATTTCCTCTGCTACGGCTGCACCTTCGCCCTCACCCAGCCCGCCTAAGGCGGACCATGCGCCTGGCGGTGATCCTGGTCCACTACCACACGCCGGAGCTGGCGGCGGCGGCGGTGGAGGCCCTGCGGGCCGACGTGGCGGGGACGGGGCTGGAGATGGAGTGGCTGCTGGTCGACAACGGCAGCGACGAGGCCGGCCGCGCGCGGCTCGCGGCCCTGCCCGTCGAGCGGATCGATCCCGGGACGAACCTCGGCTACGCCGGCGGGGTGAGCCTTGGGGTGGCGCGGTCCACGGCCGAGCTGGTGATGCTGATGAACCCCGACGTGATCGTCCAACCCGGCTGCGTGACGGCCCTGCTCGACGCCCTGGGCGCGGGCGCCGCCGTGGCCGGCCCCCGCTTCTGGTGGGACCACGGGCGGCGCCTGCTCCAGCCCCCCTCCGAGGTGCGCACCCGGCGCGAGGAGCTGGTGCGCATGCTGGCGGGGAAGAGCCCGGCCTGCGCCGAGCGGGCCCGGCGCCGCTGGCGGCGGCACGCCCGCCGGCACTGGGAGGCGCGGGAGCCGCTGCCGAGCTTCTCCCTGAGCGGCAGCCTGCTGGCCCTCCGCCGCTCGGCCTGGGAGGCGGTGGGGCCGTTCGACGAGGGGTACCGGCTCTATTTCGAGGAGACCGACTGGCTGCTGCGAGCCGAGCGCCGGGGGCTCGCCGGCCGCTACGTGCCGGCCGCCGGGGCCGTCCACCTCTACAGCCGGAGCGCCGACCGCGAGCCGCGGGCCGCGGAATGGTTCGAGGAGTCGGCGCGCCGCTTCCGCCGCCGCTGGTATGGGCCCCGGTTCACCGGATTGCTCGAAGGGCTCGACAGGCGTCTCCCCAGGCGCGGCGCCGGGGCGCCGTCCGGCACTCCGAAGGGTGGATTGCGGCTTCCGGATGATCTGTCCGCCTATCCGCTCTGGGTCGAGGTGTCGCCCAGTCCCCTGGGGTTCCCGGCGGCGGCCGAGAGGATCGCCGCGCCTCCGGGAGAGCCCTGGAGCCTTCCCGCGGAGATCCTGGAGCGGGTGCCCGCGGCCGGCCTGACCGTAAGGGTGGCGGCCTGATTGATCTGAGCGGAGCCATGCGGATCACCTACGTCCTCCCCCACCCGGAGCTGAACGGCGGCAACAAGGTCATCTTCCAGCACGCCGATCTCCTGCGGGAGAACGGCGACGAGGTCACCATCCTGGGCGAGGGGCCGAGGCCGGATTGGATGGAGATCCGCGCCGCCTGGATCGACTACGCCTCCACCGTCCCCCGCCTGCCGGAGCAGGACCTCGTCATCGGCACCTACTGGACGACCCTGCGGACCGCGCGGCGGCTCTCCCTGGGCCCCCTGGCGCACTTCTGCCAGGGGTACGAGGGGGGGCTGGTCCACCTGCGGCCGGTGCTGGGGGAGATCGAGGAGGTCTACTCCTGGCGCCTCCCCACCCTCACCGTGGCGCCCCATCTGGGCGAGCTCCTGCGCCGGCGCTTCGGGCGGGAGAGCCGGGTGGTACCGCCGCCGCTCGACCCCCTGTTCCATCCCGCCTGGCGGTTGGGGCCGCGGCGGCGGCCGTGGATCGCCATCCCCGGCATCTTCGAGGCGGAGGTGAAGGGGATCCCGGCGGCGCTGGACGCCGTCCGCCGGCTGCGCGAGGGGGGGATCCCCTGCCGGGTGCTGCGCTTCTCCATCTTCCCGCTGAGCGCGGCGGAGCGGGCGCTGCTGGCGCCGGACCGCTATCTCCATGGCGTGCCCCCGGCGGAGATCGCGCGGGCGCTACGGGCCTGCGACCTCCTCCTCTTCCCCTCGCGGGCGGAGGAGGGGTTCGGCCTCCCCCTGCTGGAGGCCATGGCTTCCAAGGTCCCCGCCGTCGCCTCGCGGATCCCCTCCACGCCGTTCGTCACCGGCGGCGCGGTGCCCCTGGTGGAGCCCGAGGGCTTCGCCGCCGCCGCCCGGGAGCTCCTCACCTCCCGGCGCGTCTGGCGCCGCGCGCGGGAGCGGGGATACGCGGCGGCCCGGCGGTTCCGGCCGGAGGAGGTGGCCCCGCGGCTGGTCGAAGGGATACGATGGGCGCGGGAGCTCGCCGCTGCCGTTCCCGACCCATCGCCCTCCCTTGCCCTCTCGGAGGACCCGAAGTGAGACTGAAGATCGATCCCGGCCCGCTGCGCGAGAGCTACGTGAGCGCGCGGCCGTTCCCCCATATCGCCCTCGACGGCCTGTTCGAGGACGAGACCCTCGACGCCGTGCTGGCCGAGTTCCCTCAGGCCCACGAGATCGAGTGGGCGTCCTTCGACAACCCCACCGAGAAGAAGCTCGGCTACCGCTATACCACGCCGCTCAAGCCCCGCCTGCGGGACTTCCTCTGGGAGATGAGCTCGCCGCCGGTGCTGCGCTTCCTGGAGGCGCTGACCGGGATCGAGGGGCTGATCCCCGACCCCTACTTCGGCGGCGCCGGGCCGCACCAGATCCTGCCTGGGGGCTTCCTCAAGATCCACGCCGACTTCAACTGGCATCCGCTGCTGAAGCTCGACCGCCGGCTCAACCTGCTGGTCTACCTCAACAAGGACTGGCGGGAGGAGTACGGGGGGGAGCTCGAGCTGTGGGACCGCGACATGACCCGCTGCGAGCGGAGGATCCTGCCGGTGTTCAACCGCACGGTGGTCTTCAGCACCACGGATTTCTCCTACCACGGCCATCCGCGGCCGCTCACCTGCCCGCCGGGGTGGAGCCGCAAGTCGGTCTCCTTCTACTACTACACCAACGGCCGGCCCGACGAGGAGCGCTCGGCGCCGCACGACACGATCTTCCGGAAGACTCACGAGCAGGACTGGTAGCCGGCCGGGAACGGTCTTTGCAGATCCCCCGGCCCGTCGTTTTGACCGTCGTACCAGGGTCCCGC
>Ga0308176_10001963_pt1 | contig 12898 bp, 13 predicted proteins | sample PhyCR2_3_FD_203890 | JGI IMG/M metagenome (GOLD analysis project Ga0308176, IMG submission 203890) | Soil microbial communities from UC Gill Tract Community Farm, Albany, California, United States - DLSLS.C.R2 | ecosystem: Environmental > Terrestrial > Soil > Agricultural land | place: USA... | reverse complement strand
CCGCCCACCCGCGCGCGACGCGCGCCGACGGGTGGGAGCAGTTGTCGCCGGACCGGGCACGGACGCGGCATCCTGCGACACCGGGCGGACGGACCAGAAACGTCCCTGCTCAGGGCACAAAAAAGCCGCGGCACCCCCGCCCGGGTGCCGCGGCGATCAAGCGGTACGGCTACAGCGCTCTCGCGCCGCGTCCGTTGTGGTGCATCACGAACATGACGAGCGCCAGGATGGCGAGCACGAACAGAATCGGATGAATGATGGCGCCGCCTGCGATCGCGATGATCAGCAGCACGATGCCGAGGATGAGCCACAGCATGCGTTTCTCCTTCCAGGTGGTTGCAGCGGAGATACCCGGCGCGCCGCGCCGTCATTCTGCGGACTACTCAGGAATTCGGTAGATAGGCGCTGGCCTCGATCTCGACCAGCATGCGCGGGTCGAGCAGGCCGCTCACTCCGTACATCGCCGTGACCGGGCGAATGTCGCCGAACACCTCGCCGTGCGCGCGCCCGAGATCCTTCCAGCGCGTGATGTCGGTGATGAACAGACGCGTGCGCGTCACGTGCTCGGGCTGCGCCCCCACGATCGCCAGCGCCGAGACGACGTTCGCCAGCGCCTGCCGGGCCTGGTCGTAGACCGACGAGCCGCCGACGATGTTGCCGTCGGCGTCGACCGCCGTGCAACCCGCCACCTCGACGATCGGCCCCGCCTTGACCACGCGGCTGTAGCCCACGACGGGCTCCCACGGGCCGCCGGAGCCGTGCCGCTCGATCATCAGTGGCGGAAGTGCCGGCGGCGCGTGAAGACCATCGCAATGCCCGCCTCGTCGGCAGCCGACACGACCTCGTCGTCGCGCACCGACCCACCCGGCTGCACGATCGCCGTGACGCCCGCCTCAACCGCCAGCTGCGGGCCGTCGGCGAACGGGAAGAATGCGTCCGAAGCCATCGCGGCACCCTGCAGCGAGTCGCCGCGGAACTTCTCGATCGCCAGACGCACCGAGTCGACGCGCGACATCTGCCCCGCCCCGATCCCGACGGTCGCAAGGTCCTTGGCAAGCACGATGGCGTTCGACTTGACGTGCCGCGCGACGCGCCACGCGAACAGCACGTCCTGCCACTCCTTGTCGGTCGGCTTGCGCTCGCTGACGACTTCCATCGCCTCACGGTCGTCGCGCTCCGTGTCGCGGTCCTGCACGAGCAGACCGCCGGTGACCTGCTTGACCTCGGGATCGCCGAACAGCGGCACGCGGCGCTCGTTGTCCTCGAGGATCCGGATGTTCTGCTTCTGCATCAGCACCTCGAGCGCGTCGTCCGAGTAGCCCGGCGCGATCAGCACCTCGATGAACTGCTTGTTGAGCTCCTCGGCCAGCGTCTTGTCAACGGGCCGGTTGAGCGCGATCACACCGCCGTAGGCGCTGAGCGGATCGCACGCGAACGCGGCGAGGTACGCCGAGCGCCCGTCGGCCGCGACCGCGGCGCCGCACGGGTTGTTGTGCTTGACGATCGCGCACGCGGGGATCTCGAAGTCGCGCACCATCGCCCGCGCCGAGTCGAGGTCCAGCAAGTTGTTGAACGAGATCTGCTTGCCGTGGTGCTGCTTGACCATCGACAGCACGTGCATGCGGGCGCCGACCTGCTGGTAGTACGCGGCGCGCTGATGCGGGTTCTCCCCGTAGGGCAGGTCGACGACCTTCTCGAAGGCGCGCACATACAGCGGCGGGAAGTCCTCGCCGCGCTCGGCGAACCAGCGCGCGATCGCGGTGTCGTAACGGGCGGTGTAGGCGAACGCATCCGCCGCCAGCGCCTCGCGCGTTCCCGGCGAGAGCTGGGCGCCGGTCGAGCGAAGCTCCTCGAGCACCGCGTCGTAGGACTCCGGCTTGACGACGACCGCGGCGAACGCGTGGTTCTTCGCCGCCGCGCGGATCATCGTCGGGCCGCCGATGTCGATGTTCTCGATCACCTCCGCGTCCTCGACCCCACGGCGCGCCGCCGTGCGCTCGAACGGATAGAGGTTGACGCACACGAGATCGACGAACTCGATCTCGTGCTCGCTCGCCGCGGCCATGTGGTCCGCGTCGCTGCGCACCGCGAGCAGCCCCGCGTAGAGCTTCGGGTGCAGCGTCTTGACGCGGCCATCCATGATCTCGGGAAAGCCGGTGAAGTCCTCGATCGCGCGGACGTGGAGGCCGGCGTCAGTCAGCTCCTGCGCGGTGCCGCCGGTCGAGACGATCTCGATCCCGAGCTCCGCCAGACCACGGGCGAAGTCGACGATGCCGCGCTTGTCCGACACCGACAAGAGCGCCCGCCGGACCCGGACGTCCTCAGGCTGTGTGATGTCGGCGGCACCCGCGATGGCCCCGAGCATAGTCAAGGCGCCCGCTGGGAAGACCCGCGGCATGACCGAGCACGGCCAGGATCCCGGCGAGCGCATCGAGCAGAGCGCCGACCAGCTCGAACAGGACCTCGAGCGCCTCGAAGGTCACATCGACGACGCGAAGGACCATCTCAAGGAGCGCCAGGCGGACGCCGAGCGCCTCGAACAGGTCGAGGACGTCGCGGGTGACTGGGAGGAGAAGCGCCCGGACCCGCACAAGCCGCAGGGCGACGACCCAGCGGAGTAGCGGGCGCCCAGCCGCGCGGAGTTTTCGCCTGTGGGCGACGCGGGTCGCGCGGCGTTCAGCGCCGGCGATTGCTTTGCGCGGGCGTTTGCTGGGTCATCGAGGAGAGGGATTCGCCCGCCGCGCGGCATGACCGACCAATGTTTCGCTAGGCGCAACATTGGTGCCGCATGCGATCGCCACAGGGCCAATTCACCCTGTTTCCGCGCCGCAGCTAGCTCCCGCTCAGGTCCACCTTCACGACGAGGTGAGCCGTCACCGGGCCCGGCACGCTGTCGAGCACGAGCGCGTTCAGCCCGTCAGGTTGCGTGGCGGTGCCGCCGAGCAGGAGTGTCGTGTCGCCGCCGCAGTCGGGCAGCGTCAGGTGCAGCGATGCGAGCACGGTGCCGTCGGCGTTGAGCACCATGACGCCTGGAGCCGGACCGAACCCGATCGCCCCGCACCCCGCCGCAGTCAGCGTGCCGCGCGTGTCGGTCACGACGGTCGGCGTGTTGAGCTGGACCTTGCTCGGGATGGAGCCGTTCAGCGTCCCAGCGAGGCCGAAGGTACCCGCCGATGTGGTGATCGCGCTCCCGTCGAGGAGCGTCGTGGCAACGGTGATCGGCTTGGGCCTTGCGTGCTTGTGCATGCATGCCTTGTGTGCCTTGCCGTGCAGGTGCTTGCAGGCCTTCGGCGCCTTCGCGCCGGCAGGGGTGGTGAGCAGCGCCAACGCCAGAAGCACCGCGCCGACGATGCGGGACATCGGACGAACCTATCCGACGATCAGGCGCCGCGACAACGGTGACTCGCGGCGGACCGCGCCGCGCGCCAACAGGCGCACGGCCTCGCAGAGCAGCTGATGCTCGATCGGGCGCAGTGCGTCATGGACGGCGTCGGCATCGGTCGCGTTCGGGATCTCGATCGAGCCCTGGAGGATGATCGGGCCCGTATCGACGCCCTCGTCGACGAGGTGAACGGTGACGCCGAAGATGCGCACGCCGTAGTCGACCGCCTGCTGAATCGAGCCGATGCCCGGAAACGCCGGCAGCAGCGCCGGGTGCACGTTGACGATGCGGTCGCGAAAGCGCGCGATGAAGTCGGCGTCGAGTAACGCCATGTAGCCGGCGAGCACCACCAGCTCGACCCCCAACGACTCCAGCCAGTCCGCGATCGCCGCATCACGCGCCGCGCGATCTGCGAACGCCGAGCGCTCGAACAGCTGCGTCGCAACGCCCACGGCGGCGGCGCGCTCCAGCGCCTGCGCACCCGGCTTGTCCGACGCCACCGCCACGACCTCGCCCTCGCGCCCGTGCACTTCGTCGAGCAGCGCCTGCAGGTTGGTACCCGCGCCGGAGGCCAGGACGCCCACGCGCATCAGGCCGCCTTCAACATCGGATACGCCCCGCCGGTCGAGCTCAACGTGCCCTCGGCGAGCAGGTCGTCGACACGCGCGAGCACCTCGCGCGCGGTCAGGTGATCGAACGAGCCGTAGCCCGGCAGCCCGTCCCACGAGTTGCGCAGCACGACCTTCGACCGGCCTCCGCGCAGGATCTCGACGACGCGATTACGCCCAACCCCTGGTCGCGCGGCGCGCACGACCTCGACGATCGCGTCGTCGAGCCGGCCCGCCGACGGCGTCACCGGCGAATCGACCGGATCGCAGACGTCGCAACATGAGCCGAGGGGGGCGGGCGCAGCGGAGTCGCCGAAGTGGCTCAGGATCGCGGCGCGCCGGCACTCGTCGCCTTCGACGAACGCCCAGATCGAGCGGTACTGGCGCCAGCGCACGCGCGAGCCCTCGCCCGCCGACGTACGGGCCGCCGAACGCGCAGCGCGATCCAGCGGCTTCAACACGCGGCCGCGCAGCCGGTCCATCGGCGCGGGCGTGGGCTGCACGACCCCGCCCGAGACGAGGTGCCCGACGACCGCGCGCACGCTATCGACCTCGTCCGCATCGGCCGCGAGCTCCGCCACCCCCACGTCGTAGCGACCATCCATAGCCGAGAACGCCAGCCGCTCCGCCACCCGCTCGATCAGCTCCGGCTCGACCTCCGCCCGTTGGATGAAGAACACGTGCAGGCCCTTGTCGCGCCCCTCCGCGAGCAGCAGCGCCAGCGCCGGCTGCCCGTCACGGCCCGCTCGCCCCGCCTCCTGGTAGTAGGCCTCGAGCGACGACGGCACCGACTCGTGCACGACAGTCCGGACGTCGGCCTTGTCGATGCCCATGCCGAACGCGTTGGTCGCCACGACGATCTCGGCCTCGCCCTCCATGAAGCGCCGCTGCACCTCGGCGCGCGCGCCGCGCTCCAGCCCGGCGTGGTAGGCAAGCGCCGTGCAGCCGAGCTCCGACCGCAGCGCCTCCGCGGTGCGCACGCAGTTCGCGCGCGTGCCCGCGTAGACGATGGCCGGCCGCGCGTCGGGCGCCGACAGCGCTGCGACCAGCCGCCGGTGCTTGTCCGCGCGCGAGCCGCAGCGCGCCACGACGAAGGACAGGTTCGGCCGGTCGAACCCGGTCGCCACGCGAACCGGGTCGCGCAGCCCCAGCCGCACGGCGATGTCGCGGGCCACCTCCGGCGTCGCGGTCGCCGTCGACGCGACGATCGCGCGCGCGCCGAGCCAGCGCGCCGCATCCGCGAGCCGGAAGTAGTCGGGCCGGAAGTCGTGCCCCCACTGCGACACGCAGTGCGCCTCGTCGACGACGAACAGTCCCAGCGACGCCTCGCGCAGGCTCTCCAGGAATCCCGGCGACGAGAACCGCTCCGGCGCCACGTACAGCAGCTTCACCTCGCCCGCACGCGCGCGAGCGAGCGCCTCGCGGTTTGCCGCCATGTCCTGCTGCGCGTTCACCAGTGCAGCACGTCCGGGCGCCACTCGCTCCAGCGCGCCGACCTGATCGGCCATCAGGGACACGAGCGGCGAGACCACGACCGTCAGATCCGGCCGCATCAGCGCCGGCAGCTGGTAGCAGAGCGACTTGCCGGCGCCGGTCGGCATCACGACGAGCACGTCGCGACCCGCCAGCGCGGCCGACGCCGCCTCCTCCTGGCCGGGCCGGAAGCGCTCGAAGCCGAACCATTCGGAAAGGGCTGTCCGCAGCTCGCTCATCGGGCGCCCGAGGATACGGCGGGGCCCGGCGCGCACCCATGAGAAGTTGCAGATTCGTTACTCGGCGCGGCGCGCCTCCATCATCCGGTAGCGCCCGATCGACTCGTAGCCCATCGCCGTGTAGATGGGCTCACCCGCCCGAGATGCCTCGAGCGTCGTCGTTGTGCAGCCGTCCGCAGCGGCAGCGCGCAGCACGGTGCGCATGCACTCGGCCGCCAATCCCTGGCGGCGCGCGTCCGGCAGCGTCGCGACGAACACGACATGGGCGTTGCCGTCCGCCACGTGCGCACCGCTACACGCCAGTGCCACCCCGTCGCGCCGCGCGACCGCGAGGTGGTAGCCGTCTGTCGAAAGCTGCCGCAGGACGACGCCGAACTGATCGTTCGGCATGCCGTACGCGGGCTCGTTGATCGCGGCCATCTCGCTCCACGTCGCAAACCCGATCTCGGCGGCGACGTCCCGCGACGCGATGTCCACGTCGCGCAGCGGCGCAGCCATCATCATCGGCGTCCCGTCGATCACCATCCCGCGCGCCTCACACGCCGCGACCAGGTCGTCATGACCCGGCTGCACCCAGAGGCACCAAGCCGCGACCGGCTCGAAGAACGCGGCCAGCTCGTCGAGGGGCACGTCGTCCGGATCGTCATAGACGGCCGCGTTGAGCAGCGAGCGCTCGGGGCGCAGCGTCGTGAGCACGGACTGGGCTGAACCGAACGACGCGACCTCGCTGCCCGCCGAGGCGAACGTGGAATACCAGCCGCGGATGCCGGCGGTCGCGAGCTGCTGCAGCGTCACGCCTGCACGAGCGGCAGCGACCGCTCGAGCGCGAACTTGTCGTTCGCCTCGTGGGTCCCGTCCAGCGGGTACTCGCCGCTGAAGCATGCGTCGCAGTGGCGCGACCGGTCGCCGCGGATGGCCTCGTAGACGCCAGCCAGTGAGAGATACGCGAGCGAGTCGCAGCCGAGCTCCTCCGCCACCTGCTCGGGCGTGCGCTCGTGGGCGATCATCTCCTCGCGCGTCGACATGTCGATGCCGTAGTGGCAGGGATGCTTGATCGGCGGCGCGCTGATGCGCATGTGGACCTCGCTCGCGCCGGCGTCGCGCAGCATCTGCACGATCTGGCGCGTCGTGTTGCCACGGACGATCGAATCGTCGACGACCACGAGCCGCTTGCCGCCGACGATCTCCGGCAGCGGGTTGAACTTCAGCCGCAGGCCATGCTTGCGCAGCTCCTGGCCGGGCTGGATGAACGTGCGCGCGACGTAGCGGTTCTTGACGAAGCCATCGTCCTGCGGCAGGCCGGACGCGCGCGCGTAGCCGCGCGCCGCGGCGTTGCCGGAGTCCGGCACCGCGATGACGAGGTCGGCCTCGACCGGCGCCTCGCGCGCGAGGATCTCGCCCATCCGCCCGCGGGCCGCCTGCAGCACGTCGCCGCCCATGCGCGAGTCGGGGCGGGCGAAGTAGATGTACTCGAAGACGCAGAAGGCCTCGCGCTCGCCGCTGACGACCTGGCGCGTCTGCACGCCGCGCTCGGTCAGCGACACCATCTCGCCGGGCTGCACGTCGCGCAGCAGCGTCGCGTTGATGATGTCGAACGCGCACGACTCGCTCGCCACGCAGTAGCGCTCGCCGATCTGGCCCAGCACGAGCGGGCGCAGGCCGGCGGGGTCGCGGAACGCGACGACCCTGTCGGCGGTCATGACGACCGTGGAGAACGCGCCCTTCAGCCGCGGGAGCACATCGGCGACGGCATCCTCCAGCCGTTCGGCCGGGTGCGAGGCCAGCAGCGCGGCGATGATCTCCGAGTCCGACGTGCCGAGCAGCTGGACGCCCTGCTCGCGCAGCTCGGCGTGCAGCTCCACGGCGTTGATGAGGTTGCCGTTGTGCGCCAGCGCCAGCTCGCGCCGGTTGCCGCCGCTGCCCGCGCTGCGATGCACGGGCTGCGAGTTCTCCCACTCGTTGGAGCCGGTGGTCGAGTAGCGGACGTGGCCGATCGCGAGATCGCCGCTGAGCGCCTTGAGGTCGTGCTCCTTGAAGACCTGGCTCACCAGACCCAGCGCGCGCTGGGTGATGATGTAGCCGCCCGCATCGGCGGCGGCGATGCCGGCCGATTCCTGCCCGCGGTGCTGCAGGGCATAGAGGGCGAAGTACGCGTGACGGCTGACGTCCAGCTCGGGTGCATAGATCCCGAAGACGCCACACTCGTCCCGCGGTCCGTCGCGATGGTCGAGGTCGAGAGGCATGAGCGGCCTGCGGTGGTCAGGGTAGCAATGCCGCCGGGCGCCTCACCGCAGGCGCTCGTCGTCGAGGTCGAGCTCGCGCATCATCTCCTGAAAGAGCGTGCGGTCCAGCTCGCCGCGCGCGTGCAGCTCGCCCAACGCCTCGCGCTCGGCATCGATCAGCTCCAGGCGCAGCCTGCGCCCGACCTGCGCATCGTCGCTGCCGATCCGCGCCAGGCGCATCTCGTAGAGGCTGCGCAGCCGCGCGACGGCTTCCTCATCGGCCTGGCCGTCGACCTCGTCGAGCTTCGCCAGCGCCGCCTTGGCGGCCTCTTCGCGCGCATGGTCGCGAATGGCCTCCTCGTCGGGCGACTCGATGTGACGGGCGACCAGTGGCAGCGTCAGGCCCTGGATCGTCAGGCCCACGACGATCACCGCGAACGTGACGAAGACGATCAGGTTGCGCTCGTCGACGCTCTCGGGGATTGCGAGCGCCGCCGCGAGCGAGATCGCGCCACGCATGCCGGCCCAGCCGACGAGCAGGCGCTCGGCCGCTCGCATCCGTGGCGGCTCGTCGCGTGAGGGTCCCGGGATCAGCCGGCGAAGCAACGGGCTGACCGTGTACATCCAGGCGACCCGGAGCACCACGACCACACCGATCGAGATCGCGACCGCGAGCGCCACCCGCCCTGCATCGAGGCCCTGGATGCCGGCGGCGATGCGGCGCAGCTGCAGCCCGAGCAGCAGGAAGAGCGCTGATTCCAGGAGGAACACCAGCACGTCCCAGAACGCCTTCGCCTGCAGCCGCGTGCCCGCACGGAAGAGCTCGTTCAGCGAGCTGCCGGAGTACAGCCCCGCAGCCACAGCGGCGAGCACGCCGGACACCGTCGCCGCCTCCGCAAACACGAACGCGACGTACGGGATCAGCAGCGACGCGGCGATCTCGACCGGGGGATCGTCGATGCGCCGGCGCAGCCAGCCGGCGAGCCAACCGACGGCCAGGCCGATCGCGACGCCGCCCACGGCGACTCCCGCCAGCTTGCCGGCGGCATTGAGCAGGCTGAACGTGCCGCTCGTCGCGGCGCCGAGCGCGACCTTGTAGAGCGTCAGGCCGGTGCCGTCGTTGACAAGGCTCTCGCCCTCGAGCAGCGCGCGCAGCCGCGGTGGCACACCGATCCGCTCGAGCACCGCGACCGCGACGACAGGGTCGGTCGGCGACAGGATCGCGCCGAGCAGGAACGCCTCCGCCCAGCCGAATCCCGGCACGACGAGGTGCAACGCCACGGCGACGGCAGCCGTGCTGACGACGACGAGGCCGATCGCGAGCACGCCGATCGCGCGCGCCTGCTCGCGCAACTCGCGCGGTGACGAGCTGAACGCCGCGGCGTATAGGAGCGGCGGGAGGAACAGGAACAGCACCACGTCGGGATCGAGCCGGACCTGCGGGAGGCCCGGGATCAGCGAGACGCCGACGCCCGCGAGCACCAGCAGGATCGGGTATGGAAGGCGCAGCTGGCGTGCCAGCAGCACGACGGCGACGATGCCGGCGAGCAGGCCGATGAGCAGCTCGACGTCGCCCATGGGGCGGGTCCTACCCGGTGCTCGCTACGGGAAGAGCGGGGCGAGCGCGGCGTGCGCGGTGCGCAGCTCACCGAGCGGCCAGCACAGGGCGCCGACGCAGAGGTTTTCGCCGCCGACCGTGCCGATAACCCGTCCCAGCCCCGCGACGTCGTCCTGGGCGCCCGTCAGCAGGAACGCGGTCCCGGGCTGCTCGCCGAACAGCCGCTCGTCGCACTCCGGATCGACCTCGGCGCCGATGCCGCCCAGCAGGCAGCACTCCGCGAGCGCGACGGCCAGGCCGCCCTCGGCGATGTCGTGGCAGGAGTGGACCACGCCCGAGCGCACCGCGTCGCGGACGGTCGCGTGCGTCGCGCGGACGGCGTCCAGGTCCACGGGCGGCAGCCCGTCGGGCAGCGCGTGTCCACGGAGCTTGGCCACCTCACTGGCCGGGACGACCGGGTGGAAGTCCCCGACCAGCACGATGGTGTCGCCCTCTTGGGCGAAGCCGCTCTGCGCGGCGCGTCCTGGATCCGGCAGCTCGCCGACCATGCCGACGACCGGCGTCGGGTAGATCGGCCCCTCGGTGCCCTCGTTGTAGAGCGAGACGTTGCCGCCGACGACCGGCACGTCCAGCGCTCGGCAGGCATCGCCCAGGCCGCGAACCGCCTCGGTCAACTGCCAGGCTATGTGCGGCTTCTCCGGGTTGCCGAAATTCAGGCAGTTCGTCAGGCCGAGCGGCTGGGCTCCGACGCACGCGAGGTTCGCCGCGCATTCCAGCACCGCCTCGATCGCCCCGGTGTACGGATCGGCGGCCACGCGCCGGCCGCTGCCATCGATCGACACGCCGATCGCGCCGCCGTGGGCGAGCGCCAGCACTGCGGCGTCCGCCTGCTCGGGGCGGCGCACCGTGCGCGAGCCGACCATGCAGTCGTACTGCTCGAACAGCGGTCGCCGGCTGGCGATGTTCGGCGAGGACAGAAGCGCCAGCAGTGCCGCGTGGGCGTCGAAGTCTCCGCTCAGCGTTGCCTTGGGCGCCGGGTACAGCGGCGCGCTCGGCTTCTCCGGCTCGAGGTCGTAGAGCGGGCAGTCGTCGACCAGCGCGTCGACGGGCATGTCGCCGACCAGCTCGTCGCTGCGGAAGATCCGCATGTGGCGCGTGTCGGTGACCTCGCCGATCGCGGTGCCGTGGACCTCCCACTTCTCGCACAGCGCGAGCACCTCGTCCACGCGCGCGGGCTCGGCGACGCAGAGCATGCGCTCCTGCGACTCGGAGACCATGATCTCGAAGGGCTCCATGTCGGCCTCGCGCAGCGGCACCTTCGCCACGTCGATGTCGATCCCGACCTCGCCCTTGGAGGCCATCTCCGACGCGCTCGACGTCAGGCCCGCCGCGCCGAGGTCCTGGAGCGAGACGAGCAGCCCCTTCTCGAGCAGCTCCAGCGAGCACTCGATCAACTTGTTCTCCTCGAACGGGTCGCCGACCTGGACCGTCGGGCGCTTGTCCGCATCGCCCTCGCCCAGCTCCGCGCTGGCGAGCACCGACGCGCCGCCGATGCCGTCGCGCCCGGTCGAGGCGCCGAAGAGGATCACGACGTTGCCGACACCTGCGGCCGCGGAGCGCACGAGCTTCTCGGTCTCGCCGATGCCGAGCGCCATCGCGTTGATCAAGCAGTTCGTCTCGTACGGACCTTCGAAGTAGACCTCGCCACCGATCGTCGGCACGCCGACGGAGTTGCCGTAGTGGCCGATCCCGGCGACCGCGCGGTCGAGCAGGTAGCGGGAGCGGCCGGAGCTGGGCTCGCCGAAGCGCAGCGAGTCGAGCACCGCGATCGGCCGTGCGCCGATCGCGAAGATGTCGCGCAGGATGCCGCCGACGCCGGTGGCCGCCCCCTGGAACGGCTCGACCGCGCTCGGGTGGTTGTGCGACTCGACCTTGAACGCGACCGCCATGCCGCCGCCGACGTCGACCGCACCGGCGTTCTCGCCAGGTCCCATGACGAGCTTGGGACCCTCGACGGGCAGCGTGCGCAGCAGCTTCTTGGAGTGCTTGTAGGCGCAGTGCTCGCTCCACAGGAGGCTGAACATCGCCAGCTCGACCTGATTGGGCGCGCGGGCGAGCTTGTCGCAGACGAGCGCGTACTCGTCGCGCGTCAGCCCCAGCGCGATCGCATCTTCGACTGACGGCAGCGTCTCAGTGGACACGTTCACGCAGGACCGACTCGAAGAGATGCAGGCCGTCGGCCGAGCCGGTGAGCGCGTCAACGGCGTGCTCGGGGTGCGGCATCAGGCCGACGACGTTGCCGGCCGCGTTGCGCACGCCGGCGATGTCGTCCTGCGAGCCGTTGGGGTTCTGGCCGGCGGCGTAGCGGAAGACGACCTGCGCCGGATCGATCTCCGGCGCGAAGTAGCGACCGGTCGTGTGCTTGACGGGGATCGAGAGGGTCTCGCCGGCGCGCGACCACGCGCTGTCGCCCACGGCCTCGACGTCGACCTGGCGGCAGATGAAGCGCAGCGACGTGTTGGGCAGCAGCGCGCCCGGCAGCAGGTGTGCCTCGCACAGGACCTGGAAGCCGTTGCAGATGCCGAGCACCGGCCCGCCGTCGTTGGCGAATGCGATCACGGACTCCATCAGCGGCGAGAAGCGCGCGATCGCGCCGACGCGCAGGTAGTCGCCGTAGCTGAACCCGCCCGGCACGATGACCGCGTCGACGCCCTGCAGGTCGTGGTCGCCGTGCCAGAGCAGCTGCGCGTCCGCGACCCGCCGCGCCGCTTCCAGGGCGTCGCGATGATCGCAACTGCCCGGGAACTGAACGACTCCGAACTTCACTTGACGATCTCGTAGTCCTCGATCAGGGGATTCGCCAGCAGCTTCTGACACATCGCGTCCAGCTGCGACTCGTCCTCCACGTCGAGCTCCACGAGCCGCCCGACGTGGACGTTCTCCACGCCGCTGAACCCGAGCGCCGGCAGCGCGCGCTCGACCGCAATGCCCTGCGGGTCGAGGATGCCCTCCTTCGGGCGGATCAGGACGCGTGCCCTCATGCGGACGTCCGCGCGAGCCACTCCGAGAACGGCTCGCCGGTGATCTTCTCGTAGGCCTCGACGTAACGCTCGCGCGTGCCCTCGACGACGTCGGCGGGCACCTCCGGCGCGGGCGGCGTCTTGTCCCAGCCCGAGCCGCTGGCCCAGTCGCGCACGTACTGCTTGTCGAAGCTCGGCTGGCCGTGGCCCGGCTCGTACGTGTCCGCGGGCCAGTAGCGCGAGGAGTCGGGTGTGAGCACCTCGTCGCCCACCACCAACTCGCCGGACCGGGCCAGCCCGAACTCGAACTTCGTGTCGGCGAGGATCACGCCGCGGTCGCGCGCGTGATCGGCGGCGAACGAGTACAGCGCGATCGACACGTCGCGCACGCGGCCC
>Ga0308176_10001962_pt1 | contig 12908 bp, 6 predicted proteins | sample PhyCR2_3_FD_203890 | JGI IMG/M metagenome (GOLD analysis project Ga0308176, IMG submission 203890) | Soil microbial communities from UC Gill Tract Community Farm, Albany, California, United States - DLSLS.C.R2 | ecosystem: Environmental > Terrestrial > Soil > Agricultural land | place: USA... | reverse complement strand
TCGCTGTTGAAGCTGGGCTTGCGCTCCAGGCCGGAGGTGAAGCGGTAGAGGAGCTCGCGCGACAGGGTGAGCACGCCGCTGAGCTGTGACTCCCCCGCCGCCACCGGCGACAGGTGGAGGACGTTCTGGCGGGCCAGAAACTGATCGCTCTCGAACAGTCGCACGGTCTCGAAGCGGGCCGCGAGGTCGTCGCCGGCGAGCAGGAAGGCCGCCGTCTCGCCGGTGGGAAGGAAGCCGCCGTGGCTCGTCCCCTGGACACCGCCGAATTCGGTGAACCCCCGCTGGGTCGCCTCGTTGCGGGTCCACAGCACGTCGAGGAGCTGCGGCCGCACGTGGGGAATGAGCGCCAGCAGGATGATCAGCCGCTCGCGTGGCGGCACCCGGTGCTCGCGCAGAAAGGTGGCGTAGGGGGACGGGCTGCCGTCCAGCGACGGTGGCAGGTCCGGCACCCGCTCCGCCGCCGGCTCCCCGGTGCCGAAGTAGGCCTTGAGCCGGGCGTCGAGCACCTGGGCGAACCACTCGAGCTCGGCCTCGAGGTCGCGTGCGTTGGCGCCCAGTGAATCGTTCAGGGCGTCGGCCATTCGGTGAAGATCGGTCGCGTCATCCATGGCAGCTTTATGACTCCGATGCCCCAGGGCAGATGATCGAGAAGCAGGTCGAATGCGGCCGGCTCCACTTGCAGGCGCCAGCCGGAGTCGTCGTCGCGCAGCAGGCCGCCGCGTTGCAGGAACGAGGCACGCAGCCCCGCGGGCGTGGTCCCCTTGAGTGCGCGCCAGTGCTGGACGGCCGCCTGGAGCAGCGCCCCCCCCTCCTCGCGGTCGGCCGCGGTGAGCCGGCCGCCGTCCACGAGGAGCGGCTCCTCCGGGCGCCGGCCGAGCAGGACCTTGACGAAGCCGAGCTCGAATTCATGGGCCTCGTCGCGGCCGGTGGCGAGCCAGTGCAGGAGGGCCGCGGCGCGCGACAGCTCCGCCCACGGGAGGCCGAGCTCGCCGTCTCGCAGGAGGCCCACGGTTTCGAAAAGCTTGGGGAGAAAAGGATGCAGAAGCACCAGCCCGGCGCAGCGCACCGCGATGGGAAAGGCCTCCGCCGAGGCCTCGGAGGAGGCCTCGAGATTTGATCGGCCCCGCAAGGAGCTCAGGCATGTAGCCTGGGGCTTCAGCTCCAGGCCCAGGCGCTCCGCCTCCTCTTCAGAAGCCCCGAAGGGGCGCAGGCAGGCGCCGGACCGGACCGATCTACCTGCGCCCCTTCGGGGCTTGGGGTTGTCTTCAACGATCCCTTCCTGGGGCTGAAGCCCCAGGCTACATGCCTGCGCCCCTTGCGGGGCTGGCTTTCGAAAGGGCGCGAAAAACGCCGCGGCCTCCGGCGGCAGATGAAAAAGGGTACCAATATCAGGCTCTTTTTGTCCCTGTGGTCCCTGCTGTCTCTGTTGTCCCTTCTGTCCCTGCTCCAGGCGAGCCTCCCCGAGCGCCTCCGCCACCCAGCGCGCCGGCTCGCCCATAGGCTCACAGCCGGCCACGGCCAGCGCCAGAGCCGCCAGCCGCCGCCGGACCTCCGGAGCGAGCGCCGCCAGAGCCTCCAGGGCGCTGCCGAGCGCGGCGGCCTGCGCGACCGGCAGCCGCGAAGACAGATGCCAGGCGGTCTCCCGCCATCTCTCCTCGGGCAGCAACTGAAGCAGCCGGAAGAAAAACGCCTGCCGTTGGGAGAGCGAAGCCCGCGCGTCCGGCGCCCGGCTCAGGATCGCCGCCAGCTCCCCGGCCGCGGTCTCCCGGAATTGCTCCAGCAGAGCCGCTGTCTCGGCCTGGGCGAGCTCCCAAGGCAGGGTGCCGGTGGTGAGATAGATCACCAGCGCTTCCAGCCGGCTCTCCCGGCCGGAGCGCCGCGATCCGGCGGCTACCGTTGACGCTGGATCGTTCGGGTGGACCGACGGTCCAGGCCCCGGCGCGATTTTCGGAGATTGCGGCGCCAGCAGCCGGCCGAGCTCCTCGCTCAAGGCGCGGGCGAGGAGCTCCGGCAGCGCGGTCTCGAGACCGTCCACGCTCGCCAGCCGGATGCGCAGCTCCAGCCGGGGGAGGCGCACCACCTCGTCGCCGGGTACCGCGGCGTCGAAGGCCCGCGCGAACGCGGCCGGCACGGACACCTCTTGCGCCTCCCGCAGACGCCCGCGGAGAGCGAACGCCTCCGCGGGCGAGCCGGCGCTGCACAGCCAGCGCTGGCGGCGGATCCGGTGCGTGGCGGACATCATGGATCAGCCCCCCAGCCCCCGGCTCTTGAGGACGGTCCCGATCGATCCCTTCAGCTCCGGGGTCGTGGCCTTGCCGCTGGCGGCCGTGAGCCCCTTCTGGACCTGAGTCAGAGCGTCCTTGTTGTTGAGCCGGGAGACGCTGTTCGACACCGCCTCCAGGGCCTTGGAGCCGTCGCTCCCCGCCTTGACGTCGGCCTTCGAGGTGGCCAGGAATTGCGTGGTGTCGCCGGCCGCCGTGGCCAGGGCGACCTCGGCGTCGTGGAGCTGGGCATCGAGCGCCTTCTGCTGGTCGGCGTCGTTGGTCTTGAGCATCTCCCCGCGCAGGAGGTCCACCTTCTCGCTCTGGAGGTCCATCTCCCGCAAATGGATGTCGAGCAGGGGGTCCGCCACCTTCGGTCCCACCTGGGCCTTCGGATTCGTGGTGAGGACGTTGCCCACCAGCTTGATCGAATCCTTGAAGGCGTCGACGTAGCTGCTCTGGATCTGGCCGATGTCGGAGCGGAAGCTGGTCAGCTTGTCATTGATGAGCTTCTCCCGCGAGGCGGTGACCGTGGCGCCCTGCTCCAGCACGAAGGGCGGCTTGACCTGCGGCTTGGGGAGCGGCGGCTCGGGCGGCGCCGCCTCGTCCGGCTCGCAACAGACATAGGGCAACATGAAATCGGCCACCACGACGCCGCTCTCGTCGTGAGCCAGCACGAACGTCCCGCCGCGCGCCACCCCCGCGAAATGCTCCAATCCGGGATGGCGTTGCAGGAAATTGCCGAACAGCAGCTTGTCGTCCGCCTGATCGTTCTTGGTCTTGATCACGCCGTCCAGCCAGCCCAGCCAGAGCGTGTGATTGCTCGCGATGAGCGAATCGAACGGCGTGGAGAAATCGGTCTTCACCACCTTGCCCAGGTTGGCCTTGAATTGGCCTGCCGCGGTCATCGTGTTGGTGACGTCGCTCTGCCAGGACGGATCCGCCACGTACTCCAGATAGCCGCGGTTGATCTTGGCGCTCGCCGCGCTCGCGCCGGCGGTCACCGCGTCGTGCTTCTGCTGGGCGATGGCGCGGACCGAGGCGCCGTCGGTGTCCTCGGACTGATCGGTCACGACCTTGGCCGCCACCGCGGCGTCCACCTGCCCCTTGAAGGCCCCGCTGAAGCGCGTCGTATCGTCCAGTTGGGACACCAGGTCCTGGCGCACCACGTAGTGGAGGCGGTGGAGGTCGGTGTAGCGGATGGGCGGCTTGACGCTGATCTTGGTGCGATCCTGGCTCAGGGCCACGGCGCGGACCTGGAACGGCAGGTTCTGGGCCTGGACCACCTTGCTCAGGGCCTCGACGGCGTCGGTCGCCTTCACTCCGATATGACCCTCGACGCGGAAGAAGTCGAAGCGCCCGATCTGCGTGGCGAGCTGGCGCGCGAAGCCGCCCGGGTTGTAGGCGTCGGCGTTGTAGGAATAGTTGCTCTTCTCCAGCCCCCGCTGGGTGAGCGCCCAGCTCCAGGCGCGGTGGACCGGTGTCGCGTCGTTGACCTCGTAATAGAACGGGATCGCCCGTTCCTCCAGGCTTTGGCCCTCGCCGCGGCTGGGGGTGACGCGGATCGTGCCGGCCGGCGGCAGCTTGAAGGCGCGGATCAGCGCGTCGAGCTTGCCGGCCAGGAAGCGGGCGTGCGTCTGACGATCGAGCGTCCGGCTGGCCAGCGGCGACGGATAAAAGCCGGTGCGGAGCTCCGTCCCTCCATCCGGACCGCCCAGCAGCAGGTGCTTCGGGAAGGCGTCGACGCCGGGGCAGCAGACGGTCGTGTCGCCGGACAACAGCTCGCGGAAGGCGTTGTAGGTCTCCGCCAGGTCCTTGAGAAAATCGTAGTAATACTGGAGACCTGAGTCCCGGTTGGCGAAGCCGTTGCGGACGGTCTCCAGTTGTGCCACCCAGCCCGCGCCGGGATCGGCGGCGAAGAGGTCCGCCAGCAGGCTCGCGCAGGCGGGGTACAGCGCCCGCAGCGCGGGGGCGAGCGCGTCGTGGACGCGGCCGCAGACCGCGCGGTAGACCGCGGGCGTGAAATTGGCGGCGATCTGGGGCCGGTCGACGGTCACGTCCGGCAGGCCGCGGACCGCCTGGTCGAGCGTCGGCAGGCTCCCCTGCAACGCCTTCAGATCACTTTTTCGCAGCAGCAGGAGCTTGGGAGCATGGATCGAGCCCTGGCCGAGGTTGTCGCAGGCCGTGGCGGTGCACATGTCCTCGTCCCGGACGTAGCTCTCCATGAGGAATATCACGGCCATGTCGGAGGGCTTCAGGCCGTTGGGGAGCTGCGCGAGCGGCGTGGCCGTATCGTCGGCCACCAGCTCGAAGACGGGCAGCATGTCCTTGGTGACGTCCTGGTCCACGTAGAACGGCGCGTAGGCGGGCGCCGACTTGTCGTAGGGCTTGAACCTCGCGTAACGGGCGTCGGCCGGCAGCCGGAGCAGGTCGCCGTCCGTGGTCACGCCCACGCCGCGGGTCACGCCCACGCCGGCGTCGCTCAGCGAGACGCGCAGGCCGGCGACGATGCCGGCCCCCAGCAGGGCCACGCGGGTGAGCCGGTCCTGATCGTCGAGGTAGCCCGCCAGGTCGTTGAGCTGGTCGTGGGTGAGGACCTGGTCTTTCTCGAACACCGTATACCGGGTGGTGATGTCGTCCAGGCTCCGGATGATGCGCAGTGGCTCTGCCATGGGAATCGCTCCAAGGCCTCGTCAGGAGCTCGCGCTGCCGAGCACGGCCTGGCCGAGGATGAATTTGGGTTGGTCCTCCGGGCTGTCGCACGGGCGCAACTGGCCCACGGGGTAGACGCTCCTGACCGCGAAGAGCACCTTGATCAGGGCCGCGAGCTTGTCCTTGCGCGCCGCGGCGTCCGCGCCGGCGCGGCTCGCCAGCCAATCGTGATAGGCCGTCTCCAGCCGCGCCATGTCCTCCCGCGAGACCCAGCAGATCTTGGGCAGGATGTGGGCCGGCGTCTCCTCGCGGATCACCTCCTCCGCGAAGCGCCGGAAATCCATGCTCACGAAGCGCCCCGCGTAGGCCGGCAGCACCACGTGCAGACGGTAGGAGTAGGGGTCGTCGTCCGCGCACTCCGCGCAGTTGGGATCGACGCAGATGGGCAGGAACGGATCGTCGTCCGCCGCCGGCCGCAACAGGAGGTTTTCGATCAGGATCATCCCCTCGCCGCTGTAAAACTGCCGCGCGTAGGCGATCAGCTCGTCGATGGCGGCGTCCCTCTGCTCCGCGGTGTCGAAGAGCTCGATGCGCCGGGCCACCGTCGCTCCCTTGCCGTCGACGAGGTTGAAGAAATACTTGCCATTCACGGCGGTCTTGCGGTCGTAGGACGAATCGAGCTGCGCCAGCTCGAGCGCCCGCGCCAGCTCCAGGCGGGCGAGGTCCGCGGTGGTGAAATTGGTGTTGTTGCTCAGCAGGACTTTGCCGCTGGTACGGTGGCGGAGCCGGAAGCGGAAGCCGTCCGCCGCCGTGCCGTCCACCTCGGCGTCGGCGCTCAAGGGGACCGCGCTCAGATTCCGGCGATTGACGTTGGCGAGGCCCAGCAGGCGGCCGATCCGCCGTTCGAGGCCGGAGACGTTGGCCGTGTCCCAGAGATCGGCCGGCTCCGCGCGGCCGGCGTCGTACGCCAGCCCGCGCTCGGCGCCGAGCGCGGGGACGTCCTTCAGGAAAGCGCACTTCGTACGCACCACGCTGGCCGCGCTGGCACCGAAGACGGAGCGCATCACCGCCACGTAGTCGTGGAAGCGCTCGGCGAAGCGGGCCGTCAGATGATCGAGGACGCGGTTGCGCCGCTCGGCGAACGTCGCCGCGTCCTCCGTCACCCCGGCGAGCTGCGCGGCGAGCGCCTCCAGCTTCTTGGCGAGATCTGCGTCGGGCTTCGCCAGCTCCTCGGGGGTGATGTCGGTGCGATAGATCTGCTCGAAATCCTTGAAGCTGTCGACCACCTGGCTGAAGTAGGTGTGCGGGAGATCGGGACCGGCGGCGAGCAGGTCCGGCAACGCTCCGAGCTGTGCGCAGGCATTCGCCATCGCCTGATCGAAAAACAATAGATAGCCCTTGAGCTGCTTGATGAGCGCCTGGCGCCGCGCGTCCGCGCCCGCGGGCGGCCCCACTTCGCTCAAGCCGTAGAGGGCCGGAAAATCGTTCTGGAACGAGGTGTAGCGGGACGGCTGGCGGTAGCGGCCGAGCGGGATGGGGAGATCGCCGGCCGTCCCCTCCTCCAGCTTCTTGCGCTCGGCCGCCTCCAGGCCCGCGAGGCGCTCCGCCACCGCGGCCGGCGGCGGCAGCACCGGCATGTTGCGCTTGTAGAGCACCAGCCGGGAGCCCTCCCGGACGAGCGCCGGCCGCTTGCCGGGCGCCACGGGGACCTGCCACTTGTCGGCGAGCGGCGCGGCCGTCCCTTGGCGGTTGAGCTCGATCCCACGCACGGCCCGCACCCCTTCGACGTCCATGATCACGCGGATCACGTCGGACAGGTGGATGACCGTGCGGAGCTCGGCGCGCTCCAGCTCCTCGTCATCGATGAAGCCGTTCGTCAGCAGCGGCCCGTCGAAGATCTCCTCGACCGTGCGGCGGCCGCCGTCGGCGTGCGGGAGAGCCAGCATCTCGGAAAGGCTGTAATTGTGGACCGGCGGATCGAGCCAGCGCCCGACCCGGAAGAGGACCTCGGCCTGTACCCGGGCGGTGTCGGCGTTGGGCTCCAGCTCCAGCTCCGCGCAGAGCAGGAAGGGCTCGGCCTCGACGCCGTCCACCTGGACGAATTCCTCGCACAGGTTGCGGTTGGCCGCCAGCAGCGTCCGCGCCCGCGCCTTCACCTCCTCCTGCTGCTCCGGCTTCACGATGGAATCCATATAGTCAAGCAGAACGCGGTAAAGACCGCGGACCTCGACCTCACGAATACCTGGCCGGACAGGCCGTTCGCGCAGCAGAGTCGCCTGGATTGTGTCGGCGAAATACTTCAGCTCCACCGGCAGGACCCAGGCGTTCTTCACCCCCGGGAGATCGATCAGGAGCTTGCGGTAGTCGAGCGCCGTGAGCGCGCGGTTGGGCAGGATCTGCCCGGCGGTGAAGAATTGCCGGCCCATGCCCGCGGCGTTTTGCACCGGATCGCCCGAGGTGGCCAGCAGGTCCTCGATGGGAAACCCAGCGCGGTAGGCGACGTCGGTGAGCGCGTAGCTCAGCAGCTCGAGGATGGTGATGCCGGGGTCGTGGACATTGTGATCGGTCCACCGCCGCCAGGCCAAGCCGCGCACGTGCTCCAGGCCCTGGGCGAAGAGGCGCTGCTGGTCGAGGCCGGGATCGGCGCTCGGGGCCTTGGGGATCGTAGAGAGCAGAAGCATAATCAAACCACCTCAGCAATCGTGTGCTCCGGCGCCGACACCAGGATGGCGTCCGGCGTCTCCGCTTGGACCTCTTCGACGTCGGGCGGCCGGCCGTCGGCGCCGGTGCCGCTGTACATCCGGAAATCGGTCACGAAATCCACCGGCGCCAGCTTCTCCACGAAATCGAGCAGGACCGAGCGGTAGACCTTGCCGCCGAACGAGATCGGGCGCGTGGCGTCGAAGGCCCAGGGGGACAGGAAGCGGATCAGCTCCTGATTCACCTGCCGCCGGTAGAAATTGAATTCGTAGCCGGGGAGGAACCGCACCTTGAAATCGAGCCGGACCGCTTGATAGAGCGGATTTTTCACCTGCACGCGCACCTGCATGCCGGCGCGGCGCTGCACGTGCTCGGCGATCCGGCTGAGAGTGTCGGCGTCCACCCGCGGCTGGAGCGGATCGACGGCGTTGCGGTTGCGCAGGTCGGGCACCACCACGATCAGCACGTTCCCCGGCGCCAGCCATGAGCCGTCTTTCGCATGGGGAACGCACTTGACCTTGTGGACGCCGGGGAAGGCGGCGAGCACGATGCGCTCGTAGTCCCAAGGGGTGATGCAACGGTCGCGGTGGCGCAGCCGCTCGGCGGCCCGGGTGCGGAGCGCCGCGTCCGGCTCGGCCGGGCTGCCGCCGAACGAGGCGTAGGGCTGCTTCACCATCTTGACCGCCGCCACCGGAGTCTTGAGCTTGGCGATCGTCCCCGCCGGCAGCGGCGCTTGCAGATGTCCGGGGTCCGCGAGCCGCACCTCGACGGCGTTGGCCGCCACGGCGATCAATTGGCTCACCGCGTCCACTTCCCGGCGCACGGCGGCCCGCAGCCAGAGCAGGCCGGTGGGCAGGAAAGTGTTTTCCCGCGTGGCCTGGCTCGGAATCACCAATCCCACCACGCCGCTGGTGAGCAGCCCGCGGGTGGTGTCGCGCGCGATCTCGGTGCCGGCGAGCGGCCGCCAGTGGTTGTCGCAGAGCACCGACCATTGCACGTCCTGGCGCGCCAGCGTGGGATCGGCGCTCCCTTCGGCGACCTGGAAGAGCAGGCTGACGCTGTCCCCCGCCGTGAGGCCGGAGAGGCCGAGGAGGAGCTCCCCCTCGTTCTCGAATTCCGGCAGCAGCGGCACGTGGCGGCTCTGGCGAAGGTACGCGTGCGCTCGGCGCTGGCCGAACGGGCCGGCTTGGAAGAACCGCACGTCCGCGCCGGAGAAGGCGGGCTCCTCGATGGTGTCCAGGACGGCCTCGCCGGAATGCGCCTGATACGAGAGCGTGACCGCCCGCAGCGCCGGCGTGTAGGGCTCGTTGAGCACCACCGGGGTGCCGCCGTTACTGCTCTTGCTGAACGCGACCAGGTTGGCGACCGACTCCCTGCGATAGTCGGCGTGCAAAAAGTCGCGCAACAGGGAGAAGGTGAGGAAGCCGGGCTTCACGGGGAGAGGAGCCGAAGCCGAGGCGGCGAGCACCGGCTGGGCCAGCACTCTCCGCTGCGCCTCGCTCCGGGCTCGGGCGCTGCCCGAGGTGCGGAGCGCCCAGACCGCATGGCCACCGGCCGCCAGAATGGGCGCGCCACCGTGCGTGAAGGTCAGCGTGGTCTCTCCCAGATCGGGAGAATCGAAGAGCCGGCGGACCTCGTCGGCCTGCCAGCCGGCGCCGTCCTGAAAATCGACCCTGGCGGTGAACCCGCCGTCGTCGGTCGACGGCGCGTTCGAATATCCCGCGTACCAGTCCTTGAAGCTCGGCGGCGTGCCCTGCCATTGCAGATGGAGATCGATCCGCGTCAGCTTCTTGGCGAATACCTCGGCCGAGCCCACCAGGAAGCGCGACCCCACCGCGGGCTGGGGACCAAAAGGAAGAAAGGTTTTCTTCGGATCGAGGGTCCCCGCATCGCTCTCCAGCGAGAGGGAGGTGACGCCCGCCACCTCCACGTCGACTCGCGCGGTGCTCACCGTCAGCCCCGCGAGATCTCCATAGCCGAGCGGCGCGCCGGCTTTGAGCAGGAGCTGGAGCACCGGCCCCTCCGCCGCGTAGGCGTAGCCGTGGACCGCCGGATCGTAATCGACGACGCCGGTGGCGCTATCCGGCACCAAGAGTGTCAGGCGCAGGAGGCCGCCGGCGAGAGACGCCGTCAGGCCGTAGGGGCCGAGCCAGCCCTTCTCGCCGGTGAGGAAGCCCTCGAACGAAGCTGTGAAGGCCGCGGCGGTGTGCCGCGCGTCCAGGTTTCCGAGCTGGAGTGCCAACGTGACCGTGCGCCGCCCCTCCTTCATGCGCAGCACCGGCGCGGCCACCGCGAATCCGACCTCCGCCGCCGGCAGCTTCGGGTGCCCGAAGGCCTGCCACTTGGGCTCCGCGGCCGGCAGCGGCGCGCCCAGGCCGTCCGCGGAATCGGCGATGGGCGCGAAGCGGACCGTGTGGCCGTCGGGGTCCTTGTAGATCGAGCGCAGGCTTTCTACCCGTGACCCGTTGACCACCGTCTCCGCGACCGGAACGTAGATCAGCTCGGCCTTGGCCGCGTCCTTGCCGGCCGAGAAGGCGTGCTGCGGGCCGATGGCGACCGGCGCGGTCCCCTTCTTCAGCTCGATCAGCAGGTGCGCGCGGTCGGGCACCGGCGGGCGCGGCTCGAAGCGCAGCACCCGGCGATAGAAGAAATCGAGATGCCGGCCGGTGAGCCGGTTGACCGCCTCGCGCGGGATCTCGTTGAGCTCGGCGAAGGCCGTGAGCAGCGCGAGGTGCGGCGGCATCGCGCCCTCCTCGCCGGCCGGCCCGAAGAAGGGGGTCCAGTCGCCATCCTCGGCGCCGTTCGGGCCGTAGTGCCGGACGAGCGGAGCCAGCCGCTTCCAGAAGCGCAGCAGCTCGTCCGGCCCCCGCTCGTCCACGTCCGCGAAGTGGACGTCGAGCTCGGGCGCCAGGCGCTCGTCCTGGCTCTGCCCGAGCTGGGAGATCAGGTTCTGCACGATGTCGCGCTCGGCCATGGCGGTCTCTAAGGGCGCGGACGCTCAGGCGCCGCGGCCGTGCCCCTCAGCTCGTTGCTGTCCGTGAGATAGAAAGGGAGCACCAGGTTGAACCGCGAGTTGGTCGTGCGCACCTCGTATTCGACGGTGACCGCGAGCGTGCCCGCGCCGGGGTCGGGACTGTCGATGGTCAGCGCCAGCAGGCGGATGCGCGGCTCGTGGATCAGGATCGCGGTCTTGATCCGGTCCTGCAAAAAGGTCCGCAAAGTGGTGCTCATCGGCTCGAACTGGATCTCGCGCAAGTCCAGCCCATACCTGGGTTGCAGGAAGCGCTCGCCCGGCGCGGTGCCGAACAGGATGCGCAGGCTGGCCTCGATGTCCGGCTCGTCCGCGGTCATCACCACCTCCCCGCCCTCGCGCGGGAATTCGGGAGGGAAGCTCCAGCCGGTGCCCAGGAACGAGGTGGGAGGATTGGAAGGATCGAAAGCATCCATGGTCTCTCTCCTAGCTGATGAGCACCGTCGGCTCGCCCACCGCGGCCATCGCGCCGCAGAGGCAGGTGTCGGTCGTGCGCAGCGCCGGCCGGCCGGCGATCGTCACCGTCACGCTGCCGGACGGGAACGGGCTCGCCGTGGGCTGGTGGGCGTTGGGAGGGAGCGAGCAGACGTGCAGGTCGCCCGCCACCGCGGCCGGCTTGCCGCCGATCATCACCGTGGGCACGCCCGGGCCGGTCAAGGTGCCGCCGTGATTGCTGAGGTCGCCGACGCGGGCCGCTGGAGGCATCAGTTTTTCTCCTCTCTCAATTGATCTGCACCAGGCCGCCCTTGACCTTGGTGGTGGCCGCGCTGGAGAGCTCCGCCGTGGAGGTCCCCTCCAGCTTCAGCTCGGTCCCCCCCTTGGCGCTGAAGGCGGTGCCGGACTCCAGCTTCACCTCGGTGCCCGCCTTGAGCGAGAGCGCCTTGCTGCTCTCGATCGTGATGCCGTCCTGGTCGAGCACGATCTTGTTGCCGTTCTGGTCCTGAAGGGTGACCGACTTGTCGTCCTCGCTCAAGGCGAGACGGTTGCCGGCGGGGGTCTCCAGCAGCAGCGACTTCTTGTCGTCGTTGAAATAGAGCCGCATCTTCGAGCGGCTCTGATAAACCTTTTCATGATTGTCGTCCGAGCCGGTGAGCGGCGCCGCCTTGGCGCTGCTGTGGAGCATGCCGAGGAGCACCGCCCGCCGCGGATCGCCGTCCAGGAAGCCGGCCACCACCTCGTCGCCGACCTCGGGACGGAAGAAGAACCCGCGCTCGTCCCCGGCGTCGAGGCTCGCCACGCGCGCCCAGATGCCGTCCTCCTCGTTGCCCACCAGCGGCAGCCGCACCCGCACCCGGTGCTCGCCGTCCGGGTCCTCATTGCTCACCACCACGCCGATCTGGAGCCCGTGGACGCTGGGCAGCAGGCCGCCGGCAGGCGGCGCGGAGACCTCGCGCTCCTCGCTCGCCCACTTGTCGACGCCACCGAGCTGCACGTGGGTCTTCCACCCCTGCACCATGTCGAAGTCCTGGCGCACGCCGGTCACGTAGACGTCGCCGTTGAACCGCTCCCCCACGCCGCTCAGGGTGATGAGATCGCCGGGATTGATCGTTCCGATCCCCTCGCATTTGGCGCGGCCGCTCACCTTGCTCAATTTGGATTTGATCCACTGGGCATCGGCCCAGGCCTGCGCCTCTTCCTCGGACAACGCGGCGTGGCGCAACTGGTAGCTCTCGGGGGCCGCCACCGCCGCCAGATCGTCGCCGCTCAGATTGCCCGGCCCGGCGATCCCGGGGTCCGCCGCCTCCTTCTCCACCAGGGCCTGCTGCGCCGGGTCCCAGGTCACGCTCTTGACCGCGCCGAATTGATTGCGCGCGTCGATCTCGGCGTCGAGCTCCAGCAGCGTGGCGCCGAATTGCAGCGTACACACCGGGCTGCCGCCGAGGTCCGGCGCCTTGACCTCCACCCGATCACTATTGGTAAAGACGAGCTTGCCGTTGGCCTCCGCCCGCGCCAGCAGGTAGTCCCAATCGGTGGCGTGATATTGCACCTGCTGCGGATGCGTGGCTTGCGTGCTCTCGACGCTGGCCGTGATCCCCGCGTTGCTCAGCAGCGCCGAGATGACGTCGGAATCGCTCTGATCGAAGAAGTAGGCGTCCTTGCGCCCCACGGTCAGCTTCACGGCCTTGTGCCGGCACTCGACGACGAGCTGCGGCGCCGTGTGATCGCGCACCTTGAGCGACTGGCGCAGCACCACCCCCTTGAACAGCGACGCGGCGTCGGAGGCGGCCCCGGCGAGAATCTCCACCTCGGCGCCCGGCACGAAG
>Ga0308176_10001961_pt1 | contig 12910 bp, 13 predicted proteins | sample PhyCR2_3_FD_203890 | JGI IMG/M metagenome (GOLD analysis project Ga0308176, IMG submission 203890) | Soil microbial communities from UC Gill Tract Community Farm, Albany, California, United States - DLSLS.C.R2 | ecosystem: Environmental > Terrestrial > Soil > Agricultural land | place: USA... | reverse complement strand
TGATCACGCCCAAGGGCGGCGCTACCGTCGGTCGCGACGTGGTCGTGCGCTTCGGCCTCAAGGGCATGGGCGTGGCGCCCGCCGGCGTGGACAAGGAGCACACCGGGCATCATCACTTGCTGGTCGACACGACCGACCTGCCGCTGGCGGGCCAGCCGATCCCGAAGGATGAACACCACGTCCACTTCGGCGGTGGCCAGACCCAGACCACGCTGCACCTTTCGCCAGGCACGCACACGCTGCAGCTGGAGTTGGGCGACGCCAGCCACGTTCCGTTCGATCCGCCGGTAGTGTCCAAAAGGATTACGATCCACGTGCAATGAGGGCCCGCGGAGGTGCCGAATGAAAGCCTTGCTGTTCGCCATCGCACTGGCGCTGCCCATGGCGGCTGCTGCGACCGCCGCCATGGGGCCGCAACAAGAGAGCCTCGCGCAGCCGCAGAGCCGGACAACCGCGCCGCCTCCGCTGTCCGGGTTCAAGATGAAGTTCAAGGTCAAGTTCGTGCTGCGGCGGCCGGCCAGGAACGAAGCTCCGCTCATCCGCCTGGATGATGCTGCACCGCAGATCGTGCCGCCCGCGCTGGCCAGCCTGGGGGCCGGGCGGGTGCTTGGGTCGGTGCGGCAGAACCCGAATGCGACCATCTGCTACAGCTGGGGCTGCGAAAACCAACGCTGACCTTACTCGTGCGAAGCCCGGATCGGCTGCGGGTGTTCGGCGGTCGGGGCCGGCGATCAGCTAAAATCCCGCGTTTGGCCTCGCACCGTAGATCCTCATGACCGTCCGCACTCGCTTCGCCCCCAGCCCGACCGGCTTCCTCCACATCGGTGGCGCGCGCACCGCGCTGTACTGCTGGCTGGAAGCGCGCCGCCGTGGCGGTGAGTTCCTGCTGCGCATCGAGGACACCGACCGCGAGCGGTCCACCGACGAGGCGGTACAGGCGATCCTCGACGCGATGGCCTGGCTGGACCTGACTGCCGATCAGCCGGCGATCTACCAGACCCATCGCCTGGCGCGCTACAAGGAAGTGGCCGACCGCCTGCTTGCCGAGGGCAAGGCTTACTACGCCTACGAGAGCAAGGAAGAGATCGAGACGATGCGCGAGGCGGCCATGGCCAAGGGCGAGAAGCCCCGCTACAACGGCTACTACCGCGATCGCAACGAACCCTGTCGCGAAGATGCCAACCGGGTCATCCGCTTTCGCAACCCGAGCGAGGGTTCGGTGGTGTTCGAGGACAAGGTCAAGGGTCGCATCGAATGGGCCAACGCCGAGCTCGACGACCTGGTGATTTTCCGCTCCGATGGCTGGCCGACCTATAACTTCGCAGTGGTGGTCGACGACATCGACATGGGCATCACCGAAGTCATCCGTGGCGATGACCACGTCAACAATACGCCGCGGCAGATCAACATCTATCAGGCGCTGGGAGCACCGGTGCCCGAGTTTGCGCACCTGCCGATGATCCTCGACAAGGAGGGCAAAAAGCTGTCCAAGCGCACCAACTCGGTCAGCGTGATGGAGTACCGCGACGCCGGCTACCTGCCGCACGCGATCCTCAACTACCTGGTGCGGCTGGGCTGGTCGCATGGCGATCAGGAAATCTTCTCGCGCGAGGAGATGATCCAGTTGTTCGACATCGCCGACGTGAACAAGGCCGCCTCGCGTTTCGACACCGAGAAGCTTGCCTGGCTCAACCAGCATTACCTGAAAACCGACGACCCGCTGGCGCTCGCGCCCGAGTTCGAATGGCACCTGGCGCGCGCCGGCGTGGATGTCTCGAAAGGGCCCGCGCCGGCGGACGTGATCGTGGCGCTGCGCGATCGCGTGCACACGCTCAAGGAAATGGCCGAGCGCGCGAAGATCTGGTATGCGCCGATCGTCGAGTGGGACGACAAGGCGGTTGCCAAGCACCTGAAGAACGACAGCGCCGTGGCTGTGCTCACCGAGGCACGGGCGCTGCTGACCGACGTCGAGTGGAAGCCCGAACCGATCCACCAGGTGATCGAACAGGTTGCCGCCAGGCTGGAGTTGGGCATGGGCAAGATCGCCCAACCGCTGCGCGTGGCGATGACCGGTACGCAAGTGTCGCCCTCGATCGACCATACGATCTATCTTGCCGGTCGCGTCGAAGCGCTCAAGCGCATCGGCGCCGCCCTCGACCGCGCGCAGGGCTGAATCGGGCGCGGGCCGGCATGGATGAGCTGCTCGCCCGTGCCATGCAAGGCGTCGATCCGGACGCCCCCGATGCGTTCTGGCGGATCGTCCTCAACCTGATCGCGCTGGTGCCGTGGGGCGCGCTGTTCTGGTGGAACGTATTATTCGTCGCCGTCGGTGCCGCACTGGGCTGGTGGCGGCGGCGTACCGCCGAAGGTATCGCCTGGGCGTTCGTGCTGGGCCCGATCGGTTGGCTGGTGGTCCTGCGCCGTCCGCGGCGCTTGGTGCCGCCGCCGCTGCCGCCGCCGCGGTCGCGCAGGTAGCCGCGATCGGCACGCGGTCGATAAGACGGAAGCCCCTCTGCGGCACAGGCGCTATGATCGCCCAGGGATTCTGGAGCATCACGTGTCGGGCAAGCTGCACACGCACCATCTTGAAGACGCCGCCAGTTTCGTCGCGGCCGTCGAACAGGTCAGCGAAGAGCGCGGCCTGCGCCTGACGCCGTTGCGCAAGGAAGTGCTCGAACTGGTCGCAGCCGCCGGCAAGCCGGTCAAGGCTTACGACCTGCTCGACCAGCTGCGCGAGCGCCACGGCAACGCGGCGCCGCCGACGGTGTATCGCGCGCTCGACTTCCTGATCGAGCAGGGCTTCATCCACAAGCTCGAATCGATCAACGCATACGTGTCCTGCCACCATCCGGCCGAAGCACACCAAGTGCCATTCCTGATCTGCGACAACTGCGCCAGCGCGCAGGAAGTCTGCGACGCGCGGGTTGCTGATCTGATCGAAGCGCAGGCTCGCGCGTTCGGCTTCCGGCCGCAGGCGCAGACGCTGGAAGTCCACGGCCTCTGCAAGCATTGCCGCGAGGGCTGAACCCGTCAGCCGCAAAAGTTGCGGGCCCCGCATTTTTTCCGGTGTGTTGGCGGGGAGGATCAGTGCTACACCGGAAAACCGATAATTCGGACGCAGGTTGCCTGCGCCCATGCCACGAACGCCCATCAAGGCAATCCGGTTGCCCCGTTCCCCGGCGGTGACAAGCTCTGCGTTACAATGTAACATCGGGACTCATCCATCCCGATCATCCGACGCAATCGATGGCCCCACTTAGATCCCGTGCATGGCAGATCGCCGACAGGTTCGGCGCGATCGCTTCGTTCCTGTGCGCGATCCACTGCGCGGCGTTGCCGTTCGTGCTGGCGGTGCTGCCGCTGGTCGGCCTGGAGTTCCTCGCCGACCACCGTTTCGAGCGCGCCTTCGTGATGTTCGCCTGTGCGCTTGCACTGCTCACCCTGATCAACGGGTACCGGCGGCACCGGCGGCCGATGTCGCTGATGCTGGCGTTTCCCGGGCTGACGTTGTTGCTGCTGGGCGTTACCGTCGCCGAGCAATACACGGTCGCACTGCACAGCGTGCTGGTCACCTGTGGCGGCGTACTGCTGGCAAGTGCGCACTTCGTCAATCTGCGGCTGGATCGGCGCCAGCTTCATGTACACGCACCTGGCTGCGTGCATTGAGCTGCGGTGATTGTGTAACGCAGCGGCGCATTTCTACGATGGCGCGATGAGCCAGCCGCACGACCACGACCACGACCACGACCACGCGCATGATCATGCGCACGCGCGCTCGGACGCGCGCGGTCGCAAGCTGCTGTTCGCCTTCCTGCTGACCCTGTTGATGCTAATCGCCGAGGCGGTTGGTGGTGCGTGGTCCGGCTCGCTCGCGCTGCTTGCCGACGCCGGCCACATGATGGTCGACGCGCTGGCGCTCGCATTGGCCTTCATCGGTGCACGGCTGGCGTTGCGCCCGGCCGATGCGCGGCGCAGCTATGGCTATGGCCGGCTGGAGGTACTGGCCGGTTTCGTCAACGCGCTGACCCAGTTCGTGCTGGTCGGATTCATCACGTATGAGGCGGTGACCCGCCTGCTGCATCCGGGGGCGATCCTTTCGGGGATCATGCTGGCGGTGGCGGTGGTCGGCCTGCTGGTGAACCTGCTGGTGCTGCGCGTGCTGCACGGCCACGCGCATGACGACGTCAACATGGCCAGCGCCAGCCTGCACGTGCTGGGCGACCTGCTCGGTTCGCTCGGTGCGGTGCTGGCGGCGCTGGCGGTGCGCTGGCTGGACTGGAACTGGGCCGACCCGGTGCTCTCGCTGCTGGTTTCGCTGTTGATCCTGGGCAACGCCTGGCGGCTGTTGCGCAAGTCGGCGCACATCCTGCTCGAAGGCGTGCCCGAGGATCTGAGCGTGGACGAGGTGGAGCAGGCGCTGCGCCAGGCCGACCCCACCATCCGCGACATCCACCACCTGCATGTCTGGCAGCTGGCTTCCGGCTCGCGCATGGCGACCGTGCATGCCCAGGTGGGCGAGGGCGACGATGCCGGGGCAGTCGCGGTGGCGGCGATCCATGCGCTGCTGCGCCAGCGCTTCGGGATATTGCATGTGACGGTGCAGGTCGATGCCGGCGCGTGCACCGATCACGCACGCGATTGCCTGGGCCACGGGCATCGGTGAGCGCGGCCTCTGTCCGAGCGGGGGCGGAATGCCGCTCGTGCTGAAACGCTTTCCGGCTGCCGCCGCCGGCTCGCGAAGGAAGAGGGCAAAGCCTCCCAGCTGCGTCTTGCGCTTTACCCCTTCGCTGCTACGATGACCGGCCACTCACGCATTACGAATCAAGGAGTTCCCATGGGTAAGGGCGATCGCAAGACCCGTCGCGGCAAAACCTACCGCGGCAGCTACGGCAACACCCGCGCGCACGATGCGCAGCCGGCTGTGGTCGGCGCCAAGGCCACCGTGACCAAACCGGCCGCCGCCAAGAAGGCCGCGCCGAAGAAAAAGTCCGCCTGAGCGTTTCTCCGCTCGAGATACCGAAACCCCCGCCGCGCGCGGGGGTTTTTGTTTGTGCGTTGTGCACAGGTTTGCCGCGAAAGACACGCGCTTCACCGTGGCCGTGAAAGGGTTCCGCCGGCAGGGGCAGCAGCGGAGTCCACATGAACGCGATCGAGCTTTTGACGCAGGACCACAACAACCTCCGGGCGATGTTCGAGGAGCTCTCGACCACCACCTCGCGTGGCGTCAAGAAGCGCACCGAGCTGGTGAAAAAGATCAAGGCCGCGCTCGTCACGCACAACACGATCGAGGAAGAAATCTTCTATCCTGCCTTCAAGAAGGCGGGCGATGGCAAGGATGACGCCAAGATGTATTACGAGGCGTTGGAGGAACACCGCGCCGCCGGCGACCTGGTGCTGCCTGATCTGCTCAAGACCGACCCCGACAGCGAGAAATTTTCCGGCCGCGCCAAGGTGCTCAAGGAGCTGTTCGAGCATCACGCCAAGGAAGAGGAAAAGGAAATGTTCAAGCGCGCCAAGGCGCTCTTCAGCAAGAAGATGCTGGAGCAGCTCGGCGAGCAGATGACAGAACGCAAGATGACGTTGAAGAAGCAGGCGGAAGCGGCCTGACGTGGCGGGGAGCGATACGGTCATGAACACCCGCGACGACGCCTTCCGTCCCGGACGCAGCGCCTTGCTGATCATCGACATGATCAACGACCTCGAATTCGAGGGCGGCGATGCACTGCTTGAGCAGGCCATGCCCGTGGCCAGCGCGATCGCCCGCCTGCGCAGCTGGTACCACGCCCGCGGCTTGCCGGTGATCTATGCCAACGACAACTTCGGCCGCTGGCATGCCGATTTCGCCAAGGTGGTCGAACACTGCCGCCGCGTCGGTTCGCGTGGCGCGACGTTGAGCGATGGATTGCTGCCCGGGGTGGATGACTATTTCATCCTCAAGCCACGGCATTCGGCCTTTTACGAAACGCCGCTGCCCACCCTGCTGGAGAAACTGGACATCGAAGCGTTGGCGCTGGTCGGCATTGCAGGCGACGACTGCGTGCTGCGCACCGCGATGGACGCCCAGATGCGAGGGTTCCCGCTATGGGTTCCGGCCGACGGAACTGCCTCGCAGACGACCCTGCGCAACCAGCGCGCGCTCGCCTGCATGCAGGAGGTGGCCAAGGCGGATATCACCCGCATCGATGCGCACCTGCCCCAATGGGACAACAATCAGCGGAGCCAGAGCATGACCAGCCACGACCGCAAGGACATCCAGCACCCCGATTGCGCCAAGCCGCAACGGCCCGAAACCGAGAACGAGCGGCAGGGCCGCAAGGCCCACGAAAGCGAGCTCACCGACGAGGCGGTGGAGGAGACCTTTCCGGCCAGCGACCCGGTCTCGCCGTTCATTCCAGCCAAGACACCGGAGGATTGAAGCACGCCCATCACACGCAGGTGCCGCAGCCGGCAGGTCCGCCCCCAGGAGCGCATCAGGCGCGACTGCGGACACGCGCGCTTGGCGCGCGCGTTTATCGAAGCGGCAGCCTGCGTCCGGCAACCCAAGCGTCCCGCAACAACTCGCCGCCGATCCAGTAGCACAACTGCGCCGGCTGGCACGCTTCCCACACGGCCAGGTCCGCCCGCTGACCCACCGCCAGCGTGCCGCGATCGGCCAGGCCAAGCGCCCGTGCCGCGTTCACCGTGATCCCGCGCAGCGCCTCTTCGGGGGTAAGGCGGAACAGCGTGCAGGCCATGTTCGCCGCCAGCCGCAGTGACAGCAGCGGTGAGGTACCCGGGTTGCAGTCAGTCGCGATGGCGATCGGCACGCCATGCGCGCGCAGCCCGTCGATCGGTGGCAACCGGGTTTCGCGCAAGGCATAGAACGCCCCGGGTAGCAGCACGGCGACGGTGCCGGCTGTGGCCATCGCGCGAATGCCTGATTCGCTCAGGTATTCCAGGTGATCGGCGGACAGGCCGCCGTACTCTGCCACCAGCGCGGCGCCATCCAGGTCGGACAGTTGCTCGGCGTGCAGCTTGACCGGCAGGCCCAGCACCTTGGCGCGCTCGAACACACGAGCGGTTTCTTTGCGGCTGAAGCCGATGCCCTCGCAGAACGCGTCGACCGCGTCGACCAGGCCCTCGGTGGCAAGCGTCGGCAGCATCACGTCGCACACTTGCGCCACGTACTCGGCACGCCGATCCCGGTAGTCGGGCGGCAGCGCGTGCAGGCCGAGGAAACTGGTGCTCACACTGATGCCGAGCGTGTCGCCAATGCGCCGTGCCACGCGCAACATGCGCCGCTCGCTGTCCAGATCGAGTCCGTATCCGGACTTGATCTCCAGCGTGGTGACGCCGTCGCGCAGCAAGGCCTGCGCACGCGGCAGACTCTGGCGAAGCAGCTCGTCCTCGTCGGCCGCGCGGGTGGCGCCCACCGTCGAGGCGATGCCGCCGCCGGCGCGCGCGATCTGCTCATAGCTGGCGCCATTCAAGCGCAGGTCGAATTCCTGCGCGCGGTCGCCGCCGAATACCAGGTGCGTGTGGCAATCGACCAGGCCTGGCGTCACCAGGGCGCCATCTAGCGATTCGATCGTGGTGGCCAGGCCGGTTGGCGTGCCCGGGAGATCGCCGGCCGATCCGACCCAGGCGATGCAATCGCCCTTGATGGCCAGGGCAGCGTGTTCGATCAAGCCAAACGGTTGGTCGCCGTCGAATGTGGCCAGCGTTGCATCGAGCAGCAGGTGGTCCCAGCGCGTTGCGGTCATGGTTTTTCCGCGGGTGACGAATCGTCGATGGGCGCAGCCGGCTCGTCGAATGCGCTGCTGCGGCCTACGTGTTCGACCGGCTCCGGCGCAGTCACGTGATGGGCCGCCTGCTGGCGCTCGAACTCCTGCACCAGCCGCTCGGCGAAATCCTTGTACACCGGCGTCGGGCTGAGCAGGGAAGCAACCGCCCGGGCCAGCAGGCAGGCAGCCATGACCGGGATAACCATCGACTGGTTGTCGGTCAACTCCATTGCGATCACCGCCGAGGTCAGCGGTGCGCCGGTGACGCCGGAAAGGTAGGCGCTCATGCCCAGCAGCACCACCGCGGCGGCCGGCACGCCCGGAAGGAAATGGGCGATGTTCTGTCCGAGGCCGGCGCCAACCGCCAGTGCTGGCGAGAAGATCCCGCCGGGAATGCCGGCCCAGTACGACACCACGTTGGCCGCCAGCTTGGCCAGGCCGAAACTCTCGCCCGGCGTCACCGCCGCCTGCTGCACGATGGCGCGCGCCTGGTCGTAACCGGTGCCGTAGACCGAGCCGTGGAACACCACGCCGAGGATTGCCAGCACAAGCCCGCAGCCGGTGGCGAAAGCGACCGGCCAGCGCGCCCGCAGCGCGCCGACGTGCGCCAGCGGGCCGCGCTTGCTGAGCAGGATCAGCCGCGCGAACAGCCCACCCAGCAATCCGCAGACCACGCCGCACAACAGCACCGCCAGCCAGGCGTGCCCCAGCGGCAGGTTGGCATCGACCTCGCCAAAGTAGGCGTAGTTGCCCATGATCCCCAATGACACCACGCCGCCGACGATCACCGCGGTCAGCAGCAGGCCGCTGAAACGGTGCTCGAACGTTCCAGCCAATTCCTCGATGGCGAACACCACGCCGGCCAGCGGCGTGTTGAACGCCGCGGCGATACCCGCCGCGCCGCCAGCCAGGATGAACCGCGAAGCCGCCTTCGGGTCGCTGAAGCCGAAGCGCCGCGCGAAGGTGTAGAACAGCCCCGCACCGACGTGCACGGTCGGCCCCTCGCGGCCAATCGAGGCGCCCACCGCCAGCGCGATCAGGGTGAGCAGCATTTTCCCGGCGGCGATCGGCAGCGCCAGCATGCTGGAACGGAACCGCTCGTCCTCCACATGCAGCGTGGCGATCGCCTGCGGGATGCCGCTGCCACGGGTGGCGCGGAAGCGGCCCGCGGTGGACCACGAAAGCAGCCCGAAGACCGCAGGCGTCAGGATCAGCGGGATCCACGTGCCGTACGCCAGGATGTGCAGGAACAGGTGGTAGGCCCAGGTGCTCGCCTTGGCGAACAGGATCGCCGCCAGCGCCACCAGCACCGCGCCGCTCCACAGCGCGATGCGCCGCTTCCATTGGTGCGGGGCGAAGAATTCATGGCCGAGCAAGGCCTGCAGGCGGGGGTTGGAAGAGGGCATCACACCATTATCGCAAACGTGCCCTGCCTGTAGGCGCCCGCTTGCGGGCGATGCTCTTGGGCCAAGGGAGACGGAGCATCGCCGCGCAAGCGGGCTCCTGCAGTGTTCCGGTGAGAGCGGCCTACATGGGGTTCGGCCGCCAGCGCATCTCGTACAGATCGAAGCGACGATCCTTCAGGTTGGTCACCGCGCCGGCATTGCGCGCGCGTGCCAGGCTCTCCAGCCGCAGATCGGCAAACAGCACCGTTTCGATATTGGGCGTGGAATCGGCCGCCACGCCGTCGCGCGCGAACGGAAAGTCGCTGGGCGTGAGGATGCAGCTCTGCCCGTACTGGATATCGAAATTGTTGACGCCGGGCAGATTGCCCACGTTGCCCGAGAGCACGACGTAGCACTGGTTCTCGATGGCCCGCGCCTGCGAGCAGTAGCGCACCCGCAGGTAGCCCTCGCGCACGTCGGTGCAGAAGGGTACGAACAGGATCAGCGCGCCCTGGTCGACCAGGTGCCGTGCGACCTCCGGGAATTCGGAGTCGTAGCAAATCATCACGCCCACCGGGCCGCAGTCGGTCTGGATGGTGGCCGCACTCTCGCCGCCGGTGATGTTCCACACGTTGCGCTCGCTGGGCGTCGGGTGCAGCTTCTCGCGCTCGTGCAGCGAGCCGTCGCGCAGGCACACATAGCAGACGTTGTGGATGTCGCCGTTGGGCTGCTCGGTCGGGTGCGAGCCGGCAATGATGTTGATGTTGTAGCGCACGGCCAGCCGGCTGAAGAGCTCCTTCACCTGCGGGGTGTAGTGGCTCAACTTGCGGATCGACTCGACTGGCGACAGCTCCGCGTTTTCGATCGACAGCAATTGCAGCGTGATCAGCTCGGGGAAGGTGACGAAGTCGGCGTTGTAGTCGGCGGCGATGTCGGTGAAGTACTCGACCTGGGTGGCGAACTCCTCGAACGAGGTGATCTTGCGCTGCAGGTATTGCACCGAGGCCACCCGCACCGAGTCGGGCAGGTGCTTGGGCGAAGGGATCGAGGGGATGTCCGGATGATCGAGCAGGGTCGGGTTGCGCCACGCCAGGTGCACCGCCCAGCCCAGCGATTCGTGGTCGGAGGGAACGTAACCGCGCAGCAGACCGATCACCTCGAAGCCGTTGGAAAGCTGGAAGCTCAGCGTCGCGTCCCGCCGTCCGCCGGCTACCACCGCCTGCACGTAGGCTTCGGCGCTGCCGTAACGGGTGATGTTCCTGGCCAGCCCGGGCACGCGCCCGCCGAACACGATGCCGCGCAGCTTCAGGTCCATGCACAACCGCTTGCGCGCGTGGTACAGCCGCTGGCCAATGCGCATGCCGCGGTAGTCCGGGTGGACCACTACTTCCATGCCGTACAGCCAGTCGCCGTCGGCCTTGTGCCGCGAAGCCATGCCGCCGCCGGTGATCTGCATCCAGGTATGCGGCTTGAGTGCGGTGGCTTCATCGGTGCGGAACGTGGCGCAGTAGCCGACCACCTTGCCGGCGTACTCGACCACGAACTGGCCTTCGGGGAAGTGCGTCTGCTGGGAGCGCAGCATTTCCGCCGAGTGGCCCCATTCGGGCGAGTAGACGCGGCCGGTGAGCTCGACCAGCGCCGGCACGTCGTCGGGTCGTGCCTGGCGCAGCAGCAGCTTGGCGGTCTGTTCGGATGGCTTCTTGGGCATGGCGGGAGTATCCGGCGGGGTATGTGGTGGAACCGTCGGGTCGCGTGGGAGGTCGCGAGCCTGATCCTTCCCCCGTAGCGCGGGAAGGACCGGCACGGCCGCACGGAGCTGGCTGCTTTTCGGTGGCAAGGGAAGGCCAGGCTGGGCGGTACACTGGCGTTCTTGCCGAGGAGCCTCCCATGACCCAGCCCGCCCGCATCCGCCGTTGCCACGCCGGTTACCTGTGGCAGGGCGATGGTTGGGCGCGCGAGGGCATCTTTGGCATGGATGCCGACGGCATGTTGCAGGCGGTCGAGGATGGCCCGGCCGAGGCGCTCGGCAGCTGGGTGCTGCCGGGCATGCCCAACCTGCACTCGCATGCGTTCCAGCGCGCCATGGCGGGTCTGGCCGAGCGGCGCGGGAAGGTGGATGACAGCTTCTGGAGTTGGCGCGAGACGATGTATGCGTTTGCCGCCGCGGTCGGTCCTGATGAACTCAAGGCGATAGCCACCCAGCTCTACGTGGAGATGCTCAAGGCCGGCTACACGCAGGTGTGCGAATTCCATTACCTGCACCATCGGCCCGAAGGCACGCCCTACGCACAACCCGAAGCAATGTCGCTGGCGCTGGTCGAGGCGGCGCGCGAAGCCGGCATCGCGTTGACCCTGCTGCCGGTGCTGTACATGCGCGGCGGATTCGACGGCCGCCCGCTAGGCGCGCGCCAGCGCCGTTTCGGGCACGAGGTGGACGACTACCTGCAACTGCTCGACACGCTGCGTGGTTATCAGGCGGCCGACCTGCGCGTGGGCATCGCGCTGCATTCGCTGCGCGCGGTGCCGGAGGACGCGTTGCAGGCCGTGCTCGGCAGTGGTCTGGCGCAGGACGGCCCGATCCACATCCACATCGCCGAACAGCTGGGCGAGGTGCAGGACTGCCTGGCCATCCGCGGCGCCCGCCCGGTCGAGTGGCTGCTTGACCACGCCGATGTCGGCTCGCGCTGGTGCCTGGTGCACGCCACCCACCTGAGCGACGACGAAACCGCGCGGCTGGCCCTTAGCGGCGCGGTCGCCGGGCTGTGCCCGACCACCGAGGCCAACCTGGGCGACGGGCTGTTTCCGCTGGCCGACTACATGGATGCTGGCGGCACGCTGGGCATCGGCTCGGACTCGCACATCTCGGTGTCGCCGGTCGAGGAACTGCGCTGGCTGGAATACGGCCAGCGCCTGGTTACCCACCACCGCAACATCGCCGCGCGCCGCGAAGGCGCGAGCGTCGGCCAGACCCTGTGGCGGGCAGCACTCAAGGGCGGCGCGCAGGTCGCTGGGCTTCCGGTCGGCGCCTTGCAGCCGGGCCATCGCGCCGACCTGCTGGTACTGGACGAAGGCTCGCCGCTGCTCGCCGCGCGCGATGCGTCATCGGTGCTCGACAGCTTCCTCTTTGCTGGCAACACGCCGTTGGTGCGCCACGTGATGTGCGGTGGACAGTGGGTAGTGCGCGATTTCCACCACCGCGACGAAGAACGCATCGCCACGCGCTACCGCGCCGCCGTCGAGCGTCTCGCCACAACGTTGTAGGGCGGTGGCGTACTGGTCTGTGATGGTGCCTGGGGGGACAATGGTGCTTCCCCATGACGGCCACCAAAGGCAGTCGATGAACGACCTTCCCGTGCCGGTCGCCGGCACTGACGACGGATCGATGATCCGCCACGGCACCCCGTTGTTCCGCCGCGCCAACTGGGCGCTGTTCGCCGCCGGCATCGCCACCTTCGGCCTGCTCTATTGCGTGCAGCCGCTGATGCCCGAGTTCAGCAGGGACTACGGCGTGAGTGCGGCGACCAGCGCGCTGTCGCTGTCCCTGACCACCGGCGTGCTGGCCTTTGCCATGCTGTTTGCCGGCGCGGTGTCCGATGCCTACGGGCGCAAGTCGGTGATGACCGTCTCGCTGATTTCCTCGGCGATGCTGGTGCTGCTTACCGCGCTGGTGCCCGGCTGGACCAGCCTGCTGGTGCTGCGCACGCTGTTGGGGATCAGCCTGAGTGGGCTGCCGGCGGTGGCCATGACCTGGCTCAGCGAAGA
>Ga0308176_10001960_pt1 | contig 12911 bp, 12 predicted proteins | sample PhyCR2_3_FD_203890 | JGI IMG/M metagenome (GOLD analysis project Ga0308176, IMG submission 203890) | Soil microbial communities from UC Gill Tract Community Farm, Albany, California, United States - DLSLS.C.R2 | ecosystem: Environmental > Terrestrial > Soil > Agricultural land | place: USA... | reverse complement strand
TTGGCCCTCTGACCAGCGTCGGGGTGGCGGGATTTGAACCCACGACCTCTTCGTCCCGAACGAAGCGCGCTGCCAAGCTGCGCTACACCCCGATGTCGCTGCTTCTCGCGGCGACGTCGTTTACTTTAGCCCACCGGTGGCTGGAGACGAAATCCGGTTTAACCGCGGTGGCGGACCGGGGTTGGGCGGGCGTGGTCCAGGGCGACCAGGAGGACCGCCAGGGCGTAGATGGCGAGGCCGATGAGGAGGGCGTTCGCCAGGGTGTCGCGGTAGCCGTGGGTCTGCGCGTCGAGGAAGGGGTAGAGGTAGCGGGCCGGGGCGGAGGGAGACCGGAGCGCGGCCTGGATGAGGTAGAAGGCCAGGTAGGCCAGGGGGTAGAGGAGCCAGGTCGCGGCGTGGCGGAGGCGCAGCCGGGCCGCGGGGGTGAGCAGGAGCCAGTCCAGGAGGGCCGCCAGCGGGGCCACCGTGTGGAGGAGCTGGAGCGCTGTCCACTGGGCGTGCCAGCGGGCGGGGGGCGGGGCCGCTTCCGTCATGGCGAACGGGGGCGTGGCGTGGGCCAGCAGCACCTGGTACGTCAGTGCGGTGATCACGGCGTAGAGGAGAGCGGCACCGGTCACGGACGCGGGCAGTGGGCGGCGGGTGCGCCAGGCCCTGGAGGCCGACGAGAGCATGACGACGGCCAGCAGGATGTTGGCCTGGACGCTGAAGTAGCTCAGGGTCCGGGCCGGGGTGCCGAGGAGGAGTTCCAGGACGACGCCGGCGGCTGCCGCGAGGGCGATCAGCAGCCGGAACACCGCTGCCAGGGGGCGGTGCATCGGGCCCACCACTGCCGTGGCCGGGACCGGGGCGGGCAGCAGGAGGGGCGGGCCGGGCACCGCGGGCAGGTCCGGGATGTCCCTGGGTATCGGGGCGGTCATGCCCTCACGCTAGGCAGAGGGGATGAATGGGGCCATATGGGGCAGTCCGAATGGGTTCGTGTCCCCAGTGGCCCACCGGTTCGAGGGTGATCCACCGGTTCGGCGGTGATCCACCGGTTCGGGGTGATCCACCGTGTAAGCGGTGTTCGACCGTGTCAGCGGTGGTCCACCGTTTCGCCATCGCGAGGGGGCGCCCACCCAGTGCGCCCCCGCCCCCGCGTCCTACTCCCGTCCCACCAGCGTCAGCAGCGTCGCCTCCGGGGGGCAGGCGAAGCGGATGGGGGTGTAGCGGTTGGTGCCGCAGCCCGCCGAGACGTGCAGGAAGGACGTGCGGCCCTCCGCCGTGTGCCGGGAAAGGCCCTTCACGCGGTCCGTGTCCAGGTCGCAGTTGGTGACCAGGGCGCCGTAGAAGGGGATGCAGAGCTGGCCGCCGTGGGTGTGGCCGGCCAGGACCAGGGGGTAGTCGTCCGCCGTGAAGGCGTCGAGGACGCGCAGGTACGGGGCGTGGACGACGCCCATCGAGAAGTCGTACGAGCCGGAGGGGCCGCCCGCCACCTGCGCGTAGCGGTCGCGCTTGATGTGCGGGTCGTCCAGGCCGGTCAGCTCGATCGACACGCCCTCGACCTTCAGGGCGCCCCGGGTGTTCGTCAGGTTCAGCCAGCCCGCCGCGTCGAAGCCGTCCCTGATGTCCTCCCAGGGGTTGTGGATCACGCCCACGGCCGGCGGGTTGCCGTTCAGGCCGTGCCGGCCGCTCGTCCTCTCCAGCAGGTAGCGGGCGGGGTTGCGGAGCCTCGGGCCGTAGTAGTCGTTGGAGCCGAAGACGTACGCGCCCGGGAACTCCATCAGCGGGCCGAGCGCGTCGAGCACCTCGGGGACGCCCTCGGGGTCGGAGAGGTTGTCGCCCGTGTTGATCACGAAGTCCGGGCGCAGCCCCGCCAGCGACTGCAGCCAGCGCTGCTTCCTGCGCTGGCCGCGCACCATGTGGATGTCGGAGACCTGGAGCACGCGCAGGGGGCCCATGCCCGGTGGGAGGACCGGGACCGTCACTCGTCGGAGGCGGAAGGAGCGGACCTCGAAGCCCGCCGCGTAGGCCACTCCGGCGGCGCCTGCCGCCATGATTCCCAGGGGTACTCCGTATCGCGCGCGCATACGACCATCGTGTCAGACCCGGCGGTGGGCCCAAGACCGGCCGCCCGCAAAATCGGTGGGCGCCCGCGCCCCAGTACCTGAGACAATCGGCCCCATGACCACCACGCTCAAGTCGAAGCTGCAGGACGACCTCAACGCCGCGATCAAGGGGCGCGACGAGCTCCGCTCCTCGACGCTCCGGCTGACGCTCACCGCGATCACCAAGGAGGAGGTCGCGGGCAGGGAGAAGCGCGAGCTCTCCGACGACGAGGTGCAGAAGGTGATCACCCGCGAGGCGAAGAAGCGCCGTGAGGCGGCCGAGGCCTTCGCGCAGGGCGGCCGCGCCGAGCAGGCCGAGCGGGAGAAGGCGGAGGGCGAGGTCCTTGCCGCGTACCTGCCGAAGCAGCTCAGCGACGACGAGCTGAACGGGATCGTCGCCCAGGCCGTCGAGGAGGCGAGGGCGGGCGGCGCCGAGGGGCCGCGGGCCATGGGCGCCGTGATGAAGATCGTGAACCCGAAGGTGGCCGGCCAGGCCGAGGGCGGCCGCGTCGCCGCCGCGGTGAAGAAGCTGCTGCAGGGCTGAGACGCGGACCAGCACCTGCTGACGCGGACCCGCGTCCGACACCGCGTGCACGACGGCGGGGCCGCACCCTCTCACCGAGGGTGCGGCCCCGCCGTTTCACAGCCGTCGCGGCACGGGGGAGCCAGTTACCCCCGGCGCCCCCCGATGCCGTTCCCGTTCGTGCCACCGTTCGTCTGGCCCTCGATGAAGTTGTCGGGGAAGGAGAAGGTCGGGGTGGGGACGGTGCCGCCGGTGTCACCGCCCTGGCTTGTTCCCCCGTTTGTCAGTCCGCCGATCAGTCCCCCGGTCTGTCCCCCCGTGTTGTCCCGGTTTCTGCCGCGTCCCCCCGGATCGCCTTTTCCCTGGTCACCACCGTCCTCCTGGTCGTCGGGAATGTCGACCAACTGGAAGTCCGGCGCGTCCTTGCCGGCGAGGGCGCCGGCCATGGCGTCCCGCCAGATCGGACCGGGGACCTGACCACCGAAGACGAGATCGCGGTAGACACCGCCGATCGTGATCCCGGTCATCTTCACGTTCTGCTTGGCGCTGCCCACCCAGACCGCACCGGACATGTTGGGGGTGTAGCCGACGAACCAGGCGTTCTTCCGCTCGTCGGTCGTGCCCGTCTTGCCCGCGCTCTCCCGGTCGTTCAGGCCCGCCTCCTGGCCGGTACCGGAGTCGACCACACCGCGCAGCAGGGTGTTGACCGTGTCGGCGGTCTTCTCGCTCATCGCGCGTGAACAGGTGGACTTGGGCACCTCGAGCGACTTCTGCTCGTTGCCGACCTTCTGGACGATCGACTCGATGGCGACCGGCGTGCAGTACATCCCGCGGGAGGCGAAGGTCGCGTAGGCGCTGGCCATGGTCAGCGGGGAGAGGCCGATCGAGCCGAGGGCGATCGACGGGGTCTCCGGGAGCTTCGAGCCGTCACCCTGCACCACGTGCAGCGCGTCGGTCATCTTCACCACCGGGCACAGACCGATGTCGGAGATGAGCTGCACGAAGTAGGTGTTGATGGACTTGGCCATCGCCTCCTTCATGCGGTACGGGCCCTTCTCCGACTCGTTCTCGTTCTCGACCGTCTCGTTCTTGGTGTTGACGTACGGGTTGCTGCTGCACCGCTGGACGGGGCTCGGATAGTTCATCTTGTACGGCGCCGAGTACTCCTGCGTCGCCGGCTTGCCACCCTCGATCGCGGCCGCCGCCACGAACGGCTTGAACGTCGAACCGGTCGGGAAGCCGTAGTTCGAGCCGCCCAGGTCCCGGTTGACCGAGAAGTTGTACTCGGTCTCGTTGCTGCCGTAGCCGAACGGCTTCGACTGGCCCATGGCCAGGACCTTGCCGGTGCCGGGCTCGACCAGCGTGGCGGCCGCGGCGACCTTGTCGGACTTGTAGACGTGCTTCTTCAGCGAGGCCTGGACGGAGTCCTGGGCCTGCGGGTCGAGCGTCGTACGGATGGTCAGACCGCCGCGGTTCCAGAGCTTGGCGCGCTCCTCGCGGCTCTTGCCGAAGGTCGGGTCGGTCAAAAAGACGTGCTCCACGTACTTGCAGAAGAACGCGGCGCCCTTGGTGGCGGTGATGCAGCCGTTCTTCGGCTGGCTGACATGCAGTCCGAGCGGCTGCTCCTTGGCCCGGTCGGCCTCCGCCTGGGAGACGTTGCCGACCTCCGCCATGCGCTGCAGCACGGTGTTGCGCCGCTTGGTCGCCTCGGCCTCGTCGTTCACCGGGTCGTAGCGGCTCGGGGACTGCACGATGCCGGCCAGCAGCGCCGACTCCTGCAGGTTCAGGTCCTTGGCGTGCTTGGCGAAGTAGCGCTGGGCGGCCGCCTCGACGCCGTAGGCCTGCTCGCCGAAGAAGGTGATGTTCAGGTAGTTCTCGAGGATCTTCTTCTTGCCGAGCTTCTCCTCGATCTGGATCGCGTACTTCAGCTCCCGGACCTTCCGGCCGAGGGTCTGCTGAGTGGCCTCGGCGACCTTCGTCGGGTCGTCACCGGCCTCCTCGATGAAGTAGTTCTTCACGAGCTGCTGGGTGAGCGTGGAGGCACCCTGGGAGACGCCGCCGCTCTGCGCGTTCTTGTTCAGGGCGCGCAGCACGCCCTTGAGGTCGATCGCGCCGTGCTTGTAGAAGCGCGAGTCCTCGATCGCGACGATCGCCTTCTGCATGTACGGCGAGATGTTCTTGAGGTCCACCACCGTGCGGTCGCGGGAGTAGACGGTCGCGATCTGGTCCCCCCGGCTGTCCAGTATGGTCGTGCGCTGGCTGAGCTGGGGGCTCTTGAGGTTGGCCGGGATCTCGTCGAAGCCCTTGACCGAGCCCTTGGCCGCGAGACCCAGCGCGCCGGCCGCGGGCAGCGCGATGCCCGCCATCACGGCTCCCGCGAGCACACTGACACCGAGGAACTTGGCGGCCTGCTGCGTTGCCGACAGGCCACCGCTCGAGCGCTTCTTTGCCATGGGGGCAGCCTAATCCGTACTTATGAGCGTTCCGACGGAGCGGCCCTCCGTCGGGATGTTCGGGTGCCGGATCGTGACGTGTGCCCCGTTGGCCCGGCGGCTCGCGGCTCCTGTCACGGCATGGCAAATCAGGGGCCTGCGTTCTCATTCGCCGGACAGGCACGCAGGCCTTGGCCTAAGCTGCTCGTAACTGTCACAGCGGCGCGGCCACACATCAATACGTCCGGCGAACCCGAATCGTTCCGGAAGTACCCCTGAATTTCTGGCAAGGCGTGTCCGAATCCGCCTTGTGTGTCACCTGGCGCCCGGTGTGGCGCACCACAGCCGTCCCGGTATGCCGGGATGGTCGCGCATGTCGTCAGCTCACTCCCCCGGGTGATCTGCCGCTTACCCATAGTCCGTTCGGGCCATTCAAGATTGGGCCCGAAGGGGGTGTTGCGCTGTCCCCGCCTTCCGTAACGTCCTCAACTGGCGGCGGTGAATATGCCGCTGCCGCCGTGGGGGAGCCTCGATTCGGGAGAGGACGGCGCCGGTATGGGCTGGGTAACCGACTGGAGTGCGCAGGCTGGCTGCCGCACTACCGATCCGGATGAACTGTTCGTGCAGGGAGCAGCGCAGAACAGGGCCAAGGCGGTGTGCACCGGATGTCCGGTACGTACCGAATGCCTGGCCGATGCGCTGGACAATCGCGTCGAGTTCGGCGTGTGGGGAGGCATGACGGAGCGGGAGCGCCGCGCACTGCTGCGCAGGCGGCCCACCGTGACTTCCTGGCGCGCGCTGTTGGAGACCGCACGCTCGGAGTACGAGCGCGGCGCGGGCATCGTGTCCCTCGACAGCGACGAGGTGTACGAGAACTACGCGGCGGTCAGCTGAGGGCAACGCCCCTGGGTGTCGCCCCGGAACCACTCGGGGCGAGCGCGGTCGGGGCGACGGCCGCTTGAAGAGCGGCCTTGGTCCGGTCCCGGCCGGCAGGTGCGTGCCGGTGTGGCGATGCCCGCTGGGCAGGCGGACGCCAGGCCGACGAGCGGCAGTGGCCCGTCGGAGTGGCAGTGGCCCGTCGCAGCGGTGACAGGGTGCCGCAGCGTGGACGGCAAGCGCCCCGCGAGCCACGCGCGCCCGATTCGGAGCGCGCGACGTGCACGCCGGCCACTAGCGCCATGGACGTGACAGCTCTGTGCGCCAGGCGCGTCGCCCATGCACGCCCGCCACGAGGCCCCCGCGTACGACGGTCACGTACGCATGTACGCCCCGCGCGGCCCGCGCTACGACAGTTCCGTACGCCCCGCCGCCAGCCGGTCGCCGATGTCGCGCAGGCCCGGGAGGTCGTGCACGTCGCCGGGCAGCGCGGGCACCTCGACGACCGCCACCTCGGGATGGCGGGCGAGAAAGCGGTCACGCGTGTGCTGCTCGCGCGAGAGCAGCTGCATGCGCTCGGCGTGCAGCCGCAGCAGGCCTGCGGTGAGCTGGTCCACAGTCCGCTCCGGGTCCGCGGCGGGGGAGCCGTCGTCGGTGCCGGCGGGGGAGCCGTCGTCCGGAGCCGATGGTGTGGCAGCGGGAGATTCTGAACTGCCGTATGTGTCGGGAGAGTTACGAAGTCCAGCTTTCCCGTCCCCCTGATCCACAATGCGGGGGTCCTCAAGATTTTCCGCGGCGTCGAGGGCCCGCTCCGCCGACAGCCGGCCGGCGCCGGTGCCGTGGACCCGGTTGAGCACCAGCCCCATCAGAGGCATGTCCTCCGCGGCCAGCCGCTCCACGAAGTACGCCGCCTCGCGCAACGCGTCCCGCTCCGGCGCCGCCACCACAAGGAACGCCGTGCCGGGCGCCTGGAGCAGCTTGTACGTGGCGTCCGCGCGGGTGCGGAAGCCGCCGAAGGTGGTGTCCATCGCGGCCACGAACGTCTGCACGTCCTTCAGCAGCTGACCGCCGAGCAGCCTGCCCAGGGTGCCGGTCATCATCGACATGCCGACGTTGAGGAAGGCCATCCCCGCGCGGCCGCCCAGTTTGGCCGGAGCGGTCAGCAGGCGGATCAGCCGGCCGTCCAGGAAGGAACCGAGCCGCTTGGGCGCGTCCAGGAAGTCCAGCGCCGAGCGGGACGGCGGGGTGTCGACCACGATCAGGTCCCACTCGTCCCTCGCCCGGAGCTGCCCCAGCTTCTCCATCGCCATGTACTCCTGCGTGCCCGCGAAGCCCGCCGAGAGCGACTGGTAGAAGGGGTTCGCCAGGATCGCGGCCGCCCGCTCCCGGTCCGCGTGCGCCTCCACGACCTCGTCGAAGGTGCGCTTCATGTCGAGCATCATCGCGTGCAGCTCGCCGTCGCCCTCGGTGCCCTTGACCCGCCGGGGCACGTTGTCGAGGGAGTCGATGCCCATCGACTGGGCGAGGCGACGGGCCGGGTCGATGGTGAGGACGACCACCTTGCGGCCCCGCTCGGCCGCCCGCAGGCCCAGCGCCGCGGCGGTCGTCGTCTTGCCGACGCCACCCGAGCCGCAGCACACCACGATCCGGGTGTCCGGGTCGTCCAGCAGCGGATCGACGTCCAGCACGCGCGCGGGGGAGAGATGAGGGCGGGCGGCGTCCTGCGCCTCGGCCGGGTCCGGACTCATGACAACCCCTGCTTCCGCAGCTCGGTGGCGAGTTCGTACAGGCCCGCGAGGTCCATGCCCTCGGCGAGCAGCGGCAGTTCGTGCAGCGGCAGCTCCAGTTCGCCGAGGACCGCGCGCTGCTCCTGCTCCAGCGCGTACCGCTCGGTGTACTCCGCGGCCTGCTCCAGCAACGGGTCCACCAGCCGCTCGGCGTGCCCGCCGCGCCGCGCCCCGCCGAGCCCGGCGGCCGACAGGGCCTGCGCGACGGAGGAACGCGGCACGGTCCGTACGAGTTCCAGGTCCGCCGCGTCCAACACCCGCGGCCGGACCATGTTCACGATGACCCGGCCCACCGGCAACCGCGCCGCGCGGAGTTCGGCGATCCCGTCGGCGGTCTCCTGGACGGGCATCTCCTCCAGCAGCGTCACCAGGTGCACCGCCGTCTCCGGCGACTTCAGCACCCGCATCACCGCCTGCGCCTGATTGTGTATCGGGCCGATCTTCGCGAGCCCGGCGACCTCGTCGTTGACGTTGAGGAACCGGGTGATGCGCCCGGTGGGCGGCGCGTCCATCACGACGTAGTCGTACGTGAACCGTCCCGCCTTGTCCTTGCGGCGGACCGCCTCGCACGCCTTGCCGGTCAGCAGGACGTCCCTGAGCCCCGGCGCGACCGTGGTGGCGAAGTCGATCGCGCCGAGCTTCTTCAGCGCCCGGCCCGCGCCGCCGAGCTTGTAGAACATCTGGAGATAGTCCAGAAGGGCGAGTTCGGGGTCGATGGCGAGGGCATACACCTCCCCGCCACCGGGTGCGACCGCGATTTTCCGTTCCTCGTAGGGCAGCGCATCTGTCTCGAAGAGCTGTGCGATGCCCTGCCGGCCCTCGACCTCCACGAGAAGCGTCCGCTTCCCCTCGGTCGCGAGGGCCAGCGCGAGTGCGGCGGCGACCGTCGTCTTGCCGGTCCCGCCCTTGCCACTGACGACCTGGAGCCTGCTCACGTATTCGAGCCTAACCAGTCCGGCCGACGGTCACGCGGCAGGCTGTGGACAACGGTGCTCCCGGGCGGCCCCAGGAACCGCGTCCGCCGCCCTCCTGTCCGGGGCCTGTTGCCCCCGTGCCCCGCGTCCGCCGCCCTCATGTCCGTGTCCGCCGTGGGCGACGAAGCCCGTGGTCGGCCGCCTGCCCGGGTGACCACAGCGGCTACAGTCGGCCCATGACCAAGAAGTGGGAATACGCGACCGTGCCGCTGCTCGTCCATGCCACGAAGCAGATCCTGGACACCTGGGGCGAGGACGGCTGGGAGCTCGTCCAGGTCGTGCCCGGGCCCAACAACCCCGAGCAGCTCGTGGCCTACCTGAAGCGGGAGAAGCAGGCGTGAGCGCGGTCGAGGAGAGGCTGGCCGAACTGGGCCTGACCCTGCCGGAGGTCGTACCGCCGCTGGCCTCGTACCAGCCGGCCGTGCAGTCCGGTGTGTACGTCTACACCGCCGGCCAGCTGCCGATGGTGGAGGGCAAGCTGCCGGTCACCGGCAAGGTGGGCGCCGAGGTCACCGCCGAGGAGGCCAAGGAGCTGGCCCGTACCTGCGCGCTGAACGCGCTGGCCGCCGTGAAGTCCGTCACCGGCGACCTGGACCGCATCGCGCGCGTGGTGAAGGTCGTCGGCTTCGTCGCCTCGGCCGCGGACTTCACCGGGCAGCCCGGTGTCGTCAACGGCGCCAGCGAGCTGCTCGGCGAGGTGCTCGGCGACAAGGGCGTGCACGCCCGCAGCGCGGTGGGTGTCGCGGTGCTGCCGCTGGACGCCCCGGTGGAGGTCGAGATCCAGGTCGAGCTCGCTCAGTAACCTCTCTGACCTCGGGCGCCTCTCGAACATTCGCCCTACACGGGATAGCCTCCGGCCATGGCGAACGGTCAGTGGTATCCCCCGGAATGGCCCGACCGCATCCGCGCGCTCGCGGACGGCACCCTCGCACCGGTGCCCCCGAAGCGCGCGGCCACCGTGCTGCTCCTGAAGGACACTCCGGCCGGTCCGGCCGTCCACATGCTGCGCAGACGCGCCTCCATGGCCTTCGCCGGAGGTGCGTACGCGTACCCCGGCGGTGGTGTCGACCCGCGTGACGACGACCGCCTGGTCCGCTGGGCCGGTCCCACGCGTGCGTGGTGGGCCGAGCGGCTGGGCGTCGACGAGAGCGGCGCCCAGGCCGTCGTCTGCGCCGCCGTGCGGGAGACGTACGAGGAGGCGGGCGTCCTGCTCGCCGGCCCCGATGCCGACTCGGTCGTCGGGGACACCACCGGGGACGACTGGGAGGCGGACCGTGCCGCCCTGGTCGCGCGTGAGCTGTCCTTCGCCGAGTTCCTGGACCGCCGCGGCCTGGTGCTCCGCTCCGACCTGCTGGGCGCCTGGACCCGCTGGATCACCCCGGAGTTCGAGTCCCGCCGCTACGACACCTGGTTCTTCGTGGCCGTCCTGCCCGAGGGCCAGCGCACCCGCAACGCCTCCACGGAGGCCGACCGCACGGTGTGGATCCGCCCCGAGGAGGCCGCCGCCGGGTACGACGAGGGCGAGCTGCTGATGATGCCGCCCACCATCGCCACCCTGCGTCAGCTCCTCCCGTACGACACGGCGGCCGGGGCGCTCGCGGCTGCGCCGGCGCGTGACATGACCCCGGTGCTGGCCAGGGCCCGCCTGGTGGACGGTGAGATCGTCCTGTCCTGGCCCGGGCACGACGAGTTCACCAAGCGCGTTCCGACGAGTGGGACGGCCGCCGACGGGGCACCTGGGACGGAACGCGAGACGACGGCTCCGAGCACCGGAGGAGGCCCCGCATGACGGACGCAGCAGCCCTGCCCGGTCAGCCCCGGGGCGGTGTCCTCACGGGGCCGGCGACCGAACGCGCCGTCAACGTGCTCGCGCCCAACGCCTCCGCGATGACCCTGGACGGCACCAACACCTGGATCGTCGCCGAGCCCGACTCCGACCTGGCCGTGGTGATCGATCCGGGGCCGCTGGACGACGGCCACCTGAGCGCCGTCGTCGACATGGCCGAGAAGGCCGGCAAGCGCATAGCCCTCACCCTGCTCACCCACGGCCATCCCGACCACGCCGAGGGCGCGGCCCGGTTCGCCGAGCTGACCCGCACGCGCGTGCGTGCCCTCGATCCGGCGCTGCGGCTCGGCGACGAGGGCCTGGCCGCCGGTGACGTGATCACGGTCGGCGGTCTGGAGCTGAGGGTCGTACCGACCCCCGGGCACACCGCGGACTCGCTGTGCTTCCACCTCCCGGCCGACCGGGCGGTGCTGACCGGGGACACCATCCTCGGGCGCGGTACGACCGTCGTGGCCCATCCGGACGGCCGCCTGGGCGACTACCTGGACTCCCTGCGCCGCCTGCGCTCCCTCACAGTGGACGACGGCGTCCACACGGTCCTGCCGGGCCACGGGCCGGTCCTGGAGGACGCCCAGGGGGTCGTCGAGTTCTACCTCGCCCACCGCGCCCACCGCCTCGCCCAGGTCGAGACGGCCGTCGAGGACGGCTACCGCACCCCGGCGCAGGTCGTCGCCCACGTGTACGCCGACGTGGACCGCTCCCTGTGGCCGGCGGCGGAGCTGTCGGTGCGGGCCCAGATGGACTACCTGAGCGAGCACGGGCTCATATAGCGGGCCCGCACAGCGGGCTCCCACAGGTCGCGGGGCCGCTCAGGGCCGGTCCTCGGGGCGGGGAGCCTTCACGCCGTGCACGCGCGCGTACTCCGCGGCGAGCCAGGGACCGAGGTCGTCCACGTACGACCGCAGTACGTCCGGGTCGCCGACGGGCTCGTGGCCGTACTCCGCCGCCCGGCGCATCTGCGCGGCCCGCTCGGGATGGTGGGCGGCGAACGCCCCGGCCATCTCGCGCAGGTCGCTGGTCCAGCCGTGCCAGCGGGGCATGACGAGGGTGAAGCCGGTGCGCACGAGGTGCCGGGACATGAAACGGACGAGCGGCCGCCGGGCCTCCTCGCTGTCGGCCGCCCGCGCGATCCGCGCGCGCCAGCGCGGCAGCAGCAGAGCGAGGTCGCCGTTGGTCTCCCGGGCCAGCAGGGAGTCGGGGCGGTACCGGGGCAGGTGCGCGGCGAGATCGTCCCCGAGCAGCGGAGTGCACAGGCAGGCGACGAACCAGCCCAGGTCGTGCCGCTCCAGATCGCTCAGCAGCCGCGCCCGGCCGTACAGCAGCGTGCCGACCCCGTCGATCTGCGGGAACTCCTCGTCCAGGGCCTCGCCGAAGGCCCGGACGGCCTCCCGGTCGGCGTCCGTCGGCTCCTCGCGCAGCGCGAGCAGCAGATCGAGGTCACTGCGTCCCACGCGCGCGGTGCCGCGCGGGATCGACCCGTAGAGGTACGCGCTGTGCAGCCGCGTCCCGAGGAGGTCCGGCAGCCGGTCACGCGCGGCGGCCACGACGGGACGGAACACGTCCGGCACGCGCGCGAGGGAGCCCTCGCGGACGAGGTACCCCTGGGCGTCGAGTCCGGGACGGCGAACGGTGTCGGGCATGCGTTCACTGTGCCCGGCCCGGGCCGCCCGGGGCAGGTGATTTACGACTGGGCGTGCGGCGGGGACCTCATCGCCGCCGGAAGACGCGCAGCCGGCGGGCCTGACCGCTCGATGTGCAGGCGACGGCGATCACGTCACCGTGGGCGGCCAGCAGTGGGCTGAAGGCCCAGCCGCCGCCCAGCCTGTGCTCGCCCACGAGGCGGCCGTCGGCGGGGTCCAGCACGCTCAGGCGCTCGCCGTAGTGGTGCAGGGCCAGCAGCCATCCGCCGCGGGCGAGAGGGAAGACGCCGCTGGATCCGCACCTGACGCGCCAGTCCCACAGGGGCTCGCCCGTGGTCACGGAGAACCCTCCAAGAGTGATGTGTTTCTCACGCTCCTGTTCGTCCCGGGGAACGAGCTCCGCGACCAGGACGTCGCCGGTCACGGCCACGTGCCGGCCGAATTCGGCGTACGCGGGCGGCGGCTCGACGGTCGTCTCGTGCACTCGCAGCCGGGGGCGGCCGCGGGCGCCGCGCGCCTCCAGACGAGCCACCAGGGGCATGGCCCCGACCACGGCCCCGACCTCGCTCCGCTCGTCGTCCAGCGCGCCGTGCCACCGCGTCCGTCCGGTGCGCGCGTCGTCGACCCGTAGCCGGGGCGCGGTGCTCCAGTTCCCGGTGACCGTCGCCAGTCGGCCGGTGCCCAGCGCCACCTGGCCGTTGTGGCGGCCCATGTGGCCCAGCCGGTCCCGCTCCTCCTTCCGGGACCAG
>Ga0308176_10001957_pt1 | contig 12936 bp, 9 predicted proteins | sample PhyCR2_3_FD_203890 | JGI IMG/M metagenome (GOLD analysis project Ga0308176, IMG submission 203890) | Soil microbial communities from UC Gill Tract Community Farm, Albany, California, United States - DLSLS.C.R2 | ecosystem: Environmental > Terrestrial > Soil > Agricultural land | place: USA... | reverse complement strand
CCCGCTGCGCAGCTCGACCAGCGGCGGCTCCACCTCGGCGCAGACCGACTGCGCCTTCCAGCAGCGGGTGCGGAACCGGCATCCCGACGGCGGGTCCACGGGGCTCGGCGGGTCGCCCTGGAGCCGGATGCGCTCGCGACTCCCGCGGCGCTTCGTGTCCGGTACCGGCACCGCGGACAGCAGGGCAGTCGTGTAGGGGTGCATCGGGTTGCCGTAGAGCTCGTCGCGTCCGGCGAGCTCGACGAGCTTGCCGAGGTACATCACCGCCACCCGGTCGGACATGTGCCGCACCACCGACAGGTCGTGGGCGATGACGACGTACGTGAGGTTGAGCTCGTCCTGGATGTCCTCCAGCAGGTTGACCACCTGCGCCTGGATCGACACGTCGAGCGCCGAGACCGGCTCGTCGGCGACGATGAGCTTCGGCCTGAGTGCCAGCGAGCGGGCGATGCCGATGCGTTGTCGCTGTCCCCCGGAGAACTCGTGCGGGTAGCGGTTGTAGTGCTCCGGGTTCAGCCCGACCAGCTCGAGCAGGCCCTGGACCGCGGCCTTGACCCCGTGCTCCGTCTGGACCTTCTGCAGCCGGAACGGGGCGCCCACGATGGTGCCCACGGTGTGCCTCGGGTTCAGCGACGAGAACGGGTCCTGGAAGATCATCTGGACGTCGCGGCGCAGGGGCCGCATCCGCGACGTCGACAGGTGGGTGATGTCACGACCCTCGAACAGGATCGTCCCGCCGGTGGGTTCGATCAGCCGGGTCAGCATGCGGCCGGTCGTGGTCTTGCCACAGCCGGACTCACCGACGAGGGCGAGCGTCTCGCCCGGGTGTACGTCGAAGGTCAACCCGTCGACGGCCTGCACCGCCCCGACCTGGCGCTGCAGCAGCCCCCGGCGGATGGGGAAGTGCTTGGTGAGGTCACGGACCTGCAGCAGGGGGGTCTCTGCCCGGGTGGAGTTGGCGGTCACAGTGGTCAGCTCCGTGCTCCCAGCGAGGGCTGGATCTCCTGGGACCAGATCTCGTCCCGGTCCTCGGCGTCGAGGTGGCAGGCGATGTGGTGGTGCGTCTCCACCTCGCGGAAGGGCGGCCGCACCGTGGTGCACGCCGAGCCCACCCGGTCGCGGAACCGGCACCGGGGGTGGAACGGGCATCCCGAGGGCACCTTGATGAGGCTCGGTGGCGTTCCCGGGATGGGCAGCAACCGGTCGGTGGTCTCGCGGTCCAGCCGCGGCATGGACCCGAGCAGGCCCCAGGTGTAGGGGTGCTGTGGACGGTTGAAGACGTCGTCTGCGGCGGCGTACTCGACGGACCGCCCGGCATACATGACCAGGATGTCGTCGGCGAGCTCGGCGACCACGCCGAGGTCGTGCGTGATGATGATGACGGCCGAGTTGAACTCTCCCTGCAGGTCCCGGATGAGGTCGAGGATCTGGGCCTGCACGGTCACGTCGAGGGCGGTGGTCGGCTCGTCCGCGATGAGCAGGTCGGGGTCGCAGGACAGCGCCATCGCGATCATCGCGCGCTGGCGCATGCCCCCCGAGAACTGGTGGGGGTAGTCGTCCACCCTGCGGGCGGCCTGGGGGATCCCGACCCGTCCGAGCATCTCGACGGCGTGCTTGCGGGCCACGGCCTTGGTCACGTCGTTGTGGACCCGGTAGGCCTCGATGATCTGGTGGCCGACGGTGTAGAACGGGTGCATCGCCGACAGCGGGTCCTGGAAGATCATCGCCATCCGCTTGCCCCGCAGGCTCCGGACGAGCTCCCTTGAGGCGCCGACCAGCTCGCTACCGCCGAGCAGGATCGAGCCGCTCATCCGGACCGACGCCGGGTCGTGCAGACCCATGATCGACATGCTCGTCACGCTCTTGCCGGAACCCGACTCACCGACGATGCCGAGGGTCCTCCCACGCGCCAGGTCGAAGGACAGCCCGTCCACGGACTTCACGAGGCCGTCGTCGGTGGGGAAGTGGACCTGGAGGTTGCGCACGGACAGGAAGGCATCCTCCGGCGCAGCCCCGAGGCCGCCGAGGCCGCGGTCGGGGCTGTCGGCCACCGCCTCCGCGGGACCGCGGTGGGCGGCTCCCTCGGGGCGCAGCTCCGTGCTCATCGGCGCACCCTCGGGTCGACGACGGCGTAGAGGAGGTCGACGACGAGGTTCGCCATCACGATGAAGAAGGCTGCGACCAGCGTGACACCGAGGATGCGCGGCAGGTCCTGGTTCTCGATCGCGTCTACGGTGTACTTGCCGAGCCCGTTGAGGGAGAACGTCTTCTCGGTGAGGACGGCACCGCCCAGCAGGAGGCCGAGGTCGAGGCCGAAGATGGTCAGGATCGGCGTCAGGGCGCCGCGCAGCCCGTGCCTGACGACGACCGCGCGCTCGGGGAGGCCCTTGGCGCGTGCGGTGCGGATGTAGTCCTCGTTCATGGTCTCGAGCATCCCAGCCCGGGTGAGCCGCGCATACTGCGCGGAGAACAGGAACGCCAGGGTGATCCACGGGAGCAGGAGGTCGTAGGCCCAGGTGAGGGGGTTGTGGGTGATGGGCGTGTACGAACCACCAGAGGCGAAGACCGGGATCTTGTAGCTGAAGAAGGCCAGGCCGATCAGACCGGTGAAGAAGATGGGGAGGGACACCCCACCCAGCGCGACGGACATCGCCGCCCGGTCGAAGAACGAGCCCCGCCGCAGGGCGGACACGACGCCCGTGGCGACCCCGGCGAACAGCCAGAGGATCGAGGCGCCGGCGGCGAGCGAGAAGGTGACCGGTGCGCGGTTCACGATGTCGGGCCACACGGGGCTCTTGCTCTGGAAGGAGAAGCCGAAGCAGGGGGCCGGGCAGTGCTCCACCTCGGCACCCATGTTGTAGTCCTGCCCCACGAAGACGGCCTTGAGCCAGTGCCAGTACTGCAGCCACACCGGGTCGTAGAAGCCCAGGCTCTGGGCAGTCTGCTTGACCGTCGCCGCGGTGGCGGAGCGGCCCACGTACCTGGTCGCCAACGTCTCGGGGGTGGCACCCGCCCAGCGCGGGAACAGGTAGAAGATCGCGAAGACGACCATGCTGACGACCAGCAGCAGGACGACGGCTGCGATCAGCCGACGGAGGATGTAGGTCACCACGATGGCTGCCGTGACGGCCGGCCCGGACACGGTCCGGGCCGGCCGTCGGAGGCGTTCACCTGCCTTTGGTCAGAGTGGACGTTCGGTCAGCGGTGTCACGGCTTCCCGAGTGAGACGTAGTCGTACATGCCGAACTGCTGGTTGACGAACACGTTCGTCAGGGCCTTCCCGCGCAGCAGCAGGCTCTTGGCGTAGACGCCCGGGTAGATGACTGCCTGGTCCATGACCTTCTTGTCGATCTCGCCCCAGATGGCGTTGCGCTTCTCGACGTTCAGCTCGTTGGCCGCCTGGTCGAGGAGCTGGTCCACCTCGGGGATGCGGACACTCGTGTTGGAGGAGCCACCCGTGTCGCGGATCACCCGGCTGTCGGTGATCTGTGACAGGAAGCCGTAGCCGTCGTTCCAGTCCGCGCCCCAGCCGTTGACGACCAGCCCGAGGTCGTTCTTGACGACGTAGGGCGGGTTGCCGGCGTAGGTCGAGAAGTAGTCCTTCTTGGAGTAGCCCTTCGGCGTCACCTTGATGCCCACCTTGGCCAGCTGCTGCTGCCAGGCCTCGGCGGTCGCCTTCTCCTTGGGCCGCTCGTTGCGGAAGGAGATGTTGGTGGAGAAGCCGTTCGGCTGGCCGCACTTGCCGAGGTACTCCTTGGCCTTGGCGAGGTCGCCCTTGCCGCCCTGGCTCGGGTAGTCGTCGAACTTCTTGTACCCGGGGATGACCGGGGGCAGCAAGGTGGTGGCGAGGTCGCCACCGGCGAACGGACCACCGTAGGCCGTCTGGTAGGACGTCCGGTCCATGGCGTACTCCACGGCGATGCGGCAGTTGATGTTGTCGAACGGCTTCACCGTGGGGTTGATGGAGGTGTACCAGAGCCGCGCGAGCGTTGCGTTGTCGGCTCGTGCCTTGAGGGTCGGGTCGGACAGAACCCGGCTCTGCGTGGCCGGTGTGACGCCGGTGCCCACGGCGGCGATGTCGAGGTCGCCGGCGGCGATCCGGTTGTCGATGTCGTCGCTGTTGACGTTCATGTCGTACTCGTAGCCGTCGGGCAGCGCCTTGCGGTTCGGGTCGGTGGCGGCGCTCCAGTTGGGGTTGCGCTTGAGGGTGAAGCTCTTTCCCGACTGGTAGGTGTCGAACATGTACGGGCCGCTGGAGACCACATGCTCCTTGTACTTCGCGCCGGTGTCCTTCGCCTGAGGGACGGGCGCGCTCTGCGGGGTCATGGCGAGGTAGTCGAACCCGGAGAACGGCGCCTTCAGGTGGAAGACGATGGTCAGGTCGTCCGGCGTGGAGATCGCCGAGTCGGTGTTCATCCCCTTCGACTTGTACGGCCCGGCCCAGCCCTTCGGCCAGTTCAGCAGCGAGTCGTAGTACGTGGGCCCGTCAGGGAAGGTCGCCTTGTCGGTGGACCGCTCGATGCCGTACTTGACGTCCTTGGAGGTGATCGCGGTGCCGTCCTCGAACTTCAGGCCGGAGCGCAGCTTGTAGGTCCACGTCTTGCCACCGTCGCTGGCTTGTCCGAGCCCTTCGGCCAGGTCACCGACGAGCTTGTTGCTCTTGTCGCCGGGCGCGACGGTGAACATGGTGAGCGAACGGGTGTACAGGCGGATGAAGTCCCACATGTAGCCGTAGTACGTGTCGCCCGGGTCGGTGCTGTCCGGCTCGCCCTCGTCGGCGAACTTGACGATCCCGCCCTTCTTGTCGGAGGGGTTGAAGACACCCTTCACGGCCGCGTTGAAGGCAGCCTTGGTGGTGCCGCCGCTGCTCGAGCTCGAGGAGGAACTGCCGCCTCCTCCTGCGCACGCCGCAAGCCCCAGGGTCGCGACCGCGGCGATCACGACTCGAGCCGGTCGTCCAGTTCTCATCAGTGTTCTCACCCTTCTTCGTGGTGTTTCAAGGGCCGGGTGCCGCGGGTCAGCGGGCCCGGGGGTCGAGGGCGTCGCGCAGGCCGTCGCCGAACAGGTTGAAGGCGAGGACGGTCACGAAGATGGCCAGGCCTGGCCAGAGGAGGAAGTGCGGCATCGTGTAGTAGGTCACCGCGTCGGACAGCATGCCGCCCCACGACGCGGTGGGCGGCTGGATGCCGACGCCCAGGAAGGACAGCGCCGCCTCGAAGAGGATGTTCGTGGGAATCAGGAGCGTCGCGTAGACGAGGATCGGGGCCAGCAGGTTGGGAAGCATCTCGCGCACCAGGATGTACGGCGGCCTGGCCCCCAGGCTCTTGGCGGCGTCGACGAACTCGCGCTCCCTGAGTGACAAGGCCTGGCCACGGACGATGCGCCCGATGTATGGCCAGTTGAAGAAGCCGATGATGAAGATCAGCATCACGATCCGCAGCGTGTTCCCGGAGAGTCCGAACGCCTTGTCGGGAACGACGCCGGCGAGCGCGATCGCGAAGACGAGGAGCGGGAACGCCAGGAAGACGTCCATCAGCCGGCTGATGGCTGCGTCCACCCAGCCGCCGACGTACCCGGCGACGATCCCCATCGTGGAGCCGATGAGGACCGACAGCAGGGTCGCGAAGAAGGCGATGAGCAAGGAGATGCGGGACCCGTAGACCACCCGGCTGAACAGGTCGCGGCCGTTGACCGGCTCGACACCCATCAGGTAGTGCCAGGAGATACCGCCGAAGGGTCCCTTGGCGCCCAGGGTGCCGTTCTGGGTGTCGACGAGGTCCTGGTGGAACTCGTTCGGTGGGTGGCCGAGCACCTTGACGATCAGCGGGGCGAAGATGGCCATCAGGATGAGGAAGACGAGGACGGCACCACCGGCCATGGCAACCTTGTCGCGCCGCAGCCGGCGCCAGGCGATCTGCCCCAGGGACCGCCCCTCGATGCGCGACTCGCCGACGAGGATGTCCTCGGGCTTTGGACCGGCGCCGGTCGGGCTGAGCTCCAGAGGCACGGTCATGGTGGGCTTTCACAACCTCCGGTCGCGCTCTTGGTCCGCGGTGGCGGGCCCATGGTGGCGCCTTGAGTGTGATCCTCGGGAAACCGTCGTGAAAATGTGCTTGACGCCAGTGTTGCCGAATCGTGACGTGGCCGATATTCGTGTAGTTCGAACGGCTCTCGTCGAGTTTCTACGCCAAACTCGGCGCAACACCGCAACATCACCCAAAGGGGGCCAGATGCCTGACGGCGTCACGAACCGACCGCGAGCGGTGGTCGGTGCCGCCCTCGTGGACAGCCTCGCCGCGCCGACGCGACTGCTCGCGGCGCGCCGTACCGAGCCAGCCACCCTCGCCGGCGGCTGGGAGTTCGCTGGCGGCAAGGTCGAGGACGGCGAGGGCCTGCAGGACGCCCTGCACCGCGAGCTGCGCGAGGAGCTCGGGGTCGAGGTGACGCTCGGGGAGCAGGTGCAGGGGCCACTCGCCGGAGGAGCCTGGCCGCTCGGAGCGGGCTGGGCGATGACGGTGTGGTTCGCCGAGGTGACGCAGGGGGAGCCGGCGCCGATCGAGGACCACGACGAGCTGCGCTGGCTGGCGGCGGACGAGCTGCACGCCGTGCCCTGGCTCCCGGCCGACCTCCCGATCGTGGACGTCATCGCCCCGCGCCTGCGCTGATCCGAGACCTGCGGGCCGCTGGGAGGTTCGGTATGCCGCGGCGGCGCCCCCCGCGGCATACGGCGTCCTTGGGGCCCTGGTCAGGGGTGCGGGAAAATGCTGAGAGAATGGCACCCATGCCCATCAAGACCCGCGACGACATCCGCAACGTCGCCATCGTGGCCCACGTCGACCACGGCAAGACCACCCTCGTCGACAAGATGCTCTGGCAGTCCGGCGCGTTCGGGGAGCACCAGCACGTCGACGAGCGCGCGATGGACACCGGGGACCTCGAGCGCGAGAAGGGCATCACGATCCTCGCCAAGAACACCGCGGTCCACTACCGCGGCAAGGCGGCGGCCGACGCGGGGCTGTCCGACGGCGTGACCATCAACATCATCGACACCCCTGGCCACGCCGACTTCGGCGGTGAGGTCGAGCGCGGGCTGTCCATGGTCGACGGCGTCGTGCTGCTGGTGGACGCGTCCGAGGGTCCGCTGCCGCAGACCAGGTTCGTGCTGCGCAAGGCGTTGGCCGCCAAGCTGCCGGTGGTGCTGTGCGTCAACAAGGTGGACCGTCCCGACAGCCGGATCGCCGAGGTCGTCGACGAGGTCTACGAGCTGTTCCTGGACCTCGACGCGGACGAGCACCAGATCGAGTTCCCGATCGTCTACGCCTCGGCCAAGGCGGGTCGGGCGTCGCTGAGCCGGCCCGCCAACGGCGCCCTCCCGGACGCCGAGAACCTCGAGGCGCTCTTCGCGACCGTCCTCGGCACCATCCCGGCGCCGACCTACGACGACGAGGCACCGCTGCAGGCGCACGTGACCAACCTGGACGCCTCCAACTTCCTCGGTCGGCTCGCGCTGCTGCGGGTGCACAACGGCACGATCCGCAAGGGCCAGCAGGTGGCCTGGTGCAAGCACGACGGCTCCATGGAGCGGGTCAAGATCACCGAGCTGCTGATGACCGAGGCGCTGGAGCGCAAGCCGGCCGAGCAGGCGGGTCCCGGCGACATCATCGCCATCGCCGGCATCGCTGACATCATGATCGGCGACACGCTCGCCGACGCCGACGACCCGCGGCCGCTGCCGCTGATCACGGTGGACGAGCCGGCCATCTCCATGACCATCGGCACCAACACCAGCCCGCTCGTGGGCCGGGTCCGTGGGTCCAAGGTCACCGCGCGGATGGTCAAGGACCGCCTCGACAAGGAGCTCGTCGGCAACGTCTCGCTGCGGGTCCTCGCGACGGAGCGGCCGGACACCTGGGAGGTGCAGGGCCGCGGCGAGCTCGCCCTCGCGATCCTGGTCGAGCAGATGCGTCGCGAGGGTTACGAGCTGACGGTCGGCAAGCCGCAGGTGGTTACCCGTCAGGTCGACGGCAAGGTGCACGAGCCGGTCGAGCGCCTCACCATCGACACGCCGGAGGAGTTCCTCGGCGCCATCACCCAGATCCTCGCCGCCCGCAAGGGCCGCATGGAGCAGATGACCAACCACGGCACCGGCTGGATCCGGATGGAGTTCCTCGTGCCGTCCCGCGGGCTCATCGGCTTCCGCACCATGTTCCTCACCGAGACGCGTGGCACCGGCATCGCCCACCACGTGTTCGAGGGCTACGAGCCGTGGTTCGGCACGATCACCACGCGCACGAGCGGTTCCCTGGTGTCGGACCGCACGGGCGTCGTCACCGCCTATGCCATGGTCAACCTGCAGGAGCGCGGCACGTTGTTCGTCGACCCGACCACGGAGGTCTACGAGGGCATGATCATCGGCGAGAACTCCCGCGCCGACGACATGGACGTCAACATCACCAAGGAGAAGAAGCTCACCAACGTTCGGGCGTCGTCCTCGGACAACTTCGAGAAGATCGTGCCGCCGCGCAAGCTCAGCCTCGAGCAGTCCCTCGAGTTCTGTCGTGAGGACGAGTGCGTCGAGGTCACGCCGGAGGCCGTGCGGATCCGCAAGGTGGAGCTGGACCAGACCCTGCGCGCCCGCGCCGCGGCCCGGGCGCGCAACGCCTGAGGAGGGGTGTCCGTGACGGCACCCCCTGCGCTGCGTCGCCTGCTGTCGACCGGCGCCGCCGTGCTCGCCGCGGCACTGCTGGCGGCCGGCTGCACTGGCCAGTCCCAGGACCCGCCGACCGGCGCCACGAAGGGCCAGCTGAGCGTGCTGTCCCTGGGCCCCGTCACCACGTGGGACCCGCAGCGGATCTCCACACCGCAGGACGCAGCCTTCGCCGGACGGGTCTTCACGCGCACCCTGACCGCCTACCCCGCGGCGGACGGCTCGTCGGGCGCGGCGCCGGACGTGGTGGGCGACCTCGCCACCGACGCCGGCACCGCCGACGAGTCGTTGACGGTGTGGAGCTTCACCCTGAGGGACGGTGTCAGCTGGCAGGACGGGTCGCCGGTCACCTGCGAGGACGTGCGCTACGGCGTGTCCCGGTCGTTCGCCGAGCCGTTCGCCACCGAGGGCCTGAACTACCCGCAGGCCTACCTCGACATCCCGCGCAAGGCCGACGGCACCTCCACCTACGCAGGCCCTTTCGGCGGCTCGAGCAAGGCGGCGCAGGCGGCCTTCGACAAGGCGGTGTCCTGCGACGGGCAGAAGATCACCTTCAGGCTCACCACGCCCGTGCCCGACTTCGACAAGATCGTGGCGGTGCCCGCCTTCGCGCCGGTCAAGCAGGGGGAGGACAAGGGCAAGGACGGCCAGTACGCCGTGTTCTCCACCGGGCCGTACCAGCTCAAGGGTACGTGGGACCCGAGCTCAGGTGGCACCTTCGTGCGAAACCCGCACTGGGACAAGGCTTCCGACCCGATCCGCAAGGCCCTGCCTGACTCGATCCGCTACATCGAGGGGACCGAGTCGCAGACCGCCGTGCAGGAGGTCGTGAACGACGACGGGGAGCACCGCCAGGCAGTGACCTTCGACCCGGCCCCGCCCGCGATGCAGCAGCACGTGCTGGCCGACGACAAGCTGCGGGCGCGGTCGGTCACCCCGTTCGGCCAGTTCGTCGACTACCTGGCGCCGAACCTGCACTCGAAGGTGATGGCCAACGACAAGGCGCGCCAGGCCTTCGCCCTGGCCACCAACCGGGAGGGCTACGTCACCGCACTGGGTGGCGAAGGGGCCGCCGCTGCGTCGTACACCCTCATCGGCCCGCCGCTGCCCGGACACCGCGACACCGACGTCCTCCGCGCGGGTCCCACCGGGAACGCCGAGGCGGCGACCGCGCTGCTGCGCGACTCCGGCCTCACCCTGCCGGTCGAGGTGCGGGTGGCCTACCGGTCGACGCCCATCGCCGACAAGGCGATGGCTGCGCTGGCCAACGGCTGGACCGAGGCCGGCTTCGACGTCGAGCTGCAGCCTGTCACCAAGGACTACTTCACGACCATCTCCAAGCCGGAGGAGGCCGCCAAGAGCGATGTGTTCTGGGCGAACTGGGCGCCGTCCTGGCCGTCCGGCGCCACCATGATCCGTCCCCTGTTCGACAGCCGGATCAACCTCGTCGAGGGCAGCAACGGGCGCGACTTCGGCGGGTTCGATGACAACCGGGTCAACAACGAGATGAGCCGGCTGTCGACGCTGCGCGATGACGACGCCCGCGCCATGGGCTGGGCCGACCTCGATGCGGCGCTGGCCAAGCGGGCCGTCTTCATCGCCCTGGCCCAGCACCGCGACCTGTACATCGCGGGCAGCGGCGTCACCGGGCTGGCAGCCAACGAGTCGCTCGGCGGGTTCGTCGACCTGGCCGCGCTGGGGGTCAAGTGAGCGACCACGTCGGTGCGGGTCCGGTGTTGTTCGTCCACGCGCACCCCGACGACGAGACGCTGGCCACGGGCCTCGCGCTTGCCCACCACGCCCGTGAGGGGGGCGCCCACCTCCTCACGTGCACCCTCGGCGAGGAGGGCGAGGTCATCCCGCCGGAGCTCGCCCACCTCGACGCGGCCCACGACGACGCCCTCGGCCCCCACCGCTGGGAGGAGCTGCGTGCGGCGATGGCCGTGCTGGGCGTCAGCCACGAGGTCCTCGGCGCCGACGCCGGCCGCGGCCGCCTGTCCCGCTGGCGCGACTCCGGCATGGCCGGCACCCCGAGCGCGGACAACCCCGCCGCCTTCGTCAACGCCGACGTGGCCGAGGCGGCGGCGGTGCTCGCCGATGTGGTGCGTCGCCTCGACCCGTCGTCCGTGGTCACCTACGACCGACACGGCGGCTACCGGCACCCGGACCACGTCCAGGCCCACCGCGTGACCTGCGCAGCCGTCGCCTCGCTGCCCGAGGGCTCGCGACCGCCCTTGTATGCCGTGCTGACACCGGCGTCCTGGGCGCGCGAGGACCGCGCGTGGCTGGCTTCGCACCCGACGGTGCCCGGCTGGACGCTGCCCGACCCCGACGGGGAGTACCCGCCGTCGGTGGTCGACGATGGCCTGGTGACCCACGAGCTGCTCGCCCCGGACCTGCGGCCTCGACAGGTGGAGGCGCTGCGCCACCACCGCACCCAGGTCACCGTGGCGCCCGACGGGCTCTCGTTCGCGCTGTCCAACGACATCGCGGCTAGGCTCGCGGGACGAGAGGGCTACGCGCGGCTCGACCCGGTCACCGGGATGCTGGCCTCGGAGGCGCGGTGAGCGCCGAGGTGGACCCGGACCAGTTCCGGCTGGCCATGGGAAGGTTCGCGACGGGCGTCACCGTCGTCACGACGTTCTCGGGGGGACACGACCACGCGATGACGGCCAACGCGGTCGCTTCGGTGTCGATCGAGCCGCTGCTCGTGCTGGTGTGCGTCGAGGTCGACGCGCGGTTCCACGACGCGATCGCCGAGTCGAAGGTGTGGGGGGTCAGCGTCCTCGGCGCCCCGCAGCGCCGGGTGGCCGAGTGGCTGTCGGTACAGGGCAGGCCCCTGCACGACCAGCTCGACCGCATTCCGCACCACCGCGGCGAGGTCACCGGCGTGGCACTGCTCGACAACGCGCTCGCGACGATCGAGTGCCGCACCACCGACATGCACCCCGCGGGTGACCACTCCATCGTGGTCGGCGAAGTAGTCTCCCTGTCGAGTGCCGAGCACCCTGAGGACGCGCTGCTGTACTACCGCAGCCGCTACGGCACCCTGAGTTGACCAACAGCAGGCCTGACGAGGAGCGCCGGTGAGGGAGAGCGGGGGGGCCGCGCTGCGGCTCGGCGTGGCGGTCGCGGTCCTGGCGGCCTGTTACCTCGCGCTGGCGCTGTTCCTGGGGCGGCACGTCGCGTCCAACACCACGGTCGCGGGTGTGCCGATCGGTGGCATGTCACCTGCGGCGGCACAGGCGACCCTCGAGCGCCAGCTGGGGCCGGAGGCGAGGGCCAAGGTGGTCCTCGAGGCCGGAGACCAGACCATCGAGGTCGACCCTGCCCAGGCCGGCCTGGCCCTCGACCTGCAGGGCACCGTCGACGGGTTGACCGGGTTCACCCTCGACCCCTCCGACCTGTGGAACCACCTGACCGGCGGACAGGAGGAGCCGTTGCGCACGAGCGTCGACCGCGGGCGGCTCGAAGCGGCGCTGACAACCGCCGGCAAGCCGTTGGAGGTTCCGGTCCGCGAGGGCTCGATCACCTTCCCCGCCGGGAAGCTGGCTGTGGTCGAGCCCGCGGCCGGGTCGCGGGTGTCGGTGCGCGGCACCGCCGACGCCGTCGCACAACGCTGGCCGGCCGAGGGACCGATCGGTGCCCGCCTCGACACCACCGCACCGCAGGTGTCCGCCGAGGAAGTGCGGCGCGCAACCGACGAGTTCGCGCGCCCGGCTGTCTCCGGGCCGGTCATCGTGGTGGCAGGGGCCAAGCAGTTCAGCGTCCCTCCGGTGGCGTACGCCCCGGCCCTGTCGGTCAAGGCCGACGAGCAGGGCCACCTTGCCCCGGCCGTCGACGATGCCAAGCTCGTCGCCGCGGTGCGCAAGGCAGCGGTCGACGCCGGCGTGGAGAAGGAGCCTCGAGACGCCCGGATCACCTTCTCCGGGACGAAGCCGGTCGTGGTGCCGTCGGCCGTCGGTTCCCGGCTCGAGGACAAGTCGGTGCTCAGGGCGTTCGTCCCGGCCCTCACCGCACCGGACCGCACGGCGAAGGTCTCCACCGTGGTGGCCCAGCCCGAGCTGACCACGGCCGAGGCGGAGAAGATCAAGCCCAGGGAGGTCATCTCGACCTTCACCACCAACTTCCCCTACAACCCGCCGCGCACCGAGAACATCACCATCGCGGCGCGCACCCTCAACGGGACCTACGTCGCGCCGGGCAAGGAGTTCAGCCTCAACGAGGTG
>Ga0308176_10001956_pt1 | contig 12947 bp, 10 predicted proteins | sample PhyCR2_3_FD_203890 | JGI IMG/M metagenome (GOLD analysis project Ga0308176, IMG submission 203890) | Soil microbial communities from UC Gill Tract Community Farm, Albany, California, United States - DLSLS.C.R2 | ecosystem: Environmental > Terrestrial > Soil > Agricultural land | place: USA... | reverse complement strand
ACGAGCCGCGGATCGCGGATGCCGACGAACGCGCCGAAACGGCTTCGATCGAGCGCATCACCGACGGCGCCGAGCTGCCCCACGCCCCCGTTCACGAACGCACTCGCCAGCGCGCCCTTGTAGCCCCACCCGAGCACGGTGAAGGTCTGGAGCAGCGAGCCGGCGGGCCGGTTCATGAGCGGCGTGTACGTCACGCGGATCGCGAAATCCTTGAATCGATCGCGCTCGCGGGACGCGTAGCCCGACCCGTTCACGACCTGCGTGTAGATCTCCCCCATCTTGTTCGGGAAGGTCACGTACCCGCCGAGTCCGACGTCCGCCGAGGAGAAGTAGCCGGCGCGCTCCGTCGCCATCTGGCTCAGGTAACGCGGCCAGAAGTTCTCCAGGTACGGGACGACGACGTTCTCGATGATCCCGACGCGCCCGGCGAGGACGAGTCCGTTCGACAGCTTCGAGCTCTCGTACTGGAGGTAGGCGTACTTCGCGCGGAGCGTGTACGCATTGCTCGACGAGTCCGAGCTCCGGAAGACGTCGGTCGTGATGCGGATGCTCGTGTGATCCCCGGCCGGCATCCGGAAGGTGAGATACGCGCGGTCGACGACGAACTCGTTGTTCTTTTGATTGCCCAGCTGGTTCGGCGTCGTCGGCATCTGATAGTTCCAGCTGCCGAAGATCACGCCGGAGAAGTTGAGCCCGGGAGTCGCCGGCGGCACCGTCTGCGGCGCGGCTGGCGCCGGAGCGCTTGGCGCCGTTGCCGGCTGCGTCCCGCCGCTTCCCGGCGCGGAGCTCTGCGCAGCGAGCGGGCTCGATAGAAGAAGTGCCGCGACAGCGGCGGGGTGAAGGCAGGCGGCGATCGAACGAATGGACATTGGTCGGTGTCGGGTCGGCCACGTGATCGCGCCGCTCGGCGCGCGCCGCGGCCGAGCGCGGTCTCTATAACGGCGTAGAACAAGCTTCGCGCACGCGGTCACGGCCGCAACGCCGAACTGTTGCGATCTCGTAACGGCGCACATACCTGCCCCTGCGACCGGCGCGCCGTCGCGGCCGAAGCGCGCCGTGACACGACCGTTACAGGAGCCGCATTGAGTCGAGACGCACTCCTGTGAGCTTCCGTGCACAGATGCAGACACCTACGCTGCCTGCCACCGTGACGACGCCGGAGCCCAGGACGCCGCCGGCCCTCGCCGCCCCGCTGGCCGGTTCACCGGCGCCACCGGCCCGCGTCTCCATCGAGGGGACGGTCGTCGCCGATCGCGTCTATCGCGCGGCGATCCTCGGCTTCGCGCTCTGCGTGCCGATCCTGCTCCTGCTCATCTTCGTCGAAGTCGGGATCGCGGGCTGGCCCGCGCTCCGCCAGTTCGGCTTCGGATTCCTCACGTCGAGCACGTGGGACCCTGTCGCGGGCCAGTTCGGCGCGGCACCCGCCATCGCGGGCACCGTCATCACGTCGATCATCGCGCTCGTCATCGCGACACCACTCGCGCTCGGCGGCGCGATCTTCCTGTCCGACTTCGCGCCGAGCTGGGTGCGCCAGCCGCTGGCCTTCCTCATCGACCTGCTCGCCGCCGTGCCGAGCGTCGTGTACGGGTTGTGGGGGGTGTTCTTCCTCCTCCCCCTGCTCCGCGAGGACGTCATGCCCTTCCTGCGCGACACGCTGCATCTCGGGGCCACGCCGTTCTTCCGTGGACCGGCGTACGGGCCGAGTGTGCTCGCCGCCGGACTGATCCTGTCGATCATGGTACTGCCGTACATTGCCGCCGTGTCGCGCGAAGTGCTGATGGCCGTGCCGCGCTCGCAGCGTGAAGCGGCGCTCGCACTCGGCGCGACGCGCTGGGAGACGATCACCGGGGCCGTGATCCCCTTCGCCCGCTCCGGGATCATCGGCGGCGTGATCCTCGGCCTCGGCCGCGCGCTCGGGGAGACGATGGCCGTCACGATGGTGATCGGGAACCGCCACGAGCTGTCGGCATCGCTCTTCGCGCCAGGGTACACGATGGCTTCGCTGATCGCCAACGAGTTCTCCGAGGCGACCAGCGACGTGCACCTCTCCGCGCTGATGGCCGTCGGCTTCGTCCTTCTGCTGATCACGCTGGTCGTCAACGCCGTCGCGCGGTGGCTGGTCTGGCAGACCGGCGGGAGTCGCTCGTGAGCGCGACGGTCGCGCGCATGCAGGACGCGCCTCACCCGCGCGCCCGCGGGCTGGCTCGGCGTCGCGCGACGAGCTACGTCATGGTCGCACTCACCTGCGTCGCGGCGTCGCTCGCCATCGTACCGCTCGTCGCGATCCTCGGCTATCTGATCAGGCAGGGCGCCGGCGCGCTGTCGCTCGACTTCTTCACGAGCATGCCGAGGCCCGTCGGCGAGGCGGGTGGCGGGATGGCGAACGCCATCGTGGGAACGTTGATCCTCATCGGCATCGCCTCCGCCGTGGGATTGCCGGTCGGAATCGGCGCCGGGCTCTACCTCGCCGAGCGGGGCGGGACCAGACTCGCCAACCTCGTGCGATTCCTCGCCGACGTCCTGAACGGGCTCCCCTCGATCGTGATGGGCATCTTCGCCTGGGAGTTCCTCGTGCGTCCCATCGGCCACTTCTCGGCGCTGGCGGGCGGCGCGGCGATCGGGGCGATGATGATCCCGCTCGTCACGCGGACGACGGAAGAGATGGTGCGCACGGTCCCGCAGTCGCTGCGCGAAGCGGCGCTCGCGCTCGGGTTCCCGCGCTGGCGGACGTCGCTGCAGATCGTGCTGCGCACCGCCATGGGCGGCATCGTCACCGGCGTGCTCGTCGCCGTCGCGCGCGTCGCCGGCGAGACGGCGCCGCTGCTCTTCACGGCGTTCGGCAATCAGTTCTTCTCGACGAAGCTGACGCAGCCCATCGCCGCGCTGCCGCTCCAGCTGTTCGTGTACGCGATCAGCCCGTACGACGAATGGCATGCGCAGGCGTGGGCGGGCGCGCTCGTCCTCATCGCGCTCGTGCTCGTCATCAGCGTGATGTCGCGGTTCGTCGTCCGCTCGAAGCACGGACGAGCGAATGACTGAGGCGATTGTACGGAGCGCGTCTCCGGCCGAAGACGCGCCTCGGGCCCGCGAGCAACCGGCCGCGCCGGCCATGCAGACGCGCGCGCTGCACGCCTACTTCGGCGCGACGCACGCCGTGCGCGACGTGTCGCTCGAGTTTCCGGCGAATGAAGTGACGGCGATCATCGGCCCGTCGGGGTGCGGGAAGTCGACGCTGCTCCGCTGCCTGAACCGGATGCACGAGACCATCCCGCTCGCGCGCGTCGAGGGCGGGGTACTCTTTCAATCGCAGAACATCTACTCGCCCGACGTCGATCCGATCGCACTGCGGCGGCACGTCGGGATGGTCTTCCAGCGGCCAACCCCCTTCCCGACGATGTCGATCCGCGATAACGTCGCGGCTGGCCTGCGCGTGCAGCCGGGCGAGCGGCTCGACCGTCGCCAGGTCGACGCCATCGTGGAGCGGGCCCTCGTGCAGGCAGCGCTGTGGGACGAGGTGAAGGACCGGCTCAAGTCGAGCGCGACGGGGATCTCCGGTGGCCAGCAGCAGCGGCTGTGCATCGCTCGCGCGCTCGCCACTGCGCCGCAGGTGCTCCTGCTCGACGAGCCGACCGCGTCGCTCGATCCGCTCAGCACCCAGAAGGTCGAGGAGCTCGTCTACGAGCTCCGGAAGTCGATGACGGTGATCATCGTGACCCACAACATGCAGCAGGCGGCGCGCGTCTCCGACCGCACCGTGTTCATGCTCTCCGGCGAGATGGTCGAAACGGCATCGACGCGCGTGATGTTCACGACGCCGTCCGATGCGCGCACCGAAGCCTACATCACGGGACGGTTCGGGTGAGCACCGCGCTCCAGGCCGAGTCACGGGCGCCGGACGCCGCCCGCCTCACCGGCCGGATCGACGTCGAGCACTTCAACTTCTGGTACGGCAAGGCGCAGGCACTCCACGACATCACCCTGTCGATCGCGCCGCGCGCCGTGACCGCGCTCATCGGGCCGTCCGGGTGCGGGAAGTCCACCTTCCTGCGCTCGATCAATCGATTGAACGAGCTGATTCCCGGTGCCCGCCGGTCGGGGGAGATCCGGCTCGATGGCGAGAACATCTATCAGAAAGGGATGGACGTCGTCACCCTGCGCCAGCGGGTGGGGATGGTGTTCCAGCGCTGGAATCCCTTCCCCAGGTCGATCTACGACAACGTGGCGTACGGCCCTCGCATCAATGCGCGGCCGAACCGCGCCGATCTCGATGCCATCGTGGAATCGGCGCTGCAGCGTGCCGCGCTCTGGGACGAGGTCAAGGATCGACTGCGCGACAGCGCCCTCGCGCTCTCGGGTGGTCAGCAGCAGCGGCTCTGCATCGCGCGCGCGCTGGCCAACGATCCCGAGGTGTTGCTGCTCGACGAGCCCGCGTCCGCCCTCGATCCGATCGCGACGCAGAAGGTCGAGGAGCTGGTGTACGAGCTCAAGCGCGATCTCACGATCGTCATCGTCACGCACAACCTGCAGCAGGCGGCCCGCATCTCGGACCAGACGGCGTTCTTCTATCTCGGCACGCTGATCGAGATGGGAGACACCCAGCGGCTCTTCACCAGTCCGCGCGAGGAGCGCACCGAAGCCTACATCACGGGGAGATTCGGATGAGCCCTGACGTTCCGTTCCGCCACTTCCACGACCAGCTCGCCGCGCTGAACCGGCGCCTCCTCACGATGTCCGAGAAGGCGGAGGCGCTGGTCGAGCTCTCCGTCGACGCCCTCCTCAGCAAGGATCAGGACAAGGCGGAGGCCGTGATCGCGGGCGACAGGGAAGTCGACGCGATGGAGCTCGAGATCGAGGCCGCCGCACTCGAGCTGCTCGCGCTCCAGCAGCCGATGGCGCGCGACCTCCGTTTCATCGTCAGCGCGATCAAGGTGACGAGTGACCTGGAGCGCGTGGGTGACCACGCCGTCAACATCGCGCAGACGGCGCAGCGCCTCGTCGCCTTACAGTCGACGATCATTCCCGATCCGGAGATCGAGGACATGGCTCGCCGCGCCCGCGCCATGCTCGGGGACGCGATCGACGCCTTCCTCCGCGCCGACGGCGCGCTCGGCCGCGACGTCTGCGCGCGCGACGACCAGGTGGATGCCCTGCACGAGTCGGTCTTCCGCATCCTTCTCACCCACATGATGGCCGACCCGCGGACGATCAACCCGTCGCTGGAGTTCCTGCTCGTGAGCCGGAACCTGGAGCGCGTGGCGGACCTGGCGACGAACATCGGCGAGGACGCGGTCTTCCTGGCGGAGGGGAAGAACATCAAGCACGGGGGCGGGGTGGTTGCGGTCGGGTTGTGAAGGTGGTGAATTGGTGAGTCGATGAGTTGGTGAAATGGTGAACCGGTTCACCATTTCGCCGTCCGGTTCACCGGCTCACTGACTCACCGACTCACCCCTTCGGTCTCCGTTTCGCGCCAATGCCCACCGCGCCGCGCCGCATCGCTGCGATCGACATCGGGTCGAACTCGGTTCGCCAGATCGTCGCCGACGTCACGTCGGAGGGAGTGATCACCGTCGTCGACGAGATGAAGGAGGCGCCGCGGCTCGGCGCCGATCTCGACGGCAACGGCCGGCTCGGTATCCAGTCGATGGAGCGCGCCGCACAGGCGATCGGCCGCATGGCCACGCTCGCCCGCCAGCTCGGCGCGACGCGCGTCGAAGCGGTCGCCACGAGCGCCGTGCGCGACGCCTCCAACGCCGACGAGTTCATCGGTCGCGTGCGGCAGGAGGCCGATCTTCAGGTCCGCGTCATCGGCGGCGTGGACGAAGCACGGCTCTCCTATCTCAGCGCGCTGGCGCACTTCGACCTCGGCGTGGGCCGCACCGTCGTGATGGACATCGGCGGCGGTTCCCTCGAGCTCGCGCTCGCGGCGGACGGCGTGCTCGACGACCTGACCTCGCTGCCGTTCGGCGCGCTTCGGCTCACCGAACGCTATCTGCGCGACGGCGCATCGCCGAAGGCGCTGAGGAGGCTCCGCAAGGAGGTCCGCGCCGCACTCAAAGGCGTCATGCCGCGCGCCGACTGGCGCGGCTCCCAGGTGATCGGCTCCGGCGGGACCTTCACCAACCTCGCCGGGATCCACCTCGCGCGGCGCGGCATGCTCGCGGCACGCAACGTCCACGAGACCGTCGTGCCCCGCGTCGACGTGGAGCACATCCTCGACACGCTCGCCGCGATGTCCACCGAGGAGCGTCGCGCCGTTCCGGGCCTCAACCCAGAGCGCGCCGACATCATCGTCGCCGGCATCGCCGTCGCCGCCGAGGTGCTCGCGCGGCTGGAGTCGCGCGAGATGACCGTCTCGCGCTACGGCATTCGCGAGGGGCTTCTCCTCGAGCTCGCGCGCGTGACGCCGACGGTCGCCGATCCCGGCGCGGCGCGCGAGCGGTCGGTGCGCGAGTTCGCCGAGCGGTGTCACTACGAGGAAGGCCACGCGACGCAGGTGCGGCGGCTCGCGCTGCGGCTGTTCGACTCGCTCGGCGAGCGCATCGGCTGCGTCCCCGACGATCGCGCGACGCTCGCCGATGCCGCGCTGCTCCACGACGTGGGCTATCACATCAACTACGACCGGCACCACAAGCACTCGTACCATCTGATCGTCCACGCCGAGCTGCTGGGCATCGCGCCGGACGAGCAGGTGGTGATCGCCAACGTGGCTCGCTATCATCGCGGCGCTCCGCCACGAAAGAAGCACCGCAACTTCGGAGCGCTCGACAGGGCGATGCGCGACCGCATCGTGCGCCTGTCGGCGATCCTCCGACTCGCGGACGGCCTCGATCGCGGACATGTCGGCGCCGTCGGCGACGTGCGCGTCCGCTGGCTCCGTCGCTCCATCCGCATCGCACCGAAGCCGGCGCCGAACGCGGGGACGATCCGGCTCGAGCTGTGGGGCGCGCACCGGAAGTCGCAACCGCTAGCCGATCTCGCGGGTTGTCCGGTGGAGATCGTCGGGCCCGATCGCTCAGTGCTGTCGTCCGACGACGTGTCCGCCGACGACGAGTGACGCGGTCAGATGGTGGATGTGCGGCACTCCGACCGAAGGTGCGAAGCGCCATAGGGCGGAGCAATCTCCAACCGCTGGTCAGTCCGCCGACGGCTGTCGCGTCGAGAGCTCGTTGAACGGCCCGGCCTCGGTCCGCACCGCATCCGGTGTTCGGCCCCACGAATCGGTGAGCAGCCGGACATGCGTCGCCCGCACCTCCCCCTGCGGACGGCGCTGGATCCACCGGCCGTCGGCACCGAGGTCCCACGCCTGCCGATTGTCCTCGAGACACGCCGCGAGCAGCGTGCGCAGCCGCTCCTGCAATGCCGGCGTCTCCACTGGCACCGCCGCCTCCACACGGCGCAGGAAGTTCCGCGGCATCCAGTCCGCCGAGCCGATGTAGAGCTCGTCCTGCCCGCCATTGTGAAAGTGCCAGATGCGCGAATGCTCGAGGAAGCGGCCGACGATGCTCATCACGCGGATTCGGTCGCTCACCCCCGCGAGCGCGGGCCGCAGGCAGCAGATGCCGCGCACGATGAGATCGATCTCCACGCCGGCCTGCGAGGCGTGGTAGAGCGCATCGATCACGTCCGAATCGACGAGGGCGTTCATCTTCCCGACGATGCGCGCCCGCCGGCCGGCGCGTGCGTGCTGACTCTCGCGCTCGATCAGCTCGAGGAACCGTTCCTTCATGTTCGCCGGCGCGACGAGCAGCTTGCGATAGAGCCGCTGCCGCGAGATGCCGGTCAGTGAGTTGAACAGGTCGCTCACGTCGGCGCCGATCGACGGGCTGCAGGTGAACAGGCCGACGTCGGTGTACTGCCGCGCGGTGCGGGAGTTGTAGTTCCCGGTGCCGATGTGGACGTAGCGGCGCATGCCGTCCGGCTCGCGCCGCACGACCATCGCGGTCTTCGTGTGCGTCTTCAGCACCGCCGATCCGTAGGCGACGTGCACCCCGTAATCCTCGAGCGTACGCGCCCACGTGATGTTGTTCGCCTCGTCGCCGCGCGCCTTCAGCTCGATGAGCACCGCCACCTGCTTGCCGCGCTCCGCCGCCTCGGTCAGCGCGCGAACGATCGCGGTGTCGCCCGACGTGCGATACAGCGTCAGCTTGATCGCCAGCACCTGGTCGTCCGTCGCCGCGCTCTGCAGAAAGCGCTCGACGGTGGCGGAGAAGGAATCGAACGGATGGTGGACGAGGATGTCGCGCTCGCGGATGACGTCGAAGATCGAGTGCTGCGGGTCGCGCAGCTCCGGCGGCACGTTGCTCGTGAACGGAGGATCGCGCAGCTCGGGCATGTCGAGCTCGGCGATCTCCATCAGGTCGGAGAGGTCGAGCAGGTGCCCCGCCTCCTCGATGTCCACCTCGGAGAGCGAGCTCGTTGCGGGAAGGTCGGCGTCACGCAGCTCCTCGAGGAGCAGCGTGCGCAGGTGCGCCGGCATGTCGTCCTGCACCTCCAGCCGGATCACCTCACCGAACCGCCGTTCGAACACCTGCTCCTCGATCGTCGCCAGCAGATCTTCCGGTTCCTCGAGGTTGGTGAACTCGAGATCGGAATAGCGCGTGACGCGGAACGCGTACCAGCCGAGGATCTCCATCCCGGGAAAGAGCGCTTCGAGATTCTCCCCGATCACCTGCTCGAGCGGCACGAACTCGTGCGTCCTCCCGGGCACTCGCACCCACCGGCTCAGCCGCTTCGGCACCTTGACCCGCGCGAAGTGCACCGTGTTCAGCACCGGATCGCGCACCTCGACGGCCAGCGAGAGCGAGAGGTTGGAGACGTACGGGAAGGGATGTCCGACGTCGACCGCGAGCGGCGTGAGCACGGGGAAGATCTGCGACTCGAACTGCTCGTCGATCGCGCGGCGCTCCGCGGGTGTGACGTCGCCCATCCCGATGATGCGCACGCCGCGGGGCGCCAGCTCCTCGAGCAACGTCCCCAGGCAGCGGCGCCGGTCCTCCAGCAGCAGAGCGACGCGCTCCTTGATGAGGGCGAGCTGCTCGGAGATCGCCAGCCCGTCCGGCGTGGCATGGACGATCCCCGACGCGAGCTGCCGCCGCAATCCGCCGACGCGCACCATGAAGTACTCGTCGAGATTGCTGCTGAAGATCGAGAGGAACTTGACCCGCTCGAGCAGGGGCACGCGCCCGTCCGTCGCTTCGTGCATGACGCGGGCGTTGAACGCGAGCCAGCTCAGCTCGCGGTTCAGGTACATCGATTCGTACGGCGCGTGCTCGGGCATCAGCCTCCAGGGTGCTGCTGGATGCTACTTGATGGAATCGACCCGCGTCAGCAGCGCGGTGCGCATCCCCTCCGGGAGCGGTGCGTAGTCGAGCGACGATTCCATCCCCTGCCCGTCATTCAGCGCCCACCGAAGAAAATCCGTCAGCTTCTTCCCCTTGGTGGCATCGGCTTGCCTGGCGTAGGCGAGGATCCAGGTGAACGACGAGATCGGGTAGACGCCGGCACCGGGCGCGTTGACGATCGAGATGCGATAGTCCGTCGTCGCGGGGAGCTTGCTCGCCGCGCCGGCGGCCGCCGCGGTGACCGACGCGATGCCCGGCACGACGAACTCTCCATTCGCGTTCTTCACCGCCGCCATGTTCATCTTGTTCTGCGTCGCATAGGCGAGCTCGACGTAACCGATGGCGCCCGGCGTCTGCCTGACCTGTCCTGCCACGCCTTCGTTCCCCTTGGCGCCGAGGCCGGCGGGCCACTGGACTTCCTTGCCCTTCCCCGGCTTGGTGGCCCAGGCCGGGCTCACGCTCGCCAGGTAGTCGGTGAAGACGTAGCTCGTCCCCGAGCCGTCGGAGCGATGCACGACGAGGATGTCCGAGGCCGGGAGTTTGGCACCGGGATTGAGCGCCGCGATCCGCGCATCGTTCCACTTCGTGATCTGGCCCTGGAAGATCGCCGCGATGACGTCGCCCGTGAGCTTCAGTGGCGCGCCGAGCTCCGGGAGATCGTAGACGATCACGACCGCGCCGAGTGCCGTCGGGATGTGCAGGACCGGACCGCCCTTCGCCTTGGCCAGCTCGACGTCCGACATCGGCGCATCGGAGGCGCCGAAGTCGACCGTCTGTTCGGAGAGCTGCCGGATGCCACCGCCGGAGCCGATCGACTGATAGTTGATCTTCACGCCGGTCTTCGTGGCGTAGGCGTCGAACCACTTCGAGTAGAGCGGATAGGGGAAGGTCGCGCCGGCCCCGGTCAGGTCCGCGCCGGACGTGGTCGCCGTCGCGGGAGCGTTCGCGGGCGCCCCGTCCTTGCCTGCCGAGGTCTTCGACGAATCACCGCACGCGGATGTGAGAGCGAGGGCGGCGAGCACGAACATCGATCGTTGCATGGAATCCTCTGAGAGTGTGAATCAGAGGAAAGGTGCGCGCATCGATCGGCCGATCGCAGCGTGCGTCGACGATCGTGACACGATCGCAACAAACGCTACAGCGGATGCACCGCGTGCAGGATCCAGTAGGAGAGCGCGGCCATGATACCCGCGGCCGGGATCGTGAGGATCCACGCCCACACGATGCGTCCCGCGAGTCCCCACCGTACGGCGGAGAGCCGGTTCGTCGCGCCCACGCCGACGATCGCGCCGGTGATGGTGTGCGTGGTGCTGACGGGAATGCCCCAATGCGTCGCGAGCTGGATCGCGATGGCGCCCCCGGTCTCCGCCGCGAAGCCGCCCATCGGCCGAAGCTTCGTGATGCGCGACCCCATCGTGTGCACGATCCGCCAGCCGCCGAACAGCGTGCCAAGCGAGATCATCGAGTATGCCCCGATCTCCACCCAGCGCGGGATCGTCTTGAAGTCTTCCACGTACAGGTGGTGCAGCCATCCCGTCTGGCCGGCGAAATACCCCTTGCTGGCCACGAGCAGGCCAAGGATGATCCCCATCGTCTTCTGCGCGTCGTTCCCACCGTGGGAGTACGAGAGCAGCGCGGAGCTCAGCAGCTGCGCCGGCCGGAAGACGTGGTCGATGCGCGCCGCGTTGAGACGCCGGAACGTCCAGTAACACGCCACCATCAGCGCGAAGCCGGCCAGGAATCCGACGAGCGGCGAGATCACGATGAACGAGAGCGTCTGCACCCACTTCGGGCCCCAGGTGATCCCCTGGGTCCCGGCCTTCGCCATCGCCGCCCCGGCATAACCGCCGATGAGCGCGTGCGACGAGCTGCTCGGGATGCCATAGGTCCAGGTGATCACGTTCCAGAAGATCGCGCCGAGCAATCCGCCAAGGATGACGTGCGGGTCCACGATGCTCTGCTCGATCATCCCGCCGCCGACGGCCTTCGCCACGGCGACGCTGCCGGTGAACAGCGCGGCGAAGTTGAACGTCGCGGCCCAGAACACCGCCGCGAGCGGACTGAGGACGCGCGTGCCCACGATCGTGGCGATGGAATTCGCCGAGTCGTGAAAGCCGTTGCTGAAGTCGAAGATGAAGGCGATCGCGATGATCGCGACGACGTACCAGACCACGGTGTCAGGCGTTCTTGATGGAGATGCTGTGCACCGCGTTCGCGACACCCATGCACAGGTCGATCGCGATCTCGAGCGTCTCGTACACCTCCTTCCAGCGAATCACTTCGATGGGGTCCGGCGTACCGGCGAAGAGCGCGCCGACCGCATCGTGATAGATCGCGTCCCCCTCCTCCTCGAGCCGCTTGATCTCGCTCGCCTGCGCGCTCACGTCACTCGGCGTCCTGATGGCGGTGACCGCGACGGCGATGTGCTCGGCCGCCTCGCAGATCACATGCGCCATACGCTTCGCCGGCTCGCGAACCTCGTTGATGTGCAGCATGACGACGCGGCGCGCCGTGCCGTCGAGCCGGTCGATCACGTCGTCCAGCCGCGACGCGAGCAGATGGATGTCCTCGCGATCGATCGGCGTGATGAAGCTCTTGTCGATCCTGGTGTTGATCGAGAGGGTCAGGACGTCCGCCTGATGTTCGACGTCCTTGATCTGCCGCACCAGGTCCGCCGTCCGGGCCGGATCGGCGAAGAGTTGATTCAGGAGACCAGCCGCCGTCTTGAGATGCTCCGCCAGTTGATTGAAGAGGTCGAAGAACTGCTCGTCGCGCGGAATCAGGCGGTTCAGCATGCGATCCGGGTCCGGGTAGAAAGCCCGCAAAAGTTACCCGCACGCTGCGGGCTGGGCAAATGGCGAGGCCGCTCGACTCGGCTCACCAACTCGCTCTCGTCCTCGGATGCTCGATCTCGCGAATCTCCGCACGCCTCGCGACGAGGCGCTCGTTCTCGAACAGCTTGATGAGGAGAAGGCCGGCGAGGAATCCGCCCACGTGCGCCCACACCGCCACGCCTCCCGAGACCTCCGGGCGCATCGGGGAGAGCTGCGGCAGCCCGGCGAACACCTGGAGGAAGAACCACCAGAGCAGCACCAGCCACGCCGGGATGGCGAACACTTTGAAGAAGATGACGAAGATGAACAGCATGTTCACCCGCACCTTCGGATAGAGCACCAGATAGGCGCCCATCACGCCCGAGATCGCACCGGACGCGCCGACGGTCGGCACTGGCGACGCGGGAGAGACCATCACGTGCGCCGCGGCCGCCACGAGTCCGCAGAGCAGGTAGAACACCAGAAAGCGCCCTGGCCCCATGCTGTCTTCGATGTTGTTCCCGAAGACCCAGAAGAACAGCATGTTGCCGAGCAGATGCCCCCAGCTCCCGTGCAGGAACATCGAGATGATGGGGGTGAACTTGTTGATCGGCGAGTCGCTCAGGACGCAGGCCAGCCCGTCGCCCAGGGGCACTTCCAGTCCCATCGGCGCCCGGTGCGTCAGCTCACCCGGAATCAGCCCGAGGTGGCAGACGGAGGTCGGAAGGGCCTCCCCGACCCCCGCGCCCTGCACCGTCATCCACACAGCGACGGTCACCCCAATGATGAGCCA
>Ga0308176_10001955_pt1 | contig 12949 bp, 11 predicted proteins | sample PhyCR2_3_FD_203890 | JGI IMG/M metagenome (GOLD analysis project Ga0308176, IMG submission 203890) | Soil microbial communities from UC Gill Tract Community Farm, Albany, California, United States - DLSLS.C.R2 | ecosystem: Environmental > Terrestrial > Soil > Agricultural land | place: USA... | reverse complement strand
AGCAGGGCCTGCGAGCCCTGCTGGAGGCCGAAGGCCGCCTCGCGGCCTGAGCCCCTCGCCCTCGAGGCGCCGCCCGCCCTCCAGGCCGCGCCGGCGCCCTGGCCACCACCGCGCCGAGTTGCCGGTTTCTGACGCATAGCGACAGGAAGCGGCAACTCGGGGCTAAGCTGCACGGCCGTGCGGGTCATCGACGTAGAGCACCTGGGGCGGCCGCATGTGATCGGCTGCTGGGAGGTCGACGACCTGCTCGTCGATCCTGGGCCGGAGTCCTCGCTGCCGACCCTGCTGTCGGCGATCGGCGAGGAGCAGCCGCGGGCACTGCTGCTGACCCACATCCACCTCGACCACGCGGCCGCGACCGGCGCGATGGTCCGCCGCTGGCCTGATCTCGAGGTCTACGTCCACCAGCGCGGCGCCCCGCACCTGATCGACCCCTCGAAGCTGCTGGCAAGCGCGGAGCGCCTCTACGGCGATCAGATGGAGCGCCTCTGGGGCGAGATCTTGCCCGTGCCCGAGGCCAACGTGCACACGCTCGCCGGCGGCGAGACGGTCTTCGGGATGCGCGTCGCCTATACCCCCGGACACGCCTCCCACCACGTCTGCTACCTGCACGAGGACAGCGGCACCGCCTTCGTCGGCGACGTCGCCGCGGTGAAGATCCCCGGCTGCGAGTTCGTTCAGCCCCCCACCCCTCCCCCTGACATCGACGTCGAGCTGTGGGAGGAGTCGGTCGGAATCGTCGAATCGTGGCGCCCCGATCGCCTTGCCCTCACCCACTTCGGCGCCGTCGAGGACCCCCCGACGCACCTGGCCGCCGTGCGCCAGCGCCTGCGGGAGGAGGCGGAGTTGGCGCGCGAGCTCGGCGAGGAGGAGTACGAGGCCCGCGCCGCCGCGACGGTGGAAGCGGCCTGCGGAGATCCCGAGGTGGCCGCCGAGTTACTGCAGGCGGTCCCGCTCGGATACCAGTGGCGGGGCCTGGACCGCTACTGGAGCAAGCGCGGCTGACTCTCGCGTCGCTCCGCGGCTCAGCCGAGGTGCTCGCGCATGCGCTCGACCGCCTCTTCGATGCGGTGATCGGGCGTGGTCAGCGAGATTCGGAAGAAGCCCTCGCCGCTGGGCCCGTACATCGAGCCCGGCGAGACGACCACCGCCGCCTCCTCGAGCACCAGCTCGCAGAAGGAGGTCGACGTATGGCTGTCGGGGACGGGCGCCCAGACGTAGATCGTGCCCTTCGGCGCCTCCACCTCGACGCCGATCTCGCCCAGGGCGGCGACCACGAGGTCGCGGCGTCGGGTGTACGTCTCGTTCATCTCCCTCAGCGGCTCCTGCGGCCCCTCGAGGGCGGCGACACCCGCCATCTGCACCGCCTCGAAGAGGCCGGAGTCGACGTTGGTCTTCAGCCGCCAGTAGGTCTGGACGGCGTCTGCGTTGCCGAGGATCGCGGCGCAGCGCCAGCCGGTCATGTTGTAGCCCTTGGAGAGGGAGAAGACCTCGACGCCGACCTCCTTGGCGCCTGGCGTGGCGAGGAAGCTGGGGGCGAGGTAGCCGTCGTAGGTCGTCTCCGAGTAGGCGTTGTCGTGGACGACGAGGATCTCGTGCTCGCGGGCGAAGTCCACCAACTCCTCGAAGAAGCCCTCGGGCACGACGGCGCCGGTCGGGTTGTTCGGGTAGTTGACGAACATCAGCCTGGCCTCCCGCGCGACGTCGGCCGGCACGGCGCCGAGGTCGGGCGCGAAGCCGCGCTCGGGCAGCAACGGCAGCAGCTCGGCCCTGGCACCGGCAAGGATCGGCCCGCCGGTGTAGACCGGGTAGCCGGGGTCGGAGGCCAGGGCGACGCCGCCGTGGTCGAGGAAAGCGAAGCAGAGGTTGTAGATGCACTCCTTGGCGCCGATCGCCGGGATCACCTCGCCGGCGGGGTCGATCTCGACTCCGAAGCGGCGGCGGTAGAAGTCGGCGAACGCCTGGCGGAACCGCTCGTGGCCGCGGTTGCTCGGGTACTGGTGGAAAGCGGGGTCGGCCACAGCCTCCTGCATCGCCGCGACGACGTGGGGGTAGGTCGGCAGATCGGGGTCGCCGATGCCGAGGCTGATCACGTCGACGCCGGCGGCGCGCTTCTCAGCGATCTGCTGCTCGAGCTCCTGGAACTTGTACGGAGGGATGGCCTCCAGGCGCCTGGACGGATCCGCGATTCCCATCGGCGCGGGAATCTATCCGTCCAGCTCGGAGAGCGCCTGCAGCAGCTCCGGCGAGAGCTCGCCCGCGAACACCGGCTCGGCCCAGCCGTTGAGCCGCACCGAGAGGTCCTCACCGACCTCGACCTCCAGCTCCCCCCCGTCCAGCTCGACCACGATCGGGCTGCTCGCCCCGCGCAGGCAGGCGGTGACCGCGGCGCCGCTGGCGCCGGTGCCCGAGGAGAGCGTCTCCCCCACGCCGCGCTCGAATATCCGAGCCCGGACGCGGCTGCCGTCGATGTCGAGGAAGGAGACGTTGGTGCGGTTGGGGAACAGCTCGTGGCCTTCGATCGGCGGGCCGATCTCACCGAGGTCGAGGTCATCGAGCTGGGAGCCGACAACGATCGCGCACTGGGGGTTGCCGATCGAGACGTGCTGGAACTCCCACTCGCGACCGGCGGCGCTGAGAGTGCCGCGGCCGTCCTCGCCCCCGGAGGGGAAGTCCTTCGAGCTGGTCGCGGCCCGGCCCATGTCGACCGAGCAGGTCAGCTCGCCGGTGATGGTCGGCCGGATCGGGCCCGCCGCGGTGCCGATCACGAACTGCTCGGCGTCCGTCCAGCCGTGCCGGCGCAGGTATAGGATCGCCTCGCGGGCGCCGTTGCCGGAGAGCTCGGCCTCCGAGCCGTCGGGGTTGAAGATACGCAGGTCCGCTACCAGGTCGGGGTCCTCGCTCGGGGCCAGCAGCAGCACCCCGTCGGCGCCGATCCCGAAGTGCTGGTCGCACAGCCACTCCACCCGCGTAGCGGTCAGCTGCCAGGGGAGCCGGTCCCGCTCGAGGATCAGGTAGTCGTTGCCGAGCGCCTGCCACTTCTCGAATCTCACGGGCGGCAGCCTAATCGGCGGCGTCGATTCGCCGCGCCACCTCCGCGTCGCTGATGCCAGTGCGGTCGATCCAGCGCAGGGCCGGGATCTTCCGCATCCAGGTCAGCTGGCGGCGGGCGTAGTTGCGCGAGCGCTTCTTCATCGTCTCGACATCCCCAACGAGCAGCTCGTCGAACCCCAGCGCGCGGCGGGCGGTGCGGCCGGGCCCCAGCGACTCCGCGCGCTGCGCCTCGGCGGCCGCGCCGGCGTCGACCATCGCCTCCACCCGGGCGCCGATCCTCTCGTAGAGCGCCTGCCGGTCCATGTCGAGACCGAAGATCGCGGTCGGATGGCGGGTCTGGGGGGACCAGAGCTCGGAATCGTCCGATTCTGCAGGAACCTTCTGCAGCGAGAGCTCCGCCAGCGCTGCCCGCAGGTAGAGCCCCGTCCCGCCTACCACGATCGGTCGCCGCCCCGCGGCCAGCGCCGCGTCGATCTCCCGATGGGCCAGCGGCATGTAATCCCCGATCGAGAAGTCCGCCGTCACCGGCACGAACTCCAGCAGCCGGTGCTCCAGCCGCCCCCGCTCCTCCTCGCTCGGCGCCCCCGTCAGCGTCGGCATGCCCTCGTAGATCTGCAGCGCGTCGCAGTTGACCGCCACCGGATCCTCCCCCCGCTCCCGCAGCAGCTCGGCGAGCTCAATCGCGACCCCGGTCTTCCCAACCCCGGTCGGCCCGAATATCGCGAGAACCTGCAGCTTGCTCCTCAGCCGATCATTTGAGAGAGGGGCTTCACCGACACCCCACTCAGCGTCTGCGAAGTCGCGCTTTCGATCTCGACCGGCACGAACTCACCGGGCTCGGCTACCCCCTCGAAGTTGACCGCCTTACCGTGCCGGGTCCTTCCCCGCAGCTTGGTCTCGTCCGTGCGGCTGGTCCCTTCGACGAGGACGTCGAGGGTGCGGCCGACGAACCGCTGCGCCCGCTCGGCCGCGCGTCTCTGCACCGCCTCGACCAGGCGTTCCATCCGCTCGACCTTGACGGGGTGCGGAACCTGCCCCTCCATCGTCGCCGCCTCGGTTTCGCGCCGGGGCGAGAAGACGAAGGTGAAGGCGCCGTCGTAGCCGACCTCCTCCACCACCTCCAGCGTCTCGCGGAAGTCCGCCTCGCTCTCCCCCGGGAAGCCGACGATGATGTCCGTGGTGATCGCGCAGTCCGGCACGTGCTCGCGGATCAGCGCCACCCGGTCCATGTAGCGGCGGCGGTCGTAGGTGCGGCGCATCCTTTTCAGGACCGAGCTGGAGCCCGACTGCAGCGGCAGGTGGATCTGCTCGCAGAGCGCCGGCAGCTCGGCGTGGGCGCGGATCACGTCCTCCTTCATGTCCTTGGGGTGCGGGCTGGTGTAGCGGATCCGCTCGATCCCCTCCACGGCGTCGACGCGGCGCAGCAGCTCCGAGAAGCCGATCCGCCGCTCGCGCGGCAGGTCACGGCCGTAGCCGTTCACGTTCTGACCCAGCAGCGTCACCTCCCGCACGCCGTCGGCGGCAAGCCGCTCGGCTTCGACGACCAGCTCGCCGGGGTCGCGGCTTACCTCGCGCCCGCGGGTGCTGGGGACGATGCAGTAGGAGCAGACGCAGTTGCACCCTTGCGAGATCTGCAGCCAGCCCTGGAACTCGCGCTCGCGACGGGCGGGCAGATGGCCCGAGAAGTCCTCGAACTCGAAGTACCCCTGCGCCGTCAGCGAGTCGGAGTTGAGGAACTCGGCCAGCTTGTGGATCTGCCCGGGCCCGAAGGCGACGTCGACGAACGGGAAGCGCTCGAAGACCTCCTCCTTCACCGATTGCGCCCAGCAGCCCCCGACACCGACCAGCCGCTCGGGATCTTCGCCCTTCAGCCGCTTGGCCTCGCCGAGATGGGCGATGAAGCGGCTGTCGGCCGACTCGCGGATCGAGCAGGTGTTGAAGAGGATCAGGTCGGCCTGCGAGCGCTCCTCCGCCTCCTCGTAGCCGAGCGAAGCAAGCATGCCCCGCATCCGCTCAGAATCGTGCACGTTCATCTGGCACCCGAACGTGGTGACGTGAAACCGCTTGGCCATGGCCGTGAGGGTACCGACAGCGCGTGGGTGCGGAGATGGCTACCTCGACTGGCCGCGCGGGCCGGCGGGTCCTGTCGCCGCAGGAACCCCCATGTCCTCCGGTAGCTAAAGCTTCCTCGGACATGGGTCCCCCTACGGCGCCACCCCCCGGCAGCAGCGTCCGCCGCCGACGAGGGAAGCGCTTTCCAGCTTCCGATGTGCAGAAGCTCGGCACCGCACGGCTTGTCAGCCGCTGGATGCCAGCGCTCCTCCGGGCGGGTGGCACGGTAGGGGGGCCCACCCCGAGGAAGCTTTAGCTACCGCAGGGGTGGGGGGCCCCTGCCGTGACAGGACCCGCCCGGCCGGAGCGGAGGAGAGCGGCGACTGGAACGCCGGTCAGCGGGCTTACTTGACGACCAGGGTGCCTTCCATACCGGCCTCTCGGTGGCCCGGTACGGAGCAGTAGAAGGTGTAGGTGCCTGGCTTCAGGTCGGCCGTCTCGGATTCTTCGCCTTCGGCGATCGGTTCGAACCCGGCCAGTTCCTTGCCTTGCTCTTCGATCACCACGTTGTGGGGGATCGCGGAGGGGTTGGTGAAGTCGATCGTCACCTTGCCCGGCTTGGCGCTGAGCTCGGTCTTGTCGAAGGCAAGCGCGGTGGGAGAGGCCGCCAGCTGCAGGGTGGTGGTCGCCGTCTGGGCGCCTTCTCCGGCCGAGCCTTCTTCGGACTTTTCGGCTTCTCCGCCCTCCGCTCCGGCTTCGCTTTCGGCGGGCGTCGGGGTCTCTCCCGTTTCGCCTTCTTCAGCGGCCTGCCGCTCGGTCTCCGCCGCCCGTGCCTTTACCTCGTCCTTGCCGTTGAGGACCCCGAACGTCGTCGCGAGGCCAATCAGGATCGCGAACCAGAGGACGACGAGCGGCAGCACCTTCCCCGGAAAGTCCCTCAGTTTGAGGCCGAGGAGGCTGACGATGACGGCCGAGACGGCCAGGGCGATTCCGAAGATGTAGAAGGCGGTGTTGTTGTCCATGTGCGGCGGTGATCCTATAGCGGAGACGCCCCGGCGGGCGGCCTGGCGACGGAGCCCGGCGCCTCATCGACGCCAAGCCGACTTTGACCACCCGGAGGTGGGGTCAAAGTCGGTTGCGAGTCCCTTCCGATCGCCTACCTGGGCGATTCGGCGACATCACCCGTTCAGGCGGCCTGCGCCTCCGCGGCCACCTCTGCCTCGGGCTCGCCGGACTGCGTCTCCGGCGACGCGTCCGCATCGATCCCAAGCGCCGCGCGGACCTTCGTTTCGATCTCCAGCGCGAGCTCAGGGTTGTCCACCAGGAACTGTTTGGCGTTGTTGCGGCCCTGGCCCAGCCTCGTCTCGCCGTAGGAGAAGAAGGATCCCGATTTCTGGACCAGGTCCTGCTCCATGCCGAAGTCGAGCAGCCCCCCCTCGCGCGAGATCCCGACGCCGTACTCGATGTCGAATTCGGCCTGTCGGAACGGCGAGGCGACCTTGTTCTTCACGACTTTGACCCGGACCCGGTTGCCGACCGCCTCGGTGCCTTCCTTCAGGGTCTCGATGCGGCGGATGTCGAGCCGCTGGGAGGCGTAGAACTTCAGCGCCCGGCCTCCCGGCTGAGTCTCGGGCGAGCCAAACTGGACGCCGACCTTTTCCCGGATCTGGTTGGTGAAGAGGCAGACGGTGTTGGTCCGGTTGAGGTTGCCGGCCAGTTTTCGCATCGCCTGCGACATCAACCGCGCCTGCAGGCCGACGGTGGTGTCGCCGATCTGGCCGTCCAGCTCGGCTTTCGGCGTCAGCGCTGCGACCGAGTCGATCGCCACCACGTCTACCGCGGCGGAGGCGATCAGCCGATCGGCGATCTGCAGTGCCTGCTCCCCGTAGTCGGGCTGGGAGACGAGCAGCTCGTCGGTATCGACGCCGATCGCCCGGGCGTAGACGGGGTCGATCGCGTGCTCGGTGTCGATGAAGGCGCAGACGCCGCCCAGGGCCTGGGCCTGGGCGATGATGTGGTTGACCAGGGTCGTCTTCCCGGAGGACTCGGGACCGAAGATCTCGACGATCCGGCCGCGGGGAACGCCTCCGATACCGAGCGCGAGGTCGAGCGCCAGCGCCCCGGTCGGGATCGCGTCGACCTTGACCGTCCCCTTGTCGCCGAGCCGCATCAGGGCGCCCTCGCCGAACTCTTTTTTGATGCCGTTGACGGCGCCCTCGAGCGCCGCGTCCTTGGCCCGAGCCTCTTTCGCCGATGCGTCCCTCAAGTTCACTTTCGCCATCTAGATCACCTCACTGCCGCCCCCTCCGGGCAGCTCGACTTGGGCCAACGGCACATATCGCGCACCGGTCGGCTGGAGTTCAGAACGGTAAAGAGCCAGCCGGACAGCAAGCCGCGGCTCCGTGAGCTCGCCGGGGATCGGCCCCGGCGGCTCCGAGACGACCGCCGGCCGCCTCGATCCGCGCGCCTCGGGACGGACCCGGGCGACGGTGACGTGCGGCCAGAACGGCCGCTTCTCGGGCTCGTAGAAGCCCCCCTCGACAAGATTCCCCTCGACCACCGCCTGCAGCGCCTCGGTGCCCGGCGAGATCGCCGGCAGGGCGAACAGCCGGGCTCGCCCCCGCGGCGGCTTCTGCACCGGGTCGCGCAGCTCCAGCCAGGGGGCCGGCCCGCCGCTGGCGCGGACCGCATCGGCGATCCGCTCGATCTCCTTCTCCGGCCTGTAGCCGAGGAAGGCGAGGGTGATGTGCAGCGACTCCTCCGGGACCGGCCGCAGCGACGGGTCCGAGAGCGCCTCGCGGCCCCAGGTGACGATCCCACGGCGCGTCTCGCCGGGGAGGTCGAGGGCCACGAAAAGGCGCGCCCTGGGGCTCTTCAACCGCTGCTTCGCCATCGCCGGCCAAGCTACGGGTCAAATCGGCGCGAGACAACGCACGGCGGTAGAAGTTGTGGCGCCGAAGGCGCCCGAAAGCCGCGCCCGCCTCGCCTACGCCGCCGGATCGCTTCCGCCGCCGCCCAGCAGGGCGCGCAGCAGGTGCATGGCGACCAGCGCCGACCGTTCCCGCACGTCGGCGCGGCCGCCCGGGATCACCGGGTCGCGGGCGATCGCCCGGCCGCTCGCCAGGCGGGCGTTGAGGCAGACGTAGCCCACCGGCTTCTCCTCGCTGCCCCCTCCCGGCCCGGCAATCCCGGTGATCGAAACCGCCACGTCGGCCCCGAAGCGCTCCAGCGCCCCGATCGCCATCGCCTCGGCCACCTCCGGCGAGACGGCTCCCCTGGCCTCGATCAGGGCCGGATCGACATCCAGGAGCTCGGCCTTCGCCTCGTTGGAGTAGGCGACGACGCTGCCGGCCATGTACTCGGAGGAGCCGGGCAGATCGGTGATCCGCGCCGCCAGCAGGCCGCCGCTGCAGGACTCTGCCAGACCCAGCCGGTGCGGGCGGAGAAGCGTCGCGACCTGGGCGTCGATCGTCTCGCCGTCGAGGCTGAAGGTCTCCCGCGTGTGGCGTTCGACCAGCCCCTCGCGGACCGCCTCTGCGACCGGCAGCGCCTCGTCGCGGTAGCGGACGTCGATCTCGATCTCGCCCCGTCGCAGGCAGGTGGTGATCTCCACCGCCGAGAGGTCGACGCCGGCGGCCTCGATCTCGCGCAGGCTCTTGGCGATTTCCGACTCTGGCACGCCGAACATCCGCATCGTGTAGGCGCGCAGCGGGGTCGCCCGCGCCAGCACCGCCCGCACCGGCTCGGTGGCCAGCGCCCGCGGCCACATCGGCTGCAGCTCCCGCGGCGGCCCCGGCAGAACGATCACCACGCGCTCCCCGGCCGGCACCACCAGGCCGGGGGCCGTGCCGACTGGATCCAGCGGTGTCGCCCCTTCGGGCACCATCGCCTGCTTTCGGTTGGCCTCCGCCAGCGCCGCCCCGTCAAGCCGGAAGCGGCGGGCGAAGCCGCGCAGGATCTCGGCGATCTTCGCCTCCATCTCCTCGTCGAGGATCATCTCCCGCCCCGCGAAGCGGGCCACCACCTCGGCGGTCAGGTCGTCGGCGGTCGGCCCCAGGCCGCCGCTGGTGACGATCAGGTCCATCCCCTCGCCCTCCATGAAGCGGAGTGCGGCCTCGAGGTCGGCGACGCGGTCGGCGACGATGAGGATGTGCGCGACCTCTACGCCGAGGTCCGCCAGCCGTTCGGAGATCCAGGGCCCGTTGCTGTCAGCGATCCTGCCGGTCAGCACCTCGGTGCCGGTGACGACGATGCCAGCCCGCATCAGGTGCAGCTCGGCCGCTGGCCTTCGGGCAGTTCGCGCAGGTCCCCGTCCGCCCCGACGGAGAACCCGACCGGGCTCGAGCTTTCGCCGATGTTCGCCTGCCTGCCGTCCAAGGTCATCGCCACCGCGCCGTTGCCGAACGCCATCGTGAAGCTACCGGAGCGAAACGGTCCGGCGGATTCCCCGGGCGCCAGGATCAGGCCCGGCACCAGCAGTCGTCCCGAGCCGCCGAGCAGGCAGACCCAGACTTCAGCCTTGGCGCGCAGCGCCACGGAGTGCCTCCGCGCCTGCTGGCCGCTCGCGGCGGTGCTCCGGCCCCTGCCGCCTTCCAAGCGGCGCTGGGACTTTCCGCCGCCCTGTTGTTCGACAGCGGGCCCCGAGCTGCCCTGGCCGGCGATGCCGATCGCCACCAGGAGGGCGACCAGAGCCGCCGAGACGAGGCCCGCCAGCAGCTTCGGCGAGATCCGCTGCCGGCGTCGGTGGGAGCGTCGCGGCGCCCGCTGGGGCCGCGGATCGACCCGCGGCAGCCGCTCCCCGGGCCGCGTCCCACCGCTGCTGAGGCGCACCTCCTCGGCCAGCCGCTCGGCGTCAAGTCCGAGCAGGGCGGCGTAGGTGCGGACGAAGGCGCGCGCATAGGTGTCGCCGGGCAGCTCGTCCCATTCTTCGTTCTCCAGCGCCCGCAGGTAACGGCCGCGGATCTTGGTGGCTTCCTCGACCTCGGCCAGGCTCAGCTTGCGCCGGGAGCGCGCGTCGCGCAGCCTGGTCCCAACGCCTTTGTCCATGCTCCTCATTGTGGCCGCCAGCCACCCGAGCGCAAGCGCCGCGGGCTAGGCGTCAAGATCGAGCTCGGCGGCGACCGGCTCCGGGCCCCCGTCGCCGGGCTCGCCGAGGACGCGCGGCAGGTCGGCCTGCGTGATCAGGACCTGGCGTGGCTTGGAGCCCTCGTAGCCAGAGATCACGCCGCGGCGCTCGAGCATGTCGATCAGCCGGCCGGCGCGGGTGTAGCCCACCCGCAGCCGGCGCTGGATCATCGACACCGAGGCGGTCTCCGTCTGCACGACGAGGCGGATCGCCTCGTTCAGGAGATCGTCGCTGTCGGGGTCGAAGTCGTCCTCCCGGCCCTCCTCGGCGACCTCCTCGGGCTTCTCCAGCAGCTCGGCCTCGAACTCCGGTTCGCCCTGCTTGGCCCAGTGGCCGGTGATGCGGGCGATCTCCTCCTCGGTGATGAAGGCACCCTGCACGCGCTGCAGCTTCGAGGTGCCGGCGCCGCGGAACAGCATGTCCCCCTGACCGAGCAGCGCCTCGGCCCCGCCCTGGTCGAGGATGACCCGGGAGTCGGTCTGGGAGGAGACGGCGAAGGCGATCCGCGAGGGGATGTTCACCTTGATCGTGCCGGTGATGATGTCGGTCGAGGGGCGCTGCGTCGCAAGCACCAGATGGATCCCCGTCGCCCGGGACTTCTGCGCCAGGCGGATGATCGAGTCCTCGACTTCGGCCGGGGCGACCATCATCAGGTCCGCGAGCTCGTCGATCACGCAGAGGATGTGGGGCAGCGGCGCTTCGCCCTTCTTCAGGCGGACGCGATTGAGCTCCGCCAGGTTCCGCGCCCGCGCCTCGCTCATGATCCCGTAGCGGCTCTCCATCTCGCCGATCAGGTTGGAGAGAACGTTGGCGGCCAGGCGCGGCGAGGTGACCACCGGCGTCAGCAGGTGCGGGACGTTCTCGTAGTGGTTCAGCTCGACCTGCTTGGGGTCGACGAGGACGAGGCGGACCTCGTTGGGCGATGCCTGCATCAGGATCGAGGAGAGGATCGCGTTGACGCAACCGGACTTGCCCGAGCCCGTGGTGCCGGCGACGAGCACGTGCGGCATCTTCGCCAGGTCGGTCCAGACCGCGTTGCCGTCGATGCCCTTGCCGAGCCAGGCGACCAGCGGCGAGGTCTTCTCCGGCCGGCCGGCGTAGATGTCGCCCAGCCGGACCATCTTGCGGCTGCGGTTGGGCACCTCGACGCCGACCGCCTGCTTCCCCGGGATCGGGGCCAGGATGCGGATGTCGGTCGAGGCGAGCGCGTAGGCGATGTCGTTGGAGAGCTCGGTCACCTTCTTGACTTTCGTCCCCGGCGCCAGCCGCAGCTCGAAGCGAGAGACGTGCGGCCCGCTGACGATGCCGACGATCTTCGCCTCGACTCCGAAGTGGCCCAGCGTCTCGACCAGCTTTCGTCCGACGGCTTCGTGGTCGCGGGGGTCCGGGCCCTTGTCGCTCTTGCCGCGCTCGAGCAGCTTCGCCGAGGGGGGGCGGTAGTCGATCTCCTCGGACATCGTCACTCCGCGCTTGGAGCCCATCGGGGTGAGGCCGGCGTGGGCTCTCTCGCCGGGGTCGACGACGGCGACCGCGTCCTCGGAGTCGTAGTTCTGGAGCTCGGGCTGGGGAGACGGCTCCTCGTCGTCCTCCGCCGGGAGGACGAGCGTGCCGGTATCGGCGTCGGCATCGAAGATCGCGCCGTCGAAGCCGTCCTCGTCGTCTTCCGCGAGGGCGACGGTCGGCTCGAAGTCCTCGTCGTTCTCCGGGTAGTTGCTGAGCACGTCGGTCGGGCCGGCGAGCGTGGCGGCCTCGGCCCGGGCCTGCCGGTGCTGGCGCCAGTCGGCGTGGGTGCGGATGGCGGTGCGGGCGGCGGCGTCGCCGCCCGCAAAGGCACCGCGGAAGAGGGCCCGCAGGGAACGGCCGGCCCCCTGCGCCAGGGCGGACACCGAGGTGCCGGTGAGGAGCATGCCGCCGACGAGGACGATCAGCACGGTGAAGATGCGGGCCCCGACCTCGCCGAAGAGGTAGGTCAGAGCGGTTTCCACGCCGTAGCCGACCTTGCCGCCCTCCCAGCCGAAGAAGAGAACGAAGACGAGATAGATGCCGAAGGCGACGAGGAAGAGCCCGATCAGGTCGATGTGCCTCTGCTCCAGGGCCAGGCGCAAGCCGCCCCCGCCCGCAGGTCGCTTTTTCCCAGCCCCCCGCCGCCGCGCCGGTGCGGCGCGCTTCTTACGCACGAACATGGTCATCCGTTCGACGTCGAGCGCTTCTCCCCTGCGGCTAAATTCGCCATAAATCCCGCTCGCAGCGGCGATTTCGACGGCTACCATCGATTTCATGCTGAGTCAGATCGAGCAGCCCGGCGGTCGCGTGCTGGTGGTCGAGGACGATGCCGACATCGCCGACGTGCTGCGGCGGTCGCTGCGCAACGAGGGCTACGAGGTGAAGACCACCGCCGACGGGGTCGAGGCCCTTGACGTGGCCACCGGCTTCGTTCCCGACCTGGTCGTCCTCGACCTCGGCCTGCCGGGAATGGACGGAATCGAGGTCTGCAGGCGGCTGCGCAGTGACGGCGACGTCCCGATCCTGATGCTGACCGCCCGGGCGGAGACCGAGGACCGGGTTACAGGTCTCGACAGCGGCGCCGACGACTACCTGGCGAAGCCGTTCGAGCGCAAGGAGCTGCTGGCGCGGATCCGGGCTCTGCTGCGTCGGCGCCCGCCGCGGGGCGCCGCCTCGCTGGAAGTCGGCGACCTCGCGCTCAACCCGGACACCCAT
>Ga0308176_10001954_pt1 | contig 12951 bp, 14 predicted proteins | sample PhyCR2_3_FD_203890 | JGI IMG/M metagenome (GOLD analysis project Ga0308176, IMG submission 203890) | Soil microbial communities from UC Gill Tract Community Farm, Albany, California, United States - DLSLS.C.R2 | ecosystem: Environmental > Terrestrial > Soil > Agricultural land | place: USA... | reverse complement strand
CACCACGGGAATCTCGCTGAACGCGCTCGTCGGCAAACGCTTCCACGTCGGGCCGGTGGAGTGCGTGGGTCGACGACTCGCAGAGCCGTGCGCCCACCTGGAGAGGCTCGCACGCCCTGGGCTGCTACGGCCGCTCGTTCATCGCGGCGGTCTCCGAGCCGACATCCTCTCCGGCGGCACGATCTCGATCGGCGACGAAGTCGCGACGCCCGGCGAGTGATCCTGTGACCAGGATCCCGCTGGGTCGCGGCTCCGCTCCGGAAGACCGATCGCCAAAACCGCTCGCAACGAACGCTCCAGCACACCGCTGGAACGCGCGCTAGACCGGGGACGACGCGCGGAGGAGTTCGGCGATCTCTTCCCACTCCACCGCCGTTTGCCTGCCGGCGTCGAACTGGCGCAGCAAGGCGTCGTGCACGCTGCGCAGGTCGGGATCGTCCTTCGAGGGCTCGCGGCCGGTGTGCTGCTTGACGAGGAAGATGAGTCCGGCGATGCCGGAGTCCTTTGTGAAGCTGAGTTCGAGCGGACGGCCGAGCAGCGTCGGCACGTCGAAGGGCGCATACATCCACCAGAACTTGTTCAGCCCATCCGCGTGGATGCCCGCGCGGGTGCGGTGCGCGTCGCGGCCGTAGAGCGGGTACTTGGCCGGTACGCCCTGATCCATCTCTTCGTACAGCTCGACAAGCTCGTTCAGCGCGTGGAAGTCAGGCAGCTCCGGAAGGCAGCCCATCCCGGCTGCGTGCAGGAGCACCGCCTCAAGCGGTGCGTTGCCTGAGCGTTCGCCCTTGCCGAGCAGCGTGCCGTTGATCGTGCAGCAGCCCGCCTGCAGCGCGGCGAGGCAGTTGACGACGATCAGGTGCGTGTCGTTGTGAGGGTGGAACTCGAGGTCCTCCGCAACTACGCCTGCCTCGCGCAGTGCGCGCACCTGCTTCGGGACGGAGCGCGGCCAGGCGACGTTCTCGTACGGGAGGCCAAGGCCCATCGTGTCGCAGATGCGGAACTTCGGTGGCGCGAGCTCGGGGTAGCCGGAGGCGACCTCCTGCACCGCTTCAACGAAGGGCAGGACGAACTCGCGCGGGGCGCGCGTCGCGTCCTCGAGATGCAACCGCGGCCGCAGGCCGGCGTCGAGGACGGCGCGCACGGCATCGAGGTAAGCAGTCGCGGCGTTGCGGCGGCCACCGGGCGTGAACTTGTGGAACGTGTGGTAGTCGCTTGCCGACGCGAGCATCCCCGTCTCATGCACACCGACGTCGCGGACGAGCGCCGCGTCGTTGGCGCTCGCGCGGATCCATGTAGTCGGCTCCACAGGGGCGCCGTCGGCGTAGCGCTCGAGCGCCGCCTCGAGCATCTGCCGATCGGCTTCGCGGTACACAAAGAATTCGGCCTGGCGCAGCGCGCCGCTCGCGCCGGCGAAGGCGCACTGCAACTCGTAGATGCGGACGCCCTGCTCGACGGTGAGCGGCAGGCCGCCCTGCTGGCCATCACGGTGCGTCGTTTCGGTCGTCCAGACGACGGGCGGCAATGCAGGTGGTCGCTCGGTCCAGTCGTAGGCGGGGAAGCCGTCGCGCGGAAAGGCGCGCTCGAAGAGCTCGGGCTCGGCCGGGTCGGGCATCTGCTCGAAGTCCATACCGCCGACGTTAGCAAAGGTCGTCAACGTTGATTAGTATCGTCAATGCATGTCCTCGCTAGGTGCTGTCGACGCCGCCGAGTACCTCGACGTCTCGCGGGAGACGCTGTACGCCTATGTGAGCCGCGGCCTACTTGTCTCGGAGCCCGGCGAGGGTCGGAAGCGGCGGTATCCGCTGTGGGCGCTCGACGAGCTGCGCGCGCGGCGAGCAGAGCGGCGAGAGCCGGCAGCGGCCGCGTTGCGTTGGGGCACGCCGGTGCTCGAGTCGGCGCTGACGCTGATCGACCGCGGCGGCCTCTTCTATCGCGGCCGCAACGCAGTAGAGCTCTCGCGAACGGCGACGTTCGAGGAGGTGACAGCGCTCCTGTGGGACACGGACCCGGGCGGGCTCTTCCCCATGACAAGTGCACGCCGCCCACAGCGCGGCAGGCTCACCGACCGTCTCGTCGCCTCGCTCGTCGATCGCCGCGCGCGGCCACTGCCGGCGACGCTGCGGACAGCGGCCCAGACGGTGAACGCGCTCTTCGAAGCGGCCGGAGCGTATGGCGCCGGCACGCTCGCCGAGCGGCTCGCACGCGGGTGGCGCACAACGGCGGCCGGCGACCTGCAAGCGGCACTCATCCTCTGCGCCGACCATGAGCTCAACGCGAGCACGTTCGCAGCACGCGTCGTCGCGGCAACGGACGCACCGCTGCACAACGCGCTTCTCGCGGCGTTCTGCGCGCTCGAAGGGCGTAGGCACGGCGGCGCAAGCGCGCAGGTCACGGACTTGCTCGACCAGATCGACCGTCTTGGCGCGAAGCGCGCCCACGAAGAATGGCTCGCGCGGCACGGCTGGCTGCCAGGCTTCTGGAAAGACCATCCGGTGTACGCGACGGGCGACCCGCGCGCGGCCGAGTTGCTGCGCCGGCTTGACCTGCCGGCGCGTGACCCGGCTGCGAAAGCGATCGCGCTCGGCGAGCGAGTCGGGGGAACGCCAACGATAGAGCTTGCGCTCGCCGCCCTCGCGCGAGCGCATCGGCTGCCGTCCGACGCCGCCTTCGGGATCTTCGCGCTCGGCCGCTCGGCCGGCTGGGTCGCACACGCCCTCGAGGCGGCCACCGGAAGCCTGATTCGGCCGCGGGCCCGTTACGTCGGGCCGCGACCCCGCACGTGATCGCCGATCGGCGACGCACTGTCTAGAGGTCCCGCAGGCTGCCTTCGCCGGCCCGGACGAGTCCGGCTTCGTATGCGGCGACGACGGCTTGGGCGCGGTCGCGCAGATCGAGCTTCATGAAGATGCGCCCGATATGGGACTTGACTGTCGATTCTTCGACGTGGAGCCGGCGTGCGATCTCCTGGTTCGACAGTCCGCGTGCAACGAGGCCGAGGACATCGAGCTCACGATCGCTGAGCTGTTCGAGCGCCGGCGGGCGGATGAGGCCGGCGGGTGGGCGGCGGACGTAGTCCTCGATCAGTCGCTTCATGATCGCGGGTGCGAGGAGCTGCTCGCCGCCGGCGACGATGCGGACGGCGCCGATCAGTTGGTCGCGGGGGGAGCTCTTGAGGAGGAACCCGCTCGCGCCGGCGCGCAGCGCTTCGTAGACGTACTCGTCCGCGTCGAACGTTGTCAGCATGAGCACCTTCGATTTTCTGCCCGTCGCGAGGAGGCGGCGGGTCGCCTCGAGCCCGTCCAGATTCGGCATGCGGATGTCCATCAACACGATGTCGGGTTCGAGTTCTCGCACGAGCCGCAGCGCCTGCTCGCCGTCGGCGGCCTCCCCGACCACCTCGATGTCCGTTTGCGTTTCCAGGATCAGCCGGAAGCCGTCGCGGACGAGCACCTCGTCGTCTGCAAGCAGGACGCGGATCACGATTGCGTCTCGTCGAGCGGAAGGCGGGCGCGGACCTCGTAGCCTCCCACGGGCCGCGTGCCGGTGGTGAGCGTGCCGCCGTAGAGGTGCACACGCTCGCGCATGCCGATCAGCCCGTGCCCGTTGCCCGCGTCGTCGCCGTTGACGCCGCGGCCGTCGTCGCTGACAAGCAGTTCGATCGCCTCGCCGCCGTAGCGGAGGAGCACGTTTGCGTGCGCGGCGGCGGCGTGCTTGCGTGTGTTCGTGAGCGCTTCCTGCACGATTCGGTAGGCGGCGAGGTCGAGGCCGGGCGGCAGTGCGAGCGGTTCGCCCTCGACGGTGAGCTCGACCGAGAGCCCGGCTGCACGGTTCTCCGCGAGCAGTCCGTCGAGCCGTTCGAGGCTCGGTTGCGGGATCCGGGCCGGATCGTCGCCGTCCGGGCGGAGCATCGCGAGCAGTCGCGTCATCTCGGCCAGCGCCTGACGGCCGGTGCGCTGGATGGCTTGAAGCTGTCGTTGGGATTGCTCGCGGTCGACATCGAGCACTGCTTCTGCGGCCTCGGCCTGCACGACGACGAGGCTGACGGCGTGGGCGACCATGTCGTGAAGCTCACGCGCGATGCGCGCGCGTTCGGCGGCGACGGCTTGGCGCGACTGCGCTTCGCGCTGCCGCTCGAGCTCGGTTGCGCGCGTCTCGAGAAGTTCCGCCCGCCGCCGGTGCCGATGGACCGCGCGCGCGGCGAGCCAGGGAAGCGCGACGATCAGCGCGACGAAGACCGCGCCGGACGCGCCCCGGTCGTTAGCGGTCGCGAAGTCGATCGCCAGGCCGGCGGCGGCCACGGCGGCGCCGAGGAGCGCGCGGCGGAGGTCGGGCACGGCGCCGACGGCGTAGGCGAGCACAACCGTGGTCGCGATCAGCCAGTTCGCCTGCGGCGAGGAGGCAAGGAGCGACTGCGCGGCCACAGCCGCCATCGCCGTGGTCATCGCGGCAATCGGCCACCTGCGCCGCACCGCGACCACGAGCGTCGCCACCAGTGCGGCGGACGCCGTCACGGCCTTCGAGCCGGAAGCCGCTCCCGACCAGACGTGCTCCTGCGCCAGCGCGAGCAGCGCGGCCGCGAGCAGCGCGTCCGCGATCGGGGCGCGTGGGCGCGCGATCGAGAGTGCGGCCGTCACGAGAGCGACGGTATCGCTGGATTCCGCGTCGCGCATCCGACCGTAGTTGGAATTCGCGCCACCACGATCCGACCCCGGTGGGAGCAGGTTCCGTCTGCGGGGCGATGCCGCCGCGCCCGCGCCCGCCTAGCGTCGAGCGTGTTGCTCTCAACCGACCGTTGGAGGATTTCGTGAGATCGATTGCCCGTGTTCGCGTCGGCGCGCTCAGCCTGGTCGCCGCCGCGCCTGTCCTGTTCGCCGCCGACCTCGTCCGCTCCGACCACAGCGGCAGCGCCGCGCACCAGTTCACGGAGGTCGCAGCGAGTCGCACGCCGGAACTGGTCTCCGCGGCGCTCTTCCTTCTCGCCGCTCTGCTGCTCGCCGTCGCCGGCTTCGGCCTCGCCGGCTCGGTCGAGGGTCGCGGCGGACGGCTCGCGAATGTCGGCAGCGCCCTGCTCTGCGTCGGCGCGCTCTGGATCGGCGCCGGCCGGGCGATGTACGCGTCCCTGCTCTACGCCGTCACCACGCCGAACCTTCGCAGCGCCGATGCGGTCGCGGTGTTCGACAAGGTCAGCTCGTCCGCGGCGGTCGCGATCTTCCTGCCGACGCTGCTCGCCCTGATCGTCGGGCCGTTCGTCTTCGGCCTCGGCCTGAAGCGCGCCGGCCTCGTGCCGGTCTACGTGCCCGTCGCATGGCTGCTCGCAGCGATCGCATTCCAGGCGGTCGAGGGAAGGCGGCTAGCTGAGGCGGCCACATTCGGCCCGATGATGCTCGCGCTCGCCGCACTGGGTCTCGCAGTAGCACGTCGCAGCTCGGGAACACGCCTGCCCATCGGTCGCGTCGCGGCGATCGCGACGCTCGCGCTCGTCGGCGTCCTTGCACTCGCCGCCGGTGCGGCGGCAACGCCCCGGCACACGCTCGTGCTCATCGGGAAGACCCGCTCGGAAACCAGCCTGATGCGCGGCACGAAACAGCCGCAGCCCGGATCGAGATTCCTCGAGTACGGCACACTCAGCGGCGCCGCAACCGGGACGTTCGCCATCGAGGGCGTCCTCGCCTCACCCGCGTCAGCCGGCGTCGAGCTGACGACGGCCACCCTCATGCTGAGCGACGGCACGCTCGTCGCCGTCGGCAGCCACCGCAGCGTCGAGCGCTTCACGATGCCGATCCTCGGCGGCACCGGCGCCTACGCCGGCAAGCAGGGAACGATCTCCTTCGCGCCACTCCCGAAGGGCGCAGAACGACTGACCATCAAACTCCCGTAAACCACGATGACTCGATCACGTGGACGGAGCCTCGGCTCGGGGAAGGTCGACGAAGAACGTCGTGCCTCGCTCCCGCGAGAGGAGTCCGATGCGGCCGTCCATCCTCTCGGTCAGCTCGCGGGCGATGTAGAGCCCGAGACCTGTCCCGCCGACACCGCTTCGCTGTGCCGGGTCGAGTCGGAAGAACTTTTCGAAGACGCGGTCGCGGTCGCCCTCGGGTATGCCGGGGCCGTCGTCGGAGACCGTGATTCTGACCCTGACCTCTCGGAGGGTCGCCGCGAGCCGCACCTGCCCGAGGGAGTACTTGAGCGCGTTGTCGACGAGGTTCGCGACGACCTGGCGGAGACGGTCGAGGTCTGCTCGCACTACGAGACCCGTCTCGGTCTCGACGACGATGCGCGTTCTCACGTCGGGGCCGACGCCTCGGACGACCGCGTCGAGAACCTCGGTGCAATCGACGCTTTGCAGCTGGGTGTCGAAAACGTTTTCGTCGATCTGGCTCGCGAGAAGGATCTGGTCGAGTACCTTCTCGAGCCGCTGAGACTGTTCGACGATCATCGAGACCAGCGCGAGTCGCTGCGGCTCCGGGAGGTCGTCGTACCGGCCCTGGAGCGTCTGGGCTGCGCCGAGCGCTCCGGTGAGCGGGGTCCGCAGCTCGTGCGAGACGATGGCGACCAGGTCGGAGCGAACCTGGTCGAGCCGGTGCTCCCCGGTGACGTCGCGAATCGTGTAGACAACCGCGGCGCCCGCCTGCGCTGCGGTGACCGAGAGCCACGCCTCCCCGCGATCGCGCCGCACGGGAACAACGTGGGCGACCTGCGCCTCGTCGTCGCCGGCGATCGCGACTCGGGTTGCGATCCCCTCCCAGCCGTCCAGGGCTTCGGTGGCCTGGCGTGACACGGCGGCAGCCGCAGAGACGTCGAAGATCGTCTCGGCGGCGTGGTTCATGAGCTGAATCTCGCCCTCGTCGCCGATCAGAACCACGCCCTCTGCGATGTGTTCGAGAGCGTGCGCGGCTCGCGCGCGCGACTCGGCGTCCGCGCGCGCGGCGAGGAGCTCGCGCTCGTAGCGGCGACGTTCCGACGCGTCGAACGCGGTCGTGCGGACGGCGCGCGGCTTCCCTGCCTCGTCGGCGACGAGCGTCGAGTTCATGAGGACGGGAAGCCGTGTGCCGTCGGCCCGAACGAGCTCGAGAGCGATCTCCCGCACCTCCCCTTGCATCTGCAGCAGCGGCGCGTAATGCGTCTCGTAGTAGATCCGCGCACCCGGCGGCAGCAGGTCGAGCAGACGCTTTCGGCCGACCAGCTCCTCACGCTCGTATCCGGTCCACCGAAGCAGCGTCTGGTTCACGCGAACGAGCGTCCCGTCGAGCACCGACGTGAGGTACGCAACAGGGGCGTTCTCGTACAGATCTTCGGCGCTGTCGCGCAGCAGTTCCTCGGGGACGACGTCCCTCATCGGGTCCATGTCACCGGCCCGCGAGGAAGGGCGACGTTAGAGGAACCTTCTGATCGCTTCGACGGTTTCCTCCGGCGCGCTGAGGTTCGGACAATGTCCCTTCGCCTGCAGGTGCACGAGCTCGCTGCCCCGCAGCTCCTCGTGCACGAACTTCCCGACCGAGCTGGGGGCGATGATGTCGTCGCTGCACTGGAGGACCAGCGTCGGTGTCGTCACCCGACGCAGGTCGGCGCGGTTGTCGGACAGGAACGTCACGCGAGCGAACTGGCGCGCGATCTCGGGATCCGTTCGGCAAAAGCTGTTCGTGAGCTCCTCGCCCAAGTCCGGCCGGTCGGGTCGGCCCATGATGGCGGGTGCGTAGGTGTGCGACCAGCCGAGGAAGTTGCTGTCAAGCGCATCCAGCAGGCCTTCGATGTCTTTGCGCGTGAAACCGCCGTGGTACCCGTCGTCGTCGATGTAACGAGGGGATGGACCAACGAGGATCAGCTTCGCGAACCGCTCGGGCTCGGCTGCTGCGGCGAGGACGCCGATCATCGCGCTGACCGAGTGGCCGACGAAGATGACGTCGCGCAGCTCCAGCTCGCGGCAGATCTCGAGCACGTCGGCGGCGTAGCCGTCGAGGGATGCGTACTTCGTACGGCTGTAGGCACCGAGGTCGGACCCGCCCGCGCCGACGTGGTCGAAGAGCACGATCCGATACTCGTCGGCGAACGCCGGAGCGACATGCCTCCACATGTTCTGGTCGCAGCCGAACCCGTGCGCGAACATCATCGGCTGGCCGCGTGCAGCGCCGACGACCGAAACGTTGTTGCGAGTCATGACGCCCACTGGGGTACCAATCCTAATCGCCGCCCTCAGCCGGCCCACTGGTGGTCGCCCGCTGGACCGCCTGGAGGCGCAGCCGCTCCGCGGCGGCGAGGAGGTGCTCGGCTCGCACGGCTCGTTCGGCGGCGTCGGCAGGTGCGACCGCGAGCTGCTCGAGCCCGGACCACAGCGCACGATCGCTCTCGAGAAGCATGCGGCAGCCTTCGAGCTCCATCACCGGGGTGAGCGGCGACGGCCGGAGGACTCGCCCGTTGAGCTTCAGCCGCCCGAGCTTCTCGGCCGCCCACGCTCCGGCGTGACGGGTGGGAGAGGGGTTGCTGCCGAGTCGCTGCAGAAACGTCTCGAGACAGGCGAGGTCTTCCGCGGCGGCCCGAGCCAGCTCGGTGGCGAAGGCGCGCTCATCGCCGGCGCTCATTCGGCGCGCGAGCTCGCGCAGAGCCACGAGGAGGGCGTGGTGGTCGCGCACGTACAGGGCGAGCAGCCGCCCGTCGAAGGTTTCGTCCGTCGCGCGGTCGGGCTGCCTCAGATGCGCCTCGGTGAGCAGCGCCATGCGCGCACACGCGCGGCGCCCGAATTCGACCTGCTTGTGCCGGCCGAGTAGCCGGACGCCGAGCCGGATGAGCGAGTTCGCATCGGCGGGTCGCGAGACGGCGTGAGTTCGAAACTCGACCTCGCCGCTGTCGCGCCACTTCCACACCTCGAAATCGCGCTGCCCCGCCTCGACGTGTCCCTCGAGCGTGCGGTAGTTCCAGAAGAACACGTCCGCTTCGCACCCGTCCCGGTGCCGGGGTCCCTCTCCGACCTCGTTGACGCGGACGCCGGCGAAGATGCGGGCGCCGATTGCGTGCAGGATGAGCAGCATCTCGCGCTGCTCCAGCGGGACGGCTGGGTCGTAGTGGGCCTCGACGAGCGACGGATCGGCGAAGGCATAGCTGCGGCTGAGCAGGACGGCGGTCTCCCAGCTGCCTCGGTGCTCGGGCGGGCCAGGCTGCTCCGGCGGCAGCCGCTGGCGGTAGTCGTCTTGCTCCCATCCCGGGCCGGCCAGCGTCTGTGGGTCGAAGTTGAGCGGCCTGTCGCGCAGCGCCGCCAGCCGCGTTTCGATGTCGCCGCCGCCGAAGTCGAAGTCAGGGAAGCGCAAGGGGCTCATCCACTCTCCGGCTGATGATCTCGACTCCGCCTGTCAGCCGTCCCCCGGCAAGCGACGCGACCTGTTCGAGGAACGACGTCCACATGTGCAGTTGCACCTCTTTGGCCATGCGGAGATGGTGGTAGAGCAGGTTCGACACGCGGTCGCCGCTGCGCGCCCACGACTCGATCTCGAAGCAGAGCATCCCGTCGGTCTGCGTCGCCCGAAATTCGATCTGGCCGGCTTCGAGATGACCGGCGAGCGTGGCCAAGCGGAACGACGTCGTGGTCGTCTCCACGACGCGAACGGGCCCGTCCCACGGGCCGGGCATGCGGACGACCAGCTCCTCGCCGACCCCGAAGCGGCCGTGAGCGTCCCGAGCCTTGAGGAAGCGCGCGAGCTCCGTCGGTGCCGCACGGTTCGGATTGACCCTGAGGGAGCCGATCACCTCGTCGGGTGAGAGCCGCGCTTCGCGGATGCGAACGCGGTAGAGGCGATGGAAGAGCGGCCCGACGCCCTCCTCGATTGGCTGCAGGTCGCCGTCGACCCACGCCTCGGGCAGCGCAGGCGGAAGATCCGTCGCGTCTCCCTGCTCCTCGCTGCGGTGCATCGGTGTCGTCCGCCACATGTAGTGCCACGACGTCAGCGCGATCCCGACCGGCCAAAGCGCAGCGGTCCAGACTCGCCGCTGCAGCGAAAGGCGACCTGACACGGAGCTTGCCGATACCCGACAGAGCCCAGGAATGAACAAGCTTGGAACGGGCACAAGCGCGGCAGTGATCGTCCAGGCTCTGCATCGCCGCGGACTTCGCGGTTCTCAGTTCCACGTACTCTCGCTCGGCTCGGTCGGCCTGTGCATCGGCCTCTGGATCCGGGCAAAGACGGTCGACGAGGACGAGCGCGGCAACGCCGAGCGCCGCGCCCTCTTCGTCGGCCTCTGGGCGCCCACCCTCTGGCAGATGGGCGACTCGCTGCGGATGACCGAGCGGCCAAAGCGCCGACGGTTTCTCGGCGTACCCCGGGACTGAGGCTTTCGCCTACCTCGGCGCTTCCTTCCCGGCGTGGGCCGGCAGACTTTTCTCAACAGACGACGTTGCCCCAGCGCAGGGCTCAGGCAAGAAGAGGAGAGGGCCTGGCGATGCCTGGCCCTCTCCGGTGGTACGGACTTCGTCCTCTGGCCTACGCGAGAGCGAGGACGCGGTCGCTATGAGCGACGACCTTGCCGCTCGTGATCTTCGGCGCGTTCGGAATCACTGCGTCGAAGTTCTGCTCGGTCATCCACTCCGAAACGAGCGTCGTGGACTGTTCGACCTGCTCGGAGGTCTCGAAGAGACCGAGCGAGCTGAGGACGCCGGTGCTGCCCTCGATCAGGTAGTAGCCGGCGAAGCCGGGGAGCTCCCGGAGCTTCGGTACGAGCGTCTCGTTGACCTTGCCGACGACTTCGTTGATGCGAGTCGCGTCGACACCTTCGTAGCGACGAATGGTGGCATGCATGCGATGCTCCTTCTGTTTCTCCTACAGGGCAGTGCGCTCGAATGGGCGCACGGCGGCGGTCAGGCCAGGGTCACAGTCGGAGAGGAAGGTGCAAAGAGCCTCGACGGCTTCAACAGCTAGAGCCAACGCGCTGATCACAGCGTAGCCGCGATCCTGCGGAGCTGCGGTCCAGCAGAGTGGCAGCGGTGATTCGCTTCGACGCCACAGGGCTTCGTACACGCGAGGCGATACGGTGCTGTGATGACTGGTGAGACCGATGCCGGCGGCGGCCGGCGGCGCGCCCTCGACGAGTTCCTCGAGGCGCGGGTTGCGGAGGGGTTCCGCATCGAGGTCCACGAGGACACGCACGCGATTGTCGTCCAGGGCGGCGATTCATTCGTGAGCCGGCTTCTCGGCCGACGCCGCCGCTTCGTCGTCGAAGTGGACGACGAGGGCATGGCGTCGATGCGTTCGGCCGAGCCTGTCCGGCACTAAGAACTCCGCCTGCGTCCTGCCGGAGGCGGCTGGTCCGTGCGGTCCGGGGTCGCGGCCGCTTGGGCGGGGTCGGTCGGCTCGGGGACGGGGAAGTCGATGCTCACCGTCTCGTCCTGGCGGCGCTCCTCGATCTTGCCGCGCTGGGTGAGGGCGCGCTTGTCGGCCCGGGTTGCGGGCTGCTCGATCATCAGCGAGAAGCTACGCGGCCAGAGTTTCCTGGTCGCGACGACGTTTGCCTCGGCGGCGAGCAGCGTGATGTGAGCGGACAGGTAGATCCAGGAGAGCAGGCCGATCACGAGGCCGAAGGTGCCGTAGACGTTGTCTGCGCGCTTGAGCGTGTGGCCGACGTAGTAGCCGCCTAGGGTCTGCAGAAGCTCGTAGAGCACGCCGGCGGCGATTGCGCCGCCGCGCAGTTGCCGCCAGCTCACCTCGCGGGCCGTGAGGAGGCGGAAGCCGAGCCAGAAGAGGCCGACGTTGAGCGCGGTCGAGAGGGCGAGCGAGCCGATCTTCCAGGTGAGGCCGAAGCGGGCGCCGACGGTCGCGATCGCGGCGAGGATGGTGGTCGCGAGCGCGCCTCCGCCGAGCAGGGCCAGGAGCAGGAGTGCACGCCCGCGCGCGTGCAGTGGGTCGGGCCGACGCTTGAACGGGACGCCCCAGAGCTGGTTCATCGCGTTCTGGGCGGCGAGAAAGACGCCCATCCCGGCCCAGAGCGCGGCGGCGATCCCAAGCCCGAGCGCGAGCGAGCTCCCATGCAGTGAGCCGCGGCTGAGTTGCGGCCCGATCACCGGGAACTGGCCGAGTGCCGAGTTGACGATCCGCCGCTCCAGATGAGCGTGCCCCTGGAGGACGAAGCCGAGCACGGTCGTCAGGACGAGCAGCAGCGGAAAGATCGCGAAGAAGCCGTAATAGGTGATCGTCGCAGCCAGGTAGCCACCCTGATCGTCGCCGTACTTCTGCAGCACCGCGAGTGGGAAGCCAAGCCAGCGACGGCGCTGCTGGAAGCGGTCGAAGGCGCTGTATCGGTTCCCGAATCCGCTCACTTGTCTCGGGCGCCCGCTCGGCAGTCTGGAGCGACCAGCGTGCAACGGTTTACGATCTGCTCGATGTCCGGCGTCTACCCTCTGGGGCGCGTGTGTGAAGGATGATGCACAGAGCGCCCTCGCGGCCGGTGCGGTGTTGATTGTCGACGACGAGCCCGACTTTCGTTTCCTGCTCAGGACCACGCTCGAGCTGGCAGGCTACGCGGTGATCGAGGCGTCGCATGGTGAGGCAGCGCTCGAGTCTGTGCGCGAGTCGCATCCCGCGCTTGTGATCACGGATCGGATGATGCCGCGAATGGACGGCGGCGAGTTGATCCAGCGCCTTCGCGCCGACGTGTCGACATTGGCGATCCCGATCGTGATGTTGACCGGGACAAACGGCGCGCAGCCAGGGGCGGATGCGGTGCTGTCGAAGCCGTTTGAGCCGCACGCGCTGATCGAATTGGTTTCCCGGCTGATCGAGGGGGAGCGGTAGTGGAGCGCATGGGCACGGGCATCGCCGACCTGGACCTGATCGTCGGCGGCGGTCTGCCGCTGGGATCCCTGATCTTTATCGCGGGGGGTTCGGGGACCGGTAAGACGATCCTGGCGCAGCAGATGTGCTTCGCGAACGCGACCGCCGGACGGAAGGCGCTCTATTACACGATGGTGTCGGA
>Ga0308176_10001953_pt1 | contig 12951 bp, 13 predicted proteins | sample PhyCR2_3_FD_203890 | JGI IMG/M metagenome (GOLD analysis project Ga0308176, IMG submission 203890) | Soil microbial communities from UC Gill Tract Community Farm, Albany, California, United States - DLSLS.C.R2 | ecosystem: Environmental > Terrestrial > Soil > Agricultural land | place: USA... | reverse complement strand
TTCTTGTATATCTGAGGGCCTCGGCTCGTGTGCCATGGCTGAGGCCCGCCACACAGGAGGTGGCCTCGTGAAATTTCAACGTGTCCTCCCGCTGTCTCTAGCCTTCATCGCCGTCGCGGCCGCCGCTATTGCGCAGGAGATGCCTGCCGCGTACAAGGATGTATTGACCACCCTTGGCCGGCAGGGCGATTTCAAGGACAACGTCCTGAAGGTCAATATTCCCCGCAACGATCTGCAGGTCACGGTGGCGAACGTCAAAACGCCGACGCCGTTTGGGTTCGGCGGCTGGATCGCGATGACAAAAGGCACGGGCGGCAAAGAGGTCATGATGGGTGACCTGGTCCTGACCCAGGACCAAGTAAACCCCGTCATGTCGGCGCTGCTCGACAACGGGTTGGACGTCACCGCGCTCCACAACCACTTCTTCTGGGACGAGCCGCGGCTGTTCTTCATGCACGTGCACGGGTCCGGAACCGCGGCCGATCTCGCCCGCAAGGTCAAGCCGGCGCTGGATTTGATCACGAAGGCGCCTGGCGCGACGCCCGCCGCAGCCGCGCCAGCGCAAGCCCCTTCAGGTCTGGACACGGCAAAGCTCGCACAGATCGCGGGCCATCAGGGCGAACAGAACGGCGCCGTCTACAAGATCACCGTCGGCCGGACTGATCTCAAGGTGACGGACATGGGCGCGCCACTCAATTCGCGCATGGGACTCAATACGTGGGCCGCGTTCGTCGGCACGAACGACAATGCCGCGATCGCGGGTGATGTCGCGATGCTGGCGAACGAGGTGCAACCGGTGCTTCGAGCGCTACGGAAGACCGGACTCGACGTCGTCGCCATGCACCAGCATATGCTCGGCACGCAGCCGACGATCTACTTCCTCCACTACTGGGGGACCGGCCCGGCCGACAAGCTCGCTGCAGGATTCAAGGCTGCACTCGATCAGCTCGGCAAGGGTGCTGGCGCCGTGCGCAAGTGAGACGGCGAAGTATTCGACGGTGACTTTCGGCGGCGGTGCTTACAGCGACTGGCGAGTCGCTGCGCCAAGCTATTCACCCCGTGGGACTACGCCAGCATCACGCGGTCCATCGTCAAAGGAGCGGCGCGCGGCCGCCGAGTGGTAACCTCTGCCAGCGACTCAGCAAAGAGTGGAGCAGAGGACATGAAGGAGCCGGCGCGGTGCTGAAAAGGGTGACCATCGGCATCTTGCTCGTCCTTGTGGTGACGAGATGCGTAGGGCCTGCGCACGCCGGTCAACAGGCAGGGCCGGACTCTATCCTTTTCAATGGGAAGATCTTCACGAGCGTCGCCGCCCATCCTTATGTCCAGGCGCTCGCGATTCACGGGGAGCGCATCGTCGCGACCGGCGATTCCGCGAAGATGAGATCCCTGGCGGGGCCTCGGACACGGCTCATCGATCTCCTGGGACGCACGGTCATTCCCGGCATCAACGACGCCCACATTCATCTGGAACTGTCCCCCGCCGACACGGTCGATCTGCCGTTGGACAGCCTCAACCCGACCTGGGCGCAGGTAAAGGATGCCCTTGTCGCAGCCGTCGCGAAGGCGGGCACGGGAACGCTCGTCCGTGCGTACATCGGCCCCACGGTGTTTCTCGACCACGAGGTGACGCGCGAACCGCTCGACAAGCTGGCGCCCGATCATCCAGTCATTCTCGCGAGTGTCACGGGACATGCTGACATCTTGAACAGCCGTGCACTCGCCATGATCGGAATTCGCAACAGTCAGGCCGATCCGCTTGGCGGGCGCTTCGAGAGATCTGCGGACGGCAGACTGACGGGCGTCGCCCGCGAATATGCTGCGCTGTCCATCGCGCGAAAGCTTGCGGACTTGACGGGCGATGCGGCCGCCATCGACCAGTTGCGTGAGGCGCTCTCTCAAGCCACGTCGTTCGGCATCACCTCCCTGCAGGACATGTCGAACGTCATCGAGCCGGAGCGGACTGTCACGCTCCTGGCGAAGGTGCCGACGCCCATTCGGGTCCGGGTGATCCGTATGCCACTGACCTCCCCGAGCGGCCGCGACACCGCCGAAGGCCGCTCACTTCCACGAAATCCCGACCCTCGGGTCACGGTCAGCGGCACCAAATGGATGCTGGATGGCACGCCGGTCGAACGGACCTTCGAGGCACGTGACGAACGTCGCTCCGGAATGCCCTTCGAGACAGTCTTCTCGGATTTCGGGTTGACCTTTCCCGGCGTCGAGATCGAGAAAATGTTGCGGGAATCCCTGCAGAACAATGACCAGTTGGCGGTTCATACGTTCGGTCACAACTCCGCCGCGGCTATGTTGAGTGCGATGGATGCCACCGGGGGGCCCCGAGTCTGGGCCGGCCGGCGCGTGAGGTTCGAGCACGGCGACGGGCTCTTCCCTGATCTGATTCCACGCGTGAAGGAGATGGGCGTGATCGTTGTGCAGAACCCTTCGCACCTTGACGTCTTGACGATCTTTCCCGGTCTGTCCCTGACGCGAGCCCAGCCGCTGCGCTCACTCCTGTCGGCCGGAATTCCCGTCGCATTGGGCTCGGACGGCCCGATCAACCCCTTTCTGAATATCCTCTTCGCGTCGACGCACCCGGACCGGCCATCGGAAAGCATTACTCGTGAACAAGCCGTGATTGCCTATACGCTGACGGCCGCGGCCGCTGAGTTCGCAGAGAAGGAGAAAGGCAGCTTGGAGCCGGGAAAGCTCGCGGATCTCGCCGTCCTCTCGCAGGACATCTTCACGGTGCCAGCGCCGGGTCTGCCAAAGACTAGGTCCGTCCTGACACTCGTCGGAGGCAAGGTCGTCTACGATGGCCGCAAACGGGACTGACGTCCGAGTCAAGAGGGACGAACCGCCCTCCGTAACACAACACATTTATTCTGCCGCGCCGCGGCGCCTCCCGCTCGACGCCTTCAGGGCAGGGAGTGATCGTGCTGCAGCAACGCCTCATTGGCCTCATCGAGGTCGTCCGCGCGGACGAGCAGTTCCGCACCTGCGAGCGCTGGATACATGCCGCCGACCCCGGCAGAGTACATTGCCGTCCCTCAGGCAGGACACACGTCACCTCATCTGAGATCTCGACGTCCCGTTCGACCGATTGGGCACAGCGTCATCTCCTTGCGTTGTCGATAGTTGAGCAGCGATCTCTTTCGTGCCCCCGGCCGCGTGCACCCAGGCAACACCGTTGCAGGGCTTCGCGTCCCGAGCAGGCGCTGCCCGCCCCCGTCAGCCGCCCGGGAACGTGAGGTACGTGTGGGCGTTCGTGTTGACGTTCGGAGACACGCGCAGACGCGGCGCGAGTTCTGCCAGCGTGTGTGTCAGGCCGCATCGCTTGCGGCAGTCGGAACGATCGTCGGCGGCTGCGGCGGCAGTCCAACGGCGCCCAGCGACATCGGGTCGGCGCTTCCGGTCGTCAGCGGCTCGCGCGTGAACAGCCGGACGACGGTGAACGTCGGGGCAGGTTCACCGCTGGCCAGCACCGGCGGGAAGGCGCTCGTGCAGGCTGGCGCCGTCAACTTCCTCGTCACGCGAACCGGGACCTCGGCCTTTGTCGCACTCACTGCGATCTGCACGCACCAGCAGTGCACGGTCGCGAACTTCTCAGGAACGGTGTTCGTCTGCCCGTGTCACGGGTCCGAATACGACACAAGCGGCGCCGTCGTCCGGGGCCCCGCCGGTTCCCCGCTGCGACCGTTCACGACGGACTTCGCCGATCCGCTGCTCACGATCAACGGGTAGCGCCATGAAGATCGTCCTCTATGCGAAGCTGCTGTCGAAGATCGTCTTTCTGTATCTCTTCAACCACCGTGGGTGACCGCAACCGCCTTCACGATCTCCACCATCATCTGTGTTCCGGTCCTGACGTTCTCGACGGAAATCCGTTCGTTGTTGCCGTGAACGCCCGATTCGTCCGCCTGCGGGATCAGAAACGGGGCGAACCCGTAGGCGGCAATGCCGTGATCGCGGAAGTAGTGGCTGTCGGTGAACCCCGTCGACACGGACGGCACGACGGCCGCCGCCGGGTAGTGCTGCCGTGTAACGGTAGCAATCGCCCGATAGAGCGGCGTGTCGGTTGACGACACGGCCGGCGTGAACCCGAGCAACTGATCGATCGTGATTTGCGGATCGTTCAACGCCGCGCTGAGCTCCCGCTTGAACGCGGGAACGTCCTGGTCGGGCAGCAGCCGGCAATCGAGCTGCGCTTCCGCCTGTGGCGGGACGACGTTCACCTTCGGGCTTCCGGTGAGCATCGTGATCGAGCACGTGTTGCGCGTCAGCGCCGCGAGCTCGGGATACTCGGCCTGCAGCCGCAGCAGCAGGTTGGGGTCCTGAACAGTCTTCTCCATGTTGCTGAAGGCATCCTTCCATTGCGGTGCCGCGGCAACGGCGATGCCCTTGAAGTAGGCGTCGACCGCCGGAATGATGCGCGGGGCGAATTCGTAGGTCTGCAGGCGATACAGCGCTCGAACGAGGCGATTCACTGAGGAGGCGATCGGCGGCTCCGATCCGTGCCGCGGGGTGCCGGTCGATGTCAGCTTGAACCAGTAGGGCACCTTCTGCGTGACTTCGATCCCGAACTGCTGCCGTCCGGCGTCGAGTGTTCCGCCGCCGCCTTCGTTCAGCACGAACCCGACACCCTTGAATGATTCGGGATGGTGCTCGACGACCCAGCCGGCACCGCGTGCCGCACCAGCCTCTTCGTCGGCCGTCGCCATGAAGATGACGTCGCGATCGAGCGGCGTCTTCGATCGATGGAGCGCGAGAAACGCTTCGAGTTCGACGATCCCGAGGCTCTTCGTGTCGAGGGCGCCCCGGCCATAGATGTAGCCGTCTTTCACGGTTGCAGCAAACGGGTCCTGGCTCCAGAACCGCCGGTCGGCGGGGACGACGTCCATGTGACTCAGGAGGAGCAGCGCCGGCGCCGACCCGCCCTTCAGGCGCGCCCAGATGTTGCCGCGGCCTGGCGCCGACTCCGCTGTCTCGAAGGGGATGCCTTCCTTCGTGAAGATATCGGCGAAAAACTGCATCGTCTTCGTTTCGTTCCCCGGGGGGTTACTCGTGTCGATCCGAATGTATTGCTGAAGGCGCGACACGGCTTCGTCCTGGAGCGTGCTCAGGTCGCTCGCCGGCTGCGCGTGCGCCGGGGCGACGGCACCACATAACAGGGCCGAGCAGGCGAGGAGGCGAATGGTGCGGTAGCTCATGCCGCCGATATTCGACGATCCGACCGATGTTAAGCAAACCGCTCCGGATCCGGGTCCGCAACGCGGTCGGACCAACACGCGCACCAGCATTCCTGCTGACTGCGAGGGTGTATAGCTGTGGTAGAGTCCCGGCCGCTCTTGAAAATTCACCCGCGAAATTTCTGGCCAGATGGAAGGAAGTGTGGAATGACAAAGCTACTCGTCGGATGCGTGCTCTCGGTTGCGGTCGCCGCAACAGCGGCGGCCCCTGCGCTCCTCGCAGGGCAGGAGCAGAAATCGGGGAGTTCGGACGCGGTCGCGGCGATCACCAAAATCGAAAACGACGGCATCAAAGCGGGCCTGGCCAACGATCCATCCTGGAACGAGAAGTACCTCGCGAGTGACTTTACCGGCGGCACGAGCCAGGGCACGTGGGACACCAAGCCGTCGCTCATCGCCGACATGAAGGACGCGGCGAAGAACAGTACAAAGACTCAAACGATCAGCGGACTCAAAGTGCGGACGCACGGCGATCTCGCGATTGCGACGTACAGCACCACGTACGACGCCATGTACCACGGACAGCACTACGCCAGAACGGTGCTGTGCACGGACTCGTTCCAGCATCAGAGCGCCGGTTGGATGCTGATGGCGGGCCACTGCTCCGAAGCTGCCAAGTAGGCGGTCTTTGCAGCGCGACTGCGCCATGCTCATTCCGCTTCTGGTGTGGTTGATCGTCGCGCTGCTGCTGGCGCTCACGGGGACGCTTCACAAGGTGCCCGTGAGCATGCCGGTCGTCGGCGTTTCGCTCACGGCTGCGCTGCTGATCGTGCTCGCGCTGTCGGCGCCCGTGCGCCAGCGCGCGCTCGCCGGCGGGCCGCGTCCGCTCGTCGCGTTTCATCTCACACGATTCGTCGGCTTCTATTTTTTGTGGCTGTCCAGCCTCGGCGTGCTCGCGCGGAACTTCGCCGTGCCGGCGGGCTGGGGCGACGTCATCATCGCGGCCTGGGCGGTCGCGCTGCTGCTGATGCACGACTGGAGCGCTCGCGAGATGCGACTGGCCGTGCTCTTATGGAACGCGTTCGGCCTCTTCGACATCCTCCTGGTGATGGCGCTGGCCGCGCGACAGGCGTCCATCGATCCCGGATTCCGGAACGGCTTCGCGTCACTCCCGCTCAGCCTCCTCCCGACGTTTATCGTGCCGATTGTGATCGCGTCGCACGTGCTCCTGTTCGTGTGGCTCGCAAATCGCCGCGCGTAATCACGACCGACCGTTGACACGACCGACCGCGGAACTTGACAGCTTACAGTGCCACTGTTATATTCCGCGACGTGGGGGAGCTGGATATCAACGAGCTGTGCGATCGCGCAGACATCACGTCGCGGACCGTCTACTTCTACGTCCAGCAGGGCCTGCTGCCTCCGGCCGCCGGCGCAGGCCCTGCGACGCGATACACATCCGGACACCTCGCGCGGCTGAAACTGATACGCCTCCTGCAGAAGCAGCATCTGCCGCTCGCCGAGATCGCCAAGCGCATCCGGCCTCTGAGCGACGACCAGGTGGAGGCGCTCGTCGCAGAAGCGAAAACGCGCCGACCCGAGAGGCCAGGTTCCGCGCTGGATTACATCCGGGGCGTGCTGTCGGAGTCGGCGACGACGAAGCCGGCTGGCAATCACACGCAGCCGCGTCCTTCGATGTCAGCGCTCGCGGCAGCCGCCAGCCCCATGCCCGTCCCCCCGGCCGGACGCTCGCAGTGGGAGCGCCACACGTTTGCCGACGGCATCGAACTCCACATCCGGCGGCCGCTCTCTCGGGTGGAGCAGCGGCAGGTCGACAAGCTGATGGCCGCCGCACGGCAGATCTTCGGAGCGGAAGGAGAGGAGCAGCCATGAACATCCAGGTCCAGGCGGATCGCAGGCTCATACGAACGTCGGGCAACAGCACTCGGTACGCGCTTCTCACCTTCACGGCGCCGGAAGCAGCGACGAGCCGTTCGCGGGATCCGGTGAACGTCGCGTTCGTCATCGACCGATCCGGATCGATGGGCGGCGAAAAGATCCGTCTCGCGCGCGACGCCGTCGTCCAGGCGCTGCGGATGCTGCGACCGACGGACCGGTTCGCGGTGGTCATGTACGACAACGCGATCGACGTCGTCGTCTCGTCGACCGAGGCGTCCGCCGAGGCCGTCAGGCACGCCATCACCCAGGTGGAGCAGATCCAGGCGCGCGGCAACACCAATCTGGGTGGCGGCTGGCTGAAAGGCTGCGAGGAGATCGCCGTGCATCTGCGTCATGGACAGACCTCTCGATGCGTGCTGCTGACCGACGGCCTCGCGAACGAGGGCATCACCGATCGCAACAACCTCGCACGGCATGCGGAGCAACTGCGCTCACGGGGGATCACGACGACGACCATCGGCCTCGGCGCGGATTTCGACGAGGGCCTGCTCGAAGCGATGTCGCACGCCGGAGGCGGCCACTTCTACTTCATCGAGCAACCGGTGCAGATCGCCGATTGCCTCACCAGCGAACTTGGCGAAGCGCTCGAAACCGTGGCACGCGACGTCGTCGTCACCGTACGGCCGGAGGCCGGTGTTACCGTGACGACGCTCAATCGATTCCGCATGGAGCCGCAGCAGGGAGGCGGGGCCGCCGTGTCGATCGGGGACGTCGTATCGCGGCAGGACGTCGCGCTCGTGTTCAAGCTGGTCTTTCCGCAGGGGGAGAAGGGGCGCGGCACGCGCGCGCTGTTCAGCGTGAGCGACACCGGTGGCGTCCTGCGGGCGGTCACCCCCGACCTCGTCTGGACATTCGGCGACCACGACGCAAACAGCGCGCAACGCCGCAACGTCGTCGTAGATCGCGAGGTGGCGAAACTTTATGCGGCGAAGGCAATGAGCGAGGCGCTCGAGCTGAATCGCCGCGGTCGCTTCGAAGAAGCGGGGGCGGTTCTCGAAAAGACCGCCAACAGGATCAGGAAATACGCCGGGGCGGATCCGGAACTGCTCGAGATTGTCGCGTCGCTGCACGAGCGGCGTCCTGACTACTCGATGGTCATGCCCGCGATGGCGCTCAAACAGGAGCACTACGCGGTATCGAACGCCATGGCGCTGCGCTCGGGGGCAGGGAAGGCGCGGCGCAGCAGCCCGGACGCTTGAGCGTCGGCCGGCCGAGCGATGGGGGTTCCGGACCTGAACGGGGTTGCGGACTGGCGCGATCCGCCGGTTTGCGGTATACTGAAGTTTCGTTTGTCTGTACGTAAGCCGCCAGCGTCTATCCAGCGCCCAGCCGGCAACCGGCAGCGTCGGAAGATCCATCCTCCCTCCTGCTGATACGTTTCGTCTCATGGATCTTCGAAGGAATCAGCACATGGCATCTCTCAACGGTACGATCAAGCGCCTCGTCGCGGACAAAGGGTTTGGCTTCATCCTCGCGGATGACGGCAACGAGTACTTCTTCCACAACTCGGCGTGCACCCAGACCCGATTCGACGAAATGCGCGAAGGGCAGGCGGTCACGTTCGATCGCGGCCAGGGGCCGAAGGGTCCCCGCGGCGAGAACATCCGTCTCGCATAACTCTCTGAACGGTAGCCGGAGATTGCCGTACCGCGGCATCCCCGGCTGCCGTTGACAGTCTCTCCGGGCCGGCGTCCGCCGGCAACGTGATCTCCGCTGTATGATCAGTCAACCGCTCGATCATTCCAGGAGACACCGTGCACACTGCCGCCGTTCTGGTCGGGGTCATCGCCGCAATTCTGCAAACCCCTCTTACGCCCGATCAGCAGCTTGCGCACGATGTTCTGAAACAACTCGTCGAAATCAACACCACCACTGACACCATCGGCACCGAGGCCGCGGCCAAAGCCATCGAGCAGCGCCTGCTCGCGGCGGGATTCAGCCACGACGACGTGCAGGTCATGGGGCCTGACGCGAAGCACTCGAATGTGTTCATCCGCCTTCGCGGCCGCTCGGCGGAGAAGTCCATCGTGCTGATGGCACACCTCGACGTCGTCCCGGCGCGGCCGGAGGACTGGAGCGTGCCGCCGTTCACGTTCACCGAGCGCGACGGCTATTTCTACGGACGTGGGGTCGCGGACGACAAGCAGGGTGACGCGAACATCGTCACGAACATGATCCGCTGGAAGCGCGACGGCCTCGTCCCCGCGCATGACGTGATCGGCATCCTCACGTCAGACGAAGAGACGGGCGGTACGACGATCCGCTGGATGATCGACCACGTGCCGGCGATCAGAAACGCCGACCTGGCGCTGAACGCGGACTCGGGCGCAGGCGATCTGATCGACGGAAAGCGGACGCTGCTCAACGTACAGGTGAGCGAGAAAATCTATGCGGACTACCGCTTCACCGTCACCGACAAGGGCGGCCACAGTTCGCGCCCGCGGAACGCCGACAACCCGATTTACCGTGTGTCGCAGGCGCTCGATCGCCTCGCTGCGTATCAGTTCCCGGTGGAACTGAACGAAGCCACACGCACGTACTTCGAGCGCGACGCAGCACTGCGCTCGACGGACGTGGGCGCCGACATGAAAGCCGTCGCGGCGGGAACGGCTTCCCCGGAAGTCATTGGTCGCCTGTCGGCGGATCCGCAGTTCAACGCGCTCATGCGGACGACATGCGTGGCGACCATGATCGAAGGCGGGCATGCGCCGAACGCGCTGCCGCAAACGGCGACCGTCAACGTGAACTGCCGCATCCTGCCGCAGGACAAGCCGGCTCAGGTCCAGCAGAAGCTCGAAGAACTCTTTCAGCCCGCGAAGGCGGAGCTGAAGATCGCGACGGCTCCGAAAGAGAGCCCGGCCTCGCCGCTGCGCCCCGAGGTGATGAAAGCCATCGAGCAGGTCGCCGCGACCCACTTCCCTGGAGTGAGCGTCCTCCCTCAGATGGAAACCGGCGCGACCGACGGGTTGTATGTTCGAAACGCCGGCGTGCCCGTCTACGGGCTCAAGGCGGAGTTCGACGATCCCGCCGACTCGCGCGCGCACGGGCGCGACGAGCGCCTCCCGGCCAAATCGTATTACGACGCGGTGGCGTTCTGGCACGACCTCGTGCCGATACTAGCCGGGCGATAGAACGACTTCGCTGATGCGTGCGACTGCCGCTGACATCCGCAAGATGCGCTGCGGCCGACGCCACTGGCGCGGCCGGCTGCAGCGGTGAGGCGGGGTGCGGGCCGCTTAGGCGTTGGGTGTCGCGCCAGCGAACTGCTTGAAGAACTCATCGGCGCGGCGCTTCATCTCGTCGGGCGTCAGATCCTCCTTGCGTGTGGCAACCGTCCACTGGTAGCCGGCGGGATCGATCAGCGTGCCGCATCGATCGCCCCAGAACTGATCCTGCATCTGTCCCATCGGGCTGGACGCCTGTGTCGCGCCGGCCTTCAGCGCCTGGTTGAACACCGCGTCCGCATCGGGCACGTAGATCCACAGATTGACGGGCGAACCGCCGAGCGCCTTTGGTCCTTTCGCCCCTCCCATCTCATCGTTCACGTAGATGTGCGAATCGCCGATCTTCAGCTCGGCGTGCATGATCTTGCCGTCCGGCCCGACGGAGCGGTTGATTTCCTGGGCCCCAAACCCGCGCTTGTAGAAGTCGATTGCCCTGGCGGCATCTTCGAAGATGAGGTGGGGCGTGACGGTGTGCAATCCCTGGGGAACTGGACTCTTCGCTTGTGCCATGTTGAGCATCCTTTCAACTTCCTCGTGGAGTAGTCGAATCCACGCAGCTCAGATCGACAGAGCATCGATACCGGCCAACCGCGCTGTTTAGGGTGGAAGACCATACTCGAGCCTCTATCCACACGCAGAGCGCTCGTCGTTGCTCATAGGTGATTGGACTCGCGCGTGAGCGTGTTGGTCGTGCGCGGACCCGATCAGTGTACGCGGTTCCTGAGCGCCGCGCCTGTAAACTGATGGGCGTGCTGTGTGGGCGTGTGAGTGCGCGTGGGCGTGCGACGCACGCGTGCGCGGGTGGGGGCTCGTGCGCAGGTGGGTGGTCGGGATGCGCGTAGAGCGGGCGCCAGACGGGCTCGCGCGCGCACGCGGAGCGCTGCTCGGCCTCGCGGCCGGTGACGCACTCGGGACGACGCTCGAGTTCACACGTCCCGGCGAGTTCCAGCCGATTGACGACATGGTCGGCGGCGGCCCCTTCAACCTGCAGCCAGGCGAGTGGACGGACGACACGTCGATGGCGCTGTGCCTGGCAGAGAGCCTGCTCGAATCCAACGGGTTCGATCCCTACGACCAGCTTTCGCGCTACGTCCGCTGGAAGCGGACGGGCCATCACAGCAGCACCGGTGTCTGCTTCGATATCGGCGGGACCGTGCTGGCCGCGCTCGCGCGGTTCGAGCGCTTCAGTGAACCCTATGCGGGAAGTGCGGCGCCCAATTCCGCCGGCAACGGATCGCTGATGCGGCTCGCGCCGGTTCCGCTGTTCTTCAGCGGCGATCCGCTCGGCGCGATCGAGAACGCCGCGCTCAGCTCGAAGACAACACACGGACATCCCGAAGCGGTGGACGCGTGCCGCTACTTCGCGGGACTGATCGTCGGCGCCCTCGATGGCCGCAGCCGCGAGGAACTGCTCGCGCCGCACTTCACGCCGGTGGAGGACCTCTGGACGCGTCAACCGCTGACGCATGCGATCGCCTATGTGGCGGGCGGCTCGTTCCGTCGCGAAGAACCGCCCATCATCCGCGGCAGCGGCTACGTCACACGCACGCTGGAAGCCGCACTCTGGGCGTTTGCGAAGAGCACCTGCTTCGAAGACGGCGCGCTGCTCGCGGTCAACCTGGGCGAAGACGCCGACACGACGGGCGCGGTCTACGGTCAGCTCGCCGGTGCGTACTACGGGGTTGAGTCAATCCCAGAGCGCTGGCGGACGAAGCTCGCGAAGCGTGAGGTCATCGACGGCTTCGCGCGGCAACTGCACTACGCATCTGAGGCGCGGACGTGAACGCGTGCGCGTGAGCGGGTGCATGGGCGTGCGCGGGAGGAGGTGCGCGGGTGCGGGTGCGTGCGCGTGTGCGTGCGCGGGAGAGGTGCGCGTGCGCGGGTGGGTGCGCGCCGCTCCTGAGCCTCAGACACTGCCTTTATCGCCGCTCCGCCGCGGAAGCCGAGCGGTGCGAGCGATACAATGCGCCAGTGGGTGAGACGCGGGTCGACCTGCAGCATCTGCTCGAGGATCTCCGCGACGCGTACAGCGGGCCGATCGAGCAGACCATCCTGACCGAAATCATCGCCAACGCGCTCGACTCCGGCGGGGCGCGCATCCGCATCGCCGCCGACCGCACCGTCGCGGCGCTGACGGTCGTGGACGACGGACGCGGGATGCAGCGGCGGGAGCTGGCCCGCTACCATGACATCGCCGCCAGCACCAAGACGCGCGGTGAAAGCATCGGCTTCGCGGGAGTCGGGATCAAGCTGGGCCTGCTCGTGTGCCGCGAGGTCGTCACCGAAACGCGTCGAGGGACGACGCACGTTGCAACCACGTGGCATTTGAAATCGCGCCACCGCGCGCCTTGGAAGTGGGTCGCACCGGCGGGGGCAGTGACCTCGCGCGGCACCGCGGTGCGCCTGGTGCTCGACAACCAGCTCTCGCCGCTCCTCGACAGTGGCTATCTCGAGGACACGATTCGTCGGCACTACGCGCCGCTGCTCGGCCACGCGTTTGACGACGTGCTGCGTCGGAAGTATCCACTCGGCATCACGTTCGAGGTCGACGGACGCGTGCTCGCGCGTGGCCGCGTCGA
>Ga0308176_10001952_pt1 | contig 12952 bp, 8 predicted proteins | sample PhyCR2_3_FD_203890 | JGI IMG/M metagenome (GOLD analysis project Ga0308176, IMG submission 203890) | Soil microbial communities from UC Gill Tract Community Farm, Albany, California, United States - DLSLS.C.R2 | ecosystem: Environmental > Terrestrial > Soil > Agricultural land | place: USA... | reverse complement strand
CCATTGCGGGGTAAAGCCGAGCCAGTAGTAGGAATTGGTGTCTTCCACCACCCGTTCCAGGACCGAGAGCCGCGCCGAATTGAGGATCGCCCGGCCGCCGGTGATCCGGGCCAGGAATTCCATGCCAGCCTGGGATGCCCTCTCCCAGCCCGAGCTGATGAAGCCGTCGGTTCGCTGGGGGCCCTGGAAGCTGGCGTCGTTGGCGGGGATCGCCATGTCGATCCCCGGGACGTCCACGGGGTAGACCGTGTAGCCCAGCCGGTTGGCCGCGACCGCCAGCGACAAATGGATACCGGGCGCGGGCCAGCCGCCGGAGAGGAGGAGCAGGGTTCGGCGGCCGGAGGGCGGCGCCAGAGCGCGCATGGTGGCCATGGCGGCTCGGGAGAGCTTGTTCAGCCGGGAGTCGAGCCGCAGATCCCCGATGCCTCCCACCTGGTTCGGCAGCACGGGATCGGCCTCGCGCGCCGCCGACCCATAGACGTCCTGCGCACTGCCGCCGGGGTCCGAGAGCGCCAGCGCCCCCTCCACGAGCGCACTTTCGTTGGTCAGAGACCGCCGCGTCGCCAGGACGTCGTTGCCCAGGGCGGGGCGCTTCCGCGCCGCCTGGAGGGCCGCCGCGAGGGCCCGCCTGTCGCCCGTCCAGCCGCTCAGGACGTCCACCCGGCCGCCGTAGAACGCCGCGACGGCCATGCGGTCCGCCGGCTGCAGGAGCTTCAGGTCCCTCTCGAGCGCCTCCAGCACGTCGTTGCGCTGCTTGGCGGCCGCGAAGAGGTCGTCGATGAAGACCAACAGGCTCCGCCCCTCGGGCGCCGGAAAGGCCGCCGGCGGAGGCGCGCCCCCCTCGGCAGACAGCGGCGAGGGCGGCGGAGCCCCGGCCCGGTCCCCCTCCATCTCCGCGAAATACTCGATCGGCACCTCCTTGCCGTCGATCTCCAGCACGAAGTCACGAGCCGAGAGGCCACGCACGCGCTCCCCCTTGGCGTCCGTGACCGCCACCTCGACGTTGACCACCCGGACGTCGACCGAGCCGCCGAACCGGCTCGCGGGCGAAGAGGAGGGCAGCTCCTGGGCGCCGAGCGCGAGCGCTCCCAGCAACAGGGCTCCGAACGACCGCCAAGTCCCCATGGGCATCCCAGCCTCCTTTCCGTTAGCACTTTTACGCTTCAGCAATCCGGATGCCGGGGGTTTCCCTCAAGGGAGATGCAGGAAGAACGTCACCCGGGGAGGACAATTCCCGTCTTGCTGAGAGGATCTTCTCACGGGCAGAGCGGGTCCACCCGGGTCGCCCGGCGGGCCGGGAGGTAGCAGGCGAGGAGTAAGTCCGTGTTCGTCCGTGTTAAGTCCGTGTTCTTCTCAACCGCGCCAGCACCCGCGCGAAATCCTCCGGCGCCGGCTCCTCGAAGCGGAGGCGCTTGCCGGTGCGGGGGTGCACGAAGCCGAGCACGGCCGCGTGGAGCATGGGCCAGGGGGCGGGGAGCCGGGGGCCTCGCCAGTCGCGGATGTAGACCGTCTCCCCCACCAGCGGATTCCCGGCCTCGGCGAGGTGGATGCGGATCTGGTGCTGGCGCCCGGTCTCCAACTCGCAGGCCACCTGGGTGGCGCCGGCAAGCCGCTCCAGGACGGTCACGCGGGTGATCGCCTCGCGCGCCTCGGCCGGCGGCTCGCCGCGGGCGGGCTTGAAAACACCCCAGGAGCCACGCAGGCCATCCCCCCGGTCCGGCACCAGCAGGGTCTCGTAGACGGCATCCTGGACGGCACCGTGGGCCAGCGCGAAGTAGCGCCGGAGCACCGTGTGTTCCCCAAGCTGCTCCTGGAGATGCCGCTGGGCGTGGATGGTGCGGGCGAAGACCACCAGCCCCGAGGTCTCCTTGTCCAGGCGCTGCACGGCGCGCAGAGTGGGGCTGGCCTTGGTTTTTCCCCCGTTTTTGGCTTCAATCCTCCGGATCGCCACCCGGGCCAGGGAGAGGAGGGTGTCGCGGTCGTCGCGCTCGAAGGGGACGGTGAGGATGCCGGCCGGCTTGCGCACCACCGCCACCTCGGCGTCGAGGTGGACGACGAGGTCCGTGAGCGCCGGCTCCCGCCTGGAGGCGGACCCGCCGGCGCGGACCTCCACCCGCTCCTCCCCGGACAGGCGGCGGGCCGGATCGGTGACCGGCTCGCCGTCCACCAGCACGCGCCCCTGGGCGCAGAGCTCCCTGGCCTTGCTCCAGGAGGTTCCGGGGAGGATCTCGCGGACGGCCGCGGCGAGCGTGGCGCCGCCGCCGCTACTCTCGCGCAAACCGCCGCACGAAGACCCCCCGGGAGCCCCCGGCCGGGTCCACGGCCACCCAGGTGACGAGCCACGAGTCTCCCGCCCAGGCCACGCTCCCCTCCAGAGGCGCCTGGAAATCGGCGCTGGCCGCGCTCCGGATCATCTGCGACGGTCCCACCGGCGCGCCGTTCGGATCGAGCCGCTGGACCTGGAGATCGGTGCTGTCCAGGTACTGGAGCCAGAGCAGCAGCAGATTCCCCCGGTCGTCGAACGCCATCGACACCGGCGCGAAGACGCTCGGGTCCGCGACGGCCGGGATCTCGGGGGTCAGCGCCCGGCCGGCGGCGTCGAAGTAGCGCACGTAGATCGTCTGGTCGAGCGCCCAGGCCACGGCGAAGCCGCCGTCGGGAGCCGCGGCGACCTGGAATTGGGGGTTCAGGAAGGGGGCCGTCTCCCCCGCTCCCGCCGGGGTGGTGTTGACGTCGAAGTCCGGGCCGAGCGGCTGGCCGGAGGCCGAGAAGCGGCGCGCCCGCAGCACGTCGGTCCCGCTCTCTTCCTCCTCTTTTGCCGCGGCTGATCCCGCCTTGTCCAGCCGGGTGCCGAACCAGACGGCGGCGAAGCCACCGTCCGCGAGGGGCACGGCCACGGCCTGTGGATCGTCCACGGGCCGGCTGCTCAGGCGCATCGCCGGCCCCGTGGGCCGGCCGGAGGGGGAGAGGAACCGGGCGCCGATCGACTGCTTGCGGTCCATGAACCAGCCGGCCAGATACCGGGTGCCGCCGAGGTCCCAGACCCAGTCGATGCCGCCCCGGGCCAACAGGACCGGCTTGCCCGGAGCGGGCAGACCGTGAGGGTCCAGATGGCGCCGGTAGAAGGCCACCGGCTGGCCGTCCTCGTTCGTCACGTGCCAGAGCACCTCGAACCCCTTCGGCGTCGCCATGACCGAATCCGCCGCCGGCAGGCCGCCGTCCCCCACGAGCGCCGTCTCCTCACCCGGAGGCTGGTCGCCGGGGGCGACGTAGTGCGAGAAGACCCTGGCCGACAGGTCGTCCCAGGCCACCGCGTAGCCGCCGCCGGGCTGGACGGCCAGATCGGGGCGCTCGGCCCCGCCGTTGGCGGGCAGTTGGGCCTCCGGGCCGAGCGGCGCCAACTGGGCCGCGAGCCCGCGCGGGCCCACCACGCCGAGCCAGGCCAAGCTGAAAAAGAGAACGAGCGCGGACGAGATCCTGGTCACCAGACGATCCTCCAAAGGATGAAAGTCAAAACGGACGCCTATAGTAGCCTACCCCTCCCATGAGCCGCTCCGCCTTCCGCAACGAGCTCGCCTCCGCGACCCGGCTCGCGGTGCCGGTGGTGATCTCGCAGCTCGGCATCATGCTTATGGGTGTCGTCGACACCATGATGTTGGGACACCTCTCGGCCGGAGCGCTCGCCGCGGGGGCGCTGGGGAACATCCTCGTCTTCTGCCTGATGAACCTCGGCTACGGCATCCTCTCGGCGCTCGACCCCCTCGTCTCGCAGGCGCACGGAGCGGAGGACGCCGCCGCCGTCGGCGGCCATCTCCAGCGCGGCCTCGTGATGGCGGCGGCGCTCACGGTGCCGATCGTCCTCCTCCTGCTCGACGTGGGGCCGTTCCTCCGCCTGCTCGGCCAGGCGCCGGACGTGAGCCTGGACGCCGCGGCCTTCACCCGGGGCATGCTCTGGGGGATCCTCCCCTACTTCCTGTTCGTCGCCCTGCGGCAGACGCTCCAGGCGATGAGCCACGTCCGCCCCGCGGTGATGGCGATCGCGGTCGGCAACCTCTGCAACCTGGGCTTCAACTGGATCCTCATCTTCGGTCACCTGGGAGCCCCGGCGCTGGGGGTGCGCGGCTCGGCCTTCTCCACCTCGATCTCCCGCTGGGTGATGTTCCTCTACCTGCTGATCGCGGCGCGCCGCCGGCTCGCCCCCTACTGGCGGGGCCTCACCGCCGAGGCCACCGCCCTGCGCGGGCACCTCCGGATGCTGCGGATCGGCGTCCCCATCGGCCTCCACAACACCTTCGAGCTGCTGATCTTCGCCACCGCGGCGGTGCTGATCGGGCAGATCGGGGTGGCGGCGCTCGCCGGGCACCAGATCGCGATCAACCTCGCCAGCCTGACCTACATGGTGCCGCTCGGCGTCTCCGGCGCCGCCGCGACGCGGGTGGGCAACGCCATCGGACGGCGGGACCCCACCGGCGCCCGGCTCGCGGCCGAGGCCTGCCTGGCGATCGGCGCGGGGACGATGCTCGCCTTCGCCATCCTGTTCATCCTCCTCCCCGGCCCGCTCGCCCGCCTCTTCACGAACGACCCGGCGGTGATCGCCATGGTCACCGCCCTGCTCCCCATCGCCGCCGCCTTCCAGGTGTTCGACGGCCTCCAGGTGGTGAGCGCGGGCGTGCTCCGCGGCGCGGCGGACACCACCTTTCCCGCCGCCATGGCCTTCCTCGGCTACTGGGTGCTCGCCCTCCCCACCGGCTGGTGGCTCGCCTTCCGCGCCGGCCTCGGCGCGCGCGGCCTCTGGTGGGGGTTCACCGTGGGACTGGCGATGGTGGCGGTCCTGCTCCTCCTGCGCATCGCCGTCCGCTTCCGCCGTCCCCTCGCCCGGGCCGGCGCCGAAGCGGGCGCGGGATAGAAAGGACACGCGATGACCTTCAAAGACCACTTCTCCGGCCACGCGGCCGGCTACGCCAACTTCCGTCCGGGATACCCCCCGGCGCTGTTCGATTTCGTCGCCTCCCTCACCCCCGGGCGCTCGCTGGCCTGGGACTGCGCCACCGGCAACGGCCAGGCCGCCCTGGGCCTCGCGGAGCGCTTCGCGCGGGTGATCGCCACCGACGCCTCCGCGGAGCAGCTCGCGCAGGCCACGCCGCATCCCAAAGTCGAATACCGGCAGGCGCCCGCCGAGCAGTCCGGCCTCCTGGACGGAGCGGCCGACCTCGTCACGGTGGCGACGGCGGTCCACTGGCTCGACTTCGACCGCTTCTACGCCGAGGTCAAGAGGGTGCTGGCCCCCGGCGGCGCCATCGCCGTCTGGTCCTACAACCTGCCGCGCGTCACCCCGGAGATCAGCGCTCTCATCGACCGGCTGTCCTACCAGATCGTCAAGACCTACTGGCCGCCCGAGCGCCGCTGGGTGGACGAGGAGTACCACCACCTCCCCTTCCCCTTCGCGGAGGTGGAAGCGCCGCAATTCTGGATCGAGGAACGCTGGGACCTCTCCCGCCTGCTCGCCTACATCGGCACCTGGTCGGCCACCCAGCGCTACATCAAGGCCCACGGGGAAGACCCGCGCGACCTGCTGCGCGACGAGATCGCGGCCGCCTGGGGGGACCCCGGACAGGAACGCGAGGTCCGCTTCCCGATCATGATGCGGGCCGGGCATCCGCGAGCCTGACGCGCGTCTGAGGGGAAATGTTATAGATTCCCCTGCATAAATGATCACGGCACTGATCAGCCGCAAGGGTGGGGTCGGCAAGACGACCACCGCCGTCAACCTCTCCGCGGCCCTGGCGAACCAGGGGCTGCGGGTGCTGCTCGTGGACCTGGACAGCCAGGCCTCGGCCTCGCTCTCGCTGGGGATCGACCGGTCGAGCCTCGCGCCCTCCTCGGCGGACGTGCTGCTGGGCGGCCTCCCCGCGGCGCAGGCGGTGCGGGAGACGGCGATCCCGGGGCTCCACCTGATCACCGCCTCGGTCGATCTCATCCGGGCGGAATCGGAGCTGGGGGTCTTCCGCGGCAAGGAGGTGCGGCTCAAGGGGGCGCTCGCCGAGGTGGCCCGGGGGTACGACTTCGTCTTCCTCGACTGCCCGTCGTCGCTCTCGCTGCTGCCGGCCAACGCCCTGGTGGCGGCGGACGCCTTCATCGTCCCCGTGGTGCCGCAGTTCCTGGCGGTGACCGGCCTGAAGAACCTGATCGCCGCCGCCGAGCGCACCGCCTGGGACAACGGCACGCGCGTCCGTCCCCTGGGGCTCCTCCTCACCATGGTCGACTACCGGACGAAGAGCACCCGCCGCACGGTGGACGAGCTGCGGGCCGAGCACGGCAACCTGATCTTCGCGATCGAGATCCGCACCAACATCCGCCTCGCCGAAGCCCCCGCCGCCGGCCAGACGATTTTCCAATACGACCACCGCGCCAAGGGGGCCGAGGCGTACAAGCTGCTCGCGGGGGAGTTTCTGCTGCGGGCGCGGTAGGGTTTGTGGACACCGGGCCCGCCCCCGCGTATACAGGGAAGCCGGGAGACCTGCACGGAAGAAAAGGCCGAAAAGGGACGACAGAGACGACAGGGACAGCAGGGACGATAAGGACCCGAAAACCGCTCTCGGTATCCTCTATCAGGTCCCTGACGTCCCTGCTGTCCCTGTCGTCTCTTGTGTCCCTGGGCTTCGGGTTTTCTGGCGCGCAGGCTTCCCGCCCCCGGCCGTCAGGCCGCCCGAATCGCCGCTTCCCGAGTCGCCGGGAGGTTTGCCCCAACGATCTGGACGTTTCCCCGAAGCTCCAGCGCGTTTGCCCGATCGCCCGGCGCCGGGCCCCCAACGCAAGCGAGGACGGCCCCAACGTCCAGAGCCTTCCATTCCTTCCGCGGCATAGAACCGCTGCCGCTCCTTCAACCTCTTGATCTCGGCGATCTGCGCCGCGAGCTCCTCCCCCACGGCAAGCGCGCAGGTCCTGCCCTCTGAAGAGACGTTCCGACGGTAGAGGCCTGCGGGTGTTGTGCTGAAACGGGCTGGAACGTCTCTACGGTTCCCCTGCTCACGGCTCCGAGGAGAGGCGGCAGGGCGGTGGCGTCGAATTCCAGGGCGATCTCGCCGCTGGGGGCCAGGATGACGGAGCGGTCGTCCGGCGTCTGGAGAAGCTCTCGCACGGCGACCGATCCTTTGGGCAGCAAGGACGCGACGCGACGAAGACGGTGACCTGCGGTAGGATGCGACTATGGAGCCCCGAATCTACACGGACACCTCCGGTTCTGGGCGGCTGCGAGGATGAGGAGCTCTCGGAGCACTCCATCCGGCTCATGGAGACTTTCGTCCGAGGTGAGCGTGTCCTCATCCTGAGATTCGGACGCCACGAGAGGTAATGTCAGATGAGTAAGACCGAGAAGAGCTTCGACGCGGTCGCGATGATGCGATCGGCCCGAGACAGGATTTCAGCGGAGATCGAAGGTATGAACCTTGAGGAAGAGCTGAAGTGGCTCGCGTCGCAGGACCTCCAGGATCCGTTCTTGAAGCGCCTGCGGGATTGTGCCCAACAACCCGCCGCAGCGGACGCTACGTCGCGTCGCGGCTGACCGGCATACCCGTTGAGCTATGATCAAAAGCGAACGTGAATACCGCATCACCGTGGCGCAAGCCAACAAGCTCGAGCAGGCGCTTTCTCAGCTTGACACGCCGCAGGCACTTGGCGGCTTCACCCGCTGATCCAGAGAGCCCAACGGGATGCGCTCCAAAGCCAACTGGACGAGCTTCGCGAGCAGATCGCCGAGTACGAGTCTTTGAAATCCGGCCAGCAGGCGGTCCTTCCGCCGAGCAACTGATCGCTCTAGTTCAGCAGACGGTGGCCGCCTACCTAAAAAGGGTGGGTTGACGGGCTCGGCCCAACAAGCCGCTGCAGCGGACGGCACTTCGCATCGCCGTTGATCGTGCTTTTGGAATTTGGCTCCGTAGGAGCCCAGGCATGTAGCCTGGGGCGTGAGCCCCAGGGAAGGGAGGCCCCCGAATTCCCGAGAGCCCCGTGGGGGCGACGGCAGTTTCTCGCTTCGAGGAAGACTGCCGTCGCCCCCACGGGGCTCTCGCACTGTTTTGTCTCCCCGTCCTGGGGCTCGCGCCCCAGGCTACATGCCTGGGCTCCTACGGAGCCAAAATTCCGTCCATCGGGCGAGATATGTATAAGAGGTGTCCCCACCCACGGTGTCCCCACCCACCGGGAGAAGAGGGCTCCATCTGCTGGGCCTCGAAGGTGTTGGTTGAAGCACCGTTGACAGGCGCTCAGGTACGCCGCTTCGGAGACAAGCGTCCTCGCCAATATCTCGGCCGCCTTTTGTGATGCGCTACGGCGATCACTTCGATGCCGCCTTGGATCTCTCGATAGATGATGTTGTAGGGAAACTTGCGGAGGACATACCGCCGCGTACCGGCCTCGAAGTTGGGCCAAATGGCGGGAGCGCTCGCAATTAGAGCGATCGCGTTCGTCGTTTCGTCAACAAACGCCTCTGCCGCCTGGAGGCTCCGTTCAAAATACCATTCAAACGCGTCATCGATCTCCCGACGGGCTTCCGGGACAAACTCAACCCGGGCGGCGCTCACTCAGCCTCGCCAGGAAACCGTCACGGATCTCTTCCCAGGGAGTCGTCTCCACGCCCCCGGCCGCCGCTACGCGAGCCGCCACTTCCTGGCGCCAGGCCGCTTCGACATCGGCTTCCGGCGCGGACTCCAGGCTCTCCAAGAGGGCGCTGACGATCTCCGTCCGCTCCTGCTCAGCTAATTTCAGCGCTTCCCGCAACACGGTCTCTGCATGCTGTGTCATAGAGGTATTTTACTCCCTCTGGCGACCTGGGTCAGAAACCACCCGCGTCAACCACCGCTCCCGATACTCCCGCATCTCCGGCGTATCCGGGAACGGCTCCCCATACTTCCCCATCCCCCGGAACGGCAGCGGCTCCATCTGCTGCGCCTCGAAGGTGTTGCGGTCGGCGTCCTTGTCCCAACCGTTGCTCTCGAAGAACAACGTCCTCTCCCAGCCCGGCGCGACCGGCGGCAGGGCGGAGGCGTCGAATTCCAGGGCGATCTCGTCGCCGGGGGCCAGGATGACGGAGCGGTCGTCCGGCGTCTGTAAGAGCTCTCGGACGTCGCCGTAGCGGGTGTAGCGGCCGGGGAAGGGCAGCCAGGGGGAGTCCTTCGTGCTCTCCTCGTAGACGTAGCCGTGCGGGCCGTTGGGCGAACGGCGGATCAGCTTGGAGAAGCCCCGGAAATGGAGATCGGCCTGCCTCGGGTCGAGACGGGCCTGGACGACGGGGATCTCATCCGCCTTGGCGCGGGTCCAGGCGATGCGGTCCCAGCCGAGCCAGAGGGAGGTGACGATGCGCAGGCGATGGGCTCCGGCGGGGAGCGGCGGGGTGTCGATCACCATTGTCTTGGTCTTGCCGGCCGGGAAGCCCATGGAGGGGATCAGCGTCTCCCAGCCTTTCGCGGTCTCCACCTCCAGGCGCGGTGGGAGATAGGGATAGTCCGTGCGCTGGGCGGCGGCGAGGTTGAGGCTGGCGTCGGCGGGGAAGATCCAGCCGTCGAGCAGCAGCCGCACCGGGGCACCGGGCGCTTCTCCGAGGTCGAAGGTGAAGGTCCACGGCTTGGCCACGCCCTGATAGGGGCCCGGCTCGAAGCCCGAGGCGTAGACCTCGTCGCGGGCGCGGACGCGCGAAGTGACCTCCTCCCCCCGGCCGTCCCAGGCGGCGGCCACGGAGCGGACGTCGCGCGCGGCGAGCACCTTCACCGGCTGGCGCTCTCCGGGGATCACCTTGAGGCTGCTGGCGACCTCGACTCCCGCCGGATGGTCCACCACCCAGAGGCGGACGGCGTCGAACCAGGCGGCCTCCCAGAGCTCCTCGGTAACCCGCAGACGGTAGACGCCGTCCAGCGGACGGGCGCCGTCCACGCGCACGAGCTCGTGGGGATCGGCGCCGGCCCAGACGCCGGGCGCCACCGGCAGGCCGACGGGCGAATTCCAGAGCAGGTCGGTGATGAAGGCGTAGCGCTCGCCGTTCCAGGCGTAGAGGAACGGGCAGCTCCCCTTGAGCACCTGCTCCTCCACGATCCTTTGATCGATCTGCGGCCGGAGCCGGTTCTGCGGCACGCCGTTGGTCCACACCACGCGCAGCAGGTCGGCTTGGCGCAGGCGGCCGAGGCCGAAGTGGGCAGGCACCGCCGCGGCCTCGCGGAACTGGTAGGCGGTGCCGGCGCGCACCTCCAGAGTGGAGCCGATCCCCTGAAGGTTGTTCTTGCCGTTGCCGGTGGCGAGGGCGCGCAGCCGCACGTCCAGCCAGTGGTTCTGATTTCCCCCTGCGTTCTCCAGGCGGACCAGGCCGGACGGACCGGCCGCCACCAGATCGAGATCGCCGTCGCCGTCGAGATCGGCGGCGACCAACGCGGCCCCATTCCCCGGCGCCCCTTCGACCGGCAGCGGCTCGAAAGTGGGCTGGGCGAGCGTGCCGCGTTGGCCGAGGACCACGATCCCGTCCGGACCGGCGGCGGCGAGGTCGAGGCGGCCGTCGTTGTCGACGTCGAAAGCGATCACCGAAGTGAAGCGCTTCCCCTTCGGCAGGCCGGGGAGATTCCAGGCGGCGAAGCGGCCTCCCCCTCCGGGAAGATTGTGCCAGAGAGTGAGCCCGTCGTTCCCGGCCGCGATCAGGTCCGGCAGGCCGTCGTTGTCGAGGTCGGCGCTGGCGAGGGCCTCGACGGAGCCCGTCGCGGCTAATCCTGAGGCAGCGGTGCGGTCCTGGAAATGGCCCTGGCGGAGGTTGTCGAGCCAGGCGATCCCCTTGGCGTGGGCCACCACGAGGTCGAGATCGCCGTCGCGGTCGAGATCGCTGGCCACGAGGGCCCGGACGCCGGAGAGCGCCACCGGCGGGAAGGTCTGCTTCCCCACCGCCTCCAGCGGCCCCTGGAGGGCGTTGCGGAAGAGGTCGACCCCCTCGCCTCCGATGGCGAGGTCGAGATCCCCCTCGATGTCGTAGTCGAGCACCGCGGCGGCCTCGGCTCCAGCCGTACCGAAACCGGCGCCGGCCGAGGCGTCCTCGAAGGTGCCGTCCCCCTTGCCGCGCCAGAAGGCGATCCGTTTCGATCCGAAGCCGATCAGGTCGAGATTGCCGTCGTTGTCGAGATCGGCGGCGGTCAGGCCGGTGATCCCCGCCGCCGCCGGCCCGGCCACGGGCTCCCCGCCGGAGCCCTTCAAAAGCAGAAGCCGCGGCTTCTCCCCGGCCTCGATCCAGGCGAGATCGGGCTTGCCGTCGCCGTCGAAATCGCCGGTGGCGAGCGCCCGGCCGGCCACCGGGCCTTTCGCCAGCGGGGCCGCCCGGAAGCGCACCGGCACCGGATCACCGAAGGTCGAGGGGGGCGGCTCGTTCACGAATCGCTCGACCGGATTGCCGAGGAGGCCGGTGGTCAGCTCGTGCAACCCCTGCTGATAGGGGGGCGTGGGCTTGAGCACGTTCTCCAGCCGGATGGCCGGCACCCGGGCGGTGGCTACGTCCCCCGATTCGAGCGCCGTGAGCACCGGCGCCAGGGTGGCCGCGGCGGCGGGCGGCGGTGCGGGCCCGAGGAGCTCCCGCACCCGCAGGAAGCTTTGAGTGGCTCCGGCGCGGTCCCCCGCCGCGATGGCCCGCTGCCCCTGCTGGAGGAGGACGACCAGATTCTCCGGCCGCAGGCGCGCCAGCGCCTGGAGCGACTCCTTGAGCGCCGCCTCCGCTTCGGGGCCCTCGCCCTGGCCGGCCAGACGGTAGAGCCCGTACTGGATCTCCACCCGGTCCGGCGCCGCCATGGCGGCCTTGCGGTAGGCGGCGAGCGCCTCCTCGCTCTTGCCGCTCCATTGCAGGACGTCCCCCTGGATCGCTAGGAGATCGGCTCGCCCCGGCGCCTTGGCGAGCGCCTGGGCGATGGCGGCCGCCGCCTCGTCGCTCTTCTGCTGGCGCAGGGCCACGACGGCGAGGTCGGCATACGGCAGCGGATCGTCCGGCGTCAGCTTCGCCAGCTTGCGGAAGCTCTCCGCGGCCTCGCCCGTCCGTTCGTTTTCGAGCTGGGCGATCCCGAGGGCGCGCAGCGCCGCCGCCTCGGGCGAGACCGGTCCGGGGGCCGGCGGAGCCGCGGCGAGGAGGGAGAAGGCGAGAAGGAGCGGGAGGGCGCGGCGGAGCATGACGCGCATTGTACCTGTACACTACAGGGACCCATGAAGAAGAAGCACCTCCCGCCGATGTTCCTCGCCCTCGCCCTGCTGGCCCCGCCGCTCCTGGCCCAGACCAGGCTGGCTCCCCCCTCTCCGCAGGTGGAGAAGACGATCCAGAGCGCTCTTCAGAAGGCCCAGAAAGGGGACCTCCAAGGCGCCATCGCCCTGCTGGAGCCGCTCAAGAAGCCGGGGGCGCACCCCGCCGCCCTGTCGCTCCTGGGATCGCTCTACCTGGAGGCCGGCCGGCCGAAGGACGCTCTGACGCTCCTCGATCCCATCGCCGAGAGCGACGCGGCCGGGCCGCTGATCCTCCAGAACGCCGCCCGCGCGGCGCTCGCCCTGAATCAGACGGCGAAGGCCGAGAAATACCTGAAGATCGCCGTGGCCAAGGCGCCGGGCTCCCCCGCCGCCCGCGATCTGGGCCTGCTCCTGGGAAGCCAGGGACGGCTCGAGGAGAGCTATCTCCAGTTGCGCCCCTGGGCGCTCGCCCACGCGGACGATGCCGAGGCGCGCCTCTCCGCCGCCTACGACGCCGTCGAGCTCGACCGCGTGCCCGAGGCCACGGAGCTGCTGGCGGGGCTGCCGGACGACAATCCGCGCGTCCGCCTGCTGCGCGGGCGTCTCCAGCTCATGCAGCAGAAGCCGCGCGAGGGGATGGCCCTGCTCGAGCCGCTGCTCCAGAACGGGCCGCCGGAGCTGAATCTGGGCGTCCGCCGGTATCTCGCGGAAGGGCACCTCGCGGTGGGCG
>Ga0308176_10001951_pt1 | contig 12953 bp, 10 predicted proteins | sample PhyCR2_3_FD_203890 | JGI IMG/M metagenome (GOLD analysis project Ga0308176, IMG submission 203890) | Soil microbial communities from UC Gill Tract Community Farm, Albany, California, United States - DLSLS.C.R2 | ecosystem: Environmental > Terrestrial > Soil > Agricultural land | place: USA... | reverse complement strand
GAGGGGACGGCTGCCACGCCGCGCGCTCCGGAGTCCAGCACCACCTCGACCTCGACGGTCGGATTACCGCGCGAATCGAGGATCTGGCGCGCGTGGATCGAGGAGATCGCGCTCACGGTCGCGGCAGTCTATTCAGCGCGGCAAACCAGCGCTGCGAGCTATTCGCCGGTGGGCGGAGTGGTCGGCAGCGCTTCCGAGGATTGCTGGCCTGAACTTGGCGCCGGCAGCGGGCGCTGCGGGAACGGTTCGCCTTTCGGTTTCAGCCTCGTGATCGACCCCGGCAGCGCGGGAGAAGCCATCGGCACCGGCGCCGGACAGGCCGTCGGCACTTCTTTCGGATTGGCTTCGTAGCAGGCGGGAGGCGCGCTGGTGGGATGGGCTTTGCCCTCGGAGTTGGCGCACCGTTCGATGACGTAGCCCGACGCGCAGTGGGTCCGCGACCGCCAGGTGCTCTGGTAGCCGGCGACGAATTCCGAGAAGAATTCCTGCTGGCGTTCCTGGGTGAGCGTCTGGCTGATCTGCGATTTCACTTCCGCGAGAGATTTCACTTTCTCGGGATTCAGCTTCACGGGTTCGATCAGGAACCAGTTTTGTTCGTACTTCACCGGCCCGACCAGTTCGCCGGTGGCGCTGTCGAAGATCGCCGACTTCAGCTCCCCGCGGACGAATTCTTCGGTGATGCCTTCCTGCAAGCCGCCTTTGCTCTTCGTGGTCGGGTCCGCGGAATGGGCTTTCGCGGCCTTCTTCCAGCCCGCCGGCGAGTTGTCCTTTTCCAGCTCCGCCTTCGCCTTTTCGACTTCGGCCTTCTGTTTGTTGAGGATCACACGCACGTCACGGCTGGCGGGCGTCGTGAACTGGCTGGACTTTTCGGCTTCGTAGTATTCGCTGATTTCGCCGCTGGAGACGGTGGGGGCGGATTTGGTCACCTGTTCCTGGATCCGCGTGGTGAGCAGCTGCACCTTGACCCGTTCGTTCACGTCCGCCGGGGTGAACCCGGATTCCTCGAGGAATTCGTGGTAGGCCTTTTCCGTTTTGAAGCTCTGTTTCTTGATGTTGGCGAGTTCGGTTTCGATCTGTTTCGGGGTCACCGTGATGTCGAGTTCTTCGCCCTCCCCCTGGATCCAGATCGTGTCGAGGATTTCGCCCAGCGCTTTTTCGGTGAGTTCTTCGTATTTCTCGGTCCCGGGCTTGGGAGCTTGCCGTTTCGAGCCTTTCACCTGACGTTCGAAGGCTTTCTGGAACTCTTCTTCGTCCACTGCACCGAGATCGCCGGGGACCCCCTTGACGATCGCGACGTCGCCGGAGGGCACGCTGGGGGCACCGATCCCCTGGGCGATCGCGAAGCCGACGAAGAGGAGGACGAAGACCGCGGCGAAGCCGATCAGCGCAAGCCGCTGCAGGCCAGCGGACCGCTCGGCATCCTTCTTCTGCCTCCCTTTCCGTGCCACGACGCTCGGCAGCATAGTCAAATCGGTTCCCGCCGGTGATTCCGGCGTTGCTCAGGCCGGAGCCGGCTCGACCGTGCGGCGCGCCTCCCGCAGACCCTCGGCCAGGGCCAGGACCGCCGCCAGCCGTTCCTCCGGATCGCCGGCAACCCGTACCGCCGCCGTCTGCTCGCGCCATTCGTAGACCGCTCCCTCGACCTGGTCGGCGAGCACGCCTGAACCCTCGGAGTCGAGCTCGACGCCGGTGACGCTGAGCCGGCCGCCGCGGAACTCGACGCTGCGCGCGCCGGCCAGACCCAGCTCGATCCGCGCCCGCTGCAGCTTGAGCAGGTTCTCGGCCTGAGGCGGCATCGGCCCGAAGCGGTCCTCCAGCTCGTCGCGGATCGCCCGCAGCTGGCCGGGCTCGCGGGCGGCGACGATGCGGCGGTGGACGTCGATCTTGGCCGCCTCGAAGGGCACGAAGCTGGCCGGCAGGTAGGCGTCGACCGGGACGTCGAGGCGGACCGGCTCGGGCGCCTCCTCCGTGGTCTCGCCGGCGCCCGCCTCGGCGACTGCCTCGTCGATCATCTGGCAGTAGAGCTCGAAGCCGACCGCGGCGACGTGCCCGGACTGCTCGTCGCCGAGCAGGTTGCCGGCGCCGCGGATGTCGAGGTCGCGCATCGCGATCCGAAAACCGGAGCCCAGCTCCGTGTGGTCGGCGAGGGTCGAGAGCCGCGCTGCCGCCTCCTCGGTCAGCGCCTCCGCCGAGGGGTAGAGGAGGTAGGCGAAGGCGCGCTCGCGGGAGCGGCCCACCCGGCCGCGGATCTGGTAGGCCTGCGAGAGGCCGAGCTGGTCGGCGCGCTCGACGATCAGCGTGTTGGCGGTCGGGATGTCGAGACCGGACTCGATGATCGTCGTCGTCACCAGGCAGTCGGCCTCACCGCGCAGGAAGGCGAGCATCGTGTCCTCCAGCGACCGCTCGTCCATCTGCCCGTGGGCTTCGACGAAGCGCGTGCGGGGCAGCAGCGCCCGCAGCCGCTCGACCACTTCCGGCAGGGTGTCGATCCGGTTGTGCAGGAAGAAGGCCTGGCCGCTTCGCTCCAGCTCGCGGCGGATCGCCTTGGCGACGAGATCCTCGTCGTAGGGGCCGACGTAGGTGCGGACCGGGCGCCGTCCCTCCGGCGGCGTCTCGATCACCGAGATGTCGCGCAGCCCGGCGAGGCTCATCTGCAGCGAGCGCGGGATCGGCGTCGCCGAGAGCGCCAGCACGTCGACCTTCAGCTTCAGCTGGCGCAGCAGCTCCTTCTGCTTGACGCCGAAGCGCTGCTCCTCGTCGACGACGACGAGGCCCAGATCCTTGGCGCGGACGTCGCGGGAGAGCAGCCGGTGGGTCCCGATCAGGATGTCCACCTTGCCGGCCCCGAAGTCGGCAAGGGCCGCCTTCACCTCGGCCGCCGGGCGCAGCCGCGAAACCCCCTCGACACGGAAGGGGAGGTCGGCGAGGCGCTCGCGGAAGGTGCCGTTGTGCTGCTGGGCGAGAATCGTCGTCGGCACCAGCACCATCACCTGCTTGCCGTCGGCGGCGGCCTTGACCGCCGCCCGCAGCGCCACCTCGGTCTTGCCGAAGCCGACGTCGCCGCAGACCAGCCGGTCCATCGGCCGCTCGGATTCCATGTCGCCCTTGACCGCCTCGATCGCCTCCAGCTGGTCGGCCGTCTCACGGTAGGGGAACGCGGTCTCCATCGCGATCTGCCACTCGCCGTCGGGCGGGAAGGCGTGGCCTTTGCGGGCTCGCCGCTCGGCGTAGAGGTTGAGCAGCTCCCCGGCCAGGGCGCCGGCCGCTTTGCGCGCCCGCGCCTTCATGTTCTGCCAGCGCTTGCCGCCCAGCGCCGAGAGAGTCGGGGAGCCGCCGGCGCCGACGTAGCGACTCAGCTTCGCCAGCTGGTCGGTGGGGACGTAGACCCGGTCCTCGCCTTTGTATTCGAGGTACAGGTAGTCGCGGGTGACCCCGCCGACCTCCCGCGTCTCGAAGCCAGCGAAGCGGGCTACGCCGTGGTCCTCGTGGACGACGTAGTCGCCGACCCGCAGGTCGCTGAAGGCGAGGCGCCCGCGGCCGCCTCCCGCGGCCGGGCCCTCCGGCTGCCGGCGCCGATGGACGAGCCGGCGGAAGGGATAGACGGCGAGTTTCAGCTCCGGGCTGACGAAGCCCTCGCGCAGCCGCGCCTCGGCGAAGGCGAGGCCAGGGTCGGGCGAGAGGCGCCCGCCCTCGAGCAGGCGCGCGTCGAGCCGGTCGAGCCCGTAGCGGGCGCGCTCGGCCTCGCCGCGACTGTCGAAGGCGACGACGGTCCGGTATCCGGAGCGAACCAGCTTCTCCAGCTCGCCCTCTGCCTCCTTGACGCTGCGGGCCGGCGACTCGGCACGGGCGGCGCGGAAGGCGGCCTCGTCCTCATCTCCGGCGCCGGTCAGGGAGAGCGCCGCCCGCTGCGCCAGCGGCTCGGCGACGTCGACGTAGAGGCGCTGGGCGTCGTCGGCGTGCATCGCCGTGGTCGCGTCCTCCCAGTGGTCGCGGAGCGCCGGCTCGATCTCCTCCGCGCCGGCTAGGACGACGGCCGCGTCCTCGGGGATCAGCTCCAGCGGCGCGCGGAAGTGCTCGAGCGGCAGCAGTTCGGCCAGGTTCGCCGGTCGCTCCCCCTCCTCCTCGGCCTCCATCTGGGCCAGCTCGGCCAGCTCGCGGTGCTCGGCGTCGAGCTCGGCCGCCGGCGCCAGCTCGACCCGCTCCGCCTCCCCAAGCGAGCGCTGGGTGAAGGTGGAGAACCAGCGCATCGACTCGACCTCGTCGCCGAACAGCTCGATCCGCACCGCCCGCTCCTCGGTGGCCGGGTAGACGTCGAGGATGCCGCCGCGGATCGCGAACTGGCCGCGGTCCTCGACCTGCTCGACGCGCTGGTAGCCGGCCGCGACCAGGTCCAGCGCTACCGAGTCGAGCTCGACCTCCTCGCCGAGCGCGATCGCGAAGCCCGCCGGCCGCAGCGAGGAGTCCGGCACCGCCTCGGCGAGAGCGGTGGCGGAGGCGACGACGACCGCGTCCGCTTCGCCGGCCAAAGCGTCGATCGCGTCGATGCGCAGGCCGACGAGGTGCGGCGGAGGGGTGACGTGTGAGGCGTAGCCGGTGCCGCGGGAAGGGTAGATCCGCACCCGCCGCGGCGCCAGGTAGGAGCGCAGGTCGGAGGCGAGGTCGCGGGCGGAGCGATCGTCGGGGCTGACGAGCAGCGCCGGGCGCCCGGCCAGCCCGCGGTCGTCCTCGAGCAGGGTGGCCAGCAGCAGCGGGCGCAGCATCGACGAGCTGGGCGCGGTCACCTGGCCGCCGTTCTCGGCGGCGGCGCGCACCTCGCCCGCAAGCGCGTGCAGGCGCTCGTTCTCGGCGGCGACGTCGATCAGCGGGCGGAGGCTCATCTGGTGCGGCTCTGAGGGTTACATGCGGCGTCCTCGGGCGGCCGGCTGCGGATCACGCACCTGAAGTGCGCTCCCCTTGCCGGCCTTCCTGCGTCCTTGCCTGTCACCCTCAGAGCCGCACCAGATCAAGGGCGCTGCGGCAGGCCCGGCCCGCTGCGGGCCCACTCGACCTGGCCGGCGCCCTCCTGCTCGGAGCGACCGACGACATCGTCCCACTCGTGCAGCATCCGCTTCAACCGGGCGACGGCCTGCGGCGGGTGGGCCGCCACCGCGGCGGCAAGCTCCAGCGCCGATTCCTCGGTAGCTGCGGCGGGGGCGACGCGGTTGACGAGGCCGAGCCGCAGCGCCTCGTCGGCGCCGACCGTGCGCGAGGACAGCAGCAGGTACTTCGCGGTCGCCAGGCCGCAGAGGGTGACCAGCCGGGCCGGTCCCACCGGCACCCCGAGCGCGGCCCCGGGGAAGCGCATGCGCAGGTTCGAGCCGCCGACGCGCATGTCGCAGGCGACGGCGATCTCGGCGCCGCCGCCGACGACGTCGCCGTGGCAGGCGGCGATCGTCGGCTTCGGGAAAGCGACGACGGCGTCGTAGAGATCGGCGAAGAGCTGCATTCTCCGCACCTTCCCCTCCTCGTCGAGCTGCTCGCGGACGTCGGCGCCGGCAGAGAGACCGAGGTGATCGGTCGAGCTGACCACCAGCACCCGCACCGCCTCGTCGGCGCGTGCCACGGCCAGGTGCTCCAGCAGCTCGACCAGCATCTGGGTGTCGACCGCGTTGCGGGCCCGGGGCCGGTCGAGGCGGATCAGGGCGACGCCCTGCTCGTCGACCGAGTAGGCGGTGACCTGGTCCTCCGGGGCGCTGCCGCTGGCGGGGCTCATGCGTCCGGGGAAGCTATCCCTTCGACCAGGCGCTCGGCCTCATCGGCCGCGCGGCAGACCAGCGCCTCGACCTCGGAGCGCGGCTCGCGGAAGCGGGAGAGCACGTAGGAGGCGACGACCTCGGGGTCGGTGGAATCGGGCCGGCCGACGCCCACCCGGACGCGCCAGAACTCGGGGTCGCCGAAGCCGCGCCTGAGGCTCTTGAGGCCGTTGTGGCCGGCGAGCCCACCCCCGAGCCGGACCTTGATCTCGCCGAAGGGCAGGTCGATCTCGTCGTGGAGGACGACGACCCGGTCGAGCGGCACCTCGAGCGAGCCGCGCGCCGGCCCGGCGGCCTCACCGGAGGCGTTCATGAAGGTCTGGGGCAGGAAGACGGCGACGCGTGGCCCGCCGGGCCCGGCGCGGCCTTCGCTCAGCAGACCGCCGAACTTCTTCCGCGGCCGGCCCAGGTCCCAGCGGCCGGCCAGCTCCTCGGCGACGTCGAAGCCGACGTTGTGGCGGCTGCCGGCATGCTCGGGCCCGGGATTGCCCAGGCCGACCAGGAGGATGCGGTCGCCGTGCTCGCCGCGCTCGCCGCGGCGGCCGAACAGCGACAGGCCCTACTCGCCTCCGGACTCGGCGGACTCGCCCTCGCCGGCCTCGCCCTCGGCCTCGCCGGCCTCGCCCTCGCCGACCAGCTCGGCCTCCTCCTCGACCTCGGGGGCGGCCTCTTCGACGCGGGGCGGCGAGAGGGTGACGATCGTGACCTCCTCGGGCTCATCGGCGACGAAGGTGACTCCCTCGGGGGCAGTGACCACGGAGAGCTGGAGGGTCTCGTTTATCTCCATCGCCGAGACGTCGACGACGATGCGGTCGGGGATGTCGGTCGGCAGCGCTTCGACGGTGATCTCGCGGGTGACGTGCTCGAGCACGCCGCCGCCCTTTACCCCGGGCGCGTCCTCGGCGCCCTCCAGCTCGATCGCGACCTCGGCCTGGATCGCCTCGTCGAGCCGCACCTCCTGCAGGTCGAGGTGCTCCAGGTTGCCGCGCACCGGGTGCAGCTGTTCTTCCTTGATCACCACCGGGACGGCTTTGGCGCCCTCGATCTCGAGGTCGAAGAGGGCGGCGCCGGCGGCGGTGATGCTGCGCACCTCGCGCTCGGAGACCTGGAAGGGCCTCGCCTCCTCCCCGCCCGAGTAGACGACGCCGGGCACCAGCCCGCCCCGGCGCATGCGGCGCGACGCGCGCGAGCCGAACTCGGCGCGGGGGGCTGCTTTGAGGGTGGAGCGGTCGCTGGCCATCGGACGGGAGAGAATAGAGAAAGCCGCCGGCAAAGAGCTGCTGTGGCAACCTTCGAGCGTGGCCGACGACTCGAAGATCCCCAAGGGCCGGATCCGCCGCTCGGCCAAGCTCGGCTCGATCGTCGGGGTGCAGGGAGCCCGTTACGCGGGCACCAAGGCGACCAACGTCGCCCGCTCCGAGGAGGAGGGCAAGGAGCGGCTCGAGCAGCGCCACCTGGAGACGGCGATGAAGATGGTCGGCGCGCTGGGCCAGATGAAGGGCGCGGCGATGAAGCTCGGCCAGTTCGCCTCCTTCATCGACACCGAGTTCATCCCCGAGGAGTACCGCGAGATCTACCAGGAGCAGCTGGCCAAGCTGCGCACCGACGCGCCGGCGATGCCCTGGGAGAAAGTCGAGAAGGTGCTGGTCGAGGAGTACGACGGCGAGCCGCTCTCCGAGCTCTTCGCCGAGTTCGAGGAGGAGGCCTTCGCGGCGGCCTCGATCGGCCAGGTCCACCGGGCCGAGCTGCTCGACGGGCGCCGGGTGGCGGTGAAGATCCAGTACCCGGGGATCGCCGAGGCGCTGGAGGCCGACCTGCGAAACGCGGGGACGATCGTGCGGCTGGCACGGGCGATCGCACCGGGCCTCGACGCCAAGGCGATCGCCGAGGAGCTGCGCGAAAGGGTGATGGAGGAGCTCGACTACGAGTACGAGGCCCAGAACCAGCGCACCTTCTCCCGCGCCTACCGCGAACACCCCTTCGTCTACGTGCCCGAAGTGGTGACCAGGCTCTCGCGCCGGCGGGTACTCGTCACCGAGCTGGTCGAAGGGCTGGGGTTCGAGCAGATCAAGGAGCTCCCCCACGCCGAGCGCAGCCGCTTCGGCGAGATCGTCTTCCGCGGCAGCCTGGGGTCGATGTTCCACCTCCACCACTTCAACGCCGACCCCCACCCCGGCAACTACATCCTGCTCGGGGACGGGCGGGTGGCCTTCCTCGACTTCGGGATGACCAAGAAGCTCGACGACGAGCAGATCCTGCTCGAGCAGCGGGCCTTCGACGCCGCCTCGCGGCGGGACCCGGAGGCCTTCCGGCTCGCGCTGCACGACCTCGGCTTCGTCAAGAACCCCTCCAAGCTCGACGCCGAGCGGCTGCTGGAGCACATGGGCGCGGTCGGCGGCTGGTACATCGAGGACCGCGAGATCGAAATCACCCCGCGGCGGGTGATGAAGATCATCGAGTCGACCAACGACCCGCGCTCGGAGTACTACGACCTGATGCGGCGGGAGTCGATTCCCGCCGACGAGCTGATGGGGCGGCGGATGGAAATCGGCGTCGTCGCCGTGCTCGGTCAGCTGCGGGCGAAGCGCAACTGGCACCGCATCTTCCGCGAGTGGGTCTACGCCGACGCGCCGGCGACGGAGCTGGGCGAGCAGGAGTGGGAGTATTTCGAGGAGCGCGGGCTCAAGCGATCCCCCGGACTGGCCGAAACCCTCTGACATGACCAAGATCAGGCGCGGTTGGGCGCTGACCAAGAAGAGCTGGGCGCCGCTGAACGGGCATCGCTCGCTGATCCGCTTCCCTCTCTACGGCGCCGTCGCCACCACGCTGCTGGCGATCGTCTTCCTCGGGCCGGGGCTCTACCTGCTCGACCAGGACACGCTCGCCGGCGCGATCCCGCTGCTGGTGGTCGGCGTCTACGTGCTGACCGTCGTCGGCTTCTACTTCAGCGTCGCCCTCGCCGCCTGCGCCGACATGATCTTCCGCGGCCAGGAGGCGACGGTCGCCGACGGTCTCGCGGTCGCCCGCAGCCGCTTCGCCCAGATCTGCGGCTGGGCGGCGGTCTCCGCCGCGATCAGCGCCGTGATGGGCGTCCTGGAGAACCAGGGCGGCATCGGCGGCCAGATCGCCGGGCGGGTGATCGGGATGGCCTGGTCGCTCGTCACCTTCCTGGCGGTGCCGGTAATCGCGATCGAGGGGACCGGGCCGTTCGCCACCTTGAAGCGCTCCGCCTCGATGTTCCGCGACCGCTGGGGCCAGCAGATCACGGGCAACGTCGCGATTGGCGGCGCCGTCTTCCTGCTCGGCGTGCTGCCGGCGGCGATCCTGATCGCGGTCGGCGTCGCCGTCTGGTCCGCGGCCTCCTTCCTCGGGGCACTGCTGGTCGTCGTCGGCGCGCTGACGATGGCGATCGCGCTGCTCGTCTCCAAGGCGCTCAGCGGCATTTTCGGCGTTGCCCTCTACCGCTACGCGCTCGACGGCGAGACCGTCGGCGGCTTCACCCGGGAGGAGCTGGAGTCGGCGGTGAAGGTCAAGGGCGGCCGCGCCACCCCGCCTGGAGCGACGCCCGGCACGATCTGAGCCCCGGCTGGGCCAGTCGTTTCCAGCTTCGTGGCCCCTACAGGGGCCTCAACCCTGGAAACGAGAGAACAGGCGGGGGTCGTTGGAGCAGATGCCGTGGACGCCGGCGGCGACGAGGCGCTCCATGCGCGGCTGCTCGTCGACGGTCCAGGCGATCAGCTCGACGCCGGCGAGCTCGCAGATCCGCGCCAGGCGCGGCGAGACGAGCGGGTAGTAGACCCACATCGCCTCGACACCGAACTGCGGGAGCTTCTCGGCCGCCAGGCCGGGGAGGCGGGTGCGCATCCCGACCAGCGCGGCGCGCATCGGCAGCCGCGCCCAGCGCTTCGAGGTCCAGTCCCTGGTGACCTTCGGGTAGGTCCAGCCCCGCCGCAGCGCCGGCTCCAATTCGAGGATCCGGCGCAGGGTGTGCATCTCCATCGTCGAGATCATCGACCGCTCGACCAGGTCGCGCTCGCGCAGCGCCTCAACCACCTCCTCCTCCCTGCCCGGCAGCTTGATGTCGAGGTCGATCTCGACCTGGTCCAGGGGCGGCTCGAGGAAGGCGTCGAGCGCCTCGGTCAGCTTCAGCGGCGTCCGACGCTCGGCGTCCTCCCAGTCGTGGGCCACCACCAGCGGCGCCCGCTGCTCCAGCGGCAGGTGCGCGTCGGGCAGCCAAAGCACGTCGAACTCGACCATGTCCACCCCCGCCTCCACCGCCGCGCAGAACGACTCCACCGTGTTCCCCGGCGCGATCAGATCCGCCCCCTTGTGCCCGACCAGCCGCAGCTTCCGCGCCTCGTCCCTAAACCCTTCGTCCCTCAGCGAAGGATCCTGCGACAGCCCTTTGGCGTCTTCATTCACCCCCCACACCCTTTCAGTTCCCGCAAGGCGGTCGGCAAGGTCAGCCGCGGATGGCTGGACGCTCAGCGCCAAGTGGGGCGGTGACGACACGACTCCCGCATAGCGGCGCTATGCGGGACGTTGGGGAGGCGCCGCATCCACGCCGGCGATGTGCGTCCAGACACCGCGTCTGACCGCAGCCGCCCGCCTAGAAAAGCTGATTCTCGCCCGCGAAGATCTCGCTCACCGAGTCGTCGGTGAAGATGCGGCGGATCGAGTCGGCGAAGGTGCTGGCGGTCGAGAGGACGATGATGTTGTCCGGCGCGCCGGGGCGCAGCGGCAGGGTGTCGGTGACCACGATCCGCTCGATCGCCGAGTTTTGCAGCCGCTCGTAGGCGGGGCCGGAGAAGACGCCGTGGGTGGCGCAGGCGATCACCCTGGCAGCGCCCTCGTCGATCACGGTCTGGGCGGCCGCGCAGAGGGTGCCGGCGGTGGCGATCATGTCGTCGACGAGGACCGCGGTCTTGCCCTTGACGTCGCCGACGACGTAGCCGATCTCGGCCACCGCCTGGGCGGGGCGCTCCTTCTCCATCACCGCCCACTGCGTGCCGATGCGGCGGGCGAAGTTGCGGGCGGTCTTCACGCGGCCGGCGTCGGGCGAGACGATCACCAGCTCGTCTGTCATTTCCTGGTCGATGAACCACTGGGTCAGCATCGGCATCGCCGTCATGTGGTCGACCGGCACGTGGAAGAAGCCCTGGACCTGGCCGGCGTGGAGGTCCATGGTGAGGACGCGGTCGACGCCGACGCCCTCGAGGCACTTGGCGACGATCCGGGCGGAGATCGGCTCCCGCGGTGCCGACTTCTTGTCCTGGCGGGCATACCCGTACCAGGGGAGCACGGCGATGATCCGGTGCGCGGAGGCGCCCTGGGCCGCGTCGATCATCGCCAGCAGCTCCATCAGGGCGTCGTTCGGGGTCATCCCTTCCTGCTCGTTGGCGCAGGTCGACTGGACGAGGAAGACGTCGGCGCCCCGGATCGATTCCTCGTAGCGGCAGTACACCTCGCCGTCGGCGAAGGTCTTCAGCGTCACCTGGCCGAGGTCGAGGTTGAGCTTGCCGGCGACTTTGGCGGCCAGGTCCATGGAGCAGCGGCCCCCGAAGACCATCATCCGCTTGGAGTAGTCGTGCTCGATGGCGGTGCCGACCTGCGGGCGCTCCTCGATCATGCTCACGGGCTCTCGTCCTCTCGCATCTCGTCCGCCTTGCGGGCGGCGTATCCATCGATGTTCCGCTGCGCGTTCTCGCTGACGGCCAGCGCCCCCTCGGGCACGTCGTCCTTGATCACCGCGCCAGCGCCAGTGTAGGCGGCGTCGCCGACTTCTACCGGTGCGATCAGCATCGTGTCAACGCCGATGCGCACGTCCCGCCCGACAACCGTGCGGTTCTTGCGGAATCCGTCGTAGTTAGCGGTGATCGTGCCGGCGCCGAGGTTGGAGTTGGGGCCGATCTCCGCATCGCCGACGTAGGAGAGGTGCGGGACCTTCGACCCAGCGCCCACGCGCGAGTTCTTGACCTCGACGAAGGTGCCGGCCTTGGCCCCGGCCTCCAGCAGCGCTCCCGGGCGCAGGTAGGCGAACGGGCCGACCGAGCAGCCGTCGCGCACCTCGCATTCGACCAGGTAGGAATGGAGAACCTGGGAGCCGGGCCCGACGGTGCTGTCGAGGACGGTGGAGAGGGGTCCCACCACCGCGCCGGCCCCGACGCTGGTGGCGCCGCGGAGGCTGGTGCCGGGCTCGATCCGAGCCTCGGCCTCGATCTCGACGCCGGCGTCGATCCAAGTCGAGCCGGGGTCGACCACGGTGACCCCGGCGAGCATGTGTGCCTCGAGCAGCCGCCGGCGCCCCTCGGCTTCGACGGCGGCGAGGTCGACCCGGTTGTTGACGCCCATCGTCACCGCGAGATCGCCGGCCTGGTGGGCAGCGACGGCATGGCCCGCCACGCGCAGGGCGGGGAAGACGTCGGGTAGGTAGTACTCGCCCTGGGCGTTGTCGTTGGAGAGCTCGCGCAGGGCGGCCGCCAGCGGAGCGGCGTCGAATGCGTAGGTGCCGGTGTTGACCTCGCGGATCGCCAGCTGGGCGGGGTCGGCGTCGCCGGCCGCTTTGGCCTCGACCACCCGCTCGACGGCACCGGAGGGGTCGCGGACGACGCGGCCGTAGGAGCCCGGCTCGTCGAGCTCGATGGTCATCATCGTCGCCGCGGCGGCGGTCGATTCGTGGGCCTGCAGGAAGTCCGAGATCACCGCGGCGGAGATCAGCGGATGGTCGCCCGAGAGGACGAGGACGGTCTCGCTTTCCTCGATCAGCGGCAGCGCCGCTTTGACCGCACCGCCGGTGCCGTCGGCCTGCGGCTGCTCGACCGTCTCCACGCCCTCTGGCAGGCCGGCCGAGAGGTCCCGCCCCGGCGAGACGATCGCCGCCACCCGCCCCGCCCCTGCCTCCCGCGCGGCGAGCACCGGCCAGGCGACCATCGGCCGCCCGCACACGGGGTGCAGCATCTTCGGCAGGGACGAGCGCATGCGCGTGCCCTCGCCGGCCGCCATCACCAGGACCAGGGGCGAACTCACCTCCGCATCGTATTGCGGTGGCGGCGGGTCCGTCAGACATAGCGCTTGGCGCACGGGTCCTGTCGTGGTGGATGCCCCCATGTGCTCGGACGCCTCCGGCGTCCTCCGCTATGGGGGTCCCCCACCACGCCACCC
>Ga0308176_10001950_pt1 | contig 12962 bp, 10 predicted proteins | sample PhyCR2_3_FD_203890 | JGI IMG/M metagenome (GOLD analysis project Ga0308176, IMG submission 203890) | Soil microbial communities from UC Gill Tract Community Farm, Albany, California, United States - DLSLS.C.R2 | ecosystem: Environmental > Terrestrial > Soil > Agricultural land | place: USA... | reverse complement strand
GCTGCCTGGTCTTCTCGGTGTCCACGCCCTGGTAGTCCGGGTAGAACATCGGGATGAGGCCGGCGTCCGAGGCGCCCTGCACGTTGTTCTGCCCGCGCAGCGGGTGCAGGCCGGCGCCGGACTTGCCGACGTTGCCCGTGATCGAGCACAGCGCGATGAGGCAGCGGGCGTTGTCGGTGCCGGTGGTGTGCTGGGAGATGCCCATGCCCCAGTAGATGATGCCGGCCTTCGCCTCGCCCCAGACCCGCGCCACCTCGCGGATGAGATCGGCGTCGATGCCGGTGATCTGGGCCGACCGCTCCGGCGGGTAGTCCGCCACCGTGCGGGCCAGCTCCTCGTAGTTGGACGTTCGGTTGGCGATGAACTCGCGGTCGATCAGGCCGAGCCGGATCACCTCGTGCATGATCGCGTTGTAGAACGCCACGTCGGTGCCCGGCTTGACCTGGCAGTAGTAGTCGGCATGCTCGGAGACGCCGCTCGCCCGCGGGTCGACGTAGATGATCTTCGTGCCGCGGCGGCGGGCCTGCTTGAAGAACGAGCTCGCCACCGGGTGGTTCGCGGTCGGGTTGGAGCCGGTGATGATGACGACCTCGGCGTTGGCCACGTCCGCGTACGTGGTCGACACGGCGCCGGAGCCGATGCCCTCGAACAGCGCGGCGACCGAGGAGGCGTGGCAGAGCCGCGTACAGTGGTCGACGTTGTTGGTGCCGAAGCCGGCCCGGATGAGCTTCTGGAAGAGATAGGCCTCCTCGTTGGAGCCCTTCGCCGAGCCGAACCCGGCGATCGCGCCGGGACCGCCGGACGCGTGGATCTCCAGCAGTCGCCGGGCGACGAGGTCGAGCGCCTCCTCCCAGGTGGCCTCCCGGAAGTGCGGCATGACCTCGTCGTAGTCGACCAGCCCGCCAGGCTTGCGCCCGCGGCCCTTCTTCTCCGAACGGCCGCCGCCCGAGCCGCTCCGGCCCCGGTCGTTGGTCATGTCGCCGCGGACGTCCGCCGACAGCGGGCCCTTCGGGTACGACTCGTCGCGGCGGATCAGCGGAACGGTCAACCGCTGCGGCGAGGCCGCGTAGTCCCAGCCGTACCGGCCCTTGACGCACAGCCGGCTCTGGGAGCCGGGCTGCGGACGGCCTTCTGCGAACGAGATCGCGTTGCGCTCCCGGTCGACGTAGTAGGTCAGCGCGCAGCCGACCCCGCAGTACGGGCAGACGCTGTCGACCGCGTCGAGCTCCTCGCGCGGCCGGATCGGGATCTGGTTGATCGGCTTGTTGGTCAGCGCCCCGGTCGGGCACGCCTGCACGCACTCGCCGCAGGTGACGCAGGAGCTGTTGCCCATCGGGTCGTTGAGGTCGAACGCGATCCGGGTCGAGTAGCCCTTGCCGGACCGGCCGATCACGTCGTTGCCCTGGATATCGTCGCAGGCCCGGACGCACCGGTCGCAGAGGATGCAGGCGTCGTGGTTGACGTCGATGACCGGGTTCGACGAATCGGTGCCGCGGCCGGTCGCACAGGGCAGCTCGGTGGTCTCGCGAGCCACCCCGTACCGGTCGGCCAGCTCCAGCAGCAGGTTGTCGCCGGTCTTGGTCTGCTTGGGGTCCTCGGCCCGCGGCGGCTGATCGGCGATCAACAACTCGGTCAGCGTGGCCCGGCTGCGGTTCAGCTCCGGGGTGTCGGTCGTGACCGTCATCCCGTCCTCGCACGGCCGCACGCAGGCCGCGGCGAACGCGCGTCCGCCGGTGTCGACCACGCACATCCGGCAGACGCCGACCGGGTCGTAGCGTTCGTCGTGGCAGAGCACCGGGATGTCGACGCCGACATGCCTGGCCGCGTCGTAGATGCTGGTCCCCTCGGGCACGGTCACCTGTCGGCCGTCGATCTCGGCCGTGATCGTCCGTACGGACGTGCCCGGGTCTTCCAGGGTGGTCATGTGCGACCTCCGTCGGTTGCCACGTGGTCATGCTTTCAGACGTCATCCATCCAGCAGCAGTTCAGCGCGCCCAGCGGCCGGGACTCTGCCGTCAGCGGTCAGTCCGCGGGCCTCGTAGTAGCCCGCCACCATCGCCTGCAGCCGCTCGGCGGTGAGCGTCGCGGTCCGGCCCGACCCGAGCTCCAGCGGGGTCGCCAGCATCCGGGCCGGCAGCCGGTCGTCGGCCGCGGTCGCTCCTTCACGAAGGTTGAACGCCCGCTTGGCCCGCACGATGCGGCGCGCGACGGCCCTCAGCTCATCCTCGTCGAGGTCCCAGCCGGTGACGCTACGCAGCAGACCGGCCCACTCCGGGAACGGTTCGTCGAACACCCCGCGCAGGAACTTGCAGAGGATCATCGAGTCCATCACCGCGGCGCGGTCCTCCGTGTCGACCGCGGCCAGGACGTGTGCTTCGCCACCGCTGAACCGGTCCAGCTTGCCGGACAGGTCTGCTTCATAGGCACCCGACCGGTTGTGGTCGGCGCCGCGAGCGTTCACGGCCAGGCCGAGCGCCATCGACTGCAGCGTCCTGGGCTCGTAACCGGGCATCTCCATGCCCTTGACCTGCGGCGCGAAGTCGAGGGAGTCCTGCCCGACGACCTCGGCCGCCCGCCGGGAACCCTCGCTCAGCAGGGCGCCGAGGCCCTCCCTGGCACCGATCTCGTCCAGCGCCCGCAGCAGCGCCGGCCCGTCGCCGAAGCGCAGCCACGGCGCGTCGATCAGGCCCCGCTCGGCGCACTCCATCGCCCAGGCGATCGTGCCGCCGGCCGAGATCGTGTCCAGGCCCAGCTCGTCGCAGCGGGCGCTGGCCGCGAAGACGTCGTCCGGGTCGGAGACGCCGCAGAGCGGGCCGAGCGCGAAGACGTTCTCGTACTCCATCCGCTGGCTGCCGCCGCCCTTGCGGGAGTAGATGTGCTCGCAGCCGATCGAGCAGGACGCGCAGCTGTTGCGGGCCACACCGCGCAGCTCGTGCAGCTGCTCGGCCGCCAGCTTCGGGGCCTCGGCGAACGTGGCGGCGGTGAAGTTGCGGGTCGGCAGCGTGCTCACCGCGTTGAAAGCCAGCAGGTTGGCCAACGTGCCCAACTCGCGGTACTTCGCGGTGGCGGGGCCGAAGCTGCGCGCGCGCAGGTCACGAGCGGCGGCGAGGACCGCCTCCTGATCGTGGACGGCGACCTTGGCACCAGCCCTGACCAGCACGGCCTTGAGGTTCTTGGCGCCCAGCACCGCGCCGAGGCCGCCGCGGCCCGCGTGCCGGCCGTCGTGGGAGATCGTCGCGTACCGCACGCCGCGCTCGCCGGCCGGGCCGATCGCCGCCGTGCGCCACCCGCGGCCGAAGCGCTGCTTCGCCGCCGCCTCGGCCTCGGCGGCGGACAGCCCGGTCAGCTCCCGGGCCGGCTCCAGTCGGACGCCGTCCGCGTCGACGAGCAGCACCGACAGCTCGCGGGCCCGGCCACGGACGACGATCGCGTCGTTGCCGGTGAGCTTGCCGGCGATCGCGAACTGGCTGGACGCCAGCGCGTCGGTGAGCAGACCGGTCAGCGGCGACTTCGCCACCACCGCGAACTTCGCGCTGGTCGTCAGCGGCGTGCCGACCAGCGGGGAGAACACGAACGCCAGCGCCGCGTCCGGGCCGAACGGGTCGACCCCGGGCGGGGTGAGCCGGTGCAGCAGCCAGGTGCCGAGCCCGACGCCACCGAGGTACGCCCGCAGCACCCGCTCGTCGAGGTCGAGGCCGTGGCCGGTCGCCGCGGTGCCGTCGACCTCGACGACCAGCGCGCGACCGAAGTACCCGCCCGGTGCCATGCCTCGACTCTATGTCGCGGCCGGGCCGGCTGCTCAGCCCCCGGCGTCCGCCGAGAGGAACGCCACCGCGTCGCCGGCGACCAGCGGCAGCCGGGAATCCCGCACGATGTGGTCGCCGTTGATCGCCGCGACCACGTGCCGGTCGAGGGCGAGGTCGACGGCCGCCGCCGCTTCGCCCAGGCTGGCCGCGGCTACCGTCCGGGGTCCGCGCCGGTGGACTCCGGCGAGCGCGCCGAAGCACTCGACCGTGACGTCGGGAGCAGGCCGCGCCCGCGCCCGCTCGTATTCCTCCGGGGTGTTGACGTTCTGCACCGAGTCGAGCGCCGAATCAGCGGCCGCGACCGCGGGATCGGCGAGCAGCGCGGCGTCGTCGGGCTGCACCGCGGAGCAGTGCTTCAGCAGCATGCCGGGCCGCAGGTTTCCCGCGGCGATCTGCGCCTCGATCAGTCCGGTCAGCGCGGTCCGGTAACCGGCCGCGAGCGGCTGCCGATAGCCACGCACAGTGGGCAGCACCAGGTCCACGGCGGGATCGTCGAGCCAGCGGACGACGGCCCGGACGTACGCGGGATGCAGGAACGGCAGGTCCGTCGAACAGACGAACGCCGCGCCGGCCCGGTCCCGCACCGCGGACAGCCCCGCGGACACCCCCTGCATCGGCCCGAGCCCTTCGACCGGATCCTCGGCCGTGTCGACGCCCTCGGGCAGGTCGGGCAGCTCCTGCCCGGGAGCCCGGACCACGACGATCGGCCCGTCGACCGCCCGGGCCACCACGGCTGCCGTCCGGAACAGCAGCGTCGCGCCGTGCCACTCCAGCCCCGACTTCGACCGGCCCATGCGCGAGGACCGGCCGCCGGCGAGCACCACTCCCGCCACTGGACCCGCCACCAGCCGATCCTAGGTCGCACGTGCGCGTGGCGGTCGCTCACCTCAGTCCATCGGGTCTGTCGCTGCGTTCCGGGACGGTGGCGGGCCGCTGGACGACAACACTGCCGCGGGGATGCGCCGGACGTGCTCGAGGTCGACGGCGACCCGGACGGCCTGTCCGGGCAACGCCGTCACCTCGGCTGTGGTGAGCACGGCGACGGGCTCGGCTGCGGTGTCGACGTCGACTCGGGTGGTCCCGCCGAGGGGCACGGTGCGGCGGACCGTGCCGTCGATGGCGACCGTGTTCGGCGGCAGGGACGCTGCGTGGTCGAGGAGCTGGCATCGTTCGGGTCGGGCGACGAGCAGTTCGCCGCAGCCGGTGAGCTCCGGTGGGAGGCGGGTGGTGTAGCCGAGCAGCGACGCACACTCGGGGTCGGCCGGAGCATCGAGTACGTGCGCGGTCCCGCCGACCTGGCGCAGGCGGCCCCCGATGAGCAGGGCGGTGCGGTCGGCCAGCGCCCTGGCCTCCTCCCGGTCGTGGGTGACGAGCAGGACGGCGGCGCCCAGCCGGTGCAGGACGGTCCGCAGATCGGCGATCAGGTCGGCCCGGCTGGTGGCGTCGAGGCCGGTGAAGGGTTCATCGAGCAGGAGCACCCTCGGTCCCACGGCGAGGGCACGGGCGATCGCGACGCGCTGCGCCTCCCCGCCGGACAGCGTCCGCGCGGGCTGGTCGGCGAGGTGGCCGACTCCGAGCGCGCGCAGCCACGGCCGGGCCAGCTGCCGGGCCTCCCGCCGGGCGGTGCCGCGCAGGCGGAGCCCGGCGGCGGCATTGTCGAGCACGGAAGCCCGCTGCAACACGGGCCGTTGGAACACGGCCGCACTGGCGGCACGCAACTGCGATGCCGTCGCCGGCTGCCCGTCGAGCAGCACATCACCGGTCCGGCTCATACCGCCGAGGTGAGCGAGCGCCCGCAGCAGGGTGGACTTGCCGGCGCCGTTGGGGCCGAGCACCGCCAGGGTGGTGCCGGCGCCGACCTCGAGGCCGGCGACGTCGAGCAGCACGCGGTTGCCGGTGGAGACGACCAGGTCACGGCAGCCGATGCTCATCTCGGTCACCGCCGTACGGTCTGCCGTTGCTGCACGATCGTCACCGCGAGGTTCACCGCGAACGCGATCGCCAGCAGGAGGATGCCGAAGGCGATCGCGAGGGAGAACTCGCCGCGACTCGTCGCCAGGACGGCCGCGGTGGTGAGCACGCGGGTCTGGCCTTCGATGTTGCCGCCGACCATCTGCGCAGCCCCGACCTCGCTGACGACCGCGCCGAACCCCGCCATCCCGGCGGCCAGCAGCGGCAGCCGGGCCTCGGCCAGCAGCGCCGCCAGCGCCCGCGGCCGGGTCGCGCCCAGCGCCCGCATCTGCACGACGAAGTCTGGATCCACCTGCTGCAGCGCGGCCGCTGTCAGAGCCGCTACCACCGGCGTCGCGATCCCGGCCTGGGCGATGACCATCGCCGTCGGCGTGTAGAGCAGCCCGAGCTCACCGAGCGGGCCACTGCGCCACAGCAACACGGTGACGAACAGGCCGACGACGACCGGCGGCAGGCCCATGCCGGTGTTCGCAGCCGCCAGCATGATCCGTCGACCCCGGAACCGGCCGAGCGCCAGACCGGCCCCGGCCGGCACGCCGAGCAGCAACGCGATCGCGGTCGCCGTCAGGGAGATCCGCAACGTCAGCGCGGTGATCGACCAGGTGTCCTCGTCGCCGGTGGCGAGCAGGCGGACCGCGTCGAGCACGCCGTGCACCAGGACGTCCACGAACGGGCCTCCTTCGGCCGGGTCAGCCCCCGAGGCTGGCCTCGTCCTTGCCGGCGTCCGGAGTGAACAGCGGCTGGCCGAACTTGGCCTTCCCGAACTCACCGATCCGCTGCTGGATCGCCGGCGAGACGATCCAGTCGGCGAATGCCTTCGCCGCGTCGGGCTGCACCCGGCTTCCAGCCTTCGTGGTCATCTCGATCACGTGATAGACGTTCAGCAGGCTCGGGTCGCCCTCACTGAGGATCTGCAGCTTGAGGGTGTCGCGCTGAGCAAGGTACGTGGCCCGGTCCGACAGCGTGTAGCCGGCCTTCTGATCGGCCACGCGGAGCGTGGCGCCCATGCCCTGGCCGGTGGCCTGGTACCAGGCTCCCTTCGGGGTGATCCCCGCCTTGGCCCAGATGTCCTTCTCCTTGGCGTTGGTCCCGGAGTCGTCGCCGCGGGAGATGAACACCGCCGGCGCCGCGGCGATCTTCTTCATCGCGTCGACGCTGTCCATTCCCTTGATCCTGGCCGGGTCGTCGGCCGGTCCCACGATGACGAAGTCGTTGTGCATCACCAGCCGGCGCTGGCCCGCCTTTCCCTCGGCCATGAACGCCTTCTCGGCCGCCGGCGAATGCACCAGCAGCACATCGGCCTCGCCGCGCCGGCCCAGCTCGAGCGCCTGACCACTGCCGACCGCAAGCGTCTTCACCGTCCAGCCGGTGTCCTTCGTGAACACCGGCAGCAGGTCATCGAGCAAGCCCGAGTCCTGGGTGCTCGTCGTGGTCGCCAGGATCAACGACCCGTTCGCCGCCGCGCCTCCCGAGGAGTTGGTCGCCGAGGATCCGCCACATCCGGCCATCAGTGCTGTAAGCACCGCAATCAGCGCAACCAATGCTCGACGCACCCGTGCCGCCTCCTTCTGCTCCAGCCTGGGACAGCGACACCCTAGCCAGAGCCGGGCAGGCCGCCGCGCGGTGCCGGTCCGGCGGCGTCAGGCGCGGCGAGCGTGCCCTGGTCCTTTGTGCCGGGGCCAGGCGGCCTGCTCGCCGCGCGCGTGGCGAGCGACGCGTACGACCGGGTCAGCGTCATCGAGCGGGATCGCCGGCGGTGACGCCGCGCCGGCGTGGCGTGCCGCCGGCGTGACCCAGCGGTGGCGTGGCGGTTCCTCCGGGTCGCCTCGGCTGCGGGACCGGTCCTCGCGGCTGTTCGGCCCGCGATCGCCCGCGCATCCGGCGCGGCCGGCCGCCGCCGCCGGGCCGCGTCGCCGGCCGGCCTGCGATGGCCGGCGGTGCGGTGGCCGACGGCGGAGGCCGGCGTGCCGGTGCGAGGGCGGAAGCCCGGGTCAGTCCTCCGGGACGTGGTTCAGGGCGCGGCCGGCGAAGAGGTCGTAGGCCACGATCCCCACGACCGCGCCGACCAGCGGCCCGGCTATGGGTATCCACCAGTAGTTCGTGAAGTACTGGCCCTGCCCGGGGAAGGCCTGGTGCCCCCACCCGGCGATCCAGGCGAGGATGCGCGGGCCGAGGTCGCGCGCCGGGTTGATCGCGTAGCCGGCGTTCGTGCCGAACGACAGCCCGATGACCACGACCACGAGGCCGACGATGTACGGCGTCAGGTTCGCCGCCGGCGCGCTGTTGCGCCGGTCGAGCAGGGCCGCGATGACCGCGAGCAGCATCGCGGTGCCGACGATCTGGTCGACGAACGGTCCGACCCACGACCCGTTGAAGTACTGAGCCGGGAACGTCGCGAAGATCGAGAAGGTCGGCAGCGATTGCGGCCTATCCGCGAAGTGGTTGGTCTGGTTGAACGCGTTGATCGCGGCGACGTAGACGGCATAGACGACCGCCGCGGCGGCGAACGCGCCGAGGAGCTGGGCCAGCCAGTAGCCGGGCAGCTTGCGCCACGGGAACTTCCGGCGCAGCGCGAAGGCCAGCGTCACGGCGGGGTTGATGTGACCGCCGCTGATGCCGGAGCACACATAGACGCCGAACACGACGCCGAGGCCCCATCCCCAGGCGATGATCAGCCAGTTCGCGGCGCCGAACGCCACGCTCTGGCGTCCCGAGCCCGGCAGCCCGACGACGGCCACAGCGACCGAACCACATCCGAACGCGATGAGGACGAACGTGCCGAAGAACTCGGCGAGCATCTCCCCCACGAACGTACCCGCCAGCCACGAACGCCGCCCCCGGCCCCTGCGGAGGGGTGGGGTGGCCGGCCCGGGCGGGGCCTCAGTGGTCTGCGCGGTGGTGGTATCGGTGGTGGTATCCGACACGGCACACCTCCTCCGGTGCCTCAGGCTGCCCCTTCCCCGTGATCGTTCGCGTTTGCGCCGGGAGAGTCATCCCTCCAGCGGCTTCGTGCGGATGGACCGCCGAGGCGCTGCGGTAAAGCCGTCAGAATCCGGGGAAGGCTTGGCGCAGCTGGTCGAGGTCGGGCGCGTCCACGCCGAGCGGGGTGTGCTCGGGGTCGAGGCGGCCGGCGACCAGCCGGAGGAACGCCTCGGCCGGCATCCGGGCCACGGTGGCGTCCGCGGTGATCGCGTCCAGCGTGGTCAGCGTGACCGCCGGGTTCAGGGCCAGCGCGTACGTGCGCGCCGGGTCGACGGTGACGACCTGCACCGGCCGGCCGCCCGGTACGGGCAGGCCGGCGGCCGCCGCGCGCCGCGGGAGGGTGTCGATGAGCAGCTCGACCGCGTCCTGCGCGAGCGTGGCGGCCGGGTCGAGCGCGACCGCGATGTCCCAGGTGTGCAGGGCGTGCTCGGCCAGCCGCAGCGAGGTCAGCCCGGCGAGGTCGACGTCGCTGCCGAACAGGCTGAGCGCGAACGCGTCCTGCTGGTCCGGCTCGAGGTGCTCGAGCCGGGCGATGAAGTGCTCGTTCGCCTCGACGCTGTCGGCGAGCTGGCTGCGTGGGGACAGCTCGTTCCACCGGTCCCAGATCGGCACCACCGTGTCGGCGTCCGGTGCGTCGGTGCCGGTCAGCCCGGCGGTGACGAACAGCTCGAAGATCTCGGCCTGGCTGCCCAGGTGGGAGGCGACCTGCGCCAGCGACCACTCGTCCGCGTAGGACCGCAGCGCCGCCTGCTCGTCGGTCAGCCCGCCGACGATCGCGGTCATGCGCTCGTGTGAGCGGCGCAGCGCGGCGAGCCAGGTCGGGAAGTCAGCCATCGCCAGTCCTCGAGGGTTGCGGGGTGTCGGCGCACAGTCTCGACCATCGGCCCGCGGTTCTGGGATAGTGATGATCTCACCCAGCTGAGCGCGCCACCCGATCGGGTAGGCCTGGAGGGAGCGCCGGTGACCAGGATCGTGGTCGGAGTCGACGCGTCGCCGGACTCCAAGGCAGCCCTGGCCTGGGCGGCCGGGGAGGCGCGACTGCGGCAGGCGGTGCTGCAGGTCGTCTACGCCTTCCACGCCCGGGAGCTGGCCGCGCCGGAATACGTGCCGACCGAGCACGGGCTGGTCGGCGGCGCGGTCAACCCGGCGCTCGACGGCTACGACGCGGCCGCGGTAGCCGCGCCGGACATGTCCGCGACGCTGCGGGACCGCACCAGGTATGAGGAGCTCGCCCGCAACACGGCCTCGGAGATGCTCGGCTCGGCGCTGTACGAGCAGCGGGACGCGCTCGACGGGGTCGAGGTCGAACGGGTCGTGATCGACGACCGGCACCCGGCCGAGGCGCTGGTCGAGGCGTCGAACGACGCCGACCTGCTGGTGGTCGGCTCCCGCGGTCGCGGCGGGTTCAAGCAGCTGCTGCTCGGTTCGGTCAGCCACGCGGTCGTACTGCACGCGACCTGCCCGGTGGTCGTCGTGCCGGCGCGGCGCGAGGGCTGATTCACCGGCCGCCTTAGCGGGCAAGCACATCGGCGTCCCCGGATTCGCGAGGAGTACGCCGATGACGTCTAGCAGTGCCGACCGGTTCGAGTCGCTCGACGGCGAGAGCGCGAAGAAGGGCGTGGCGGTGGTCACCGGCGGCTCGGCCGGTCTCGGCCGGGCCACGGTACGGGCGTTCGCCGCGGCCGGCTACGACGTGGCCGTGCTCGCCCGCGGCGAGGACGGGCTGGCCGGCGCGGTCGCCGACGTCGCCGGGGCCGGGCGGCGGGCGCTCGGCATCCCGGTCGACGTCGCCGACCACCGGGCCGTCGACGCCGCCGCGGCGCAGGTCGAGGACCGGATGGGCCCGATCGAGGTGTGGGTCAACAACGCGATGACGTCGATCTTCGCGCCGTTCATGGACACCGACCCGGAGGACTTCGAGCGCGCCACCGCGGTGACCTACTTCGGCTTCGTGAACGGCACTCGCGCGGCGCTGTGCCGGATGAAGCCACGCGACCGCGGCGTGCTCATCCAGGTCGGCTCGGCGCTGGCCTACCGCGGGATCCCGCTTCAGGCGGCGTACTGCGGCAGCAAGCACGCGATGGTCGGCTTCACCGAGAGCGTGATCACCGAGCTGCTGCACGACCACAGCAAGGTACGGGTGGCGATGGTGCACATGCCGGCGCTGAACACGATCCAGTTCAACTGGGTGAAGTCGCAGCTGCCGCACCACCCGCAGCCGGTGCCGCCGATCTTCCAGCCGGAGGTCGGCGCGGCCGCGATTGTGCGGGTCGCCGAGCACCCGCGCCGCAGCACCTGGGTCGGCCTGCCGACGGCGTACACGGTGCTCGGCAACCGGGTCGCCGCGCCGTTGCTGGACCGGTACCTGGCCCGGACCGGCTACGAGGGGCAGCAGAGCCCGCAGGACACCCGGCCGGAGATCGGCGAGAACCTGTACGCGCCGGTGCCGGGAGACCAGGGCGCGCACGGCGACTTCGACTACAAGGCGCACGAGCGCAGCCCGGAGACGTGGTTGAGCCTGCACCGCCGGTCGGTGCTCGGCACCCTCGCCGGCGCGGCCGCCGCGGTCACCCTGCTCGCCCGCGGTCGCCGGTGACGGCGCCCCTGCGGGACCGGGAGCGGGGATGACCTCGTCGGCGGTACGCCGGGGCGTGGTGGTCGGGCGGGCGGTGTGGGGCGCCGGGTGCCTGGCGGCGCCGGCGGTGGTCGGGCGGGCGATGGGGCTCGCCGCGGGCGACCGGCGGGCGCGGCTGCTGCTGCGGCTGCTGGGCGCACGGGATCTCGGGCAGGCCATGCTGACCGCGACCGATCCCCCGGCGGTCCTCGTCCGCCTCGGCGCCGGCGTCGACGCGCTGCACGCGATCTCGATGGTCGCGCTGGCCGCGGTCGGCCCGCACTACCGCCGCCCGGCCCTGACCTCCGCGACGCTCGCCACCGTCTGGGCCGCGGCCAGCCGCCGCTGACGTCGGGGCTGCGCGGCGACGCGCTGTGCCGGCGCGGCACGATGCGCCCCGTGCTCCGTCACCCGGTCTTCCCCGCCATCCCGGCGATCACGGCCTGGTGTCCGCGGGGCGCTGGATGCGGTTCGGGCTGGCGAGCAGGGCGGCGCGCAGCGGTGCCGGCAGCGCGGCCAGGCCGGTCTCGTCGTACTCGATCCGGTGCGGTCCGGACCGCAGCGTGAGCGCGGCCGGCCGGGTGGCGACGCAGTGGTCGCAGCGGCCCAAGTGGCCGGTGCGGACCAGCCGGCCGCAGGCCGGGCAGCGGTCCCGGAACCGGTGCGGCCGGCGCACCGGGTTGCGCTCGAACACGGTCAGCCGGTCCCGCAGTCCCGGCCAGGTCGGGATCGCGACCTCCTCGGTGGCCGTCCAGTTCAGTGCGAGCTCGCGGTGGAACCGGGCGGTGCCGGCGGGCCCGTCGATCCCCTCGCCGACGTAGAGCAGCACGTCCCCGCGGTACGCCCGCAGCACCGACCAGCTGGCCGCGTCGTCCTCCGGCGGCGGCCAGCACAACAGCAGCGTGCGGTCCCGGTGCCGGCGGACCGCGGCCACCCCGTCCACCGGCTCCACGTCCGTCCACAGTGGACCTGCAGCGTGGTAGGGGTTCCCGCCGCCGGCGGCCGGGTCGGTGGCGACCACGTCGGCGCCGCGGTCACGCAGCAGTGCGGCCCAGTAGCCGGTGCCGGCGCCGACCTCGACCACCGGACCGGCGTCGGCGACCGTCGCGAGCGCGGCCGGTCCCGGGATCGCCCAGGCGAACCGCGCGACCAGCTCGCGCCTGCGCGCCGGCAGGTCGAGCGCCTGCGCCAGTCCCGGCGACAGGTCCCAGCCGCCGACCGGCGGCCGCCCGCCGGCCAGGACCGCGACCCGGTCCGGATACGACGCCCCGTCCGCGGACCAGTACCGGGCCAGCCGGTCCCGGGCCGCCGCCCAGTCGGCGTCCGACGTCACCGGCCCGTACTCCGGGTCGACGGCCCACGGGTGCCGCCGCCGGAACTCGGAGTACGACAGCCCGACCGACGCCTGGTCCACCGGGGTGAGGAACGCCGTCGGCTCCCGCCCGTGCGCCCAGCGCCCCGGTCCGACCGGGACGACCGGGCCGCCGCAGCCCTCGCACACCGCCCGCCCGTCCACCACCGCCCGCCGCCCCGCCACCAGCACGGGACCGGGGCGGTGCGCCGCGCTCACAATCCCAGCACCGTCCGGC
>Ga0308176_10001947_pt1 | contig 12987 bp, 10 predicted proteins | sample PhyCR2_3_FD_203890 | JGI IMG/M metagenome (GOLD analysis project Ga0308176, IMG submission 203890) | Soil microbial communities from UC Gill Tract Community Farm, Albany, California, United States - DLSLS.C.R2 | ecosystem: Environmental > Terrestrial > Soil > Agricultural land | place: USA... | reverse complement strand
GACGGGTTCCTCGAAGACCAGCGAGACCGAGTCGTTGGTGAGGATCGGCTTGAACATCCCGCGCAGCGCCGAGAACAGGTCCACCATCTCGAACCACGCCGGCGACACGTCGATCCTGCCGGCCTCCACCTTGGCCAGGTCCAGCAGGTCGTTGACCATCTCGGTGAGCTCGGCGGCAGAGCTCTGGACGAAGCGGACCTGCTTCTCCTGCTCGGCCGTGAGCGGCCCGTCGAGGCGGTCCAGGAGGATGCGGGCGATGCTGCGGATGGAGCCCAGCGGCGTGCGGAACTCGTGGCTCATGTAGGACAGGAAGCGGCTCTTGAGCTCCGACGCCCGCCGGAGCTGCTCCGCCTTGTCGTCGAGCTCGGCGTAGAGCGCCACGACGCCCTTGTTCGTCTCGGCCAGCTCGGCGTTCAGAGCCGTTAGCTCGTCGTCCTTCAGGCGCAGCTCGGAGAGGAGGCGGTCCCGCTCTTGGCGGAGTTGTGAGGCGTCGGAGGTGGTATGGGGAGCCGTGTTCATGGCCGTACGCCCTGGCGAATATACCGTAGGACGACAACGGTCGAGTCGTCCCGGCCGCGCCGAAAGTCCCTGTGCAGCACGCCGGCCACGACCGCGGGGTGTCGCGACCGAAGGCCCGGGTAGCGGTCCAGCGTCCAGCGTGTCTGCAAACCGTCGGAATGCATGATCAGAAGCCCTGCCTCGCCCCAAGGGTAGTCGAACTCCTGCACCTTCCGTACCTGCAGGCCAACCGTGCCGTTGTGGGTGAAAAGGCCCCGGCTCGCATCTCCCGACAGCAGGGTCCCCGAGATGTTGCCCACACCACAGTACCGGAGCGTCGAAGCCGGTGGTTCCAGCCGGGCGACGGCCACGGCCGCGCCGCGCGTTTTGCCCATCGCTCGGTGGGCGGATTCCAGGAGTGTTTTGGGGGCGCTGAAGGGGGCGTCGAAAAAGACGCGTAGCGCTTCCCGGGAGGCTTCCGCGGCGAGGGGCCCGTGCCCCAAGCCGTCGGCGACGACTACCGCCATCATTTCCGGCACGACGGCGACGCCCCACCCGTCGCCGCACGCGCTCTCCCCGGGAGCCGGGACGCAGACGCCACCCCATTGAAAGGGTTCGCGGCGGGGGATCGCGTCGGCGAGACCGCGGGCCACCCGGGACAGGACCACGGTCCCCGCGGACGGGGCGGAGAACAGGTCGAACTCCGACGAAAGGCGGCGGACGGCGCCGAGCCCGTTCCCGGCCGTGCCGGCCGTCGAGAAGCCGTCGCGCATGCAGCGGTCCACGTCGGCCATCCCGGCGCCGGCATCAATCGACAGAAGCTCGACCGCGTCAGCGCCCGCCACTTTCTGGAGGAGCAACTCGCCGCCCCCGGCGTGCTTCAGGAGGTTGTTGCCCAGCTCGGTGGCGATGATGGCCACTTTACCCCGCTCCGTTTCATCCAAGCCGGCTTCCTCGGCGAGGCGCGACGCGGCCCGCCGCGCCTCGCCCACCTGACTGACGTCGGAGACCCGGACCACGGTCTGATGTTGCATGGATCACTACTTCCATCGCGCGATTGTGACGCGTGTTCCCTCGCCGACCTTGCTCTCGATCTCGAACTCGTTTACCAGGCGCTTGGCCCCGGTGAGACCCATGCCGAGCCCGCCGCCGGAGGTCCAGCCGTCGGTCATGGCGAGGGACAGGTCCGGGATCCCCGGGCCGTGGTCCTCGAACGTGAGCCGCAGCCCCTTCTTCCCACCGTCGGCCAGCATCTCCCAGCGCAGCGTGCCGCCGCCGCCGTAGGTCGCGGTGTTCCGCGCCAGCTCACTGGCGGCGGTGACCATCTTGGTCTGGTCCACGAGGCTGAACGCCAGTTCCTGGGTCATCTTCCGCACGGCCTGCCGGACGTGGACGATGTCCTGCTCGGTGCGGACCTGCATGACGTCACTCTTGATGACCGACAACGTTGCCCTCCGTTTCACTGATGGAAGAGCGAAGCATTCGCATGCCCCTCTCGACGTCCAGCGCGGTCCGAACGCCTTCGAGCGTCAGTCCCAGCTCCACCAGGGTGATGGCGACGGCGGGCTGCATCCCCACGAGAACGGTGTGGGCGTCAAGGATGCGGGACATGCCGGAGATGTTGGCGATCATCCGGCCGATGAACGAATCGACCATCTCCAGCGCGGAGATGTCGATGAGCACCCCCTTGGCTCCGGTCTTCTCGATGCGGGAGGTCAGGTCGTCCTGCAGGGCCAGCGCGAGGCGGTCGTGCATGTCCACCTGGATTGTCACGAGGAGGAACTCGCCCATGCGTAGGATGGGTATCCGGTCCATGTCACTGCTCCCTTGGGCTACGCCTTTGCCTTGGTCACAGTGAACCCGGACCGCTTCAGCGCCAGCGCCAGCGCGTCGGCGAGGTTAGCCTTGGTGGTGACGCCCTGCAGGTCCACGCCGAGGTGGACGATGGTCTGGGCGATCTGCGGCCGCACGCCGCTGATGATGCAGTCGGCCCCCATGAGGCGGATGGCGGTCACCGTCTTGAGGAGGTGCTGGGCCACGAGGGTGTCGACGGTGGGGACGCCGGTGATGTCGATGATGGCGATCTCCGAGCCGGTGTCGACGATCCGCTGGAGCAGGGACTCCATCACGACCTGGGTGCGGGCGCTGTCGAGTGTTCCGATCATGGGCAGCGCCAGCACGCCCTCCCACAGCTTCACCACCGGAGTCGAGAGCTCCAGAAGCTCTTCCTGCTGGCGGCCGATGACGTCTTCACGGGTCTTCTGGAACGCCTTGATCGTGTGCAGCCCGAGCTTGTCGAGCAGCTCCGTTATCGCCCAGGTTTCTTCCACCACGGCGTCCGGGTCGGCAGCCAGTTCCTTGCGCACCCGCGCGAAGAGGGGCTTCTTGAAGGAGAAGATGAACGTGGCGGTCTGGTCGGAGCTAAACCCCTGCTCCACCCTGGTGCGCGACAACCCCTCCAGAAACTCCCGGACCGGTGCCCACTCCGCGCGGTCGAGTTCCCCGACGTTCCCGTGCTGCGAACCGCCCACCAGCAGGGTCAGGAATTCCTTGGTCTGCGTCTGCAAATCGGAGTCACTGACGCGACTGCCGGCGCCCGATCCGCCCGCTTTGAGTTCGGCGAGCCACTCCGCGAGAAGCTCCTTCTCGTACTTCTTCAGAATGCCGGCAGTCCGGCTGGCCTTCGCCATCTCGTGTCTCCTCCGTTAAGTTAGCGACGCGGGGACCGCGATCGCGCGCGATCGTGACACAGGGTACTGCACCGAATCTAATAAGAGAAGCGAGCGCACTCTCAATTACTGAGTGAGGATGCCTACGGTGCGTTCTGCCATCGAATTGTTTCGCAAAGGCTACCGGCGAAGCAGCTCGTGGAGGGTGGTTGGGTGGGGAGTGACGGGGTAAATGCCGTAGAGGGGTTGAGGATAGAGGATGGAGGATTGAAAGACGCGGCGGCGGACCTGGCGGCGATCGTGTCGGCGCGCGGCATCGCGCAGGCGGTAGGCCGGCGGCTGGGGTTTGATGATGCGAGGTTCCGGCGGCTGGTGGGGGCGGGGGTGGCGGACCGGCTGGACCGGGCGATGGGGAGGGTGTGAGGGGAGAGGGGAGGCAGGGAGCTCTTTGCGGCGGCGTTCCCGTCTGGCGGGCGCCGGCAATATCGTGTAACATACCTCGGTTGGGGGCCGCGGGGTTTCTGCCGCGAGCGGAGCAAGCGTGCCGGGCAAGCACACGAACGATGTCGCCCCTCCCTTTCCGGACGTCACAGCACGTGCGAGCGGGAGCTGTGCCGCATACCCCATAGGCCGGGCGGGAACCGGGGATCGCGCCGATTTCTTCTCCAGGGCCATCGAGGATTCGGCACAGCCGTTCGCCGCCAGAACGCCGGGCGGGCGGCTGCTGTTCTTTAACCGGGCCTTCGCAAAGCTCATCGGGTACGCCGAGGAGGAGCTTCGCTCCGGGACCTGCGCTCTGGACCTGACGCCGCCGCAGTGGCGGGACCACGAGGCCAAGGTGCTCGGGGAGCTGCACCGCAGCGGCGAGCCGCAACTGTACCAGAAGGAGTACGTCCGGAAAGACGGCACGAGAATCCCGGTGGAGGTCAACGTCCACCTGGCCAGGGACGAGCGGGGCCAGCCGGACTACTACTACGCCTTCATCACCGACATCACCGAACGGATGCGTGCACAGGAGGCCCTGCGGCAGAGCGAGGGGCGGTTCAGGGCGGTCCTGGAGAACCTGCCGGTGGGCGTCTTCGTCGCCGAGGCCAGCGGGGACCTGATCCACGCCAACCCCATGGCCCTGGAGATCTGGGGGCAGACCCCCATGCTGCCCATGAGCCACTACGGCCAGTACAAGGCGTGGTGGCCCGACACCGGCCGGCGGCTCTCCTCCGACGACTGGGCGCTGACCAAGGCGCTGAAGCACGGCCAGACGATCCGCGACGAGATCCTGAACATCGAGGCGTTCGATGGCGTGGCCAAGGTCATCCGCAACTTCGCCACGCCGGTGCGCGGGCACGGCGGCGAGAACTACGGCGGGATTTCGGTGCTGCAGGACATCACCCAGCACCAGCGTGCCGCCGAAGCAGTGCGCCAGAGCGAGCAGCGGATGCGGCAGATGGCCGACGCCATGCCGCAGATCGTGTGGATCACGCGGCCGGACGGCTACCACGAGTACTACAACCGCAAGTGGTACGAGTTCACCGGCGTGGCCGAGGGGTCGACGGACGGCGAGGGGTGGAATGCGTTGTTCCACCCGCAGGACCAGGCCCGAGCCTGGGCGGCGTGGCGGCTGTCGCTGGACACCGGCCAGCCCTACCAGATCGAGTACCGGCTGCGGCGGCACGACCGGCAGTACCGCTGGTTCCTAGGCCGCGCCTTGCCCGCACGCGATCCCGCCGGTCGGACCACCCAGTGGTTCGGGACCTGCACCGACATCCACGATGCGAAGCTGACGGAAGAGGAGTTGGCCAGGGCCAGGGACGCCGCCGAGCAGGCCAGCCGTGCCAAGGACCGGTTCCTGGCCGTTCTCAGCCACGAGCTGCGCACGCCGCTGTCCCCGGTCCTGCTCGCGGCCGCCTCCTTGGAGCGGGACCAGGACCTCAGGCCCGAGGTCTGCGAAGAGCTGTCGATGATCCGCCGCAACGTGGAGCTGGAAGCGCGGCTGATCGACGACCTGCTGGACCTCTCCCGAGTGCTCAACGGCAAGCTACGGGCGGACCAGCGGCCGGTCGCCGTGCACCAGGTGATCCGGCTCGCCATGGGCACCTGCGAGCAGCAGATGCGGTGCAAGGGCATCCGGCAGACGGTCCAACTCTGGGCCGACCGCGACACCGTCATGGGCGACGCGGCGCGGCTCCAGCAGGTGTTCTGGAATCTGCTGAGCAACGCGATCAAGTTCACCCCCGAGCGGGGCGAGGTTACCGTCCGCTCGGAGGTCGTCGGCCAGGGCACCCTGCGGCTGATTGTGCGTGACACCGGCGCGGGCATCCCGCCCGAGGCGCTGTCGCGGATTTTCGACGCCTTCGAGCAAGTGGACAGCGACGCCAACCGCAGGCACGGCGGCATGGGCCTGGGGCTGGCGATCTGCAAGGGGATTGTCGCACTCCACGGCGGCACGATCGAGGCCCACAGCGATGGCGTGGGGGCCGGGGCGACCTTCCGGATCGAACTGCCGCTGGCGGCGGGACCGAATACGGCGACGGCTGAACCCCCGTCGGATGCGACGCCCGCCCGCCCGGGGCAGCCGCTGCGGCTGCTGGTCGTTGAGGACCACGCCGACACGGCACGCGTGTTGTCGCGGTTGCTCGAGCGCGGCGGGCACCGCGTTCGGACCGCCGGGAGCGCCGCCGAGGCGATGGAACTGGCCGCCTCGGAATCGTACGACCTGGTGGTCAGCGACATCGGCCTCCCTGACGCAACGGGGTATCACCTGATGAGGGACTTGCGGGAGCGATACGGGCTGACCGGCCTCGCGATGACCGGCTACGGGATGGAGGAAGACCTCCAGAAGGGGCGGGAGGCGGGGTTTGCCGAGTACCTGGTCAAGCCTGTGAACGTGACCCTGCTGGAGCAGGCGATCCGCCGAGTCGCCGAGCAACTGCCCGGTCGCGGCGGCACCGTTGACAGACCTTGCCCGCCTTGACGCCGCAGAAAGTCCCACAGCTTTCATCCGCTCCATTTCCCCGACTCGGGATGCCCCGTACGGCGGCCGGGCCGCGTTGAGCCTGCTTCAAAGCAGCACGCCGGCCGTGCGCCGGGCGGTACAATCTGACGCGGCGGCGAGGGACATCCCGGTCGTCGTGTACAGCGCCGACTTCTCCAACCAGACGATGCGGCAGGCCATGGCGTTGGGGGCGAAGGAATTCCTGGTGAAGGGGACCGTCGGCTGGTCGGCGGTGTGCGACACCATCCGCCGCTACGCGGCGTGATCCGAAGGTCCATCACTCGCCACGTACAGCCAGCCTTCATCCGTCGCCACGTACGTAATGTCGCTGACCCACACCCGGTTGATCGTCTCTTGATCGAACTGCCGGTCCAGTAGATTCTCCGCCGGCGGGTGGGGGTGGTTGCTGTCGGTCGTCCGGATCTCACCAACTTCTCGGCCCTGCCGAACCTCAACGGCTTAACCGTCCGCCAGTTTCTCGGCGATTTGAACGTCGTTCTGGGCGGCGAGTCCAGCATCTATGGCGTCGCTGATCTGAATCCGATTGCCAACGGGGTGAATGGTTCTTTCGGGAATGGCACCGTGAGCCAGTTCGCGCAGGATCATCTTTTGGCCCCCGCGGCGGTGGGTGCGGCGCCTCTGCCGGGCGGCGTCGCGCCCTTCGCCGTCCTGCTCTGCATCGCCTGGGCGCTGAACCGCAGCGGCCGGCGGCGCTGGCGCCCGAACTGAATGTGCCGGCTTGGGCCGGCGCGCCGAAAGGCTACTCGGCGCCTTTGGCCTGTGAGGGTTTGCCCCCGTGCAGGAGCCGGTCGGCGGCGGCGATGACCGCTGGGCGCGGTCCGGGCGGGGGCGGGATGTCGTAGCCTTCCCAGCCGCCGCCGAGCGCCTTGGACAGCAGGATGAACTGGCGCGCGACGATCTCCTGTGCGACGGCGTACTGGTCCTGGAGCTCGTACACCTGGCGTTGCGCGTCCAGCACGTTCAGGAAATCCGTCAGGCCGTTCTCGTAACGCTGCTGGGCGAGCCCGGCGGCGCGGGTGCTGGCGGCGACGGCGGCGCTCAGCTCGGCGAGGCGGTCCTGCTCCGCCGCGTAGTTTGTCAGAGCGTCGTCCACCTCCTGGACGGCGGTGATGACCGCCTTCTGGTAGGCGTAGAGCAACTGCCTGGTGCGGTAGTCCTGGGAGAGGACGATCGCCTCCAGCCGGCCGAAGTCGAGCATCGGCCAGTACACGGTGGGGCCGATGGAATAGATGTGGTGCGATTCGACGGGCGTGATCCCCAGCCCCTGGCCTTGCATTCCGGCGCCGGCGGTGAGGGCGAGCTTGGGGTAGAGGTCGGCGGTGGCGACGCCGATCCTGGCGGTGGAGGCGGCGAGCTGCCGCTCGGCGCGTCGCACGTCGGGGCGGCGGCGGAGCAGCTCGACGGGCATGCCGGTGGCCACGCGCGGCGGGGTCGCGGGCAGCGCGGCCGGCCTGGTCAGCTCGGCTCGGAGCTCCTCGGGGTACTGCCCCAGCAGGACGGCGACCCGGCGCTGGGCGGCGGCAATGGCGGCTTCGAGGGGGCGGACGCGGGCGAGCGTCGTGTCGAGCTGGCGCTCGGCCAGCGCGACGTCCAGGTCCGTGCCAACGCCCTGGTTCAGCCGCTCGCGCACCAGGTCGTAGGAACGGCGCTGTGATTCAACGTTCTGGAGCGTGATCTCCAGGCGGAACTGGGCGCTGCGGACTTCCACATACGCCCGCACCACATCTGCCGCCAGCGTCACCAGCACGTCGTTGGTGGCCTCGACCACGGCCTGCGTGTCGGCGCCGGCGGCCTCGGCGAGGCGGTCGTAGCGGCCGAACAGGTCGATCTCCCAGGCGGCGTCCACGCCGATGGCGTGGGTGGCCTGTTCGAGGCCGCTGGTGATCGTTCCGGCCTGGAGTGCCGGCGTGGTGCGCCCGCGCGTGGCGTTGTTGCCGGTGCCGCGCGCGGCGGTGGCGCTGAAATCGAGGGAGGCGAAGCGGCCGAGCGGGAAGGTGCCCCCCTCGACGGTGATCTCGAACTCCCTGGCCTCCTGCACGCGCGCGACGGCGATCTTCAGGTCGAAGTTGCCGCGGATGGCGCGGTCCACGAGCGAGTTGAGGACTGGGTCGTCCAGCGAGTTCCACCAGCGGGCCAGGTCCACGGCCCTGACGGGTGCGGTGGAGGTCGGGCGCGTGGCGGGGCCTGTAGTCGGCCCCGCCGCCGAGTTGTCGAACGACGGCGGGAGATCCAGCTCGGGGGGGTGGTAGTCGGGTCCCGATTTGCAGCCGGCGATGCCGAGGGCGAACAAGGCCAGGGCGGCGCCCTTTGCGCGCAACGATTTCCTACCCAAGTGAGTTCCTCCCGGCGTGGCGAGTGAAGAGAGTTTCAGGGTGGCGCGTCAAATTTTCTTGGCGGCGGGCGCCGCCGAAACGTTGGCCTCCGCCTTGGAAGCGGCGTTCGCGGGCTCCGCGACGGGCGACTTCATCACGCCCGCGCCTGGGGCGTCGGTCACGTGCGCCGAGACCACCTGGCCGTCGGCCACCTGGCTGGCGACGTTCAGCGCGACCACCTCGCCGGGCTCGACCCCGGAGGCCAGCTCGACCGTGTCGCCGAGGTCTCGCGCCACCTTCACGTCGCGGAAGCTGATGCGGCCGTCGGCGCTGACGACGCCGACCTGCGTGCCGGCGGTGCGGAGCACGAGGGCGCCGGCGGGGATCGCGACGGGCGGGTTCTGGCGCGGGTTCTGAAAGGTGACCTGGCAGTACATGCCCGGCCGCAAGGCGTGGTCCTCGTTGGGCACCAGCACCTGCACCTTCAGGGTGCGGGAGGCCGGGTCCACCGCCTCGGAGGTGCGGTCTACCTTGCCGGTGAACTTCCGCCCGGTGAACGCTTTGACCTCCAGGGTGGAGTCGGTCCCGACCCGCACGTCGCCGGCGGCGTCCTGCGGCACGTCCACGCACACGCGGACCTGGTCGTGCTGGGAGATCATGAACAGCGGGGTCGTGTTGGTCGTGCTGCCGGCGGTGACCAGCGCGCCCACGTCCACGCAGCGCTGGGTGATGGTGCCGGCGAAGGGGGCGGTGACGTTGCGGAAGGCCAGCAGCGTGTTCAGGCGCTGGATGTCCGCGTCGGCCAGGTCCACCTGCGCCTTGGCGGCGGCGACCTTGGCGACGCTGGCGTCGAGCTCGGCCTTCTTCTGGTCGCGCTCCTGCTTGGACACGCCGCCCTTGGGCGCCATGTTCTCCCATCGCTCGGAGCTGACCTTGGCGAACTGGCTGGCGGCCTCGGCCATCTGCAGCTCGGCCTTGAGCTGGCCGACCTTGGCCTTGGCGGCGATCATCTGGTCGTCGAGTTCCGGCGTGTCGATGGTCGCCAGCACCTGCCCGGCTTTGACGTGGTCGCCGATGTCCACCACCCACTTGCTCAGGTAGCCGCTGGTGCGGGCGAAGATGGTCGTCTCGTACAGCGAGCGGATCTCGCCGGGGAGCGTGAGCAGCCGCTCGACGGGCGCCGCCTTGGCGTGGATCACGTTCACCGGCAGGGCCGCTCCCGCGGTCCGGCCCAGCTCCGCCGCCAGCAGCTCGTCGGCGGCGTGGCGCGAGTGCTGGCCGAGCACGAAGACGACCACGAGCGCGGCGGCCAACACCAGGACGAAGACGATCGAGCCGAGCTTCGCGCCGTTGGTGTAGTGCACGGGGACGTGCGAATGCTCCCGGGGTGCGGGCGCGGCGACGCGGGGGGCGTAGTCCGCGCCGCCGTGGGCGCCGCCGTGGCCGTATTGGCGCTGGGCGGAACTCTCGTGCGTCAATGCCGTCGGATGAACTGTTTCCATAAGAGACCTGATTCCTTCGACGAACGATTTACCTCTTCACTCGGACGGGAACGTCGCCCGTTTACGCCGACTTGGCCTCGCCGCCGCGGCGCATCAGGCGGTACATCGCCGGTACGAAGATCAGCGTGGCGAACGTGGCGAAGACCAGGCCGCCGATGACCGCCCGGCCGAGCGGGGCGTTCTGCTCGCCGCCCTCGCCGACGCCCAGGGCCATGGGGATCATGCCCAGGATCATGGCGCCGGCCGTCATGATGACCGGCCGGAGGCGGGTGTAGCCGGCGGCGATGGCGGCGGTCAGGGCGTCGTCGCCCTCGGCCATCCGCTGGTTGGCGAAGCTCACGACCAGGATGCTGTTGGCGGTGGTCAGGCCGATGCACATCAGCGCGCCCATCAGGGCCGGGACGCTGACGTGCGTGCCGGACGCGTACAGCAGCCACATCACGCCGACCAGGGCACAGGGCACGGCCATGAGGACGATCAGCGGATCGACCCAGCTCTGGAAGTTAATGACCATCAGCAGGAAGACGAGTACGACCGAGAGGCCGATGCCCGTCGTCAGGCCGTTGAAGCTGTCGCGCATCGTCTGGATCTGCCCGGAGACCAGCACGTTCACGCCGCTCTTGACGTCCGGGCGGTTGTTGGCAATGACCTTGTCGATCGCCGCAGCCACGCCGCCCAGGTCCCGTCCCTGGACGTCGGCGTGGACGTCGAAGACCGAACGGATGTTGAGCTGCGACTCGACCATCGGCACCTTCGAACGGCCGACCTGCGCCACGTTCATGAGGAGCTGCTTCTCGGCCTTGCCCTTATCGCCCTTGCCGACCAGGGGCATCGTGGTGAAATCCGCCAGGGAGTCGATCTTGTAGGGGGCGGTCTGGACGACCAGCGGGTAGCTGACGCGCTTGGCCGGATCGAGCCAGAAGTTGGGGGCGACCATCGAGCTGGAGCTGAGGGTCACCAGCACGCTGTCGGCGACGTCGCGCTGGGTCATGCCCAGCGTCCCGGCGAGCGTGCGGTCGACGTCGAGCCTCAGCGCGGGCGCCTCGGGCACCTGGAAGATGTGGGCGTCCACCACGCCGGGGATGGCCTTGACGCCGCTGAGGATCTTCTGCGCCGTTGCGTAGTTCCCGTCGGCGTTGGACCCGTGCACGCGGATGTCGATCGGCGCGGGTTGACCGAAGTTCAGCACCTGGTTGACGATGTCGGCCGGCTGGAAGAAGAACTGGCAGTCGGGGAAACGCGCCGGGAGCTCACGCCGCAGCCGCGCGATGTGGTCGGCCGTGGGGCGGTGGTTCTCTCTGAGGGAAATGAGCACCTCGGCGTCCATCGAGCCGACGGTCGCGGTGTCGCTCAGGGCGAGGTTGTGCCCGCTGTAGGGCAGGCCGACGTTGTCCAGGAGCACGTCGATCTCGCGCTCACCGATCATCTCGCGGATGTCGTGCTCGACGCGGGCGAGGTACTGCTGGGTTTCTTCCAGCCGCGTGCCGGCCGGGGCGCGGAAGTGCAGGCGCATCTGCCCGGCGTCCACCGAGGGGAAGAAGTCGGTCCCCAGGTGGGGGAACAGGAAACAGGAGCCGACGATCAGCGCCACGAAGAACGCAGCGGTGGGCAAGGGCCTGTTCACCGCCAGCGCCAGGTAGTTGCGATAGGTGTTGCGGAAGGCGTTGAACAGCCCCTCGAAGAGGTAGTGTACGGCGGCAAACGGGTTGCGGATGATCCGCCGCTGGATGTCGTGGGCGCCGGGGCGGTGCCCGTGCTTCTGGAGGTACGGCCGCATCAGGTACTTGAAAAGCACGGGCACGAGCGTGAAGGAGAGAATGAAGCTGGCCAGCAGGGAGACGATCACCGACAGGGACATCGGGGAGAACAGGTACTTGGAGACGCCCTGGAGGAGGAACACGGGGACGAACACGACGCAGATGGCGAGCGTCGAGACGAGCGTCGGCCGCATGATCTCCGCCGAGCCTTCCTCGATCGCCGGGATGAGGTCCTTGCCGAGCCCCAGGTTGCGCTCGATGTTTTCAATGACGACGGTGGCGTTGTCCACGAGAATTCCGACGGCCAGGGCGAAGCCGCCGAGGGTCATCGTGTTGAGTGTCTGGTGGGCGCCGGACATGACCAGCAGCGCCGCCACGATCGACAGCGGGATGGACGCCAGGATGATCAGCGTCAGGCGCCAGTTGCCGAGGAACAGCAGGATCATCAGGGCGGTCAGGCCGGCGGCCATGGTGCCGCCCATGACCACGCTCTTCAGCGCCGCCTTGACGAAGATCGACTGGTCGAGCAGCGTCTTCAGTTCCATCCCGGCCGGCATCATCCGCTGCAAGTCGGGCAGGGCGCGGCGGATGTCGTTGATGAGGGTCAGGGTGGAGGCGCCGCCGCTCTTGCGGACCACCACGAGGCTGCCGGGCTTGTTGTTGTTGCTGACGGAGTTGGTCTGGACGGCGAAGCCGTCGTGGACGTGGGCCACGTCGCGGAGGAACACCGTCGCGCCGTTGATCCTTTTGATGGGGAAGTCGTTGATCGCGGCGATCAGGTCGGTGCTGTTGTTCAGCTTCACCGCGTAGTCGTTGCTGCCGAGCTTCACGTCGCCGGCGGGGGTGATCACGTTCTGCGTCTGTAGCGCCGCGGTCACGTCCGCGGGCGAGAGGCCTTTGGACTGCAGCGATTCAACGTCCAGGTCCACCATCATCACGCGCGGCTTGCCGCCGAACGGGGTGGGCACCGACGCGCCCTTGACCACCGCGAGCCCCGGCCGGATGACGTTCTGGCCGAAGTCGTAGAGCTTGGTCTCCGAGAGCGTGTCGCTGGAGAGGGCGATCTGAATAATCGGCACGTCGGTCGCCCCGTAGCGCAGGATCTGCGGGGGGATGACGTTGCGCGGCATGTATTTCATCACGTAGGTGGAGCTCGCGGCGAGCTGCGACACCGCCTTGCCGACGTCGGCGCCTTCGTGCAGGAACACCTTGATGACGCCGACGCCGCTGTAGGCG
>Ga0308176_10001946_pt1 | contig 12987 bp, 14 predicted proteins | sample PhyCR2_3_FD_203890 | JGI IMG/M metagenome (GOLD analysis project Ga0308176, IMG submission 203890) | Soil microbial communities from UC Gill Tract Community Farm, Albany, California, United States - DLSLS.C.R2 | ecosystem: Environmental > Terrestrial > Soil > Agricultural land | place: USA... | reverse complement strand
ACTTCCTGCACGCGCAGGGGGCCTCGGCCGGGATCCAGCTGGCCCACGCCGGCGCCAAGGCCAGCAGCCTGCGCCCGTGGGACGGCAGCGGACCGGTGACCTCGGAGAACGGCCGCCCGGATGAGGCGCCGTGGCCCACGGTGTCGGCGAGCGCGGTGCCGGTGGGTCCGGGCTGGCCGACGCCGCACGCGCTGACGACCCCTGAGCTGGCCGAGATCCGGGACGCCTTCGTCGCCGCGACGCGGCGGTCGCTGGCCGCCGGCTTCGACGTCGTCGAGCTGCACGCCGCGCACGGCTACCTGCTGCACCAGTTCCTCTCGCCGCTGTCCAACCGGCGCGACGACGGCTACGGCGGGTCGTTCGAGGCGCGCATGCGCTTCCCGCTCGAGGTGGTGGACGCCGTCCGCGCCGCCTGGCCCGACGACAAGCCGCTGTTCGTGCGGGTCTCGTCGGTCGACGGCTCGCGCGACGGCCTGACCGTCGAGGACACGGTGGCGTTCGCCCGCGAGCTCAAGGCCCGCGGCGTCGACGCCGTCCACACCTCCGGCGGCGGACTCGGCGGCGGGTGGGAGCACCCGATCGGCTACGGCTACCAGGTGCCCTTCGCCGCACGGGTCCGGGCCGAGGCGGAGATCCCCACCGTCGCCGTCGGGCTGATCGTCGACGCCCGCCAGGCCGAGGCGATCGTGGCCGAAGGGGCGGCCGACCTCGTCGCGATCGCCCGCGAGGCGCAGGACGACCCGAACTTCGCCGTCCACGCGGCGCGCGAACTCACCGACCGGTACGACGAGTACCCGGTGCAGGCGGGTCCGCGACTGGCGTCCCGCGGCCGGCTGCTCGGGACCCTCGGTCCGTGGACCGGCCCCGATCCCGTCCAGGTCCAGCAGCCCGCCTGAGTGGGCGCAGGAACACCCCACGACACGGACGGCGCGCCTAGCCTCCCCGCATGACGCCGCGCAGGCTGCTCGTCGGGCTCTCGGCCGCTCAGCTCACTGCCGCCGTCACCGGCCTGGGGGTCGCCCTGCGACGGGGCCGGAGCTGGGACATCCGTCAGCCGTGGCTGAACTGGCCGGTGCTGCACGGGGCGCCGGAGCACATCGGGCGCGACTGGCTGTGGTCCGGCACGGCCTACAGCGCGCCGGCGTGGGTGCTGGCCGCCGAGCTGTTCGCGATCCGCAACCTGGCGGCCGGCCCGGATGACGGCGCCCGGCGGATGCTGGGCATGCTCGGCGTGCTGATGGCCCCCGGCTACCTCGCTGAGCGGTACGTGCGCGCCCACCTGCGCCCCGGCGGATGGGACCCCGTCGAGACGCCCGTCGTCGCCGCCCTGATCGGGCTGAGCGCGGCGATGGGTGTGCTCGGCCACCGCGCTCAGGCAGGCCGGTAGCCCGTCCCCACCTCGGCCACGAAGGCGTCCCACTCCGCCGGCCGCGGGCGACCGCCGATTTCGGCGTCGAGCATGTCGAGGTACCAGTGCCAGCCCAGCGCCATGTCGGTGACGTCGGCGCCCGCGGGGAACAGCTGCACGAAGCGCAGCACGGTGCGGCCGCCGTCGGCCCAGAGGTCGAGGTCGACCCGCCAGTTCTCCGCCCCCTCCTGTTCCCACTCGACCACCAGGCGGCGCGGCGGGTCGCACTCGAGGATCGTCATGGGCGAGCCGGCGTGGTCGCCTTCCTCCTGCGTCATGACGAACGTGCCGGACCCTCCGGCGCCGCGCGTGCCGTCGTAGCGGCCGATCCAGCGGGCCAGGCGGTCGGGTTCGGTCAGCGCGGCCCAGACGTCCTCGACAGGGTCCGGCCAGGACCGCCGGAACTCCAGTCGCTGCCGGCCGTCGTCCCGGGTGGTGACGACGCCGCGGCGGGCCGCTGCGTCCGGGGTCGCCGGTTCGTCGGTCATGGGGCCTCCCTTGTTCGGCGTGCCCGCCGTCCGCGGGCGATCTCGGTGTCGAGGGCGTCCAGCCGCTGCGCCCAGAACCGCCGGTAGGGCTCCAGCCAGTCGTCGAGCTCCCGCAGCGGGGACGGGTCGAGCGCGTAGAGGCGACGCTTTCCGTCGGTGCGGGACGTGACCAGGCCGGCCTCCCGCAGCACGCGCAGGTGCCGGCTGATCGCCGGGCGGCTCACCGGGAACTCCGCGGCCAGCTCGCCGGCGGGCCGCTCGCCCTCGGCCAGCAGGGCGAGGAGCTCACGCCGCGTCGGGTCCGCGAGCGCCGCCAGCGCGTCCACGGCGGTATGCGTAACACATCGGTTACGTGTTGGCCAGAGGTTCGGGCGCCGACGGGCGGGGCATGCCGCGTCCATGACCGTCACCGACCCCGATGTGCCCGATCCGCTCAACGACCCGCGCACGCTGCAGGCCGATCCCGGCGCCTACGGCGAGGGCGAGGACCTCGCCTCGGGAGAGGACGACCCGGCCGCGACCGGGGAGGACGAGCTCGCCGCCAGCCGCACCGAGGCCGACGAGGCCGGTGGCGGCGACGTCACCGGCATGAATCCGGTGTGACGGATCGGTCCGCTCGGGGTACCGACAGGTCGTCCGTACCGCTTGCGACCGAGGAGGAGAGATGGCCACTGGCGAGACCGGCTTCGAGGACGTCTTCTACGACCTCGTCTCGGTGCAGTACCACTCGCTCAAGGCGGGCCACGACTACGGCCAGTACGTCCGGGACGCCGAGAACGCGAAGCTCGACGACATCGCGCGCTTCTTCCGCGACGTGATGAAGGAGGACTCGGCTCGCGCCAAGCGCTGCCACGAGTTCCTGGGCCGACTGCAGGGCACCGACCAGGGTGGCCCTGCGACGCAGTAAGGGCAGCGGCACGATGGCGGCATGATCCGCACGCCGCTGACCCGCTGGTTCGACCTGACGACGCCGGTCATCGGTGCTCCCATGGCCGGCGTCTCGGGCGGGGAGCTGGCACGCGCCGTCAGCCGGGCGGGCGGCCTGGGCATGATCGGGATCAGCGGGAGCCACAGCGCCGCGTTCCTCACCGAGCAGGCCGCCGTCCCGGCCGCGGAGCAGCTGCCCTTCGGCGTGGGCCTCATGGTGTGGGTGCTCGCCGACCGCCCGGACCTCTTCGAGGCGACCGTCGCCGCGCACCCGAGCCTGGTCTCGGTGTCCTTCGGGGATCCGGCGCCGTACGTCGGGCCGCTGCACGACGCGGGTATCGCGGTGGCCGCGCAGGTCAACACGACCGCCGACGTCCACGTCGTCCTCGACGCCGGCGTGGACGTGGTCGTCGTGCAGGGCAGCGAGGCCGGCGGCCACACCGGGCAACGGGCCACCCTGCCGCTGCTGCAGGAGGTGCTCACCCTCACCGACCGGCCGGTGGTGGCCGCGGGAGGGATCGCCACCGGGGGCGGGATGGCCGCCGCGCTCGTGGCCGGCGCAGCCGGCGTCTGGATCGGGACGCCGCTGCTGGCGTGCACGGAGGCGCTCAACAAGCCGGCCGCCCGGGAGCGGATCCGCGCCGCCTCGGGTGACGAGACGGTGCTGACCCGGGCGTTCGACGTCGCGGAGGGCGTCGCGTGGCCCGAGCGCTGGCCAGGTCGCGCACTGGTCAACGACTTCAGCCGGACGTGGCACGGCCGCGAGCAGGAGCTACTCGGGGACGCCGCGGCGCGGCAACGGGTGGTCGAGGGCCGGCGGACCGGCGATCCGGCGAACGCGCCGCTCTACGCGGGCGAGTCGGTCGGCCTGGTGACCGGCGAGCGCTCTGCCACCGACGTCGTCCGCGACCTGGACGCCGCCGCCGAGAAGGCGCTGCGGGCGGTGCCGAAGCTGCTCGGCTGACCTACTGGACGGCGCAGCTGTCGTCGGTGCAGCCCTCGGCGGCGGGCACCGTGATCAGCGGGTTCGCATCGGCCCAGGCGCGCTCGAGGATCTGCAGCAGCAGCTCGGCCGGCTGCGCGCCCGCGGCGCCGTACTTGCGGTCGACGACGAAGAACGGAACCCCGGTGGCGCCGAGCGCCTGGGCCGTGGCGGCGTCCTGGTGGACGGCGGCCAGGTAGCGCCGGTCGCCCAGCGCCTCGCGCGCCTCGGTCTCGTCGAGCCCGACCTCGGCGCCCAGTGCCACGAGGGAATCGACGTCGAAGACCGAGCGTCCCTCCTCGAAGTGCGCGTGCAGCAGGCGCTCCTTGAGCTCGTTGCGCAGGCCGTGCTCGGCGGCGAGGTGCAGCAGTTCGTGCGCCCGCAGCGTGTTGCCGCTGACGCCGTCGGCCAGGTGGTACTCGAGCCCCTCACCCGCGGCGACCTGCTCGACCTGCGCCATGTTCGCGCGCATCGCGTCCTCGCTGGTGCCGTACTTGGCGGCCAGCGCGGGCAGCGTCGGGTGCGTCTCGCCCTCGGGGACCGACGGGTCGAGCTGGAAGGACCGCCAGACGACCTCGACCTGGTCGCGGTGCGGGAACTTCTCCAGCGCGGTCTCCAGCCGGCGCTTTCCGATGTAGCACCAGGGACAGACGACGTCGGACCAGATCTCTACCTGCATGCCCGGCCCAACCTCGTTGCGCGTTCAAGCATTCCGGGAGGTCACTCGGCGTCGGGGCGGTGCGCCTCGGCCCGGGCCCGGCCGTCGCCCCTCGTCGGGTCGAGGAACACGTAGCGCACGCCCTCGTGACGGGCGACCAGACGCTTCTCGACCTCGTCGGCGATCCGCTCCACGTCGGCCACCGTGGAGGTGTCGTCGAAGTCCACCTTGGCGGCCACGAGGATCTTCCCCGGCCCGATCACCGACGTGAGCAGCAGGGGAACGCCGTCGACGTGCTCCATGGCGGCGATCTCGTCCTTCAGCTCCTGCTCGATCCGCGGGGACGCCGACTGCCCGATCAGCAGCGACTTGTTCGCCCGCGCCAGCACGAAGGCCACGACGAGCAGCAGCAGCCCGATCGCGATCGCGGCGACGCCGTCCCACAGCGGGTCGCCGGTCATCTCCTCGAGGAAGAGGCCCAGCGCGGCGAGCACGAGGCCGACGAGCGCCGCGGCGTCCTCGAACGTGACGGCCTTGACCGTCGTGTCCGTCGTCCGGTTCAGGTAGGCGGCCGGTTTGACCCCCCACTTGCGGGCCGCTCCGCGCACCTGGCGGACGGCCTTGAGGAACGAGATGCCCTCGAGCACGAAGGACACCGCGAGCACGATGTAGGAGATCATCGGGTCGCCCTCGGGCTTGCGCTCGATGATCGTCGTGATGCCCTGGTAGAAGGAGAAGCCGGCGCCGACGAGGAAGGTGGCCAGGGAGGCGATGAACGCCCAGAAGTACGTCTCGCGGCCGTAGCCGAAGGGGTGCTTCTCGTCCGGCGGCTTCTCCCCCCGCTTGAGGGCGACGAAGAGGAAGACCTCGGTGACGGTGTCGGCGACCGAGTGCGCGGCCTCGGAGAGCATCGCCGACGAGTGGCTGATCAGGCCGCCGATCAGCTTGGCGACGGCGATGGCGAGGTTCGCGAGCCCCGCGACGATGACGGTGCCCGTCGATTCGCCGCCGGACTCCTCGGCCTCGGCCGCCGCCCCGCCGTTCGCGTCGCTGTTGGGTGTCGCGTCCGGATCGCCGGTGCCGTCGACGCTCCGGATGGCGTCGGCGTCGGTCACGGCGTCGGAGCTCGGCAGCGTCATGACCTCCCCGATGCCCCGCAGCGGGCGCACTCAACCAGGCCGGCCGTGTCGGGAGGAGTGGGGCCCGAAGGGTCCCGCGATCGAGCGACGGCGGAGCTCGGCTCAGATCGGGGACGCCTCCTGGCCGCGGTGCAGTCCGGAGGACTGCAGTGTTATCGCACGCCGACGAGATCGACGACGAAGACCAGCGTCGCGCCCGGCTTGATGACGCCACCGGCGCCGCGCTCCCCGTAGGCCTTGTGGGCCGGGATGGTGAGCCGGCGCCGGCCGCCGACCTTCATGCCGGTGATGCCCTCGTCCCAGCCCTGGATGACCATGCCGACGCCGAGACGGAACTCCAGCGGATCACCGCGGTCCCAGGACGCGTCGAACTGCTCGCCACCGTCGTGGGTGACACCGACGTAGTGGGCGCTGACCAGACTTCCGGGCGTGGCCTCGGGGCCGTCGCCGACGACGATGTCCTCGATCACGAGGTCGTCGGGGGCCGGCCCGGTGGGCGGCTCGACGTCCGGGCGGCTCAGCTCGGCCACGGTTCTCCCTCCCGCCCCGGGACGTTCCCGGCGGCTGCCACCTCGACGACTTCCTCGTCGACGGGGTGGCTCCATCCAAGCAGCGCGGCTTCCGGCTCGCCCGACGCGGCGTCCAGCGGGTGCGCGATCTCGTCGTCCGGCAGCCGGGCGGCGACGATGGCGACCGCGGACGCACCCGAATTCGGGCGGTCGAGGCTGCGGCTGCGGAGTGTCCCCTCCCGCCGCTACGGTCCCGGCATGCTGGACCACCTCTCCTTGCAGGTCGCCGACGTCGACGCGGCCGTGGCGTTCTACACCCGCGTGTTCGCGCCCTGCGGGGTGCGCGAGGAGATGCGGATCGAGCGAGCGGAGGGTGCCATCGTCGGCCTGAGCGGGCCGGACCACATGCCCCGGCTGTGGTTCGGACCCCTTGAGGAACCGGGAAACCGGCCGGTGCACCTGGCGCTGACCGCGCCGTCCCGGGAAGCCGTCGACCAGGTCTTCGCCGCCGCGCAGGCGGCCGGGACGGAGATCCTGCACGAGCCCCGGATCTGGACGGAGTACCACCCGGGCTACTACGGGGTCTTCTTCCGTGATCCGGACGGCAACAACGTCGAGGCGGTCCATCACACCTGGGCGACGTCCTGACCCCCGAGGAGGCGCCGTGGTGGACCAGCGCCGTCGTCTACCAGGTCTACCCGCGCTCGTTCCAGGACTCCGACGGCGACGGGATCGGTGACCTCGGCGGGGTGCTGCGCAGGCTGGACCACCTCAGCGATCTCGGCGTCGACGTGCTGTGGCTGTCGCCGGTCTACCCGTCGCCGCAGGCCGACAACGGCTACGACATCAGCGACTACCAGGGCATCGACCCGCTGTTCGGCACGCTGGCGCAACTCGACGAGCTGATCGCGCAGCTGCACGCGCGCGGGATGCGGCTGGTCATGGACCTGGTGGTGAACCACAGCAGCGACGAGCACCCGTGGTTCGAGGAGTCGCGGTCGTCGCCGTCGTCACCGAAGCGCGACTGGTACTGGTGGCGCCCCCCGCGCCCGGGCATGGGGGCGGGTGATCCGGGCGCTGAGCCGACGAACTGGCAGTCGTTCTTCTCCGGGCCGGCCTGGACCCTCGACGAGGCGAGCGGCGAGTACTACCTCCACCTGTTCGCCCGCAGGCAGCCCGACCTCAACTGGGAGAACCCCGAGGTCCGGCAGGCCGTGTACGCGATGATGCGGTGGTGGCTCGACCGCGGGGTCGACGGCTTCCGCATGGACGTCATCAACATGATCTCCAAGGCCGTCGGCCCGGACGGGCACCTGCCCGACGGCCCGCCCCTGCCGGGCTCGGCGCTGGGCGACGGGACGCCGCACTTCTTCTGCGGGCCGCGCATCCACGAGTTCCTGCAGGAGATGCACCGCGAGGTGTTCGCCGGTCGTGCGGGCGCCCTCCTCACCGTCGGCGAGATGCCGGGCGTGACGGTGGAGGAGGCGCGGCTGTTCACCGATCCCACCCGGGCCGAGGTGGATATGGTGTTCCAGTTCGAGCACGTCGGCCTGGACCAGGGCTCCTCGAAGTGGGACGTGCGGCCGCTGCGGCTCCGCGACCTCAAGGCGTCGTTCGGCCGCTGGCAGGCCGAACTGGCCGACGTCGGCTGGAACTCCCTCTACTGGGACAACCACGACCAGCCGCGGGCGGTGTCGCGGTTCGGCGACGACTCGCCCGAGTGCCGGCGCGACTCGGCCACCTGCCTGGCCACGCTGCTGCACCTGCACCGCGGGACGCCCTACGTCTACCAGGGGCAGGAGATCGGCATGGCGAACTACCCGTTCGCCACCGTCGACGACTTCCGCGACCTCGAGTCGGTCAACCACTTCGCGGCGGCGATGATCGCGGGCGAGGACCCGACGGCCGTGCTGGCGTCGCTGCGCCGGATGAGCCGCGACAACGCGCGCACCCCGGTGCAGTGGGACGCCTCACCGAACGCCGGCTTCACCACCGGGACGCCGTGGCTGCCGGTGAACCCCGACGCCGCCACCTGGAACGCCGCCGCGCAGCGCGACGATCCGCACTCGGTGCTCGCGCACTACCGCCGGCTGATCGCGCTGCGGCACGAGAACAGAGTCGTGGCGCTCGGCCGGTTCTCGATGCTGCTGCCCGACCACGACGAGGTGTACGCGTTCACGCGCTCGCTCGGCGACGAGGTCCTGCTCGTCGTCTGCAACGTGAGCCGGACGCCGCAGCCGCTGGCCGAGCTGCTGCCGGAGGCGGTGGGTGCCGAGATGGTGCTCGGCAACCTCCCCGACGCTGGACCGACGCTGCGCCCCTGGGAGGCACGCGTGCTGCGCGTCCGGTGACGGAGGCGGCGGCGATCAGTCGTCGTCCAACTCGAACCCGTGGTGGTGCTCCATGGGCTGGTGGTCCACCGCGTCCGCGACCGCCATCCCCGCGAGCGACAGGACGACCAGCAACGCCACCACCCCGACGACGAGCCGCCGCGGTGCGTGGGCGAGCCTGCGCACCGCGGGGCGCATCAGTTCGCTCCGCAGCTGGAGCCAGGTGAGGAGGAGCAGGGCACGCCACCCGGGGGCCGCCGGAGGCCGCGGGGGGCCCGGCGGCAGGTCCGCGGTGAAGCGGGCGAGGTCGTCCCGGAAGCGGGTGGCGTAGGCCGCCGCCACGCGTTCCTCCCCCTCGGCCACGGTCAGCAGTCCGCGCGCCACCGCGTCGTGCAGGACCATGACGACGGCTTCCCGTTCCGCATCGGATGCCCGCGCCGGCGGCGGAGGGTCCGGTGGGAACGGACGGGTGGTTCCGGGGTCCGGCGAGGTCATGGCGTCCCCTGTTCTGGATGTGCGACGGCTGCGGGAGCCGGCCGCCCGCTCCCCTCTGCGAGCGACCCCGCCAGGATCCACCCGCGACGCCCGCCATGGCTCGTCAGCCGTTCCCGTGGCGGCGCTTCCGAATACGCTCCATCGCCCGCACCGCAGCCCGGCTCCGCCGTCGCGGTCAGGCGCTGGGGGGTAATCGCCCGGATCTGGGGAATCACCGCCCCGTTCTGGTTCGCCTTCGTGGGCTCGGCCGTCTTCCTGGCGGCGATCTGGCGCGAGCTGGCGCATCGCACACGCCGACGAGGAGGCCGTCGCCGCCGCCTGACCGGAGCGGCCCCCTGCCTCCTCAGCTCAGCGGGCTGCGCGGGAGGAGCCGGTCGCTGATGATCCGCTTCTGGATCTCGCTGGTGCCCTCGAAGATCGTGGTGAGCCGAGCATCGCGCCAGTGCCGCTCCACCTGGCGCTCGGTGGTGTAGCCGTTGCCGCCGTGCAGCTGCATGGCCTGGTTGGTCACCCGCACCGACATCTCGGTCGCCTCGAGCTTGACCATCGACGCCTCCTTGGCCACGGGGAGCCCGAGGTCGAGCAGGTGCGCGACCTGGCGGTAGAAGGCCCGGGCCTGCTCGATCTGCGCGGCCATCTCGGCGACGGCGAACCGCAGCGCCTGGAAGTCGCCGATCGGGTGCCCGAACTGCTCGCGCTCCTGCAGGTAGAGGATCGAGTCCTCGAGCGCGGCCCGGGCCAGCCCCACGGCGCGGGCGGCGGTGTGCACGCGGGCGGTGTTGAGGAACTTCTGCGCCTCGGCGAAGCCGGCCTGCTTGGCGGCAGCCGTGTCGAGGCCCTCCTCGGCGCTCTCCTCCTGCGCGGCCCTGGCCTGGTCGATCACGTTGTCCCGCGGGATCCGCACGCCGTCGAACCGCAGGTCCCACGTGAGGAAGCCGTGGTAGCCGACCTTGTCGATCGGATGGCCGGTCAGCCCCTCCGGAAACTGTCCGCGCTCCTTCTCCAGCAGCAGGTTGACCAGGCCCGCGGAGCGGGACTCCCCCGGCTCCGGGTCGCGCTCCCGAACGAGCACCTGGATGAAGTCGGCGGCCTTCGCGTTGCCGCACCAGCGCTTGTGCCCGGTCACGACCCACTCGTCGCCGTCCAGGACGGCGCGGGTGGAGACCCCCGCCAGGTCGGAGCCGGCGTCGGGCTCGGACAGGGCGATCGCCCCGATCCAGTCGCCGCGCGCGCTGCGGCCCAGCAGCTCATGCCGTCGGTCGGCGTCGGCCACCGCCGTGCCCAGCCCCTGGGAGCGGGCCAGGATGCTCGCCGTCGACATCCAGGCGCGCGCCAGCTCCTCGCTGACCATGCAGTACTCGAAGGCGCCGAGGCCGAGGCCGCCGGCCTCGGCCGGCACCGTGATGCCGAAGTAGCCGAGCTCGGCCAGCCGGGTCAGCAGGGACGCCGGGATCTCGCCCTTCTGCGGATCGAGCTCGTTGGCGACGGGCAGCACCTCGTCCATGGCGAACCGGCGGGCCTGCTCCTGCAGCTTCTCCCGTTCCGGGGTGTGCCACGGGGGGAGCAGTGCCGGCGGCTCCGGCTGCCACGTCTCCGGTGCCGCCTCGTTCTCGCTCGACGTCATCGTCGCGTCGTCTCCACTCGTTCCGGGCGGATGATCACGTACACCTTGGCCGGTGGGGGTGCCCCTCGCACGGCGCCGTCATCCGCGCAGGTGACCGACGCCACGTCATCCTGGACCGGGGTCGGCCGGAGCCTGTCCTGGTATCCGACGCCTGCGCGCTAGTCGCCGGAGGACGCGGCGCGATCCTTCGCCAGCGCGATGTAGTGGTCGACCAGCGAGGCGTCGTCCACCGCACCGGTGTTCACCGCCTTGACCGGGTCGACCCCCTGGAACAGCCGCTTCAGCGGCACCTCCAGGCGCTTGCCGGTGCGCGTGTGCGGAACACCGGGGACGGCGACGATCTCGTCGGGCACGTGCCGAGGCGACGCCTGCTCGCGGATGGCCTGCTTCAGCTGCGCGACCAGCTCGTCGGTCAGCTCCTCCCCGGGCGCCAGCTGCACGAACAACGGCATCCAGTAGCCGCCGTCGGGCTGCTCCACCCCCAGGACGACGCAGTCGAGGACCTCCGGGACCGCCTCGACGGCCGCATAGATGTCCGCCGTCCCCATGCGCACGCCGCCGCGGTTGAGCGTGGAGTCCGAACGGCCGCTGATCAGGCAGGTGCCCCGATCTGTGATCTCCAGCCAGTCACCGTGCCGCCACACGCCCGGCCAGGGCTCGAAGTAGGACTCCCGGTAGCGGGCGTCGCCCGGGTCGTTCCAGAAGTGCAGCGGCATCGACGGCATGGGCTCGGTGATCACCAGCTCGCCCAGCTCACCGACGACCGGTTCGCCGTCCTCGTCCCACGCGGCAGCGGCGACCCCCAGCATCGGCCGCTGCAGCTCCCCGGCGGTCACCGGCAGCAGCGGGCTGGACCCGATGAAGCCGGTGGCCACGTCCGTCCCGCCGGACAGCGAGCCCAGGAGGACGTCACGCTTCACCTCGTCGTACACCCAGTGGAAGCTGCCGGCCGGCAGCGGCGACCCGGTGACACCGATCGTGCGCAGCGTGGCCAGATCGTGGGTGGCACCCGGACGGACGCCGGCCTTCTCGCACGCCATCAGGTATCCGGGGCTGGTGCCGAGGAAGGTCATGCCCGTGCGGGCGGCCAGGGCGAACTGGACGTCGACGGAGGGGTACGTCGGCGCCCCGTCGTAGACGATCACCGTCGCGCCGGTCAGCAGGGTCGAGGTCGAGATGTTCCACATGATCCAGGCGGTCGAGGCGTACCAGAAGAACCGGTCGCCGGCGCCGATGTCCATGTGCAGCAACGCCTGCTTGCGCTCCTCGAGGACCACGCCGCCGTGGCCGTGCACGATGCCCTTCGGCAGCCCGGTCGTACCGGAGGAGTAGACGATCCACAGCGGGTGGTCGAAGGGCAGCGCGGCGAACTCCGGCTCACGGAGGTCGCCGACGGCCTCGGCCCAGGCCAGCGCGCCGTCCGGGACCTCGTCCGGGAACAGCCGGGGGACGGCGACCGTCGTCCCCACCGTCGGCAGCGCGCGCCGCAACTCGGTCACGACGTCCCGGCGGTCGTAGTCCCTGCCGTTGAAGCGGTAGCCGTCGACGGCAACCAGCACCGTCGGCTCGATCTGGGCGAACCGGTCGAGGACTGCCCGGGTGCCGAAGTCGGGGGCGCAGGAGGACCAGACCGCCCCGATCGAGACCGTCCCGAGGAACGCGACGATCGCCTCGGGCACGTTGGGCAGATAGCCGGCCACCCGGTCGCCGGGCCGCACACCGAGCCCGCGCAGGGTCGCGGCGAACGCGCCCACCTGGCCGCGCAACGACGCCCAGGAGATCTCCTCCGGCTCGCGGTCCTCGGCGATCGCCACCAGTGCGGGGGTCTCGTCGCCGGCGTTCCGGAAGACCTCTTCGGCGAAGTTGATCGTCCGGCCGGGGAACCAGACGGCCCCGGGCATCTCCCGCGAGGCGAGCACCTCGTCGTCAGCAACGTCGTCGAACGTGCCCGACCAGGTGGCGACGTCGGCCCAGAACTCGTCCAGGTGCTCCACGGACCAGCGCCACAGCCGGTCGTAGTCGGTGGGGTCGCCGAACTCGAGGCCGCGCCGCTCGCTCACCCACGCCGCGAAGGCGGCGATGCGGGTCTTCCCGATGCTCTCCGCGGTCGGGCTCCACAGTTCATCGGGCACCTCGGTCACGTCCGCACCATGCCACGCGGACGCCGCCGCGGCAGGCGCCGGTGATCGGTCGGGCCCGTCCGGCGGGAGCGCGCGCTCCCTGTTGCCATCGGCACGTCGTGCCTGGAGGTTGAGCGACGTGGACGTGCCGGAGCCGACGAGGGACGAGCGCAACGTGCTGGGCGAACCCCTCCAGCCCTGCGGAACCGACCCCCTCACCGGCTTCTACCGGGACGGCGCCTGCAGCAGCGGACCGGAGGACGTCGGCCTGCACACGGTGTGCACGGTGGTCTCGGCCGAGTTCCTG
>Ga0308176_10001945_pt1 | contig 12990 bp, 10 predicted proteins | sample PhyCR2_3_FD_203890 | JGI IMG/M metagenome (GOLD analysis project Ga0308176, IMG submission 203890) | Soil microbial communities from UC Gill Tract Community Farm, Albany, California, United States - DLSLS.C.R2 | ecosystem: Environmental > Terrestrial > Soil > Agricultural land | place: USA... | reverse complement strand
TCGGGCCGTGCAATCCTCAAAGTGATTCTCGAGACGGCGCTGTTGAATGACGAGCAGAAGCGGATCGCCTGCCAGTTATCGAAGGCGGCCGGCGCGGAATTCGTCAAGACTTCGACCGGTTTCGCAGCCAGCGGGGCGACGGCTCACGATATCGCGCTCATGCGCGCGGCGGTGGGTCCAGGCATGGGGGTGAAGGCGTCGGGTGGGATCCGCACGCTGGAAGATCTGCGCACCATGGCGGCGGCTGGAGCGACACGCATTGGCGCCAGCGCCAGCGTGAAGATCGTCGAGGCGACTGCCGCCTGACAGCGCAGCCGCCGAGCAAGTGATCAGGGGTGGTAAAGGGGAGCATGCAGAGTACGCGTAAGGCCGCGGTCCGTTTCAAGGAGAGGAGCGAGTTGCTGGACTTCCTGCTGGAGGTCTCGGCCGCAACCACCCTCACTCTGGATCTGGATCAGTTGATGGCCAACGTGGCCGAAATCATTCACAAGGTAGTGCCGTACGATCTGTTCGCAATCCTGCTCTATAGCGAGAGGCGGCACGACCTGCGCATCCGCTACGGCGTGGGGCATCGTGAAGAGGTGGTTCGTAATCTCGCCGTTGCTCTCGGAGAAGGAATCACCGGCGCCGCGGCGGCGCAGCGCGAGCCGTTGCTGGTGGGCGACGTGCGGAACGAGCCGCGGTATCTCAATACGGTGGACGCCGTGCGGACCGAACTGGCTGTGCCGATGTCCGCGCGCGGCAAGCTGGTGGGGGTGATCGACCTGCAATCGACGCGGGTCAATGCCTGGAACGAGTACGATCGCGCATTGATGCGTCTGATTGCGGCACGCGTGGCAATCGCAATCGACAACGCGCGGCTTTACCGGAAAGTGGAGCGGCAGAACCGGACGCTAAAGACCCTGTCGCATATTTCGCGGGAGTTTTCGAGCATTCTGGATTTGAGCGAACTGCTCAGCAAAATCGCGAGCACCATGCACGGACTGATCCACTACGATGCGTTCAGCATCCTGAGCGTGGACCGCGAGGCCAAGGCCCTGCGCCACTTGTTCAGCATCCGCTACGACCAGCGCGTGAACATCGACAACGTACCGCTCGGCATGGGGCTGACCGGAGCGGCGGTGGAATCGCGCGAAGTGGTTCGGGTGGCGGACACGGAGAAGGATCCCCGGTACATCGCCTCGCATTCGGATATTCGCAGCGAAGTCGCGGTGCCGTTGATCGTGCAGGACAAGGTGATCGGCGTGATGGACGTGGAAAGCGATCGCGTCGGCTATTTCACGGACGATCACGTGCGCACGCTTGCGCTGCTGGCGCCACAGGTGGCGAGTTCGGTGGAGAACGCGCGATTATACGCGGAGCTGGCGCAGCGTGAGCGCCGCATGGAAGAGGATCTGGCGGCGGCCCGCGAGCTGCAGCGGGTGCTGATCCCGGATGCTTCGCCGGAGATCGAAGGGATTGACGCAGCGGTGCGGCTGCGGCCCGCGCGCGAAATCTCCGGCGACGTCTACGACGTGTTCGAGCACAAGGACCAGCAGACGGTGATCGCGATGGGCGACGTCAGCGGGAAGGGCGCGGCGGCGGCGCTCTACGGCGCGCTGGTCACGGGCCTGTTGCGCACGCTGGCGCCGCGCCGGAGGCGGCCCGCGGAGCTGATGCGTACGCTCAACGACGTGTTGATCGAGCGTAAGATTGAAGCACGCTACGTGACGCTCGGGGTTCTGCTGTGGGACCCGCCGACCCGGCAGATCGTCATGGCGAATGCAGGGGCGATCCCGCCGATGATCTGCCGCGGCTCGGAGATTCTCAAGGTCAAGGCGGAAGGCGTGCCGATTGGACTGCTGGAACATACGGATTACGAAGAGGTCACGGTGCAGACCGAACCAGGCGACGTACTGGTGCTGTACTCGGACGGTATCACAGACCACATGAGTCCGGCGGGAAACGAGTTCGGCCGCGGGCGACTGGCGCACGTGGTGCGCTCGAACTGCTCGTTGTTGCCGGACGAGCTGATCGGCAAGATATTCGCGGAACTGGACAAGTTCAATACCGTCGCGTTCGACGATCAATCCATCATGGTCATGCGCGTGAAGTAGGATAGGCGTTGCCCGTGCAGAATCGGGCCGATCCGAGTGTCGCTGCTCAGTCATCCAACCTCCCTTGTCAGAAAGCCCACGAACCGGCACCTTCAGTGGTATCGGGCCGCCCCGCTGAGTCCTCCTGGACACTAAATTGCTGACGCAGTATCGGAATCCTAAAATGCACTTCCGGCAAGGCTTGAGCCTGGAAGTAGAACTAAATGGGGTAAGCAATAATGGCTATAAAAAACGCGCCTGACCGTCAGCGCGAAATCGAGCACCAGGTCGAAGAGGCTGACAAAGAACATCCAAAACAGGAGACGAAGAGCGCCATGCAAGCGGGTGCGCGCGAATACCCGGCGCCCCCCTTCCCGCCCCAGCATCAGAGTAAACCGGGGTCGGAAGCCGACCTGAATCCGGCGCCGATGTACGATGCGCCGTTTTACAAGGGCTCCGGCAAACTCGAGAACATGGTCGCCCTGATCACGGGAGGCGATTCCGGCATCGGCCGGGCAGTCGCGGTTCTCTTCGCGCGAGAAGGCGCCGACATCGTCATATTGCACTTAAATGAAGAGAAAGACGCTCGCACGACCCAGGAAACAGTCGAGGCCGAGGGCCGGCGGTGCCTGGCCATTGCGGGCGACGTATCAAGTCAGGAGTTCTGCGAAAAGGCGGTGCAACAAGCGGTAGATGAATTCGGCCATCTCGACGTGCTGGTGAACAACGCCGCGTTCCAGGTTCATACTAAACGCTTCGAAGATCTGACGGCGCGCCACTTCGATGAGACGCTGAAAACGAATTTGTACGGATATTTCTACATGGCGCAGGCTGCCGTGAAGCATATGAATAAGGGTGGCGCCATTATCAACACCGGCTCGGTGACGGGTCTGCTCGGAAGCGCGCAACTGCTGGATTATTCCATGACCAAAGGCGGCATTCATGCCTTCACCCGTTCGCTCGCCACACACCTTGTTCCCCGTGGCATTCGCGTAAATGCCGTGGCGCCGGGTCCGGTCTGGACGCCGCTGAACCCGTCCGACAAGGAGGCTGACGACGTAAGCGATTTCGGTTCCGACACACCGATGAAGCGGCCCGCTCAACCCGAGGAGATCGCGCCCGCGTACGTATTCCTGGCCTCGCCCCAATGCTCCAGTTACATCACGGGCGAGATTCTGCCCATCATCGGCGGTTATAGCGGAGGGTAAACCTCGGGCAAGATTGGACGCTCCTGCGGGAGCAGAATCCGATGGCGTCCGCGACCCTGATCCTGGTGGACGTCATCATCGGAGTGCGAAATGGGACTAGGGGAGGAGAGTGAAAGCCGGGTTGAACCGGAGGCCTCACCTGCCCTGGTCCTGAGCAACGCGGAGATCGCCGACCGGCTTGCCAGCCTGGCCCAGCTGCTTTCGTCGCAGAAGGAAAATCCGTACAAAGTAAGAGCCTATCAGCGGGCCGCCGCCCGGATTCGCACCTTCTCCGAGAGTCTTGACGAAATGGTGCGCCATGATGCCGACCTGACGCGCTACGAGGGCATTGGCGAAGCGATCGCCAGCGCGATTCGCGAGATTGTTCTGACGGGGACCCTCGGAAAGTTGGAGAAGCTGCGGGAGTCGGCGACGCCCGAGGTCTTCAGTATCAGCCAATACCCAAGGCTTGACCCGAAACGGGTTCTGCGTATTTACAAGAAGCTGGGCATCGCATCGACCGAGGAGTTGCGCCGACGGCTTGAGAATGGCGAAATCGACAGAATGATGGGCGCCCGAATGGCGCAGCATGTGAGGCAAGGTCTGACCGAGACCCATGCGATGCTGCTCTACCGGGCCGATGATCTCAGGGAAGCGGTGGAGCAATACCTGCTCGGACCCTGTGGCGCCCGCCGTGTCGAAGTCGCGGGCGAGTGCCGCCGCCGCGTCGAGGTGGTCGAGGAGCTGGTCTTCGTAGTCGAGACCGGCGATTTTCCGGCGATGGTTTCGCGGTTACAGCGGTACGGTGGGCGGACGCCGCTGCTCGGAGCCGCGAAAGATCACGCGAGCTTCGCGCTGTCCTCCGGTGTAATACTGCGCGTTCAACTGGCCCGTCCCGATGCATGGGGATTGCAGATGGTGGTCTGCACCGGCTCGAAAGCGCATCTTAAGGAGCTGAAGCGCGTAACCGGCAGCTTGCGGGCGTTAAAGGCGAGCGGTTCGAATTTCCCTACCGAGACGGCTTTATACGAGAAATTCGGGCTGGCCTACATCGACCCCGAGCTGCGCGAGGGTTATGGCGAGGTGGCGCAGGCGATGGGCGGCACGCTGCCCGCGCTCGTCACAGCAGGCGACATTCGCGGCGACCTTCACGCGCATTCCACGTCAAGCGATGGCAGCGAGTCGATCGAAGAGATGGCTCTGGCGGCAAAGGCGCGGGGCTACGAATACATCGGCATCAGCGACCATTCGCAGAGCCTGAAGATCGCGCGGGGAGTTTCGATCGACGACTTGTGGGCACAGATTCGACGGATCGATTTGCTAAACGGCAAAATGCGAGGGTTCCGGATCCTGAAATCCGCCGAGGTGGATATCCTGGCTGACGGCTCTCTGGATTACCCGGACGACCTCTTACGCGAGTTGGATTACACCGTGTGCTCGATCCACTCGCGGTTCGGCCTCGGCGAGAAAGCGCAAACGGAGCGGATCATGCGAGCCATGGATAATCCGTACTTCCATATTCTGGGACACGCGACAGGACGACTGCTCCTAAAGCGTCCGGGCTACTCGATCGATGTAGACCGAATCATTGGACATGCTCGCCAGAACGGCTGTTTCTTCGAGATCAATTCCAGTCCGGACCGCCTCGACCTCTCCGCGGAAAACGCGAGGCGGGCCGCGGCCGAGGGCGTGAAGATCGCGGTCTCGACGGACGCCCACGCCGGCCGCGAGTTGGACCTTATCCGTTGCGGTATCGATCAGGCGCGGCGTGCGGGGTTGACCAAAGCTACCGTGCTCAATTGCCAACCCTGGGAAGCGCTGCAACGCTCTTTCAAGAGATAGCGAGCAAGACGGACTAACTTTGTTTCCGATCGCCCCGGTCGCCCTGACCCTTCGGCGCGACGGTCTGCGACTTGCTGCGCCGGTCGGCGGCGAGCGAGCGGCCAACGTTCACCTGGCTATCGGTGAACTGGCCCTGAGCGTCGCGACGCACGTAGCGCTTGTCACCTTTGTGGGGTTGAATCACTTCTCGCTTGGACATTTGGTCTCCTTTGATCCAGTAATTCCGATCCGGCAATTCGACTCCTCGGGCTGGAGCCTCGTGCCGAAAATAAGCAGGTTTTGGGCCGAAGGAAAGATCGGCCGTAATTTGGACGTGGAATTGCTCACGACGCCGTGGGGGCCTTGATGTACCGGAGTGCACCCCGGCAGCGAGTCTGGTAAAGGAGACAATCCCGATGTTCGAGTGGACACTACCCGAAAAGCACGCGATAGCGATTCTCAAGAAGGATCATGACACGGTGAAGGAGCTGTTCGACAGATTCGAAAAGGCACAATCTTCTGCCGAAAAAGAGAAGATCATCGCTCAGGCAGTGAAGGAGCTCAAGGTTCACGCGGCGATCGAGGAGGAGATCTTTTATCCGACCGTTCGCAAGCATGTCGGCAAGGACATCATGAACGAAGCGGACGAGGAGCACCACGTGGCCCGCGTCCTGATTGCGGAACTCGACCGCGATGGACGTGCAAATGATCACCGGGATGCAAAGTTTACCGTTCTTGCCGAGAGCGTGCGCCACCACATCAAGGAAGAAGAGGGGGAGATGCTTCCCAAGGCGAGGGAACTCGAACTCGATTTCGAGGCGCTCGGACAAAAGATGTTGGACCGCAAGCGTCAGCTTAAGGCTGACGGTATACCAGCGGATGCGGAACACGCAATGGTCGCAAAGGCGAACGGCAAAGGAGACTCGCCCGCGAGCGCCTCGCGTCGCAAGAAACCTTCGGTACAGAAAACGACTAAGGCGAAAGCGACCGGCACCAAGCGGGTGACGGCGAAGAGAGCGCGCGCCCACGCCAGCCGTTAGGAGGACACCATGGCAACCAAATCGTCATCATCGTCGCGTAAGCAGTCCAGTTCCCGGTCCGGACCGAAGGGAAAGAGTAAGATCCACAAGGTCATGAAGGAGCATAAGGAGGGCACGCTGAAATCGGGCAGTGGGAAAAAGGTCAAGAGCCGTAAACAGGCCGTGGCCATTGCCCTGAGTGAAGCGCGGAAATCCGGCGCGAAGATCCCGAAGAAGAAAAAGTCGTAGATTGAACGGCGGCTCGGGTCGGCGATTGGAACGATTCGGAGATGGAAGGCGAGCAGTTGTCGATCTGCGATGGTGCCGTAGTTGTACCCGCGAACGGATCGGCCAGCCGGTCGTTTTGCTGGCCTGTTCAGCCTTTTATCTCTGTATTTGATCGATTCTAAAGGCTTGGCTCCCCGGCATGGATTCGAACCACGATTCACGGCTCCAAAGGCCGCTGTCCTACCATTAGACGACCGGGGAAAACCAGAGTTGACCTAACCAGTTTACCTGCCCGCGCCCTGAGCCGCAACGAGGATCACCCGCTACAATACGTTTGGAAGGCAATCTGGACTGGTGTTCGGGGCGGTCTTCAAAACCGTTCGGCGGCCCTGCGTCGCTGGTGTGTTCGATTCGCACTGTCTTCCGCCAGACTTACGCTTGCCGGCGCCACGTTGACCGTGGCGCGGAACATGGGAATCCCGTACGGCCCGGGCAACCTCCCAAGCCGCGGGAGCGCAGAATCGCTGATGAAGGATCCGTGGCGCCAGAGGCGTCAGCGACTCACCGAGTCATTAGCAAAGCTCCCGGCGGCGCCGAACCCTGCGATGGTCGCGGCTCCGGCGGCGCCTCCGACGATGGCCACACGTCGCACCGAGATTCCGGAAGAGATGGCGGCCGGCTTCGCGCCGCCTCCTTGCACGGGCGTGGTTGCAGGACTCGCCTCAACGACATCGATGATGTCGGAGGCGCCTGACTGCGGCGTTCCCGGGGCATACCTTCCGCTGACTGTCACCCGTTTCCCGCTGAGCGGCGCAACCGTGCCGCCGAGGAGTTGGAAGGTGACGTGAGTGATCTCATCCGTTAGGAAGTAGAACGCTCCCTTGCGACGCAGGATACCGCTCATCTGCACAGTGGGTCCGGGTACGGCATCGAAGTCCAGCGCTTCGCCGGGTAGCACACGCGCGATTATAGCTCCCGCGACGCTGCGCACCTCAGCCGAGCCGTCGAGAGAGGCGATGGTGACCGAAGTTCCGTGCAGCGCGATCCGGATGTTCGACGACTCCGTTTCGGTTCCGATGCGCAGCGGTCCGGCTTCGATCTGGTAGCCGGCCGCCGCACTGGAAGCGATTGCGCCCGAGCTCAGGACCGCGCGGTCACGGTAGATCGTCGCGGCGCCACCCATCGCGAGAATGAGACGCGCGCCCCCGGTCAGGCGGATGTTGGAAGGAGCCGAGCCGGACACGATGGCACTACCTTCGAGGACAGTCGCACTGCCCGGCACTGGGTCATTATCGATGGTGAAAGCCCTCGGCGACTGCGCCGTGCCGATGACAGGCGACGAAGCGGAGAGGATCAGCGAGGCCGCGCTAGACAGCAGCAACCAAGAAAATGGGTTCGTGAGTTTCAATTTCATGCTCCTTTGCAAAATTTATCGCTGGCCCGGGGCCGGCACATCCGACCCGAGATTCTGTTCTTTCTTGCGAGTCTCGGCGCGAGACAGGGAAATCATAAACGGGGTCACTTCAAAGGGAAGCTTGTCACGGGCCGAGAGCAGCGCTACCGGTTTGGACGTGGTGAGCACTACCTCCCCGCTCCAGGGATCCATGTGAATGCGAGATCCAAGTGGCAGCGCAGCCAGTTGTTCAAGCTTGTCCCGCTCCAGGGCGGGCGCGCGGTTGGCCAACTCCTTCATCTGCAGAAGACTCGAACCGCTGGCCAGCTGGTTGCCCAGATTGGCGCGAATCAGATTGGGGAGTTGAGATGCCTGCGCCTCGAGCGCCTTCAGGAAGAGACCGGCCGTAGCGAGCCTGGTTCCGTAGGGAGAGATGCCGAGCAACTCGACCGCGCGCGTTCCGGCCGTCTGCACCTCGTCGATGGAGCGTGCCAGGCGAAGGCGGCCGAGTAGTGCACTCTCCCCCAGCATGGTCTGGTCGGCGAAGGCGAACTGCGTATTGGTGCGGTGCCCGAGAGCGATGTGGGCGAGTTCGCCGGAGAGCACGACCGCCAGGCTGGCCTCGTCCGGCAGGACATCGATCAGCCCGCGGCTGATAACGATCGTGCGGCCCACCGAAAACGTCTCCAGCGGCGTGGTCAGGAGCACGCGGCATCGCGCCTCCAGGTTCAGGCCGTTGGCGGCGATGAGGTTGTTGACGACGGTATCGAGCACATCGTCCACCGGACCGGCGGGCGCCAGCAACCCGGCCTTTTCCAAACGGTCGAGAATGTTCGCTTCCGCCTGCCCTTCCCAAGAGCGCTGGTTTTCGAGCGGAGTTGTTTCGACGGAGCCCTCTTCCTTCACACCGGCCTCGGCCTCCACCACAATAGAAGCCAACTCGTCGGCGCGGGTGTGGGACGCCGAAAGGTACCCCCAGAGCCGCGTCTGCGCTTTGAAGTGGGGCATCTGGGATGCCTTGTCCGGGAGACCGGATTCTTCGGCGTATACGAACGCCGGAACCCACTGTCCGGCGGCAACGTTCACGCGCCAGCTATCGAAATGGAAGTAGAGATGGGAAGAACTGCTGTTCGTGTAGGTGCCATTGAAACGCACGATCTGGAAATCCCGGTCCTCCACCCAAATGCGCCCGCGGAAACGTCCCGCGGCCTTGAGGTCGAGCGGTTCGACGTCGAAGATCAGGCACCGAAGTTCGCCGAGAAACTCGCGACGTATATAGTCGATCCGATACGTTTTCCGGCTGAAACCCTCGGCGTCGATGAGGGTCATCTGGGCAAAGCCCTCGGCCATAAAAGCGGATGTGCGGCCTTTGAACAGGCCGCGCAGCCGGTTCATATGGACCGGTTCGCTGCGGCTGACCATAGGCTGGTATTTGATCGGACCGGCAAACGCCGCTTTCCCCAGGAAGTAGTGGTCGCGGACCACCGTCGCGTGGTCTCTTTCCGGGGGCGTCTCCTGGATATAGGTTTCGACGATCGCGGTGCGAGAGCGCAACTGGTTTACGAAATGAGTCTCCTGGCGCACGATCCGCTCGATCAGACGATCGGCCGTCGCGGTGTTGTCGGCCGCCCACGCCGGAGAGGCGGCGGCTCCGGTCAGCAGCAGAAGCGCGATGGCTTGCGTCAATTTGAATTCCGGTTTCATAGAGTCGTTCTCAAACCTGATACCTAGTTGGCCAACTGAAATTCGATGTGCACGGTGGCACGGATGTCAACGGCGAGACCGCCGGCCGTGGCAGGCCGAAAGCGAATGCCGGCAGCGGCGCGGATCGCGCTCTCGTCCAAGCCGTGGCCGAGACCGCGCAGCACGCGTTCGACGCGCACCTGGCCGTTGGCGCCGAACCAGGTGTCCAGCAGCACGTCGCCTTCGATGCCGAGCCGTCGCGCCTCATCAGTGTAAGAGGGGCGGGGCTTGAAGAGGATCTCGATCACGTCGCGGTTGCGCGGCAGGCGGGCGGACGGCGAGGGCTCCCGCGCGGAACGCGATGCCGTAACGGTCTCGAATCCGCCAGCGGGTCGCGCCACGGCGCCGGCGGAGGAGACGCCGGCCGCCACTTCGGCCTCAGCGAAACCGCCGATCGTGCCACGTCGGGCAGCAATGCGCTCGGGAACAGCGGTCGAGCTATCGCCGAAAGATCCGGTATGCACCGGAATGCGGCCAGCTCCTGTGCGCACCGGACCGGGAGCATCGAAACCTGAGGGGAGAATGGTCGAGGGAGCAGCCGGCGCCGTGCGCGCCTCCGCTGCGGCAAACCGGGCCGGTTGGAGGCGGACTTCCGGCGCGGGCGGCAGCGGTTCCGCGGGAAGGGAACGCACATTCAGCGTTAAATCCGGTGCGGCGGTGGGGGCGAACCCGGGTAATGGCGGCGAATCTTTGAGGACCGCGTGAACGGCGGGCGCGGCCGGCAATACAAATGCCGTCGCCGGCTCTCTGGAGAAAGACCTGAGCGGTGCCGTGATCCGGCGCCGCACTTCTGGGGCGTGCGGGATTGCGAGTGGCGGAATGTAGAGCCGGGCAGCGCGGTAACGCGTGACTTCGGGCGAGGTGGCGGCTGAATGAATCAGCAGAGCAGCGGAGATCAGTGCCGCGTGCGTGACCATGCTTGCAGCCACCGCTGCCGGGTTTCTACTTTTCTTTGGACAGAAGTCAAACACGTCGCTACTCCCTCCTCTTATCGGCCGTTTGCGTCGCGTTCGACACCCCGCTTGCCAAAACTTTCACTCTGCAGCGATGCTCGACCCGAGCGACGGAGACGGATAGGACTGACGCGGCACCGGCCAAGCGGTAGCAGTTTCCTCGAGTCGAATTTGGCGCGGTGAAATGAGACACTTGTCCGGCTGCCTGCCGGGAGGGGAGGCGATCAGGTCCGCCGAACAGACGCTCCTCGTCTATCTGGCTGGGCAGCATCTCATCGGCAGCCCGGCGGAAAACAAGATCATCCGAATTGCATGCTCCTGCGGTGACCCGTAACAGAGTCGATTCGAGCAGCGCCGGCACCGCGCGGGTGCGCGACACCGCTACGGTTGCGACCGCGAGAAGCCAGGCACAACCACGGGCGAGCAAGATCGGAAGCAGCAGTTCCACGAAGCCATCGGAATGGTTAGGCGAGAGGAACTGGCCGAACACCCGTGTGTGGTAGACAGAAGGACACCATAAGAGACGGGCGCTGGAGGTCAACATGTGCAGCACACCGGCCGCTGATATCGGATCTCCGGTTCTCGTCAAAGCGGGGTTAAACCGGCCTCCGCGCCGGGCTGCGCAAAAGCAGCATGCAGGCTGTAGCGGGCGGGGACACGACCGCGCGCACGATGCCGCCGGCACAGCTGTCCAGTTTGCCGGTAACTGCACCAAGCCCCGGACTGACCCGGCCAGCGGAAACAGACACATCGCAGCGGCCCGATTGGCGGCTTCCGGTACGCAGCCGGGCCTTCGGCGTACGCCGAAAGCGACCATCGCGGCCATGATGCGGTCGAATCCGAACACGGCGGGTTCAGTGCGCCCCTTGCGCCAGCGCTGCCAACCCGGTTGACGTTTTCATTTCGGCTCCAGCCGTGCCACCGGCAACCACGGCGGCAAAGCGGCCCAAATCACCGGAGAATGACCGCTCCAGCAGTCCCCGGCTGGGCGCGTAATCGGGAACAATATCTTTGAGTTCGAGCACCAGGGCGGCGAGGTCCCGGCGCTCGCAGGCTCCTCGGAGCGCGGCGAGGTGGCGAAGCGCGGAATCGGCGGTGACAGCGCATCCGGCGAAAATCTTGATCTTTTCGTGGTACGTGGGAATCGCGAATTCCGATTCGACGTTTAGCTCTTCATAGAGCTTTTCACCGGGACGCATGCCGGTGAACTCGATCCGGATGTCCTCATCCGGTTTGAGGCCGGTAAGCAGAACCAACTGGCGCGCCAGATCGGCGATCCGCACCGGCTGCCCCATGTCGAGCACGAAGATCTCTCCGCCCTCGCCCATCGTGGAAGCCTGCAGGACCAGCTGCACGGCCTCCGGAATGGTCATAAAGTAGCGCCGCATTTCGGGATGGGTGACGGTGATCGGGCCGCCCGCGGCGATCTGTCGTTTGAAGATGGGCACCACGCTGCCGTTGCTGCCCAGGACATTGCCGAAGCGTACGGAAACATAGCGTGGCCCGCCATTCTGGATAGACCGGAGCACTACCTCCGCGACACGCTTGGTAACTCCCATCATGCTGGTGGGGCGGACGGCTTTGTCGGATGAGATCATGACGAAGTCCTCCACCCCGGCGGCAGCTGCGGCGGTGGCCACGTTAAAAGTGCCGATAACGTTATTTTCCACGGCTTCGAAGACGTGCCGCTCCATCATGGGCACGTGTTTGTAGGCGGCAGCGTGGTACACGAGAGCCGGACGGTAGCGGCCGAAGACTTCGCACAGCCGCCGCGGATCCTGGATACTGCCGATTTCCGGCCAGAAGCGCACATGGGGAAACTCGCGCCGCATGGCCTGTTCGATTTCGAAGAGCGCCGTTTCTCCGATTTCGAAGGCGACGATGCCGGCCGGTTCGAAGCGGGCGATCTGGCGGCACAGTTCGGAGCCGATGGAACCACCGGCACCGGTCACCAGCGCCAGACGGCCGCGGAGTTTATGGGAGATGCGCTGATGATCGAGCACCACTGCGCTGCGTCCGAGAATGTCTTCCACCTTCACATCGCGCAGCTGCGAGCTATAGCATCGGCCCGCGACCAGCTGAGACATGGCCGGAACCGTTCGGAAGGGCAATCCGGCGGAGTGGCAGCGGCCGATAATCCGGCTCATCTCCGCACCGCTGGCGGACGGAGTTGCGATCAGGATCTCCTGAATCTGGAACTGGTTGGCAAGTCCGGCCAGATCGGCGGATCCGGCAAAGACCGCGAGGCCATGAATGCGCAGACTCGCCTTAGCCGGATCGTCGTCGAGGAAGCCGCAAATCCGGTGCGGAAACGAGAGATTGGATTCCGCATCGCGCAGCAGCATTACGCCGGTCTGGCCGGCCCCGTAAATCCAGGTGCGGCGGCGTTCCGAAGAGAGGCGGTCGCGGGGCAATTCGAGCAGAGCGCGGGCGGCGGCCCGGGCACCCGCACTCAGCAGGAAACAGAGTAGAAGATCGAGCACGAGAACCGACCGCGGCACGCCCGGGCATAAATAGGGCAAAGCGGCGCCGATGGCGGCCGAGGCGACGGCATTGCACGCCGCCAGCCTG
>Ga0308176_10001942_pt1 | contig 13005 bp, 13 predicted proteins | sample PhyCR2_3_FD_203890 | JGI IMG/M metagenome (GOLD analysis project Ga0308176, IMG submission 203890) | Soil microbial communities from UC Gill Tract Community Farm, Albany, California, United States - DLSLS.C.R2 | ecosystem: Environmental > Terrestrial > Soil > Agricultural land | place: USA... | reverse complement strand
GAAAAAGCGCCAATTCAGAAGGCACGTCGCTGTCGAGCTCGATATCGGCGCCGACCGTAGCAGGGCCAAAGCTGCATTCAGACAAAGCAACGGCGAGGCCCCCCTCTCCGAGGTCGTGCGCGCTTGCCACTGCACGCTCCCGGACGAGACTGCGCACCGTCTTCTGTACGCGCTTTTCGTAATCCATGTCGAGCGCAGGCGGCACACCCCACAAGCTGCTCTCAATGACCTTCGCGTACTGTGTTCCACCCAGTTGGCGCCAATCAGAGCTTCCGAGCCCACCGACCAGCATCACCGTCAGGCCTTCCTCGGTGAAAGCCGGGCTGACAGGTAAGGAGGTCGGCAAAACGCCGACGATCCCCACTACGGGACTGGGCAGAATGGGCGTCCCCAGAGTTTCGTTGTAGAGGCTCACGTTGCCGCCGGTAACGGGCACTTCGAACATCTTGCACGCTTCAGCTAATCCTTCGATGGACTCGACAATCTGGGCCATGATCTCGGGCCGCTCGGGATTTCCGAAGTTCAGGTTATTTGTAGTAGCAATCGGGAGCGCGCCGACCGTAGACAGGTTGCGGCAGCATTCCGCAACAATGAGCTTTGTGCCCTGCTTCGGGTCCAGCGAGCAATAACGACCGTTCCCATCGAGCGACATTGCCACGGACGTACCGGTTTCTTTGATGCGGACCACAGCAGCGTCGTTGCCCGGCCCAGCTACGGTATTCGTTCGAACCTGGTGATCATACTGCTCCCAGATCCAACGCTTCGAGCAGAGATCCGCGGAGCCCAACAGCTTTTTAAGATCCGCCTTGAGGTCGGTGCTCTTGATCGCCGGTCCATCGAGTGGCGCGACTCGTAGCGGTTTCGTAAAAGGCCGGTTATACCGTGGAGCTTCGTCCGCGAGTGCACGATTCGGGATCTCGGCGACGACTTCTCCGTGATTCTTGATCCGAAGCAATCCGTCCGGCATCACGACACCGATCTGAACGGCGTCCAAGCCCCATTTTTTGAAAACGTCGTAGACCGCCTGTTCGCGTCCCTTTTCGGCAACCAGAAGCATTCGCTCCTGCGATTCCGAAAGCATGATCTCGTAGGGCGTCATGCCCGTCTCACGCTGTGGGACGTACTGCAAGTCAATTTCGATGCCGGTGCCCGCGCGGCTGCCCATTTCGCAGGTCGAAGAAGTGAGCCCGGCGGCTCCCATATCCTGGATGCCGACAATCGCTCCCGTCTTCATGGCTTCGAGACAAGCCTCGAGCAGCAGCTTCTCCATGAACGGATCGCCCACCTGCACGTTGGGCCGTTTTTGTTTGGACTCTTCGGTAAATTCGGCCGAAGCCATGGATGCGCCATGGATCCCATCGCGACCCGTCTTGGCTCCGACGTAGATCACGGGATTGCCTACCCCCGTTGCTTTCCCGTAGAAGATTTCGTCGTGCCGGAACACGCCAAGCGCGAACACGTTCACGAGCGGGTTGCCGTCGTAGCTCTTGTCGAAGACGCATTCGCCTCCAACGGTGGGCACACCGAAGCAGTTTCCGTAATGTGCAATGCCGGAAACAACGCCTTCCAGAATGTGGCGGTTGCGATCGCCCGTTTTCTCGTCGTCCAGAGGTCCGAAACGAATGGAATCCATGACTGCGATCGGGCGCGCACCCATGGTAAAGATGTCGCGTAAGATGCCGCCCACACCCGTCGCCGCGCCTTGAAAAGGCTCGATGAAGCTGGGGTGGTTGTGCGACTCGATCTTAAAGGCAATCGCTACGCCATCGCCTATGTCGATGATTCCGGCGTTTTCGCCAGGGCCCTGGAGGACGTACGGGCTCTCCGTTGGCAGCTTTTTCAGATGAATGCGCGTGCTTTTGTAGGAGCAGTGCTCGCTCCACATCACACTGAAGACCCCAAGCTCAGTCAGGGTCGGTTCGCGGCCAAGTAATTCGATGATTCGGTCGTATTCGGCGGCCGTGAGCTGATGGGCGGCTACAACTTCCGCGGTAATGCTCATGAGTGAGAGGTCGCGAGGAGCGGCGCGCTGAAGTTCCGGGACGAAGCCAGAGATTGAAGGATTGCAAGGCCGTCAGTTCCACCGATCAGAGCGTCAGCAGCGCGTTCCGGGTGAGGCATCATGCCGAGCACGTTTCGTTCGCGGTTCACAATCCCGGCGATATCGTTCAGGGACCCATTCGGATTGTCACGGTAGCGAAGAACAACCCGATGTTCCCTCTCCAGTTCCTCCAGGGTTTGCTCGTCTGCGATATAGCAGCCTTCTCCATGAGCAACCGGCAGTCGCAAAATGTCGCCCTTTTGCAGGCCCTGAGTGAATGGCGATTGAGTGCTCGACACTTCAACCGGCACGGTGCGGCACACAAACTTCAGTCCGGCGTTGCGCACCAGCGCACCCGGGAGGAGCCCAGCTTCGGTCAGTACCTGAAATCCATTACAGATGCCGAGAACCGGCCCGCCGTTTTCGGCAAAACGCTTGACCGCAGCCATCACGGGAGAAAACTTCGCAATTGCGCCCGTACGCAGATAATCTCCGTAGGAGAATCCGCCAGGAAGAATAACCGCGTCTACGTCGCCAAGTGCAACAGAATCGTGCCAGATGAACCGCGCCTCGACAGCTAAGCTGTGCCGAAGCGCGTAAAACGCATCGTGGTCACAATTGCTACCGGGAAAAACAACAACTCCAACCGTCATGCGATAAACACCGGAAGGAGGGAACCGTTAAGCGCCAGTCGCGGGAGCAGCAACCTTTTTTCTGGTTGCCCGGCGCTTCTCGACAGGAGGTTGTCGGTCACTCTTTTTCAATGCGGGCAACGCCATGGAAGTGACAAACTTCTTTTCGCCGTGATCATCGAACTTAATGACGATGTAGTCGTCATTGCACGAGAGAACCGAACCCAGACCAAACTTGGAGTGCTCGACTTGCGCGCCTTGCGCGAACGGTGGTTTACTGGCCATGAAACGGAGAGTCCCTCGTCCTAATTGTAACAATTAACAGGAACTTCTGTTCGAATTAGCTGACCAGTATCCGCCCACCCCTCAAATCATTCATATAATGGAGTTCAGTATCTATGGAGGAACTCAAGAAGAAGATCCAGGACGAAATCGCGGCACTGGAACACGAACTCCGCACTGAACTGCCCAAGCAAATTCTGACGGCGCGTGCGCACGGTGATCTCAGCGAAAATGCCGAGTACCACGCAGCCAAGGAACGCCAGGGGCTGGTCAATGCGCGTCTCGGCCAGCTACAAGCGCGACTTCGCGAATTCTCCATGATCGATATGGCCAAGATTCCGCGGGACCGTGTGGGCCTTGGTTCCCGGGTAGTGGTCTTGGATTTGAACAAGGACGAAGAGTTGTCCTACAGCCTCGTTACCAGCGAGGATGCGGATGTGGCACAAGGGAAGATCTCCACCAGTTCGCCTATCGGCAAGGGGTTGCTTGGGAAGCGGGTTGGGGATACCGTGCGGATTCAAATTCCGGACGGCACGAGAGAACTCGAAATCCTGCAACTCGCAACCATTCACGACGAAGCGACAAAGCAATAGAGGAGCCTGATGACTTACACGCGCGCAATCGGCTTAGGAGCAAACAGAATCATCAAGCTGATTGTCCGGGGGCTTGCGCTTTCGAAGATCAATCCGAACGTACTCACATTCTTCGGATTGGTCATCAATATGGTTGCTGGCTCGTTCCTCGCGACGGGGCGCTTCCGGACAGCCGGATTAGTCATCATCTTCGCCGGACTCTTCGATATGGTGGACGGTCGCGTCGCCCGCGCGACCAATCAGGTGACCCGTTTCGGCGGCTTTTTCGATTCCGTACTGGACCGCTACTCGGACCTGGCATTGCTGGTGGGCCTGCTTGTGTACTACGGAACCATCAATCGTCCCGCGTACGTCGTGCTGACTGCTGTCGTGATGACTGCGTCCGTAATGATCAGCTACACTCGCACCCGCGCCGAAAATATCATCCCGACGTGCAAGGTTGGCTTCATGGAGAGGCCGGAGCGCGTGGTTCTGCTGATCATTGGCGCCCTGTTCCAACGGATGGCGCCTGTGCTCTGGGTCATCGCAGTCTTAGGCAACCTGACCGTCGTGCACAGGATGATTTTCACTTACCAGGAAGCCCGCCGGCTGGAAGAGGCGCAACTTGGTGCCCGTGTCGCGCCTGCTGCTTCCGGAAGAGCCGTTTAAGGAATCTATCTAACGCTCCTGCTCCATGCAGGACAGTTAGCACTTCTCCGCGCCAGTTCGGCCGCGAACTATATTACCCCTGATTCTTACGGAAGCTGGCCCATCGCTTCTTCTGGGCTGCTGCGATCCGCTTGCGGGCTTCGGGGCTGAGGACGCGCCGTTTACGTTCGCGCGATGATGTCGATGCCGTTTGCGAACTCGCCTCCGCCGGAGACCCTTTCGTCGAAGGCCTTGCTGCCCTCTGTCCCATCATGCCGCGCACTTGGGATATCTGCTCTTCCAGCCTTTGCCGCTGTGCTTCAAGTCCCTGAAGCGCCGCTTCCAGGATTTCTCTGTTCGGTGTGGCGGATGTCTTTGCCATGTCTATTCTTAGTTAGTAACATACTCTATCTCAGAATTCAGGCGGATAAGTTAACGATCTGAGGAGCATAGGATAGTAATAGGCCCGTCATTAACTAGAGAAACTTCCATATGTGCTCCGAAAATTCCCGTCTGAACTTCGGGGCAGAATGCCCTGCAGCATTGCAGAAAGCGCTCGTATAGAGGCTCCGCGAGTTCCCCACCCGCCGCTTCGGCATAGGACGGCCTATTTCCCCGTTGCGTGTCGGCATACAACGTGAATTGAGAGACAATCAACAGACTGCCGCCAATATCGGACAAAGCTAGGTTATTTCTTCCGCTCTCGTCCGGAAAGATGCGCAGGGCAGTGATCTTTTTGGCAAGGTACTCCGCATCCGTTCTCCCGTCGCCCTGTTTGACCCCCAGAAACACAAGCAAGCCTCGTCCGATCCGCCCGGCAACCTCGTTCGAAACGGTTACTTGCGCTTCTAGAACGCGCTGAAGTAGTGCACGCATAGACGAATGTTAGGGATCGTGAGGATGCGGGGTTCAACCGGTAAGGGAAGGAGCGATTTAGGTTCGAGAGCAGGATTATTACGCGCCTGCAAGCTTCCGGGCACGCTGCCATTGCAGCTTTCCCCGGAACTCCTCATACAGTGTCGAAACACCGGCCCAGTAGTACCCGCACACGAACAGCATCAGAAACGGGATCGCGAAGAAGTTATAGGTTTCGACCGCGAAAGCCACCATGTACACGAAGTAGCTGCCGATGGCTAATTCGACATAGGGCAAGATGCCGCTCTTCCGGCGGTACGCTGCCGGCTTTGCCTTAAGCGCCTGGCCCTTATTATCGAGAGCGTATTTGGCCGTGCGGGCAAAGCTCGTTTGAACACCCAGGAGAGCCTCAATGACTCCCTTTGCGTTACTCACGGTGAGCGCCACTCCGGCAGCCATGAGCATGGGCAGAAAGGCGATCGATTTCCACCAACTCCTGGGAAACAGCACTTTCTGGGCGTACAGATAAAACGCTGAGATAGACCAGAAGGACGCAACGATCAGCGGGAAATCGATAGCAACCATCTGGAATACGCCCATGTAGAACCGCACGATCATGACCGGCAGCATCAGCATGGATACGATCAGCATCAGCGGGTAAGAAATATTGGGCGTTAAGTGCATGAAAGCTTCGGCCTTCACCCGGAACGGCAAGTCGGCTTTCAATATTTTCGGCAGAAGCTTCAGCGCGACTTGCGTCAAGCCTTTCGCCCAGCGGGCCTGCTGAACCTGAAATCCGTAAGTGTCCACGGGCAGCTCGGAAGGGCACTCGACATCGGGGACGTAGACAAACCGCCAGCCTCTCAGCTGGGCGCGGTAACTCAGATCCGAATCCTCCGTCAGCGTCTCGTGTTGCCATCCGCCTGCATCGTCGATCATCTTGCGTCGTAAGATACCCGCGGTGCCATTGAAGTTGAAAAACAAACCGGAGCCGCAGCGGGCGCCGTGTTCAAGAACGAAGTGGCCGTCGAGGAGCATCGCTTCCACCTGAGTAAGGATGTTGAACTCCTTGTTCAGGTAAGTCCAGCGCGTCTGAACCACTCCTACTTCCGGGTCTGTGAAGAAATGAACCGTTTTCCGAAGAAAGTTGGGAGGCGGTAAAAAATCGGCGTCAAAGATTGCGATCAACTCACCGGTTGCAGTTTCGAGACCTTCCTGCAAAGCGCCCGCCTTATATCCATGACGGTTGGTACGGTGCCGGTACTCGACGTTGTACCCAGCGGCCGCGTACTGATTACAGAGACGTTCGGTAAAGACGTGGGTCTCATCAGTGGAGTCGTCGAGAACCTGGATCTGAAGCAGATTCCTCGGGTAATCGAGCTTGACGACCTCCTCGAGCAGCCGCTCGACCACATACCGCTCGTTATAGATCGGCAGTTGGACGGTAACAGGCGGTAGCTCCGGATATTTCTGCGCTGATTCGAGCACAAGGTTCTTACGGAACTTCCGATACCGGCGAATCGTCTCGTACCTGTGTATCCCGTACACCGACAGGATCGCCAGAATCGTGAAGTACGGAATCAATAAGGCCCAGTCGAACGCCGAGAGGCGGTAGATGCCCGAAAAGGTGTCGTCGAATAGCCCCTGACTGATACGGCCAGTTAGAGAATCATGCGCCAGGAGGAACAAGGACGGTCCCGCGATTGCCATCATAAGGTCGTTCCCCAAGGCTGAGCTCTCTTCACCAGTTTAACTGTTATACAGTGTTCATTCCTAGTTCTCATAGGCTGCCAGGCGGAAACAAACACGCGAAAGCTTCGTATGATTGCAAGGACGAAACGGGGAAAACATGCGAGACCACATAAAGATTCTGGGGATTCTGAACATTGTCATGGGATGCCTCACGGCATTGGTCGGGTTAGTGGCGCTGGTGATCCTGAGCGGGGTAGCGGGCGCCATCCATTGGTCGGCCATCTCGACGGGAGACAATGAAGCGCCTTTCGCTGCTCCCATGATTTCTTTGATTGGACTCGGAGTCGCCGCATTTTTCGTTCTTCTCGGGCTTCCTTCCATCATCGGCGGTTGGGGACTGTTGAGGCTGCGTCCCTGGTCCCGCGTACTTACTATCGTGGTGTCGGGGTTCCATCTGCTGCATGTCCCGTTCGGGACCGCACTTGGAATATACGGTCTGTGGGTCTTATTAAGCGAGGAAAGCAGAGTACTCTTGAGCGACCGACCGAGCGGAAACATGCCGCTAACCTACTCCGGCCCCTCCGTCTAGAGAGCCACGGAGAATGCTCCTGACACTCTCGAACACTTCTCTCAGCATTTCTGCAGTCAGGCGTTTTGTGGACGTGTTTTGCTGACTGGGATGATAGGAACCAACGAGAACCGGTCCACCTGCATGGGTACGGTAGGTGGCTCCATGTCCGAATCGAAACGGCGTTCGGGATGAGATTAGGCCGGATTGCTGAAGAATAGAAAGGTACGACTCGAAGGCGATTCCGCCCAGAGCCACGACTGCTTTCAGATTTCTGAACAGTGCTAATTCTCTGGCCAGGTAAGCTCTGCACCTCAGCATCTCGTCGCGCTCGGGTTTGTTATCGGGCGGGACACATCGAACCGCAGAAGCGATGTAAGCCCCCTCGAGACGAAGCCCGTCGTCTCTCGAGACGCTTTGGCTCTGATTCGCCCATCCGGTTTCCCAGAGCGCGCGATACAGAAATTCGCCCGAGCGATCGCCTGTAAACATGCGGCCAGTGCGGTTCGCGCCATGAGCCCCAGGAGCCAGACCTACAATGAACAACTCTGCGGCCGGATCGCCAAACCCGGGGACCGGTTTACTCCAGTACTGATCAGCCAGATAGGCGCGACGCTTGACTCGGCCAATCTCCTCTCTGTGGCTGACCAGACGCGGGCAGGCGCGGCACTGAACGATCTCTTCCGTGAGCACGCGTAGGACGTCAGCCCCACTCGCAACGGACAAAGCCCCCGCTGCGGCATTCCCGGCATCAGGCAGAGTCTCTGATTTGCGTGAACGCTCGATAGACCTACTCTATCGAGGACGCACAGTAAAAGATTCGGAAGGAGACGGTTGAGGACTAGATGTGAGGCGGTGCTCGTGGTTCACCTGCCTGGCTAGCGCACGTAACGAAAGCTGGCTCACATCCGGCGCCACGACGGACTGTTCGGCGGCGGCGAAGGAAGGAAGCAGTTCGGCAAAGCGGTCGACCAGAAAGGGGTCCCGCCAGCCGCGTTCGGTTTCTGCCCGGATCACCGCAATGGCTTGAGCTGAACTTAGCGCCGGTTTATAGGAGCGTTCCGCCGTCAGCGCATCGTAGATATCGGCCAGTTGGATGATCCTGGCCAAGAGCGGAATCTGGTCGCCTCGAAGGTGGTCCGGATACCCTGATCCGTCCCATTTCTCATGGTGGTGGCGGATCACCGGTAAGACATTCCGCAGTGATTTCATTCCCTTGCAGATCTGCTCGCCCTTAACGGTGTGGGCCTCCATAATTCGCCATTCCTCTGGCGTCAGCGGGCCGGGTTTCAGCAACACACCATCCGGGATAGCGATCTTGCCGATGTCGTGCAGATACCCGCCTCGGTGAAGCGCGACAAGGTCATCGGATGGCAGTTGTAAGGCTGTTCCAATCGAGGTCGCGATCCGGGCCAGTCGCTCGCAGTGTTTGCCGAGAGCTCCGTCCCGTTCCTCGACCGACGCGGCAAGCGAGAACAATATACTCTCGGAGTCGTCGAGCTTGTCAAGGAGAGCCTTGCGGCGCAGGGCAGAGTTGAGGTGCGCGTGAAAGATCCGTGGCTGGATCGGAAGAGCAAGAAACGCATCCGCCCCCGCCTCGATCGCCCTCGCCTCGCCATCCCAATCCCCTTGCGCTCCCACGACGAATGTAGGCAACAGCTGTGTGGCAGGGGATCTCTTCAGCACGCGGCACAGCTCGACCGTGCTGAGATCACCCAGGTTGCTAGCCGCGAGGATCAGGTCGACGCTGGTGTCCGAAACCAATGCAACGACTTCCTCGACCGAGCGGACCCGAACCAACTCGTGGTTCGTGCCGCCCAGAAGGCTGCCTACGGCAGTGGCGGTCCCGTCCGACTGCCCCGTCAGAAGAATCTTGGCACCGGGATTATCCGACTTATTCCCTCGACCTGGTGTGGCCTCGAGAGACCAACCGAACGGGCCGGTCCTGATCTGTCGGGATAGATTCTCCATTGTCGCGGGGGCTTATTCCTTAACTGAGGAGAAAGTGGCCGCGGCTTTTGAATATTCTGAGGTAAATACGTCCTGGCTCGTTCTTCCTAGTACTGAAACGGACAGCTATCTTTACGCATGAGAATTTTACAAGCGTTCCGCTACAAGGGACGCAACCTTTTGGCAAGGCTGAACTCCAACAAACGGGCCACTACAATCGCTTCATATTTTTAGGTTAGGTGTGCGTGAATATTTGCAAGACTACGACCGTGATATCCGGATCCTGATTATCGAGGACAATCCCGGGGACGTTCGGCTCTTAAAGGACGCGCTGAAGGAACTGAAGGCGCCGGTCGAAATTCGAGTGGCTTCCGACGGTGCGGAAGGTCTCCGAATTACTTTCAACAACAATAGCGGCTCCGAGGCCTGGCACCCGGACCTTATCTTTCTCGACCTGAACCTCCCGAAAATCGGGGGGCACGAAGTTCTGGCTCGACTGAAGGCCGACCCCGACAAGCGGCTGATCCCTGTCATCGTTCTCAGTTCCTCTCGGGCGGAAAACGATATTAACCGCGCTTATGAGGCTCATGCGAACGCTTATATCCGGAAGCCTACCTCCCTTGATGACCTGATGAATGCCGTGAAGGGGCTCAAATCGTTCTGGATTGACACGGTACGCCTGCCCAAGGTTCCCGAAGCTTAGGGCCTGAATCAAGCGCTCGATCAGTGAATTACATTTCGCGTCCCACCCTGCTGGGCATGTTCTAATTATTGGTGGAATGTCCCGTCATTGGAACCCGGACATTCCTTTTTTCTGAAGGAGTCCCTCCCCTGAACACGAAAGTCTCTCTCGCACAGGTGCGCGAACCCGCCGACCGCTGGACGACGACGGAAGCCGCAGAACTCTACGACGTGGCTAGCTGGGGGAAAGGCTATTTCTCGGTAGGCGAGAACGGGAACCTGCTCGTTCATCCGACCAAGGAACAGAGCCGTGCAATCGACCTGAAAGAACTGGTTGACACTCTGCAGTGGCGCGGCATCTCGCTGCCCATCCTGATCCGGTTCGCCGGCATCCTGAAGCACCGGCTGAGCGAGATGAACCAGGCTTTCGAATCCTCGATTCGCGAGCATGGATACAACGGGAAATACTGCTGCGTTTACCCCATTAAGGTGAATCAGCAGCGCCAGGTGGTCGAGGAGGTCTTTCAATTCGGGAGAGCCTACAATTTCGGGTTGGAAGCCGGATCGAAGCCCGAGTTGCTGGCCGTGCTCGCGATAGCGGACAACGACACCCCGATCATCTGCAACGGATTCAAGGACGACGAATATATCGAAATGGTGATGCTGGCCAAGAAGATCGGCCGGCGAATCACGCCCGTGGTTGAGAAGTTTACGGAGCTCGATCTCATCATGAAACACGCCGAGCAGGTAGGCGTGAAGCCTTCCATCGGCTTGCGTGTGAAGCTTGCCAGCCGAGGGTCGGGTAAGTGGAAGTCATCGGGCGGTTACCGCTCAAAGTTCGGCCTTACTGTCAGCGAAGCTCTTGCCGCCGTCGACGTCTTGAAGCAGCGAGGAATGGAAGACTGCCTCCACCTGCTGCATTTCCATCTTGGAAGCCAGATCACCAACATTCGCCAGATCAAGGCCGCGGTCATCGAGGCCGCGCGGATCTACGTCGACCTGAAAAAGTTGGGAACCGGACTCTGCTACCTCGACGTGGGTGGCGGCCTTGGAATCGACTATGACGGCTCGCAAACCGATTTCGGGTCAAGTGTGAATTACACGCTCGAGGAATATGCGCGAGACGTTGTCTATCACATCCAGAGTATTTGCGACGAGGGTGAGGTGCCGCACCCGAATATCATTTCGGAGAGCGGTAGAGCTGTCGCTGCGTATCACAGCGTACTCGTATTCAACGTGGTCGGAGTCAGCGGTTTCGGCGAGGCAGAACTTCCGTCGTCGCTGCCCGAAGATTCCGAACAGCCTTTGATCGATCTTTTCGAGGCAAACCGGTCGATCACGAAGAAGAACCTGCTCGAGGCCTATCACGATGCCCAACAGGCACTCGATTCCGCTTTGAACCTGTTCAGCCTGGGTTATCTGACCTTACAGCAGCGCAGCCTTGCAGAAAACTTTTACTGGGCGATCTGCCGCAAGATACTCAAATACGCAAGCGAGCTGGAATACTTCCCCGAAGAGCTTGAGGGTCTGGACGGCATGCTGTCCGACACTTACTTCTGTAACTTCTCTCTGTTTCAAAGCATGCCGGATAGCTGGGCGGTGAAACAGCTGTTTCCCATCATGCCGGTCCATCGCCTGAACGAAAGCCCAAGTCGCCAAGCCGTGCTCGGAGACATCTCGTGTGATTCCGACGGGAAAGTCGACCAGTTCATCGACCGCCGGGACGTAAAGAAGACGCTTCCGCTGCATCCTCTGAATGGTGGACCCTACATCCTCGGCGCGTTTCTTCTGGGGGCCTACCAGGAGATCCTGGGCGATCTCCACAACCTGTTCGGTGATACGAATGCCGTGCACGTCAACCTGGATGACCAGGGCGACGTTGTTCTCGAGACCGTCGTGCAGGGAGATACAGTTCGCGAGGTTCTGAATTACGTGCAATACAGTGTTCAGTCGCTCGTCGATGCCTTCCGAAAGGACGTCGAGCTCGCCGTTCGTGAGCAGCGGATCGGATACGAAGAATCGGGCCGCTTACTCCGCTTCTACGAAGAAGGCCTTCAAGGCTATACCTATCTGGAACAGTAGTTGCGCGACCAGCTTCGGGTCGTGCTGGTCACGCCCCGAAATCCTCTGAATATCGGTGCCGCCGCCCGGGCCATGAGCAACTTCGGGTTTCGCAAGCTTCGGCTCGTGAACCCGTATGACGTGGCCTTCCGCGAAGCCAAGTCGGCCGTCCGCGCCCATTACATCCTGGATGAAGCCCAGGTATTCGATAACTTGGCTGAGGCAGTCGCCGATTGCGATCTTGTCGTCGGCAGCACCGCACTTGGCCACCGCGACTTGCACATCCCCCTCCATGGACTCGAGACTGCTGGCACGGCGATTCGCACGCAACCGCAAGAGTCCGCCGTAGCGCTTCTCTTTGGATCGGAAAAGTTTGGGTTATCGAACGAAGATCTGAGCTATTGCCATTGGGCGCTGCGCATTCCTACTCGCGAGGAGCACGGGTCCATGAACCTGGGCCAGGCTGTCGCCATCTGCCTCTACGAGCTGTCGCGAAGTGAAGAAGCGGCCGGAATGCCCTTGCTTCAACCGGCGACTGCTTCGGCTGAAGATCTCGATCGCTTTACGTCGGTTTTGTTTGAGCTCCTGCACGAATCCGGTTACGTTGGCCGCACGACATCGTCATCCACGGAGCTAAAAATCCGCAGGCTCGTGCGGCGTTTGTCCCTGCCCTCCGGTGATACGGAAACGTGGCTCGGCATCCTGCGGCAGATCCTCTGGAAGGTCAAGAAGACCGGCGGAAGCTAATGGTATTCTGAGCCCGATGACGAAGGTACAGACCACTTTCACGCTCTCTCGACCGCTGAACGATCGAGAACTGAAAGAGATCTCTCGCGTGCATGGGGTCTACGGCATGCTCACCACACGAGTTGAGCCTTCGGGTGATGCGCTTTTCATTGAATATGATGCTTCCCGGCTCTCCCGAAAAGAAGTGAGCGCCGTGCTAGAAGAGCATGGTATTCCGCTCGGTTCGTAATTTCCGGCCCCCGTACGGCTCTGAAATCGTCTCAGATGGTCGATGCG
>Ga0308176_10001939_pt1 | contig 13009 bp, 12 predicted proteins | sample PhyCR2_3_FD_203890 | JGI IMG/M metagenome (GOLD analysis project Ga0308176, IMG submission 203890) | Soil microbial communities from UC Gill Tract Community Farm, Albany, California, United States - DLSLS.C.R2 | ecosystem: Environmental > Terrestrial > Soil > Agricultural land | place: USA... | reverse complement strand
TCGATCGCCGAGGAGATGTTGCCGGTCTGGGCGAGGGCGTCGCGCAGCGTCTGCAGCTCGACCAGCTCGTAGTTGCGGTGGTTGCCGGCGGTCCGCTTCGGCGTCGGGAAGCCGTAGCGGCGCTCCCAGCTGCGCAGGGTGTTGGGGCTGACCCCTAGGACTTCGGCGGCTGCGTTGGTTCGGATTCCGGGCATCGGTTCGGAGCAGGTTGGCTGCGCGTTCCCTTCGACAGGCTGTGCGATTCTCCCATCCGCGGGCCGGGTTTACCGCAGTTATGGACAGATTTCCGGAATCTGTCAGCGATCTTGCAGAACCTCGAGCGCGCCGACGCCGACCGGCTGGCCCACCGCCCTGGCCCGCCACATCGCCGCGTCGGCCTTGTGCAGGAGCTGGTCGGGCTCCGCTCCGTGGTCGGGGCAGGCGACCACGCCGGCCGCGACGCTGATCCGCAGGCCGCCCGCCCGCTCGAGCTCGTCCAGCAGGCCCAGCAGCCGCTCCGCCATCTGCACTCCTTCGACCGTCCGCAGGTTTGGTGCGAGGACGCAGATCGCGTCCTCCTCGAGCAGAAAGGCTTCGTCGACGATGCGGATGCTGTCGCGCAGAGCGGCCCCGACCGTGGCCAGCGCCGCCTCGGCGTCTTCTCCGGGCCGCGCTCCGGGGCCCTGAGCGTCGAAGACGGCGATCCCGAACGGATGGCCGTAGCGCCGATTGGTCTCGATCAGCTGGTCGAGGCGCCGTCGCATGTGCCCCTGCCGGTAGAGGCTCGGAAGTTCGTTGGCCCCCTCCTCCCCGGGGGTCGCAGCAGGAGGAGTGGCCTGAGGGGGGCCGTGGTCCCGGGGGCGAGCGTCCGTCGCGCCCACGTTGAAGCCGGTCTCGCCCGCCGCCGCCGCTTCGACGGCTGCCGCCGTGACGCCGCCGAACTCGCTTGCCAGCCGCCGGGCCGCCGCGGCGAAGCCCTCTTTCCCGTTCTGGCCGAGCTCCTCGTCGAGCCTGGCGAGCAGGGCCGCCTGCATCTGAGCCACCTCGAGCGCCATCCGCGCCGGCCCCGAGCCGGGCTGCGATCCCCCCGAGTGGTCTGACTGGTGACGCACACTCGGACCTTGCCGCAACCGACGGACGCCAGCACGGCCGAAAAGTCGCTATTTGCGGGTCGACACCCGTCCAGGACGGATGTCTAATCGAGGCTGCGCCGGCCGGCCAGGGCCTTCCCCAGCGTCACCTCGTCGGCGTGCTCGAGGTCGGCCCCGACCGGCAGGCCGCTGGCGAGACGGGTGACGGCAACCGCGCCGCGCAGCAGCTCGGCGATGTGCAGCGCCGTCGCCTCGCCGGTGGTCGTCGGGTTCGTCGCCAGCACCACCTCGGAGATGCCGCCGCGCTCCACCCGCCGCCGCAGCTCGCCGATCTTCAGGTCCTCGGCGTCGACTCCGTCGATCGGCGAGAGGGCGCCGCCGAGGACGTGGTAGAGACCGCGGTATTCGTGCGTGCGCTCGATCGGGATCACGTCGGCCGGCTCCTCCACCACGCAGATCATCGAGCGATCACGGCTCTGGTCGCCGCAGATCCGGCAGAGCGGTCCCTCCGAGAGGTTGAAGCACTCCTCGCAGAGGCCGACCTTCTCCTTCACCTCGCGGATCGCGTCGCCGAGCGCGAACGCCTCTTCGTCTGGGGCCCGCAGCAGGTGGAAGGCGAGCCGCTGCGCGGTGCGCTGGCCGATGCCCGGCAGCCGCGAGAGCTCGGCGACGAGGCGGGCGAGGGGTGCGGGGCCCTCGCTCAAGCGCCGAGCGCCCCCAGGCCGCCGCCGAGGCCGCCGGCGATCCCTCCCATTTTCGAGCTGGCCAGCTCTTGGGCGGCGCGCAGCCCCTCGTTGACGGCCGCCTGGACCATCTCGGAGAGCATCTCCGCCTCCTCGGGGTCGATCGCCTCGGGGTCGATGACGATCTCGCGCAGGGTCAGGTCGCCGCCCATCTTCACCTTGACCATGCCGCCGCCGGCACTGGCCTCGACGACCTCGTCCTTCAGCTTCTCCTGGGCCTCCAGCATCTCGGCCTGCATCTGCTGGGCCTGCTTCATCAGGGCGTTCACGTCGAAGCCGCCCGGTGCACCACCTCGCGCCACCTAACCCACCTCCTCCGCGTCGAACTCGCTCTTCAGCCGCTCCAGCAGCTGTTCCTCGTCGATCTCCTCGCTGCCGGGGGCGGGCGTGTCCGGCGGCGCCTCCCCCTCCAGCACCACATAGCTGGGCCGCAGGGACCGGCCGACCACCGTCTCGAAGGCGGCCGCCACCGCCTCGCGCCGCTCGGGCGCCTCGGCCTTGCGCTTGTTGAAGGAGCTTTCCGGCGGGAATCCGACCACGAGACCGTCGTCGCCCATCTCGACCGGGCGGGCGCCCTCGAAGGTGGCGGCCAGCGCGGGTGCGGTCTCCCTCAGCTTCTGCAGGACGGTCGGCCAGGCGCTCTCGATGTCGTCCAAGGACGGGGCGCTCCGGCCGGCGGGTCCTGTCTCGGCAGGGGACCCCCCATGCCCTGCGGTAGCTGAAGCTTCCTCGGGCATGGGCCCCCCTACCGAGCCACCCGCCGGAGGAGCGTCAGCTTCCGACGACGGCAGCTCGGCCTCGTCCTCTTCAGCTGGCGGCGGATCCTCCTGGGGAGCGGGAGCGGGTGGATCAGCCGGGGACGGTTCCGTGGCTGGCTCGTCTGGCGGAGGCGGATCTGCCGCGGGTGGCACCGTAGGGGGTACCTCCCCCGAGGAAGCTTTAGCTACCGCAGGGGGAGGTGGGTCCCCTGCGGTGACAGGACCCGCGGCTGATGCGTCCCGGTCCAGTCGCGCTTCGAGCCGCTCGATCCTCCTCAGCAACCCCGCCGTATCGGGATCCAGGTCCGGCCGCGCCGCCTTGAGCAGGGCGATCTCGACCGCCATCCGCGCCTCGTCACCCTCCCGAATCGCGGTCAGCGCGGCGGCGAGCTCGTCGATGGTGCGCACCAGGGTCGCGGCACCGATCGCGCCGGCCTGCCCTCGCAGGCGATCGCCGTCGGTCGCGGTGACGACGAAGCTGGCCGGCACCTCGCCGGTGGTCTGCGCGACCAGCAGGGTGCGCAGGTGGGCGAGCAGGTCGCGGGCGAACTGCGACGGGTCCCGTCCCGAGGCCGCCATCTTCTCGACCGCGAGGAGGACTCCCTTGGGGTCCTCGACGGCGACGGCGTCCATCGCCTCGAAGAGCAGGTCGGCGTCGGCGGCTCCCAGCATCTCCAGCACCTCGTCGAGCCCGACCTGGCGACCGCCGAAGGCGACCAGCTGGTCGAGCGTCCCGAGGGCGTCGCGGAAGCTGCCCGAGGCCGAACGGGCGATCATCGCCAGCGCCGCTTCGTCGATCGTGATCGACTCGGCCGCGGCGACCCGGCTGAGGACCTCGGAGATCTGCTCCAGTGAGGGGCGCTGGAAGTCGAACCGCTGGCAGCGGTCGGCGATCGTCGCCATCACCTTGTGCGCCTCGGTCGTGGCGAGGACGAAGACCGTGTTCGGCGGCGGCTCCTCCAGCGTCTTCAGGAAGGCGTTCCAGGCCTCCTTGGTGAGCATGTGGGCCTCGTCGAGGATGTAGACCTTCCAGTGGCCGCCGGCGGGGGCGTAGGCGACCCGCTCGCGGAGGTCGCGGACGTCGTCGACCGAGCGGTTGGAGGCAGCGTCCATCTCGATCACGTCGATCGAGGTGCCGGCGGCGATCGTCCGGCACGACTCGCATTCGCCGCAGGGGCTCACGGTCGGCCCGCCGCGCTCGCAGTTGAGCGAGCGGGCGAGGATCTTCGCCATCGAGGTCTTGCCGGTGCCGCGGGAGCCGACGAAGAGGTAGGCGTGGTGAACCTTGCCCTGCTCGACCGCGTTCCGCAGGGTGCGGACGACGTGGGTCTGCCCCACCACCTCGTCGAAGGAGCCGGGGCGGTGGCGGCGATAGAGGGAGGTCGACTCGGTCATCGGGTCCGAGGCCAGTGTATCCACGCCCCGATCGCCCTCTCCTCCGGGCGTTTCCGACTTTTCGGGTCGCCAGCGACCGAGAAAGTCGGACACCCTCCGAAAGCGCCGCACCGATACCGTGCGCGCGTGCCGAAGGGGGCCCGTAATTGGCTTTCGCCTGCCGCTTGGGTCGCCGCGGTGACGGCCGCGCTGCTGCTCGTCTTCCCACTCGGGTTCCCCAACTACGACACGATCTACGCGCTCGTCTGGGGGCGGGAACTCGCGCATGGGACCAGCCCGGACTACGGCGCGGCGCTGCCGCCCACCCCGCACCCCCTCGCCGACCTCCTGGGCCTGGTGACGACGCCGATCGGCGACGGCGCGATCACGGTGACGATGATCGTCGCCTACCTCTCGCTGGGGCTGATCGGCTATCTCGTCTACTGCCTCGGCTCGCTCTGGTTCGACCGCTGGATCGGAGCGGTGGCCGCCGCGATCGTCCTCACCCGCGCGCCCTTCCTCTCCAACGGCCTGCGGGCCTACGTCGACCTCCCCTACATCGCCCTCTGTCTGGGAGCGCTGACGATCGAGACCCGCCGCCCCCGGGCCGGCTGGCCGGTCCTGACCCTCCTCGCCCTGGCCGGCCTCCTACGCCCCGAGGCCTGGGGATTCTCCATCGCCTACTTGATCTATCTGTCCTTACCCGTGGAGCGACCGCGGTCGGGCGCCGATCCCACCGTCCGCAGCCATCCAGCTGGCACTGCGGCTGCGGCTGCCGGGACCGAGAAGGCATCCCTCGAACGGGCGGATACTCAAAGCGCCGGTCTTATTAGACCGGCGCATGTCCGGGCGAGGGATGCCTTCTCGGTCCCGACTCCGACCCTCGTCCTGCTCACCTTCGCCGCGCCGATCCTCTGGATCTTGTTCGACGCCTTCACCACCGGCGACCCCCTCCACTCCCTGACCGGCACGCAGGCGACCGTCGAAACGCTCGATCGCCGCACCGGCCCCGTCGACCTCGTCCTCTACGGCCCGCGGGCGCTCGGCGAAGTGCTGCAGTGGCCCGGGATGGTCGGGGCGCTCGGGGGCGTCCTCCTCGCCTTCGCCTTCCTGCGCCGGCGCTCGCGGCTGGGGCTGGCGGCGGCCGTGCTGGCGCTGGCGGCCTTCGCCTTCCTCGCCTGCGCCGGCCTGGCGATCATCGCCCGCTACACGATGCTCGCCGCCGCGATCCTGGCGATCTTCGTCGCCGTCGCCGTCCTCGGCTGGCGGCTGCTCGACCGGGGCCACCCCTGGCGCCGCCGATGGCAGCTCTTCGCCGGGATCGTGGTGGCGATGTTCCTCGTCTGGCTCCCGAACCAGTGGGACCTGGACTCCCAGGTCGACACCGACCTCACCAACCAGGGCCGGATCGAGGGCGACCTCAGCGACCTAGTCGACGCCGGCGCGTTCCAGCCGCTCTGCGGGCCGGTGGCGGTGCCCAACCATCGGGCGGTCCCGCGCCTCGCGTTCGGGCTCGAAACGGAGCCGACGCGGATCGTCAGCGCCAGCGAGGAAGGGATCCCGCGGCGCGGCTACTTCCTCGCCCCCGCCAGCCCCTTCGTCATCCACAACTTCATCCTCGACCCCAGGGATCCGACCCGGATCTCGCGGCGCGTCCCGCCGCGCTTCCACGAAGTCGCACGAAATCGCTCCTGGCGCCTCTACCGCCACTGCTGAGCGATTGCGCTCAGCCGGCGTGCTCGACCGCGTCAAGCGCGGCGTGGGTGGCGGCGGCGAGGTCGGGGTCGGCGAGGTCGACCCGGGGCGGCAGCTCGATGTGGAGGTCGTCGTCGGGGTCGATCCGGACGCGCAGCTCCTCGCTTCTGGAATCGAGCACGTGGCCGCCGCGCGTACGGTCGGCGCTGGCGAAGTGGAGGTGGTAGCCGGCGACCTCTATCCCCTCCGCGTAGGCCGGGAAGCGGAAGCCGACCATCGTCCCCTCGACATCCCGCAGCTCGAAGACGCTCTGTTCGGCGACGACCTCACTGAGCGGCCGATAGGGAGGCCGCTGCGCCGGCACCGAGCGGGCGCGGACGAGCGGAAAGCGACCGTCCAGCCGGACCGCGCAGGAGGTGGCGCCGGCGGGGATCAGCCCGTCCAAGCGCCCCAGCAGCTCGGCATGCGGGCGCTTCTCCCCCGGCAACCGCTCGTCGAGCGTCGGCTCGAACCGCGTCACCACCGCGAACGGCGTCCGCTCCTCCGGCTCCACCGGGCTGAGCCTCCCCGCCACGTCGGCGCGGAAGAACTCGCCGTCGAGCGCCACCATCTCGCCGTCGAGGCGGTTCAGCGTCCCCAGTCCGAGATCACCGCGCTCGCTGAGCTCCGCGAAGCTGAGGTCGCCCTCGAACGCCCCCTCCAGCAGGGCGCCGATCGTCGAGGCCTGGAAGAGGACGTGCGCCTCCCGCTCGCCGTGCAGGTCGGCGCGCCGCATCGCCGCGACGTGCAGCGACCGGATCCAGCGCTCGTCCACCATCCGCGGCAGTCTCTCAACACTTCGCGCCGGACTGCTGCCGCCGACAGGGGCCTGACAACATCCGTCCCATGGCGGCGATCGAGCTCCGCGACGTGGTCAAGACCTTCGGGCCGACCAGGGCCGTGGACGGCCTCGACCTCGAGGTTCCGGAGGGCATCTGCCTCGGCCTGCTGGGGCCCAACGGCGCCGGCAAGTCGACGACGATGCGGATGCTGACCGGGCAGGCGATCGCCGACCAGGGCACGCTGCGCGTGCTCGGCTGGGACCTGCCGGAGCAGTCGAAGCCGGCGCGTGCCGAAATGGGCGTCGTCCCCCAGCTCGACAACCTCGACATCGACGTCACCGTCGAAGACAACCTCGCCGTCTACGCCCGCCTCTACCGCGTTCCCGACGTCGGCGCCGCCGTCGACCGCTGCCTCGACCTCGCCCGCCTGCGCGACCGCCGCCGCGACGCCGTCGACAAGCTCTCCGGAGGGATGCGCCGGCGCCTGCTCCTCGCCCGGGGCCTCGTCCACGAGCCGCGGCTCGTCCTCCTCGACGAGCCCACGGTCGGGCTCGACCCCCAGATCCGCACCGAGCTGTGGAGGCTGATCGGCGACCTCAAAGCGCGTGGCACCACGATCCTGATGTCGACCCACTACATCGAGGAGGCGGAGCGCCTCGCCGACGAGGTGGCGGTGATGCACCGGGGCCGGATCATCAGCCGCGGCCGGCCCGCCGACCTGATCGCCGAGCACGCCGGCCGCCAGACCGCCGAGGTCTACGCGCCGCCGGACCGGCTGGCCGAGCTCCGCGCCGGCGCCGAGGCGGCGGGGCTGCGGGTGCGCCCGGCCGGGCCGGCGATCGCCATCGTCGGATCCGAGCGGGCTGACGACGGCGCGATCCCGCGGGAAGCCGTGCTGCGGGCGGCGACGCTCGAGGACGTCTTCGTGCTGCTGACGGGCGAGGAGGCGGAGTGATGGACGCGACCGCTTCGCTGCAGGAGGGGCCACGGCGGACGGCGATGCGGCGGCTGGAACCGGCGGCGATAGCAGGCGTGATGAGCCGCGAGGTCGCCAACTTCCGCACCTACTGGCGCGGCACGACCTTCTCCAGCGTGCTCGAACCGCTCGTCTATCTGCTGGCCTTCGGGCTTGGGCTGAGCGCGACGCTGGTCGACGAAGTCGACGGTGTCCCCTATATCCAGTTCGTCGGCACCGGGATGGTGGCGACGGCGGTGATCTTCTCCAGCGCCCTTCCCTCGATGTTCGGCACCTTCGTCAAGCACCGCTTCCAGAACACCTACGAAGCGATCTTGGCGGCGCCGGTCGACGTCGAAGAGCTGGTCACCGCCGAGATGCTTTGGATCGCCACCCGCTCTGCCGTATACGGCTGCACGCCGCTGGTCGTCACCTTCTTTTGGGGACTCGACCCCGAGCCCGGAATGCTGCTGGTGCCGCTCTTCGCCTTCGTCACCGCGCTCGGCTTCTCCGGCTTCGGCGTGGCGATGGCGGCGACCGTCGCCAAGATCGACCAGTTCAACTACGTCACCGCCCTGTTCGTGACGCCGCTGTTCCTCGTCGCCGGCACCTTCTTCCCGATCGAAGGCCTGCCGCGCGGATTCCAGGTCGCCGCCCAGCTCAACCCCCTGCACCAGCTCGTCGAGCTGGTCCGCGGCGGCGCCTTCGGCTTCGAGGCGGTCGACCTCCTGCGCTTCGCCTTCCTCGTCGCCTTCGCCCTCGTCACCTGGCGCGTGGCGATCGTCCGCATGCGCGCCCGCCTGATCGACTAGCGGGCGACTGCCGCCCATTCCACGTAGCTCGGCGTTCGTCCTTTATCGGGCTATTCCCGATAAAGGACGAACGCCGGCAAAGAATGGACCGTGCACCCGCCCTTCGAAGCGAGGCCACCGGGCGTGTTCGTCGCTTGAGGCTCGAGCCGGGCTCACCTGCGGCACCCGCGGCATCCGCTTAAGGCTGCTTCCTTCCGGACCTGACCTGGTTCGCGTGCCCACGTCGCGCAGGACCCGGCCGTCAACGCCGCCACGACGCACTGACCCCGACGGTCAGCCCCTCGGAACGGGATTCGGCCCCGCTAAGCGGATTTCGGGTTACAGGGCACCGCTGATTCCCCGCCTAGCACGGTCCAGTGGTGATCGTATCGCGCCGGACCTAGGATGAGGCCCTTGTCCGCGCTTCCGACCGCCGCGATCCAGGTCGACCCCGGCTCCTTCTTCGTGATCGTGCTGGTTGCCGCGATCGCGGCGATTCTCGTCGCCCTCGTCCCGAGGCGCTTCTGCCCGCCGGTGGTCGTGCTCGAGCTGGTGCTGGGGATCGTCGTCGGTCCGCACGTCTTGCACCTCGCCGATCTCGACGCCTTCATCGAATTCTTCTCGAACCTGGGCCTCGGGATGCTCTTCTACTTCGCCGGCTACGAGATCGACTTCACGCGGATCCGCGGCCGCCCGCTGGAGCTTGGCGGTTGGGGGTGGCTGATGTCGGTCGTGCTCGCCTTTGCGATCGGCGGCCTCCTCGTCGCCGCCGGGATCATCGTCTCCGACCTCTACACCGCCGCCGCGATGGCGACGACCGCGATCGGAACCCTGATCCCGATCCTGCGTGACAACGGCGAGCTGAAGACGCCGTTCGGCAGGTACCTGCTGGGCGCCGGCGGAGTCGGCGAGTTCGGCCCGATCCTCCTCGTCACTCTCTTCTTCTCGACCCAGAGCGCGCTGCACGAGACCGCGATCCTGATCGCCTTCATCGCCCTGGCGATCGCCGTGGCCGTCCTCTCGGTGCGGCTCGCCTGGAGGGGCTGGCCGGCGCTGGAAAAGACCTTCGAGGCGAGCAGCCAGCTGGCGGTGCGGGTCACGGTCGTGCTCGTCTTCGGCCTCGTTCTGCTGGCGAACAAACTGGGCCTCGACGTGCTGCTCGGGGGCATGGTGGCCGGCCTGATAACCCGCGTGGCCCTGAAGGGCCACGAGCTGACGATCTTCGAGTCGAAGCTGACGGCTGTCGGCTTCGGCTTCTTCGTCCCCTTCTTCTTCGTCACCAGCGGCATTGGATACGACCTGGCGGCGCTCGGCTCGACGGCGGCGATCGGCAAGCTCTTCCTCTTCCTCGCCCTCTTCCTCGTGATTCGCGGCGCGCCGGCGCTGCTGCTCTACCGGCGCCTGCTGGGCCCCCATGACCGCGCCGCCCTCGCCTTCTACTCGGCTACCGAGCTGCCGCTCGTCGTCGCGATCACCACGATCGCCCTCGACGCCGGGGAGATGCGCCCCTCGACCGCGGCAGGCCTGGTCGGGGCGGCGATGCTGTCCACCCTGGTCTTCCCGTTCGTCGCCCAGGCCCTGCGCCAGCGGTCGAAAGCGGAGGAGCCCGAGGCGCCGGGCGGCGGCCCCTCCCCGCTCGGAGAGGGACCCGCCGTGCCGGGGCTGGCCGAGGGGTAGGGCTCTATCGCCGGATCAGCTTGCGCCGCTGGTAGATGGTGGCCCGGGCCTTTCCGGCACGCACCCGCTGGCGAACCAGGATCCACCTTCGGTGCGCGAGCTTGCGCCGCGCCTTTGGCTTCACCCTGAGGACGATCCGGCGGCCCTTGCCCTTGCCGACCTTGACGGTGCGGGCGGCGGTGGCGGCCTTCCGCCGGGTCAGCATTCCCTGCGCCCTGATGTGGCAGGCGCGCCCGATCTTCCGCGGGCAGCTGACCTTGACGAAGAGGCGCTTTCCCTTCAGCTTCACCGGCGAGGTCGTGGCGCCGCTCTTCAAAAGCGCCAGCAACCGGCTGCTGGTGAAGCTGCTGCCCGATCCATTGCCAGCGGAGCCGTGGCCGCTCCCGCTTCCGCCACCGCTGCTGCCATTCCCGGCGGAACCCGTTTGGACCACGATGCCGACGTTGTCGAAGCGCGCCGCCGCGGTGCCGGTCACCACGGAGGCGGCGACCGCGCTCTGCGCAGTGACCGATTCGATCGACATCTGGTACTCGTGGCCGCTGACGATGCTCACCGGGGCGCTGCGGGTGGCGAAGGTCGAGTCCTCTTTCGTCAGTTCCTCGGTGAGGGGCTTCGAGCTCGTCCCGGCGGTGAGGTCGTTGACGGTGACGGTGTAGGTCGCCTTCGGTTCGACGTCGACGAGGCCGCCGGGGTCGAAGGCGCGGTCGAGCCGCACCGAGGCACCGGTAACCGCTCCGATGGGCACGGCGAACCGCGGCGAATTCCACACCTCGATGCCTTTGAATAGGTCGATCGCGTTGGCGGTGACCGTGGTCTTCGCGGCAATCGATCCGGGGGGATTCCCGACTTCCGAGTCGTAGCTGGCTTCGGGGGTGCAGAGCAACGCCGCCGGCGTGCAGGAGGTTGCCCCTGGGCTCCACCCCTCGGCGCTGGTGTCAAAGCCGTTGCCGCCGCGGGGATAGACGGTGGTGGAGGCCTGCGCCGGCACCGCCGCCAGGAAGATCGCCGCGAGCGCCAGGAGAGACGCAGCCGGCAGGCTGGCCCATCTTTCCTTCGAGGTCATCCGAACGCTCCTTCTCGTCGCTCCCCGCGCTGGTCGGCGGGCCGGCCAGCCAGGTACCCCCGGCCGCTGCGGCCCCGAACCGCGTTGGACAAATGCATGAGGTTTCTGACCCGGTCGGCCCGCTGCGGCACCTAGAGCTGGTGTCGACCGCCCGGCCTGCAGTCGTATGATCGGCCGCCGGGGCGCGTAGCTCAGTGGGAGAGCGCTCGCTTCACACGCGAGAGGTCGCTGGTTCGAAACCAGCCGCGCCCATTCCGACCGTTTGGAGCTCGAACCCGGCCAGGGCGGACACGAGTCTGGGAGCTAGGAGCCGAACAGCTCCGCCTGGGCCGAGCCCGCCTCGTCTCGCGGCGTCGCGAGGCCGAGGGCTTGACGACGACGGTTGAGTTCGTCGTTGAGCTCGGCCACCATGCGTTCAGCCGACCCGGTCAACAGATTGCCTTCGGCGACGCCGATCGCCGGCTTGACCGTTCCGTCACGGAGTTGGATCAGGCAGACCGCAGACGAGAGCTTCCAGCGCCCAACCTCGAAACGGCGGATGTCCTGCCACCGCAGCTCGAACCGTGACCAGGGATTGCTGACGCGGATGCCATCCGTACGAGCCTTTAGGTCGCTCCGGGCGTATCGGTACATGCACCCGCTCGCCACCAAACCGACTGCACCCCAGATGACCTTTTGAGCCAGTGAAGGCGCGGCAATGAGGGCCGAAGCCCCGATGAAGAAGAAGCCGACAGCGCCGAAAGCACCGCCCACCATCGGGAGCTTGCTCTGATAGGTGCGAGTCGTCCCGCCTTCGGCGCCCGCCGGCTTCTCTTTTCGGATTTTCGGCATCCGCCCGACCGCCAGCCGCCTAGGTGTAGAAAGTCGCAATCAAGAGCGCCAGAAACCCCGTGCTGAAGGTCAGCAGGCCTACCGGGCGGCGCCCCCTCTGATCGAGGACTATGCCCTCGCCGAGCCCGGCTATCGCGATGAGGCCTACCGCCGGACGCAGGTCGCCGAGCCCGGCGAGGATGCCGGCCGCCACGACAGCACTCACCGTCAGCGCCCACCCGAGTGCGGGCCGGTCACGGCGAACCAGCCCGATGCCGACGAGCCACGCCAGGACGGGAGCCGCGACCGCGACCGTCCGTAGGTCCATTTCACCTACATCGGCGGCCTCTTGCGGCTGCTTGAGCCGTCAACGGTAGGCCGACGCTCTGCGTGACACCGCTATGTGCGGTCCATTTCGACGAGGCGACGGTGAGTCAGTGCACGCGCAGGCTGCGTGGCTTCCAAAGCCACGCCATGAGTGGCGACATCTGCTTGGGGGGTGACGGGGGATCGCCGAAATGCGACCGCTTCACCCGCCCGACGAGCACCGCTTGCGGGCATGAGACCATGACCACCGCGCCGTTCGTCGGTGCACGGTGGACCGCCGCGGGAACCCCGCCCAAGGTGACGAGCTGAGGCTCGGATGCCTGCCACCTGAACTGCGCCAGCGGATGAGCGACCTGCCCCTCCGTCGGCAACATCGCTCGGTCGGATGGCCAGAGTTGGGCCTGCGTATAGGGGATGCCGCCGTATCCCCTGAGGATCTTGATCTCGAGGCGGACATCGTAGGTGGGCTCGCTCAGCGAGCTGCGCGCTGCGGGGACGTATCTCAGCGAGCTGAAGCCACCCAGAATGAACAAGGGGCCGAGGAGCAGGACCCACCTGAGAACGTTGCCCAGGTCGGCCACCCCCCAGCCGTGACTCAGCGGCTGGACGACCAACCAGAAAGCCATCACGGCCAAGAGAATGCCGATCGCGTGCTTGGTCCGTCTTTCCGTCCTGTCGTCCCAGAATCGGATGAGGGACGCTCCCAATACCGTGACGGCAGCGACGGTTACCGCCAGTGGGTTGGTCGAGAGCCCGGCGAAGAGGAGCAGGCAAAGGACACTGGCGACGACGCCGGCTACTAGGTAGCGCTTTGCCCGTTCTTCCAGCTTGTCGAGCAGCGCGAGCTCTCGTGAGTACGTTGCCGAGTCGGCGGGTGCCGCCGGCGCCCCGCTCGCGCCGCGAGGAGGCATCGTGCTCCCGTCCC
>Ga0308176_10001938_pt1 | contig 13031 bp, 11 predicted proteins | sample PhyCR2_3_FD_203890 | JGI IMG/M metagenome (GOLD analysis project Ga0308176, IMG submission 203890) | Soil microbial communities from UC Gill Tract Community Farm, Albany, California, United States - DLSLS.C.R2 | ecosystem: Environmental > Terrestrial > Soil > Agricultural land | place: USA... | reverse complement strand
AGCGTTAGCCGCCCAGGGGCCTGTTGCACGAAGGCCACAATGTACAGGTGGCTCGCGGCGATCCAAGCCATCCGTGCTGTTCCGCAAGGCGAGGGTTCACATCTCGCGATTGAGAATTCGCCTCAGCACCGACGAATCCAGATTCCCACCGCAGAACGCCACGGCGACGCGCTTGCCCGTTAGGCGCTCGCGCAGCTTCATCGCCCCGACAACGCCCATCGCCCCAGCGCCCTCGACGACACTGTGCGTTGTGGAGAGAATCAGCCGGATACCCTCGGCAATCTCGGCGTCAGTGACGGTGACAAAGTCGGTGAGACCTTCGAGCAGAGCCGGAAAGGTCAGCTCGTAGGTAGAGCGCGTCGCGACGCCTTCGGCGAAGGTGTCGGCGCGCTCTGTCGTCATCGGGCGACGCGCATGCCAGCCGTCGTGCTGCGCCGCCGCGCCAGCGGCCTGCACGCCATAGACCTCGAGGCCGGGCGCGAGCTGCCTCGCGACCGTCAGCGCTCCCACCGCCTGCGATCCACCGCCAACGGCGAGAACAAGCGCGTCAATCTCTCCCGGAATGTCACCTCCGCGGCCCGCCTGAAAGAGAATCTCGAGCGTCATCGTGCCCGCGCCGGCGATGATGCGCGGGTCGTTGGTCGAGTGCGCGACAACCCGGCTCTCTTCGCGCGCCATCCTCAGCATCGCCTGTACGGACTCGTCGTAGTCGCGGCCCTCCTCGACGACCGTCGCGCCCCACGCCCGCATTGCGGCGTTCTTCTCGGGGTTGTTCCCGCGCGGTACGCAAATCGTCGCCGCGACGCCGAGCAGTGCCGCGCCGTACGCGATCCCCTGACCGTGATTTCCCGTCGACGCCGCGACAACGCCGCGCGCGCGCTCGTCAGGCGTGAGCGCCGTCATGAACGACAATCCGTTCCGCACCTTGAACGAGCCCGTCGGCTGATGATTCTCGTGCTTTATGGAGAGCGAAAGTCCCGTCGCGGTGTCGAGCAGCGGATACGAGCGAAGCGGTGTCCAGGTCAGATACGGCTCCAGCCGCGCGCGAGCATGCTCGACGTCGTCGAAGGTGATAGGCCAGGTAGTTGGTGCCGTCGCGGTCATCGATGAGTCGGTTATTCGTGCCTAACGACTGACGGTCGCAGTCGTCGCGTGTCGAGTCGAATCGGGCGGCGACGTCGAGACCAGCACGGCGGTGACGGCCAGGACGAGCGCCGCGATCGTCAGCTCCGCGCTCGCCGTCCGGGTGATGCGGCGTGCCGCGCTGTCGTCGCCGAGCGTGGGGAGAAGGCGCCGCCAGTTGATCGCGCCGAGGATGACGACCACTCCCACGAACGCCAGCTTGATGAGAAGAATGCGCCCGTACGAGCTCTCCCACAGCGACGCGACCGTCGGGAGCCGGAGCCATGTCGCGACCAGCCCGCTGGCCACGACCACTGCCGCGCAGGTGAGCGCGATGGGATGGAAGGCACGGATGAGCGACGCCACGAGCGCACCCGAGCCGATTCCCGACATGGATCGCGTTCCGCGCACCAGCGGAAGCGCGGTGAAGAGCAGCGTCAGGAGCGTGCCGAGCCACGCGCAGGCGGCCAGCACGTGAGCAACGTCCGTTACGATGGCGATGCCGACCGGCGAGGTGGTGCTGGCGTGCCCAGTCAACGCCGGGCTGCACGCGGCCGCCGCGGCGCCGACTGCCGCCACGCGCCAGCCCGTTTCGCCGCGCCGCCGCCTAACGATGACGAATCCGGTCGCGGCAACCACGATCCCGACGGCGCCGACCAACCAGCCGATCCCCCACCGTGTTCCGAGCATGGTCGCGAGCGCGGCCCGATCTACGGGGTGGCCCGGACCGAGCATGCTGCGCCCCTCGCCGTAGAGCCGTGACACCGCCATGATGACGAGGAGAAGCAGTGCGGCCTGCGCCAGGCGCCGAGCGATGTCCGCGATCTCGAAGCGCGTCTCATCGGGCAGCGCGCCCGCCATCGCGCGCGCCGCGCGTGGCAGCACGCCGAGCCGAAAGACCACCGCACCCACCACGGCGAGGAGTGCCATGAACTCCAACCATCGCGTTGCCGCGCTCGCGTTCAAACTTGCTGATAGCGCGCCGGTGCTGTCGGTGCTCACGACCGCATGGCCGTTCGGCACGTGCGGACCAGTATCTACAGAAGCAACCACCGGTGCGGCCGTTGTCACCTCGAAGCCGAAACTGCCCGAGCTCGCGTGGCCATCGGCCGCGGCGGTCCGCCAGAGCACCGTATAGTGGCCCGCCCTCAGGGACGCGGCGATCCGCACCATGACACCCATCGGGTCGTCCGTCATTCGCGCCACCGTGCCGAGCGCAATCTCGCTGCTGTCGGCGCCGCGCAGCCGCACGCGCGTGAACGCGAGCTCCGGTCGCTCGCTGAACCAGAGACGGATCGCTGACGGCGATGTCCCGAGGCGTTCGTTCGCTGCCGGTTCGCTGCGCCGGAGGTGCGCGTGCGCCCAGAGCGCAATGGGAAGGCTCAGAACCGCGAGGGTAGCGATCAGGCCAGCGCGACGCACGACGCGAGGCGCCGCGGTCCCGCTCCCCACGTTCGGTTTGTTAGCTTCCATGATCGCAATGACTGAGTGCGCTCGTCGCTGCTGCCGACGCAGGCAAGCTAGCGAGCACGCGTCGACAGCTGGAGTCTGGCGCCGAACGACGAACCGAACGCTATGATCTGGTGGTACGTGGCGCTGGGCAGCGCCGTTGGAGGTGTCGCGCGGCTCGCCATCGCCTCGCTGGTGCAACAGCGCGCCGGGCCGAACTTCCCCGTCGGCACCCTCGTCGTCAACATCTCCGGATCCTTCGTGCTCGGCCTCATCCTCCGATACGCGCTCGGAACGCAGGCCATATCTCCCGAAGTGCGCGCGCTCCTCACGACGGGGTTCTGCGGAGGCTACACGACGTTCTCCACGTTCACCTACGACACCATGCTCCTGCTCGAGGATGGCCAGACCTCGCGCGCGGGTTTCTATGTCCTGCTGAGCGTGACGCTGTCGCTCGTCGGTGCATGGCTCGGAATTCTCGGTGGACGAGCGCTGCTGGCGATGCGGTCGTCGAGCTGACGGAGCAAATCGAGATGCATGGCTTCAAGGGCGAGCGCGTGCTGATGCGGATTCACATCGGCGAACGCGACAAGCACAACGGTCGGCCGCTGTACACGGAGATCGTCGAGCTCCTGCGACGTCGTCACTACGCGGGTGCCACCGTCTATCGCGCGATCATGGGTTTCGGCGCGAGCAGCCACATCCGCACCGATCGCTTTCTCGAGCTGTCGCTCGACCTCCCGATCGTGGTCGAGTGCGTGGAGACGGAGGAGCGCATCCAGGCCATCCTCCCGGAGCTGGACGAGATGATCGGTGGTGGTCTCATCACGCTCGAGCGGGCCCGCGTCATCATGTATCGTGCGGATGTCCCCGCGAACGAGCGCGCTGCGGGATGGTCGATCGATCAGGGCGGCGGACGGTGAACTTGGGACAGGGCACGGGGAACAGGAAACGGGGCACGCAGGACGCGCGACAGCACGTGCCCCGTTCCACGTTCCCCGTGCCCGGTCACCGGCCCACCGTCTCGGCGTTCGGCCGTCGGTTGCGGGCCTGGTACCGAGCCCACGGCCGCGATCTTCCCTGGCGGCAGACGCGAGACCCATATCGCATCCTCATCTCGGAGCTGATGCTCCAGCAGACGCAGGTGTCACGCGTCCTCGGCTACTACGATCGATTCCTCGAGCGCTTCCCCACCCTCGCCGACCTCGCACGCGCGCGGCCTCGTCAGGTCCGCGAGGCATGGGAGGGCCTTGGCTATTACGCGCGCGCCCGCAACCTCCACCAGCTCGCTCGCGACGTCACGCGCCGAGGTGCCGCGCCTAACGAGACCATCCCCGCCGACCCCGCGCGCCTGCAGCAGCTGCCGGGCGTTGGCGAGTACACGGCAGGGGCGGTAGCGTCGTTCGCCTACGAACGGCGCGCCGAGCTCGTGGATACGAATGTGGCACGCGTGCTCCGCCGAGCGTTCGCGCCCAACGCGGATTTCAAGACCGCGGCGGGAAAGCGCGAGATCTGGGACATCGCGCGGCGCCTTCTACCGCGCACCGGACGCGCGACCTGGACCCACAATCAGGCACTGATGGAGCTCGGCGCGCTCGTCTGCACCGCGCGCCTCGCACGCTGCGACCAGTGTCCCGTGCGACGCCACTGCGTCACGGGGCGGAATCACGACGTCAGCGGCGCAGCTCCGCGACGAGCATCGCCAGACCACTCCCGAGCCCGATGACGACGATCGCGTAACGGACCGCGCGCTGACCCACTCGTTGGGCAACGCGCGAACCTGCGTAGCCACCAACCATGGCGCCCGCGGCCATGCTCAACGCCACGGGCCAGTTGACGAGGCGACTGGACGCGAACAACAGCGCGGCGATGGCGTTCATGCATAGCCCGCCCCAGTTCTTGAGTCCATTCATGCGGTGAATGTTGCTCAGTCCCATGAAGCCGAGCGCCGCGAGCATGAGGATGCCAGCACCCGCACCGAAGTAGCCGCCGTAGATCGCAACGAGAAACTGATAGAAGAGAAACGGGACCGATGGCAGCAGCCCGGTCGTGGCCGCGTCGTCGGGGGATATCGGGCCGGCGTCGCCGTTCGCGGTGATCTGGTGGCGGCGAATCGCCCGCATGACAGGCTCCTGAACCACGAACAGCGCCGTCGCCCCGAGCACGAGCCAGGGCACGAGAGCGGAGAATCGCTCGGGCGAAGTGTGGAGGAGCAACAGCGCTCCGGCCGCGCCACCCAGAAGGCTCGGCAAGGCGAACGCGCCGGCCCATGGGAGAGCGCCTTCGAGCTCCTGGCGATAGCCAAACATGCTGCTGACCGAAGCGGGCCAGAGCGCGACCGTGCTCGTCGCGTTGGCGATGATCGGGGAGATTCCGAGCCCGACGAGCGCAGGGAAGGTCAGCAGCGTCCCGCCGCCCGCGACCGAATTCATGACGCCGCTGACGGCGGCGACGATCACGACGAGAACGAGTTGTACCGCCGGTGTGAGATGCACGTGATTGGGTAGAGAGTCGACGCTCTATGATAAGCGCCATCGTCGCTTCCTTCCGAGCAGCAGATAGCAATCGACTATGGACTGACGGGCGGCCAGTCCTCTCACTCGTGCCAGAGCGCGGATAGATTGCGAGGGCGCGGCCGGGACGCAGCCGGCCGCCAGAAAATCCAGCGGAGATACGGGGCATGGCAGACACCATAACGGCGCCGCCGACTCAGGCGCCCAGCGCGGAGATGCGCGCGACGGGGACGCTCGACATCAAGGATGCACGCACCGGCAAGAGCTACCCGGTGCAGGTGCTCGAGGGCGGCGTGGAAGGCGATACCGCCATTCGCGCGATGGACCTTCGTCAGATCAAGACCGCTCCCGAAGAATTCGGGATGATGACGTACGATCCCGCGTTCATGAACACGGCGTCGTGCAAGAGCGCGATCACCTTCATCGACGGCGACAAGGGGATCCTGCGCTATCGCGGCTATCCGATCGAGCAGCTCGCCGAAGACGCCACATTCCTCGAGGTCGCATGGCTCCTCCGCAACGGCGAGCTGCCGACGCAGAAGGAGTACGACGCCTGGGTGCACGACATCACCTATCACACCTACGTCCACGAGAACATCAAGCGCTTTCTCGAGGGTTTCCGCTACGACGCGCACCCGATGTCGATGCTGTGCTCGAGCGTCGCGGCCCTCTCATCCTTCTACCCCGAAGCGAAGAACATCAAGGATCCCGAGCAGCGCTACATCTCGATTATCAGACTGCTCGCGAAGCTGCCGACGCTCGCCGCCTTTATCTACAGGCACGGCAAGGGACTGCCATTCATCTATCCCGATAACGACCTCGGCTATGTTGAGAACTTCCTCAGCATGGTCGCCCGGATGTCGGAGCCGCAGTACGAGGCCAATCCGGTCTTCGTGAAGGCGCTCGAAGTGCTGTTCATCCTCCACGCCGACCACGAGCAGAACTGCTCGACGAACGCCGTCCGCGCGGTCGGCTCGTCGGAGGTCGACCCCTTCTCCGCGATCGCGGCGGGTATCGCGGCGCTGTATGGACCACTCCACGGTGGCGCGAACGAGGCCGTGCTGCGGATGATCGAGGAGATCGGGCATCCGAAGAACGTGGCCGGCTTCATCGATAACGTGAAGGGCGGCAAGGGCGGACGGCTGATGGGATTCGGCCACCGCGTCTACAAGAGCTACGATCCGCGCGCGAAGATCGTGAAGCGCCTCGCCGACCAGGTCTTCGCACAGATCGGCATGGACAAGGATCTCGAGATCGCGCTCAAGCTCGAGGAAGCCGCGCTCAACGACGACTATTTCGTGTCCCGAAAGCTCTACCCGAACGTCGACTTCTACACGGGTCTGATCTATCGGTCGATGGCGTTCCCGACCGACTTCTTCACCGTCCTCTTTGCGGTGGCGCGGACCGCGGGGTGGCTGGCGCAGTGGGAGGAGCTCCTCAACGACAAGGAGCAGAAGATCGCGCGTCCGCGGCAGATCTATATCGGTTACGGTGAACGGGAGTACGAGTCTCGTCTCTCGGAGAAGTTCCCGAAGACGAACAAGGACGGGCGGAAGAAGTAACTCGACCGCGCGCGGCGTCAGTCCAGCTTGGCACCCTGGTTCGTTAGGCGTGCGAGCTGCGCGAGGTCGTCGCGCGCGTCGATTTGCCCTCCTGATAGCGAGTCGCCGGCACCACTCGCCAGAAACAGCAGCGCCTCGACCGCGATCTCGAGCGGAGTGTGCCGTCCTTCATCGAGTGCTCGACGAAAGCCATCTCCCAGGTATTGACGGATGCCGGCGGCGTCCGCGAGCGCTTCAGTCATGTCGGTGCGGACGAAGCCCGGCGAGAGCGCAAATACGGCGATTCCATATTCGCGCGCGGCCTCCGCTAGAGAGCCCGTGACGTGCGTCAGCGCGGCTTTCGATGCGCCGTATGCGGAATAGACCGGATATCGTTTGTTCGCGGCCGAGCTGGTGATGTTGATGATGCGGCCTTGTTTCCTCGAGATCATTTCCGAAAGAACTGCACGCGCGCAGAGAAACGCGCCGCGCACATTCACCTCCATCGTGCGCCACCACGCGTCGGGATCGACGTCCCAGTCGTGACCTATCGGCGCCATCACGCCGGCGTTGTTGACGAGGATGTCGACCGGTCCAAACTCGGCGCGAACTCGCGCCACGATGGCGCCCACGGCTTCGTGGTTGGTTACATCGCCAGCGATGCCGATTGCTTGTCCCCCCTGGCCCGTTACCTCGTCGACGGCTCGCGCGAGCGCGCGCTCCGAACGCGCGACCATCGCCACGCGCGAGCCAGACATTGCCAGGCCGCGAGCGAAGCCCTGGCCAAGCCCGCGGCTCGCTCCGGTGACGAGAGCCACCCGTCCGACGAGTTCTGGATATCTCGGTGAAATGGAAGTGGACATGGTGTCGCGACCCAAAGTCGGACGCACGCTGCAGTCACGCAAGCTGTTGCGGTGATGCAGCATTACCGCGGTGCGATCGCACAGTTCTGTAGATCAGCGACGCGCAAATTCATAGAATTTCGCCTCATTGAGGTCTTCTTAGCGCGGCGCGAGTCTTGAAAGCTCGCGTCGGCACTCTCGCTCACTTCGCATTTCTTCCCGACTGCCAGTGCGTCTTCTTCACGTTGTTGGTGCGCGTCCCAACTTCCCCAAGTTGGCGCCTGTTCATCGTGCCGCCGCTGCCATCGGCGCCGACCAGGTCATCGTGCACACGGGCCAGCATTACGACGACCAGCTCTCTGGGTCATTCTTCCGTGACCTCGGCATTCCGGCGCCCGACGTGAACCTTCTCGTGGGCTCGGAGACGCACGCACTGCAGACGGCGCGGATCATGGAGCGCTTCGAGCCGCTCCTGCTTGCACATCGGCCCGACTGGGTGCTGGTCTATGGCGACGTGAACTCGACGATGGCCGCCGCGCTGGTGGCGGCGAAGCTCGGCATTCGCCTCGCGCACGTGGAGGCCGGTCTGCGCAGCTACGATCGGACGATGCCGGAGGAGATCAACCGCATCGTCACGGATCGTCTGGCCGACTTGCTGCTGACACCGTCGCGTGACGCCGACGAGACGCTACGCGCCGAAGGCGAGCCGGAGGAGGAGATCGCGTTCGTCGGCAACGTGATGATCGACAGCCTGCTGTACGCCCTCCCCGCGGCGCGTGCGACGCGTTTTCGCCAACAGCTTGGCGTGGATGGACGCGCGGTCGTGGTGACGCTGCATCGACCGAGCAACGTGGATGATCCCGATCGCTTACGCGCTCTCGTCGGCAGCCTCCGAGAGATCGCCACGGACCGCCCCGTAATCTTCCCGATTCATCCTCGCACCCGGCAGCGCATCGCAGACGCGCGGCTCGACCTCAGTGGCGTCACAGCGCTGCAGCCGGTGACCTATCTCCAGATGCTGGACCTGATCTTCGGCGCGCACGCGGTGATCACGGATTCCGGCGGCCTCCAGGAGGAGACTACGGCACTCGGCATCCCGTGCCTAACGGTCCGCGAGAATACCGAGAGACCGATCACGATCACGGAGGGCACGAACCGCCTCGCGCCCGATCCGCTCGAACTCCCCGGCCTCGTGCGCGGGGTGGGTCGCGCGCAACCGTCGCGTCGACCGGAGGGCTGGGATGGCCATGCGGGAGAGCGAATCGTCGACGCACTGGCAATGCGCACGCTCCGCGTCCACACCGGCAGCCTGGTTTCTCCGGGCTACGCGGCCGCGGTCTGATCAGCGCAGGCTCAGATCTTTGCGGCGGGCGGGAGGTCGAGTACGAAGTGAAAGCAGGTTTCGCGACCGATCTCGGTCTGCACTTGTAGCTCGCCGCCCATCGCCGTGACGAGACGCTGGCAGATCGACAGACCGAGCCCGGAGCTCGAGAGAACCGGACCCTTCGAGCGCTGCCGCTTCCTCAGGGCCTGGTACAGCATGGCCAGCTCGTCGTCCGCGATCCCGGGGCCCGTGTCGCGAACCGAGAACTCGACAGCGCTGCGTGAAATCTGACGCGATGATATCTCGACGTACCCTTCGTTCGTGAACTTGAGGGCATTGGTGACGAGATTCAGCATCACGCGGCTCAACGCCGCCGGATATCCGATTCGTGCGTCGACTTCCGGCAGCTGCGCGTAAATCGCGAGCCGCTTCTCCTCGGCGATGGGCTGCACCACTCGCAACACGCTGTTGAGCAGCTCCGAGACGGAGAATGGCACGGGCGTGCGGTCGACGAGGCGGTCGCACCCCCGCGCCAGCTCGATGACGTCGCTCACGAGTTGGCTCAACCCGAGGGCCGCGCCGTAGACAAGGCCGAGCTGCCGCTCCTCGACAGGGGTCGATCTCCCTCTATAGGCATTCCGCAGCGTCTCAACCAGGAACAAGATGCTGCTCAGTGGCGACCGCATGTCATGGGCGACACCGACGACGATGTCGAGCGCGTTTCCGCTCGAGAGTTGCTCGGCGAACCGCAGCGTGGTATCGCGCTGACTCGCTTCGTGAACGCGCTCGAGTGCGCGCAGCACCGACAGGACATCGTCGCTGGATATGCGAGGGCTCGCCGTCGAAAGCTGATCGAGCAGAGCCCGACGCAGCCGATCGATTGGCTCGCGGACGGAAAGCAGTGCCGGCCAGTCCTGGAGCTCGCCCGTCCCTCCGGCGAGCACACGCGAAATCGCGTCGCCGATGATCGAGAGGGCAACGTACGCTGTGCCTTCGGCCTCCTCGTCGGCCTTTCGCGACGGCGTCCACGCGTTGCTCGCGTCTACCACCGCGCGCTCGATGAGACTGCGGAGGATCGGATTCAGGGACGTTGGATAGGAGCGGCGAGCGCTTCGATCCAACGACAGAACCCGGCTTGTTCGATTCGACGAGAGCGGGGCGCCTACCGGAATCTTGTCAACCGCAGGCGGAACGGTGGCCTCAGACTCTGCTCGAATCCGCGACATGACCCAGGTCGTCCCGGCGTACCGCGTGCTTTTCCATCAGACGATACAGCGTCGTGCGATCGACATTCGCCAGACGCGCCGCCTTGGACATGTTGCCATCCGCGCGCGACACCAGACGCGTGAGGTACTCGCGCTCGAAGTAGGCGACGAGCTGCTCCTTCGCCGAGTGGAAGTGATCGTTGAGGATCGCCGTCGGATACCCGGGACCGCGAAGCGGCGGTTGGAAAGAGTCGTCGTAGAATGGAATGTCTTCCGGGCGAATGGGCTGACCGGGCTCGGCAAGGACTGCCATGTGCTCGATGACGTTTTGCAACTCGCGCACGTTGCCGTTCCACGGCCGCGATCGGAGGAACTCCATCGCTGCGTCGGTAAGCGTGGGGATCTTATCGCCCATCGCGCGGTGGCGCTCCCAGTAGTGCACCAGGAAATGCTGCGCGAGCACAGGGATGTCCTCGATGCGTTCACGCAACGGCGGGAGCTTGATTGGCACGACGCGCAAGCGATAGAACAGATCCTCGCGGAGCACGCCGCCGCGAACCGCTTCCTGAGGGTCGCGATTCGTCGCTGAGATGAAGCGCACGTTGACGACCGCGTCGCTCTGCTCGCTGCCGACCCGGCGCACCACGCCGTCCTGCAGCACGCGCAGCAGCTTGGCCTGGATCGGGTGCGACATCTCCGTCAACTCGTCCAGGAAGAACGTGCCGCCATTCGCGACTTCTAACAGACCCGGCTTCTCGCGGTCCGCCCCGGTGAATGACCCTTTTCGATGCCCGAACATCTCGGACTCGAGCAGGGGCTCCGGGAGCGCGGCACAATTGATCGCCACGAGTGCGCGCGTCGAGCGACGGCTGTGCCGGTGAATGAACTGCGCGATCAATTCCTTCCCGGTGCCGCTCTCACCGCTGATCATGACCGACGCATCGGTCGCGGCCACCTTGCGCGCGAGCTCGACCGCCCGTCGAAATGCCGGCGAGACCCCGAGCAAGAGAATCCGGTCGCTGTTGCCGTGCTCGGTGACCACTCGGCTGCGCTGCTCGCGCGCTTCGCGCGCTACGAGAATGCTGTGTGTCGCGCGGCCAATGAGGATCTGCAGGTGGGTCGCCGAGAACGGCTTCGGCAAGTAGTCCCAGGCACCCGCGCGGAGCGTCTCGACGTTCGTCTCGACCGTGGGATTGCCGGTCATCATCACGACGATGGTGTCCTTGTTGGCCTGGAGCGTCGCCGTGAGGATCTCGGTGCCCGGGACAGGCGTCATCATGAGATCAACGAGGACGATGTCGAACTTTCGGCGTCGCACGAGGTCGATCGCCTCGTCGCCGCGTCCGACGGCCGTGACGTTGTAGCCCTCTATCTGGAGCGCACTCGCGCAGCCTTCGCGGAGTGTCCTGTCGTCATCGACGACCAGGATCCGGATTGTCGCTCTTTGCTCCGGTGTAACGGAAAAGACGTCGCTCATCGGGCTCGCAGGGGGAGCGTAGGGCGACGAGTTAAAGGAACGTACCGCGGTGGCCATCTTCCCCTCCTCGGGAATTGAACATACCGCTACTGAGCGATTCTGCGATTGTATGGGCGCTACGAACGACAGGGTGAGGCTACGACAGACAGCAACGGCGGGCGGACTTTCCGAAAAAACCGGGCATCTGAGGTGATGCCGATCACAAGCCCGTTTTCGATGCAGCTTTGTTAAACGAAAAGAGCGTTGCTGTCAAGCAACACTTGCGTGGCATCGCGGCGAATGCCGGATCGGAGCACCTGCTGCGGTGTGGCGATGCCGCAACAAATGTCAGAGTCAAGTTTCGCAGCCATTCTCGTAAGTCTCAGTCGCAAATGGCGCTTGCCGCTCGAATGCGAGATGTCCTTGCCGGGCACGCGACGTGTATGCGTGCCCGGCCGACGGCTATGACGTCGTCCACAAATTTTCTTGATCAGAATGTTGACACCATACCGTCCCCCGGAATCTCTCCAGGAGCTTTCGCCTGCCGCGATCGAGATGAGCGAGCAGGCGGGCCTTCCGGAGCAACCGGAGGGCGTGAACTGGGCGCGATTGCTCGCGGCGCTGCGCCGATACAAGTGGCTGATCCTGGTCATCGTCGGCCTCGGCTCGGTCGCCGGCGTGCTGAGCACCCGGCTTCTGGAGCCGGAGTACCAGGTCGGGGCGACCATCTATATCAACGACGGTGGTGGTCAGACGGGCGATCGCAACGGTCCGATTCGCGCGAACGCGCTCCTGCAGACGTCCGGTTGGGTCGAGCTCCTCCGGAGCTTCGCCGTCGTCGACCCGGTCGTCCAGCGAATGAAGTTGTATCTGATCACGAGCAACGAGCGGGACGTCGCGCTCTTCAATGAGCTCAAGCTCGCGCCGCGGTACCGGCCCGGACATTACAGGCTGGAAATCGATCGCGCGGCGAACCGGTACGCGCTGCTGAGCGGGAAGAACGCCGTGGAGAAGGGCGCGGTTGGCGATTCTGTCGGTCGGCGCATCGGCATTGAATGGGCGCCCACAGCGGCGAGCCTGGGCAGCCGGACGAGCGTCGAGTTCGAGCTCATCACGCCGCGCGAAGCATCGGTGGCATTGAGCAATCGAATGACCTCGTTCCTTCCCGAACAGAGCAACTTTCTCCGGGTTCGCCTAACGGGAAATCAATCTTCACTCACCGCGTCGACACTCAACGAGTGGTTGCGGCAGTACATCGCCGTCGCCGCCGACATGAAGCGCAACAAGCTCTCGGAGCTGACGCGGGTCCTTCACGTTCAGTTGACCTACGCCGAGTCCCTGCTCAAGCGCGACGAGATTGCTCTCGAGGGCTTTCGCGTGCACGCCATCACTCTGCCCACCGAGGGCGGGCCAGTCGCCGCAGGCGTGGAAGCGACCCGCGATCCGGTCATGCAGGATTTCTTTGCACAAAAGGTGGCGTACGAGAACGCGCGCCGTGACCGTGAATCGCTCGAGCAGCTTCTGGCGAAGCTACAGACCGGCTCGCTCGACCCTCAAGCGTTCTTCGCATTACCAACAA